>Ga0187892_10004135_pt1 | contig 24898 bp, 17 predicted proteins | sample MA1701073metaG_FD_139345 | JGI IMG/M metagenome (GOLD analysis project Ga0187892, IMG submission 139345) | Bio-ooze microbial communities from a basaltic lava cave in the Kipuka Kanohina Cave System on the Island of Hawaii, USA - MA170107-3 metaG ... | reverse complement strand
GTTGCGGACCGAAAAAACCTGCAAGGTCGGCGTGAAGGGAAAACGGCTCAAGGCGGCCCTCGATGACGCCTGCCTGCTCAAGGTCATCAGCGGCGGCCGAAATTAGATGCGATAGCCCTGCAGCCGAGCGCCAGCAGCAAGACACGTGTTGACCGTCCCTCGGAGTTCGCGTAGAATGTCTCTTCACGCGGTCCGCAGCGAAGGAGCACACATCATGGCACTCAAAAAGATCCCGGATGGGTACACGGGGGCGACGCCCTATCTGTGCATCAAGGGCGCGGCTGCGGCCATCGAGTTTTACAAGGAGGCGTTCGGCGCGACCGAGCTGTTCCGGATCGCGATGCCGGGCGGGGCCATCGGCCACGCCGAGGTCAAGATCGGCGGCGGCATCGTCATGCTGGCCGACGAGTACCCCGACATGGGCTTTTTGAGCCCCAAGACCATCGGCGGGACGCCCGTGCAGGTCTACATCTACGTCGAAGACGTCGACGCCCTGGCCCGCCGGGCAATCGATGCCGGCATCAAGGTCCTGCGGCCGGTCGCGGACCAGTTCTACGGCGACCGCTCGGTCGCGTTCGAGGACCCCTTCGGCCACCGCTGGGGATTCGCCACGCACGTCGAAGACGTCTCGCCGGAAGAGATCGGCCGGCGCGCCGCGGCCAAGTTCGGTGGAAGCTGACCCACGAGTCGTATGTACACCGCTCATCAAGCCGCCGGGTTCGTGACAGAATCGGCGGGATCGGTCGGGGCCGGGAATTGTGGTGCAGGCGTCCCGCCTGCGCTTGCAGCCGAGACGCCCGCGCCACAACGGCCACGCGAGGATGGTTGCGCGTAATCGCCCAACGTGTCAGGCACCCTGAGCCGCTGGCCGCGCGTAGCGAGCGTTGGCTGCGTCGCGGGCGCCGCGTATCATGCAGCGATGAGAATCCGTGGTGTTATTGCACTGGCGTGCGCCGGGCTGGCTGCGATGCCGGCCCGCGCGTGGGATGAAGAAGGGCACGTCATCGTCACCGAGCTGGCGGTGCGGCTGCTGGGCGACGACGCGCCTGAGTTCATCCGCAATGCCGCGGCGCGGGCACGGCTCAGCTTTCTGTCGGCCGAGCCGGACCGCTGGCGCAACATGCAGCTTCCGCCGATGGGCCACATCAACAGCCCGGACCATTACATCGACATCGAGCTGCTCGAGCTGTACGGCCTGACGCCTCAGACGCTCCCGCCGTTCCGCTACGACTATGTGGCGGCGATGGTCCGGCATAAGGCGGCGCATCCGGACCAGGCCTACCACTACGACCCGTCCAAAGACAACGATCGGAGCAAGGAATGGCCCGGCTTTGCTCCGTACCGGATCAGCGAGCTGTACGTGCAGCTCAAGAGCAGTTGGCGGACGCTCAACACATACGAGAAGTACGCCGACGTGGCGGGCGACGCGGCCATCCAGAACTGCCGCGAGGACATCGTCTATCTGATGGGTATTCTGAGCCACTACGTCGGCGACTGCGCGCAGCCGCTGCACACAACCAAGCACTTCAACGGCTGGGTCGGCGAGAACCCGAAGGGCTACACGACCGACACGAAGTTCCATCAGCACATCGACGGGGGTGTGATCTCGGCAGCCAAGATCAGGGCCGAGGGCCTGTTTGAGCGTCTGCCGACTGCGCCGCGCGCCGTCGCCGAACAGCCCGAGTCGGGCGTCTTCCGAGACGTCGTCGCTTACTGCCTTGAGACGTTTGCGTGGGTCGAACCGATCTACGAGCTGGAAAAACGCGGGGCGTTTCGGGCCGAATCCGAGTCGTTCGCCGAAGGGACGCGGTTCATCGAAGACCGCCTGGTAGCCGGAGCCGTCATGCTGGCCGGACTGTGGGACGCGGCCCGCCGCGATGCGGGCATCGATGCCTATCGCGAAAAATCGTTCCAACGCCGGCGCGGCGAGTGAGCACGCACAGTCCGACGGCGCGTGCCGGCCGCGGCGCCGACTGACCTGGGCTCGACGCCGGCACCATTCCCGCTGGGACCCGACGGAACTGGACCAATCCAAATCGCCATGCGCGGCGCATCGGGTCGGAGTCGTTTCGACTGGCACGGGCAAGCGATACTGCCGCTTGCCCGTGCCGCCCGAGTCATCGGACAGCCGTCGTGAAATGGGCCCCCCGTGCTCGGCCACCGAATTGACTCGGCCGGCTTTGCCGCGTAGCGTAACTGCGGTCGCACCGGAGCGCTGCCATGCACCTTACGCGGGCCGTCAGTCAAATATCTGAGATCCACGAGCACCTGGTCAAGGGCGAGGTCTACCGCGGCTACCGCGCGCTGCCCATCGCAGCGTCGGGGCTGGTCGGTCTGGCGGCGGCACTGCTGCAGCCGGCGTTTGTGTGGCCGGGCGGACCGGCCGGATTCGTCGGCTACTGGCTCGTCGTGGCCGCCATCGCGGGGCTGACCGGGATGGGCGAGATTCCGTTCAACTACCTGTTCCGCGACGACGCCGAGGCCCGTCGACGCACGCGGCGCGTGGTCGGGCAGTTTGCTCCGTGTCTGGCCGCTGGCGTCGCGGCCGGCTGGGCGTTCGCAGCCGTCGGCCGACCGGCGATCGATCTGCTACCCGGCGTCTGGACGCTCATCTTTGCACTGGGCGTCTTCGCGTCGCGGCCCTACTTGCCGCGGGCCACCGGCTGGGTCGGGTTGTTCTACTTCCTGGCCGGCGCTTACCTGCTGGTTGACACGGCGAATTCGCTGCATCATGCGGCCTGGCGACTCGCCGGCACATTCGCCGTCGGTCAGCTCGCCACGGCGCTCGTGCTCTATTCAAACCTGGAGCGAGACGAACATGCCTGATTCAGCCGATCCGGACGTCGGTGCGGGGCGCTATGCTTATCACGGCTTGGACCGCCTGCTGCACGAGAAGGCCCGCCTGGGCATCATGACCTCGCTGATGACCCGGCCGGAGGGGTTGCGCTTCGGCGAGTTGAAGAAGCTGTGCGCGCTGACCGACGGGAACCTCAGCCGCCACATCGAGTCGCTTCATCAGGCGGGCTTACTCGAAGTCTGGAAGGGCTTCGAGCGCCGTCGGCCGCAAACGCTGTGCCGGCTCACCGCTTCGGGCCGACAGCGCTTCGTCAACTACCTGAGCGAATTGGAGAACGTGATCCGCGACGCCACGGCCGCGGCTGAGGCCGACGAGCGCAAGCGCGCCCGCCCGCGAGTCACACGGCCAGTCGGCTGGGTGCCCGCGTAGGTCGCCTCGCGCGGTTGCCTCTTTTTTTTGTGAACTTTTCTTTGTGATGCAAAGTATTCTACCGAGTGGAGCGTAGGGTCGCGATCAAATGCTCATGGGTCATCCCAGGATAGGTGTCAAGAACCGGGTGGCACACGCAGCATGGGTGGCATGGCCAAGCGAAGCGCGGGCATGAAGTACGTCGCACTCTCGTCATGCCCGCGCTGGCGCTTGGGCACGAGACCCAAGAGATGCACCCACGTTCAGAGCGCATGACTCCGAATGGAGAGGTCGAAGCTCATGAGGGTAGTCTGGGCCGACGCGATGGGGATGTGTTTCGGGGTTCGCGACGCGCTGCAGATGGCCGAATCGCTGCCCAACCCGGCCCGTGTGACGATCTTCGGGCAGCTCGTACACAACGAACAGATCGCGGCAGATCTTCGGCAGCGCGGCTTCCACGAGCTGTCCGAGTCGGGCCGACGCGGGCTGCCGCCGACGTCCGAAGTCCTCGTCACAGCACACGGCGTAAGCGATGTCGAACGTCGCCGCCTCGAGGCGGCCGGAAAGTCGTTGATCGACACGACCTGTCCGTTGGTTCGTCACGTCCACGCGACCGCCCAGCGCATGCAGCGCGAGGGCCGTTTCGTGATCGTCATCGGCCGCCGCACTCACGTCGAAGTCGAAGGCATCGTCGGTGACCTTATACGGTACGAAGTCGTTGAGGACGCCGCCGAGGTGAGCACCTATCCGAGCCGGCGATTGGGCGTCGTGTGTCAATCGACCACAGCTCCGGCCGACGCCGAGCGCGTCCGCCGCGCGATCGAGGCGCGCAACCCGGATGCGGACATCCGCTACGAGGACACGATCTGCCGCCCCACGCGCGATCGTCAGCAGGCGGCCCAGCGGCTGCTCGATCAGGTCGAAGCAGTCGTCGTGGTGGGCGGCCGCGGGTCGAACAACACGCTGCAGCTCGTCCGGCTGGCCGAATCGCGCGGTGTGCCGGTCCTGCACGTGCAGACGGCTTGCGATCTCGACGCCAATTGGCTGTCGCAGTTCGGCCTGATCGGCCTGACGGCCGGCACATCCACGCCCGACGGCACGGTTGACGACGTTTACCGGGCGTTGCTTCAAATCGAGTCTCGTTCGGAGGCCTGCCGCTGACGCAGTGCGCCCGAGCGCGTTCCGAGCGATGGATCCCGCGCGCCCTGCGCGAGCCGCCAGCCCTCGATCATCGCAGCCCGGCAGCTCCGGTCCGCCCGCGGCACGCGCTACTGATCAATCCGTTCTACCGCAAGGACCCGCACGCCAGTTTTGGCAAGCACGTACTGACGCCGACGCTGGCGCTCACATCCGTCGCCGCTTCGACGCCGGCCGGCTGGACCGTGCGCATCTGGGACGAGAATCTCTTACAAGGGCGGCCTCCGGCCGAGCCCTTTCCGCAGGTGGTCGGGATCAGCGTCCATCTGACGTTCGCGCGGCGCGCCTACGAGCTGGCTGCCTGGTATCGGTCGCGCGGGGCACGGATCATCCTCGGCGGGCTGCACGTGCTGAGTTGTCCGGACGAGGCGGCCCCGCACGCCGATGCGCTGGCGCTCGGCGACGGCGTACAGACCTGGCCCGAAATCCTGCGCGACGTCGAGCGCCGCACACTTCGCCCGCGCTATTCGGCCGGATTCCTGCGGCCCTATCGCGAAGATCCGGCGCCACGCCGCAGTCTGCTGCCGCGCAGCGGGTTCCTGACGACGGCCAGCCTCATCGCCACGCGCGGCTGCCACAACCGCTGCGGCTTCTGCTACCTTTCCACGGATGGCCTGCGCATGCCGTACCAGGTCCGCGATCCCGAGCAGGTGGTCGACGAGTTCCTTGCGACGGATGAGCCGTACGGAGTGTTCATCGACAACAACCTCGGCTCGCGGCCGGAGTACCTGCGCGGGCTCTGCCGGGCGCTACGGCCGGCCGAACGCATCTGGAGCGCAGCCGTCACCATCGATGTTACCGACGATCCGGCGCTGGTCCGCGAAATGTCCCTGGCGGGCTGCACCGGCGTCTTTGTCGGCTTCGAATCGCTCACGGGCCAGAATCTGACGGACGCCCGCAAGAAAACGCCACGACCGGAAGACTACGCCCGCCGCGTGGCCATCCTGCACGAGAACGGCATCCAGGTGAACGGCAGTTTCGTGCTCGGTTTCGATCACGATGACGTGAGCGTGTTCGAGCGAACCGCCGCGTGGATCGAGCGCAACCGCCTGGAATGTGCGACGTTCCATATTCTGACGCCCTACCCGGCGACGCCGCTGTTCGAGCAGATGGAGGCCGAGGGCCGGCTACTCCACCGCAACTGGGACCTGTACGACACCGCCCACGTCGTCTTCCGTCCGCGGCTCATGACGCCCGAGCAGCTTCAGGCCGGGTATGCCTGGTGCTATCGCCGGCTGTTCTCATCGCATTCGATCTGGCGCCGCCGGCCGCGTGCCTGGCGCGAAGTGCTGCCCTACCTGGGCATGTCGTATCTGTACAAACGCATGAATCTGATCTGGCCGCTGCTCATCCGCCATCGTCTGACCCACGCCGTGTGGCGTCCGCTGGTCGAAGCTGTCCGCCGCCGGCACTTGCGCTTCAGGCGGTCGCTGTTGGACCGGCCCGCAGCTACAGGCGCGCTCGCCATGCCAATGGCTGCCGGCGTATGACCGAGCGCGCCGGCGCGCAGCAAACGGCGCCGTCCCACGCCCGTCGCGAGGGGCAACGACACACCCTCGGATTACGGCTGCGGCGCGAAATCTAGGGTGTCGCCGCTGCCGGGCTGTCCGAACAATGCAAGAATCGCGGTGGTCCGCGGGTCTCATCGGGGGCCGGCGTTCGCGCCCGCACCCCCTGCCTGAACTGGATAGAAAATCACGCCCGCCGCGCCAATATACAAGTAGCGAATGCTGTGGAGGAACACACATGAGAACGGTCAGACGTCGGGGTCTATGGCTGCTAAGCCCGGTCGTTGGACTCTCGCTATGTGTCACCGGTCTGCCGGCGGCCGAACAACAGGATTGGGACGGCGGCTCGATGACCAAATGGGTCACGCCCGACTTCGCCAAGAAGAGGGTCAAAATCACAGTCACCTACAAGAAGAAGCCCGAGCAGATCGGCCAGGAGGTCCGCTTCATCGAGATGATCGGCCCGAAGACCTGGGCGTACAACCAGCGCGTCCTGATCCCCGGCCATGGCACGATTCCGGCCGGCCAGAACGAGGGCAAGGTGGAGTGGGACATCAGCGAGGCCGACGTGCCCAACCTGCGCCAGGGCAGCGTGATCGGATGCTTCAGTTGCCACGGCGAGCAGCCACCCACGCTGGATGAGTGGCCGGGGAATTTTAACCAGGTCACGCCCGCCGAGTTCGACGCCTGGGCGCTGGGTATCCGCAACGACGGCTATGAACAGTACATCGACATCGCCACCGGAACCGAGGGTAGCTTCAAGACCCGCTGTTTCCAAAGTGCCGAGCCGGCCAAGGAAGACATTGAAGTCGACTTTTTCTTTGCGCACCTCAACCGGGGACCCGCCGGATCGTACGCGCTCGCCATCGAGACGGCCAGCATACCGGCCACGTGGGAGCTCTCCACCGATCCGCCGCTGGGCACGCCCTACTTCCTGGCCAATGGCCAGCTTCTGTATGCCGGAATCACGATTACGCCGCACGACCCGGTAGACGAGGGCGACCAGGCGGTCGTGACGCTGTGTACCATCGATCAGGATACCGGCGAGTGTCCCGAAACGTTTCGCGTGCGCGTGGTGGCCGACACCCAGCCGCCGCAGGTCACGGCCGGCCCCGATGTGACGCTGGTCGATCAACCGGGCGGTCCAGTCGCGCGCGTCTCGCTGACCGCCACGGATGGGCCGGCCAGCGTGGCGTCCGCTCGGCTGCTCTACTCGCTCGACGGCGCCCCCCAGGACAGCCTGTTCATGTCGATTGACTCGTTCGACGCCGACCCCGTCTCGTTCCTGGCCGAAGTCGGCCCGCTCGGCACGGGCACGCACACGCTCACCTGGCGTGTCCAGGTGCGCGACGAGCTCAAGAACGTGCTCGAAACGCCGGAGCAAACCACCGAGCTGCAGGTCGCGCGACATTTCGACGTGATCCATTCGCGGATCCCCGGCCATCCCACGGCCCAGGTGCCCGGCGCGCCCGGCGCGGAGTTCACCAACATCTTCCGCACATTCGGCAGCCCGAGCGGCAGCCACTGGATCTTCAAGGGATTCGCCAACGCCCCGGCAGCCCAGAACGATGTGATCGTGGTCGGCTCGGGCGTGACGAGCGAGCTGCTCGCCAAGGAGGGTGCCTCATCACCCGTGGCGGGTACGACCTACGGACCGCTGGACCTTTTTGCCAGCGTCAACGACTCCGGCCAGGCGGCCTTCAGCGCCCGGCTAACCGGAGCGCCGATTGCGTCGGACGAAGCCGTCTTCACTGGCAACGCGCAGTCAGCGTCGCTGGTCGTGCGCGAGGGCGATCCTGCGCCGGGCCTGACCGACGACCCACCGTCGGCCGCCGGGAACGAGCTGTTCGGCAACTTACTCGACTCGCCCCAAATCCAGGCCAACGGCACGGTTGGGTTTTCGGCCGACGGCATTCAGAACGCGGCCAGCAGCTTCAACTCAGCGCTATATCTCGGTTCGCTGCCGCTCGCCCAGGAGGGCACGCCGGTTGGCGGCGGTGGCACGTACTCGGTATTCTTCGCCTTCGGCGGGACCAACTATGCCTTGAACTCGAACGGCGACTGGGTAACGGTGGTTGACATCGATCCATCGCCCGTCTCGCAGACGGCCGTCGTCGTCAACGGCGTCACGGAAGTCAGTGCCGGCGATTCGCTACCGGGGCTGGCCGACCCGATCCTCGCTTTCAACGCGCCGACGATCACCGGCAGCGGTGACTGGATCGCGCAGGGCATCACCACCAATTTCGACGGATTCGTCTTGAACAATAGCGCCGTCGTCGCGGTTGCCGGTGATCCCGTCGAGCCGGGGGGAACGGAACTGTTCGTCGATCCGGTCACGCCCACCCCGCCGACCTTCTTCGCAGCCACGTCCAATGACCAAGGGCACGTCCTGGTGGGCGCGAACACGACTCATCCCAATCCGGATCAGAATCAGGTGCTGGCGTTGGTGGACAACCGTGTCTTGGCCCGCAAGGGCGACCCGGTCGACCTGAACGACAACGGCATCGTGAGCGACGACGACGCGAAAATCGGCAGCTTCGCGACCAATAGCGCCTTTATCAGCGTCGACGCCTCCGTTTACTTCACAGCGACGCTGCAGACTTTGGCGGGCAGCTCGTTAGGCGACGGGCTGCTGCGCGGCACGTCGGAGTGTTTCGTTGACTCCGATTGCGACGATCAGCTCTTCTGCACCGGATTCGAGCAGTGCGTCGGGGGCGCCTGCCGGTCGTCGGGAAACCCGTGCGCCGCGAACCAAGCCTGTGTAGAGGCTCTGGACCAATGCCTGCCGGCCATCGCCGGCGACGCCGATCTGGACGGCGACGTTGACTACGCTGATTTTCGCGAGTTCGTGGGCCACTTCGGGCAGCCGGCCTCCAGCGACAGCGCCTCGTCCGACTTCAATGGCGACGGGAGTGTCAATCTTGAGGATTTCATCGAGTTGCAAGACAACTTCGGCCAAAGTTACTGAGCTGGCCAGCCTCGGCCTGCCGCGTTAAGTGCCGGCAACTGGCCTAAAACGACGCGCAGGGCACCAGGTGCTCATGACTGCGGCGCGAAGTCCTGGAAGACGGTGACGGTCTCGGTCTCGTCCACCACGATCACGCGCAGGATGAAATCGCTGGTCAAGAACGGCTGGGCACACTGGTTGGTGTTGTTCGTCAGGCCAAACGTGTACTCCCAGGTGTCCGGGCTGCTTTCGGTTTGTGTGAACCGCGTCGATTGGTTGACACCACCGCCGCCGCGGATGCCGAAGAACGGGTTTTCGGCGTCCTCGACCACCAGCGTCGGGTCGACGCCTTCGATGTACGGGTTCACGAACACACGGGCGATGCCCCGCTGCGTTGCCAGCGTGACGCGGACCGTCAACGTGCAGTCATCGTTGAAGCGGTACGAGAGGGCCGTGATGTTCGGCAGATCGGCCGGTGGACTGGCGTCGTCTTTCAGGCAGTACAGGCCGGGGCCGATGGCCGATACCAGCGTCCGGCCGTCGTCGCTGAGCTGCACGTTGGCCCAGCCGGTGCCGCCGAAGACCTGGGTGCCGGCCGGACGGCGGATGTCGGTGCCGACCTCCTGCAACACGCCCACACCACCAGACATCAACGAATTTGTCCGGTAGTAAACCCGGCTGCCGCCGTCGGCCAGCACCATGTCGCCCAGCCGCGTTCGGCCGTCGCTGAACATCCACTGTTGACCGTCCAGCACGCTTTCGACGACGCAGTTGTTCACGCCCGAGCTGGTGTCGTCCGGAGGCAGGCAATAGGCGATCGTTTCGCCGTCGTCGGTAACCTGCAGGTCGTACGGGCTGTCGGTGAATTCGGTCTGAGTGATGATGTCGGCCGACGCGGCGCTGAAGCCTTGACCGAGGTAGACCACGTCTTGAGTGCGCGGCGTGAGCGTCGAGCTGTCGTAGTTGGCGCGGAAGACATAGGCCGAGGCGAACGCGGCCGCGTCGAACATGGCCGCCAGGTTCCGCGGGTTGACGCCCTCGAGCGCCAGCGCGGTGTTCGTGAGCACGATGGTTGGCGTGAATGGCGAGCTTTGCAGGTCGACGGTGTGGATGCTCGGCAGGCCGCCGAAGCGGGCGATGTTGGCCAGGTACATGCGTGAGGAGTCGCTGTTCACGCGGAAGTTGGCCTCGAAGTCGAGCGTGCCGGCGTAGTCGAAGATCGGCCCGGCCGGCTGCCCGCATTCGGCCCGGTACATGCGGGCGATGCGGAAGTTGTTCGCGAAGCAGAACTGCCCGTCCTGATCCGTCGCCAGGTGTACGCCACTGTTCAGGTCGTCGTCCGGCAGCGTCGAGCGGGTCGCACCGCTGCCGTCGGTGTTCATGCACCAGAGCTGCGCGCGCGGCTGGCCTTCGATCGGGAAGGGTGCGAACAGCCGCAGCCACACGCGCGTGCCGGAGCCGTTCAACGCGAACGAGCGGTTGCGCGTGTCGAAGATCAGGTCGTCGACGCTGTAGTCGTCGTTGAAGGCGAAGCTGATGGTCGAATCGACACTTGGCCCGGCGACGAGCTGCTCGGTGCCGCGGTGCAGCACGACAGCCGGTATGAAGCCGCTGGGCTCAGGCTCCGGATCAGGCCCTGGACCTGGTCCGGGTCCGGGGCCAGGGTCGGGACCCGGACCGGGTTCAGGCTCGTCCGGATCGAAATCGTCGGGCGTGTTGCCGGCCGTCACCGGGCCGGCGCCGACGTCTTCGCCGAACTTGCAACTCAGCTCGTCGAGCACGATCTGGGCGTCGATGTCGCCGGTGGCTTCAAAGCAGATGCCGAATTCGCCGCTGACCAGGAACGCAAGCGCTGCAGCCGGCATGTCGAGGCCGGCGTTGAACACCGTCGTACTTCCGCTGACGACGATCAGGCGGAACGACCCGACGCGGACGCCATCCTCGCACGGGTTAGTCGAGCTCGCGTCGGAGCAGTAGACGTTGATCGTGGCCGAGCCGGTCAGGCCCATCGACTGCGCCGTGCGGGCGGTTCCGTTCAGCGGAAGCGCGCGGACCGTCCCGACCTGAAGTTGTGCTCCGCCGGGCCGATCGACAGGTCGGCCGGTGAACGGCAGCGTGGCGATGCCCCCGGCACGGGCCGGCGTGGGCGAGTTGGCCTGCACGTTAATCACGCCCGCCTCACCCAGCAGGACGAGGAACGTCCTGGCCGCGATGACGAACCCGATCGCTGCCGCGGCGGGTACGGCGGCGGCGCAGCCGAGGAGCTGAAATAAGCCCAGGCACGACACCAATCCGACGGCACGACTCATTCTTCCGCGATGCATGTTTTTCGAACCTCTCGACTGTCCGTTTTCTCTCGCCGCCGCTCCCAGCGTCCGCAACGGCGCTCATCTGGCCGGGGTCCGCCGCCGCGGGCCACACGAACGCCAGAGCGGACGCCCTCTAACGGCTCCTACACGAGCAGCGGCCGAATCTCACGCGCTAATTCGGAAAAAAGACGCTGCCGACTGGATGTGAGGTGCGTTCGGTCGGCGTGTACGGGATTGGGCAGGGGTCGGTCAGCGTCGTATACTTCGGATAGCCGGGGGAGACGGCCTGTCCTGTGGATACGACCCGCCCGACGCTGCTCTTGCGCATTCGCGACCGCGCCGATACCGACGCGTGGCGGACGTTTGATGCCATTTATCGGCCGATGCTGCTGGCGTTTGCGCGGGCGCGAGGCTTGCACGAGGCCGACGCGGCCGACGTGGTCCAGCACTGCCTGTCGGCGATTGCGGACCATATTCAGAAGTTTGACTATGACCCGAACCGCGGCCAGTTCAAGGCCTGGCTGCGGACGCTGGTGAACAATCGGGTCCGGAACTTCCGCCGCGGTCAGGCCGTGGCCAGCGCCGAGAGCGCGGACTTCGATATCGCCCAGGACCGCGAGGCGGCCCCTGACGAAGTCTTCGAGCGGCTCTGGCTGGAGGAGCACTTGCGGCATTGTCTGCACGCGCTGCGCGGCGAGACCGACGAGCGCACGTTCCGGGCCTTCGAGCGTTACGTGATCGACGAGCAGTCGGCCGAATCTGTGGCGGCTGAACTGGGCTTGAGCGTGAACAACGTCTACACCATCAAGTGGCGGCTGACCCAGAAGGTGGCCGAGCGCATGCGCGAGTTGACCGGAGAGTCGTCGTGACCCCGCCTTCGCTCGACTGCGTTTCAGAGATTGAGCTGCACAGTCTGCACGCCCGCGAACTGCCGGACGAGCAGGCGTCGCGCGTCGCAGCCCACCTGGCGTTGTGCCCAGCCTGCGCCGAGCGAAACGCCTCGCTGGTGACAGCTCACGGCGAATGGGTCGAGCGGATCCGCACGGTGGCGGCGCTACCGCGAGCAGCCACTGTCGGCCGCGAACCGTGGCGTCTGGAGCCGGACGCCGTGCCGGGCTATCGCGTGCTCGAGCAAGTCGGCCGCGGCGGGCAGGGCGTCGTTTACCGCGCAGTTCAGATTTCGACCCGCCGCGAAGTGGCGCTTAAGCTGCTTTCCTCGAACTTCACCCAAGGCTCGGCCGATCAGCGCCGCTTCGAGCGCGAGATCGAGCTGGCCGCCAGCCTGCAGCACGCCAACGTCGTGCACGTGCTCGATTCGGGCGGCCTGGCGGACGGGCGGCGGTTCATCGTGATGGAGCTCGTCGCCGGCGTGCCGCTGAACGAGTACGTTCAAGCGCCACGGCTAACGCTGGCGGACGCGCTGCGGCTGTTCGCCGAGGTGTGCGACGGCGTGAACCACGCCCACCAGCGCGGTGTCATTCATCGCGACCTGAAGCCCTCCAACGTGCTGGTGGATGCCCACGGGCGCCCGCACGTGCTCGACTTCGGCCTGGCACGCGCGGTCGACAACCGGCAATCGAAGCTCACACTGACCGGGCAGGTGGGTGGCACGCTGGCCTACATGTCACCGGAGCAGGCCCGCGGCCTGGGCGGCGCCGCCGACGTGCGCAGCGACGTCTACTCGCTCGGCGTCATGTTGTACGAGCTGCTGACAGGCCGATTGCCCTATTCGACCGAGGGTGATGTGCTGGCGGCGCTGCGGCGGATCGCCGAGGTGCAGCCGCTGCCGCCCAGCCGTGCGCTGGCTGGCGGACAGCGGAGCTGGGGCGCGGCGCGCGTGAATGACGAGCTCGACACGATCGTATTGTGTGCGCTGGCGAAGGAACCCGAGCGCCGCTACCAGACGGCGGGCGCTTTGGCCGATGAGCTTCGCCGCTTCCTGGCGGGCCAGCCGATTGCGGCCAAGCGCGACAGCGTGTGGTACGTGATGCGCAAGTCGTTGCAGCGTTATCGCCTGGCGGCCGCGTTGGGCCTGATCCTGTTCGTGACGGTCACGCTCTCGGCCATCGCGCTTGGCTGGATGTACGCGGATCAGCGGCGTTTGCGACTGGCGGCCCAGAACGCGGCCAGCCACGCGGCTCAGCAGGCTGCCGCCGCCCGCCAGGCCGAAGCGGACGCCAAGCGGCGCTTCGACGAGCTGCGTACGCTGGGTCGCTTCTTCGTATTCGACCTGGATCCGCTCATCCGGCGCCTGCCCGGCGCAGCGGAGGCCCGCCGGCGCATCGTCTCGACCGGACTCGATTACATCGATGGGCTTGCAGGCGAAGCCTCTGACGACCCCGACTTGCGGCTCGATCTGGCCGGCGCGTACCGAACGCTGGGCGACGTGCAGGGCGACATCGAATCGGCCAGCCTCGACAACGTGAGCGAGGCGCTAAGCAGTTACCAGAAGAGCCAGGGCGTGCTCGAGCGACTGGCCGCGGAGCGCCCGGACGACGTGGAGGTCGCGCGGCAGCGCGTGCTGGTGACGAACAAGATCGGACAAGCGCACGCCGTGGCCGGCCAGCCGGCCGAGTCGTTGGCCGCGTTCGAGCGGGCGGTAGACCTGGCCGAGGCCGCATTGGGGCTGCACGCCGACGATGCCGTCCTGCTCGATGGGTTGGCCGACGCGCACGATCGCATCGCCAACGCCTGCCTGTCGTCCGATACCGAGCGGGCCGAACGCCATTACCGCACGGCCATGCACATCGCGGAGCAACAAGCTGCTGCTAAGTCCGATGACGTGTGGCTGCAGCGCGACGTGGGCGTGGGTCACACCAAGCTCGCCCAACTGGCCAGCTTGCGGGGCGAGCGCGAGGCCGCGCTCGACCACTATCGAAAGTTTCTTGAGATCGCCGAGCGGCTCCGGGCGGCACATCCGCACGACGTGATCGCCTGCCGCGACGTACTGGTCGGCCATCAATGGCTCGGCATCACGCTCGGCGAGCTGGGCTGCACCGACGAGGCCATCGAGTCGCTGCGGCGCTCGGCCGAGGTGGGCGAGGCGTTTCCACACGGCGAAATGCCCAACCCCGAGTTCACGTTGTCGCTGACCACGACCTGGATCAAGCTGGGCGAGAACCAGCTCGCCGCCGGAGACGTCGAGGACGCTGGCAGCTCGTTCGTGAAGGCCGTTGGGCTGATCGAGCCGCGTGCTGAACAGCTCGCCGACCGTGCCCGGGCGCAGCGCCTGCTGGGGGTCGCCCAATACAAGCTGCTCGAATACTACCGCACGCGGGCCGGCGACGAATCCGTCCCGAGACTCGAGCGCGTCGAGCTGTGGGGACAGGCGGCCGCTTGGGCCGAGCGCTGCCGCGACACGTTTGTCCGCATGCGCGAGGCCGGCACGCTGGACCCGCCAGACCTTGCCGTCCCGATGAAACTTGCCGCTGAGTTGGAAGCGTGCCGCGCCCAAGCCGAGCGCCTCGCGCAGACTCCATCCAATGCCGCCGATCCTGAGTGAGCGCTCGCGCTCGTCGCGCACAGCCGGGTGCATTTCATTTTGGGTGGCGGTGGTCAGACTGACGTCCAAACTGCCGCAGCGCACGGGCAAGCCAAAGGCTGGTTGCCCATGCCACCCAAGACTTGCCGCCCGTTGCGCAAAGCACCCCGCACAGCCGGCCTGCGTCGCCGTCAGCGACGGCGTCGGGTGAAGAGGACGGCCACGCCGGACGCCAGGATGGCGGCGGAGCCTGGCTCGGGGACGATGGCCAGCGAGATCGATCCGAGCGCTGTGCCGTTGGTGGGCGTCGTGGCGTGGGCTTCGGCCGACAGCTCGTAGACGAACTCGTACTGGTGTCCGGCCAGCAGCGTCCCACTGGTCGGGCCGATGATGTTGATGAAGTTGCCGCCGCCCGAGCCGATGGTCAGCGACTCGCTTGTGAACATGCCGGCCGAGCCGTAGTTGTGCAGCGTGACGTCGGCCATGGTGCCGGTGTCGATGATCCGGGCGAACAGGCCGGCGGCGTTGGCCACGCCGCCCGCCCAGGTCAGTGAGCCGCTCAGCGTCCAGCCGACGTTGGCGGTGGGGGTGAAGAAGACCTGGCCGTAGAGATCGGCGAAGGCGAAGTTGACGCCGTTCGCGCCGAGCGAGTACTCAACGTCGTCGCTGACGAAGCCGAAGCGCGTGGCGCTGTAGTCGGCCGTGGCCGTGGCGCCGACGGCGGTGGGCGTCAGCGTGCCGGACGAGGGCAGCACGTTGATGCCGTCCAGGTCGGTATCGATGACGGTGTCGGTGCCGCGCAGCGTCAGCCAGGTCAGGCCGCCGTTGAGATTAAACAGGTTGGCCTGGACCGGTGCGGCGATGGTCAGCCCCACGAGCGCAGCGCACGCGCACCCGAATCGAATCTGCATGATCTCTCCTCCCTCTGCTCATCGGCCGCGCTGCCGGCACGAACGTGCAGGCAGACGGCGCGGCCGGAACTTGAACCCATCATATCGGGAACGGACGCGGCCGCAATGGGGCGCGCATCGTAGCCGGTGGCGCGGCGGTGGGGACGGTCAGGACGGTCAAGGCGGCGAGCGGAGCGGCGCGTGTGTGGAGAAACGGCTGAAAAACAGGGGTTCCGCGAAGAGGCGGCGGCGAAGGGGAGTGGCGAAGACGGCGAAAACGGCGACGCGGGTGCGAAAAATGGGCCCGAAACGAGCGCGCATCGGCGCGGAATGGGGCCAAACGCGCTCGAAATCGTTCGAGTTTGGGCGGGAAGCTGCGGTGCCCGCGACCTTGGCGGCCGGGGTTCCGATTGGGCGGCCGGCTTGTTGATGCAACACGGTTCATGCGTTCACGCGTTCGCGGCGATCCGTCGGCGTGCCCAAGGCCGATGGCGACCGGGCAGACGCCGACACCCAGACAACATGCGGCGCGATCACCGCGGTTGGGGTCGCGGTCGGAGACCGCTCCTACGGTGGGGGGGCGTGTTGGAGAGCGGGTCGCGGTCGGAGACCGCTCCTACGGAATCGGGGGCGTGTTGGAGAACCGTCAGGGTCGGAGAACCGCTCCTACGGTTTCAGGGGCATGCCGTCGGTGAGTTGGTCGAGGCCGTCGGCGGCGATGGACTGGCCGTCGGCGAGGCCGCTGGTGATTTCGACCTGGGCGCCGCTGGTCAGGCCGATCGTGACGTTGCGGGCGACGAGCTTGCCGTCGCCGGCCACGAAGACGCGGGCGGACTTACCGTCGGCTGAGAGCGTGCAGGCCGACCTGGGAATCCAGATGCGCGCGGCCGCGGGCGAATCGTCGTCGGCCGGCGGGACGTCCGGCAGAAAGGCGACCTGGGCCGACCCGCTGATGCGCAGAAACTGGTCGGGTTGCTCGATCCGCACTTTGACCTGAACGGTGGCCTTCGAGTAATTGGCGGCCGGATCGAGCCACATCACGTAGCCTTTGTAGCGGCGGTCCTTGTAGGCGTCGGGGATGACGGTGCAGGTCATGTCCTTGCGGATGCGGGTGATGTCCAGCTCGCTGACGTCGACCTCGACCCGCAGCTTGTCCATGTCGGCGATGGTGGCGAACTGGGCGTTGGCGTTGGCGCCGCGGCCGCCCTCGGCCGCGACAAAGTCGCCCACCTCGACGTTGCGCTCCAGGATGACGCCGGCGATCGGCACGCGGACTTCGCAGTCGTCCAGCGCCTTCTGGGCGAAGTCGAGGGCGGCCTGGTTGGCGTTGACCTGGGCCTCGGCCTCTTCGTACCAGCGCTTGGCGTCGTGGAACTCGATGGTCGAAGCGTCATCGCCGCGGTGCAGGCTCGACATGCGCTCGAAGTTGACGCGCTGGTATTCGAGGTTGGCCTTGGACTTTTCGAGCATGGCCCGGGCCTGATCGCGAAGGGCGCGGTAGTTGACGTCTTCGATGCGGGCGATGATCTGGCCTGGCTCAACCACGTCGCCCTGCTCAAAGTGCAAAGAGACGATCTGGCCGGAGACCTTGGTGGCGACGGCCACCCTGTGATCCGAAACGATCTTGCCCGTGGCCGTCAGCACGGGCGGCGGCCCCTCCTCGCGGCGAGCCGCGACAGTGATGAGCCGTACCTCGGATTGCGGGGCGGTCGAAGCCACGGCCATCCCAATCAGGCGCTTGATGGTGGCTCGGCCGAAGTAGCCGCCGGCCGCCAAGCCGAGCAGCAGGAAGAAAGCGATCCACCGGCCCGCGTGCCCGCGCGTCCGTGTGGCCGCCACCGGCCGCTGATCGCGCGGGATCTGCAGCCGTTTGAGATCGGCCCGAATGTCGGTCTGGACGCTCATTGGCTGTCACGCGGCAATCGGCCTGACGGCTCATTTCCCAGTTTCTTTCGGACGGATCGCACTTCATCGACGATGGCGTCTTCTGCTGGTGTGACCGTGTCGCTCCACGCTTCGGCGACTCGCGCGGCCGCCTCCCTTGTGACGATTGCAAAGATGCCTCGACGAGCCGCGTAGTCTCGCTCCACGTCGCGAAGATGATCGCACAGCTCGTCAACATCGTTCTCGAACTGGTCACAGACGTTCCGTCTAATGCCCCGCACCTCGTCGATGAGTGCGTCACTGGTCTTAAGCGGAGTTTCGTGCCTGCTCTTGCTCATGCCATCATGCCTCCTCAGACTCCCAGAACGCATCCGGCGTCAGGATATCAGGGGGTACATATCCAACGCGTCGACAGATCTCTCTCACGTGTGCGACCTTGTTTCGGTTCGCCAGATGTTTCACATTCCAAGACAACAACACGTCCACCTGGTGTACCGTAGCAACCGCCACATGTATGGCATCGCCGGCTCCTTCCGGTCCAGGCATGGCTTTCTCCCGAACCAGGATCTTTGCCAGTCCCCTTGACAGGTCATCCAGCTCCAGGACATCGGCCTCCGAGGTCAGCGCAAGGGCCTCCTCACGTCGCCGGAAGCCGGGGTCCGACAGTTCGCGCGCCACCTCGGTGGCAATGAAGAGCGCATGTAGCTTGCGCTGCGAAGTCCACCAGCGCCTGCTCTCCTCTCGCCGATAGATGCTCTTCGGATCTTGCCGATCCGTCACACAGGCACTGAGGAAGCTCGTTTCGAGATACACGCGTGCCATTCACCAGCCAATTGTAGCACGTTTCCACTGCATCGCGAATTTCGGACCGAATGGCCGCAGTCTACGCCTTGCGAAGCGCTTCGATGACCCGGATGCGCGACGCCCGCCAGGCCGGCGCGAGGGCGCCGCCGACGCCGACCAGCGTGGCCACGATCAGGGCGGCGGCGATGATTTGTGGGGTGACCTTCAGTTCGTACGCCAGCACCGTAAAGGTGGTATCAGAGAAAAAATCCTGCCGGTTTCCGTTGAGGGGCAGGCTCAAGGCCAGCCCGAACGCGCAAGCCATAATGCAGATGAGCAGAGACTCGATCAAGATCGCGGCACGAATGGCGTCGCGCTGGAAGCCGAGCGTGCGCAGCATGGCGAGCTCGCGCTGACGCCGGTCGACGGTGGCGTACATCGTGTTGGCGACGGCAAAGATAGCGCCGATCGCCATGATACCGATCAGAATGGTCGTTACGCCCACGATGTCTCGCGTGGTCTTGCTCAGGTCGCGGTAGTAGTCGGGCTCGCGTTTGGCTTCGAGCTCGACAGCCGGGCTCTTGATGTACGCGATCGCGGCATCGACGTCGGCGGCATCGCTCAGCCTGACGAGCGCGCTGGACATCACGTTGCGGGCGTAGGCGTCGGCCAGAACCGTGCGGCCGCCCCAGATCTCGCTTTCGATCGCGCCGCCACTCGCCTCGTAGATGCCGACGACTTTGAACGTGCGATTCGCCAGCCGCCCCAGCGAGGTTTCTCCGCCCAGGCTGAGGTTCGCGTAGCGCTGGCTGGCGGCCCGGCCGACGATGATCTCGGGCAGACCCTGTTCGAATCGGCGGCCTTCGACCAGCTTGAAAGACATGTGAATGTCGAACGCCACGTCGTCGACGCCACGGACGGCGACGTTGGCCATCGCGCCGCCCGGCCCGATGCGCGGGATCGAAGTCTGGGTCGACAGCTCACGGCTGATGAGCAGCTCGCCGGCCGCGTTGCGGGCCACGCCGGGCGTCTGCACGAGCCGGTCGAGCTCGTCGGACTGAATGATGCTCGTACTCTCCGCCGTTGCGCCCGGCTTGAGCACGACCAGGTTGTATGGCGAGCCGCTGGCGGCCAGCGAGGCGCGAATCCCCGCGGCAAACGACAGCAGGACAGCCAGCACGAGCACCACCACGGCCACGACGGCGAACGTCAGCGCCGTGCTCAGCTTGCGGACCCAGAGGTTGCGCCAGTTGTAGTAGAGCGGAAGCGCCATGCGGGATTGTCGATTTCCGATTCTCGATTGCCGATTCGTGTCGCGGCGGGCTAAGAGCTAACGGCAAGTCAGACCACGTCGTGCAGATTGCCGCGGAACGCGCGCGATAGCGCCGTCAATTCGACATCCACCAGCGATCGACCTTGGCGCCAGATGGTCAGCCGCGGTTGGCTGGTGACCTCGCCGATGGCGGCAAAGGCCACGGGCACGGCCGGTTGCGGCGACTTGTCATCCGCGATTTCCAGCACATAGGTTGTCAGCGGCTCGCCGAAAAGCAGTTCTTCATCGCACAAGGCGGAGTCAACGGCCGAGAAGTCGATGCGCATGCCGAGTTGGCCGGCGACGCACATTTCGGCCAAGGCGCTGGCCAGGCCGCCGTCGCTGACGTCGTGGGCGGCGACGGCCGTCCGACGGCGGACGTACGTGCTGACGATCAGGTGCGTGTTATAGGCCGCTTCAAGTCCAAGCTGATCGGCAGGCCGCGATACAAGCACAATCCGGTTTCCGGCCCGCTTCAGGTCAGGCGTCGCGCAGCGCTCGACGTCGTCGATCAGGCCGATGGCACTGATCAGCAGCGTACCCGGAATCGTCATCCGCTCAGGCAGCCGGCAGCGGGCGGCCTCAGCGGCCGACTGGGTGAACTGGTTGTTGAGCGAGTCCTTGCCGGAGATGAACGGCAGTTCGTACGCCATCGCGGCGTCGTGCGCCCCCTGGCAGGCGCGCACCAGCTCACCCATCGCCCGCGCGTCCTGCACGCCGCCCCAGCAGAAGTTGTCCAGAATCGCGGTCCGCTCGGGGTCAGCGCCGAGGCAGATCACGTTGCGCAGCGCCTCATCGACGGCGGCGACGGCCATCAGGTATGGATCGTAGTCCGACAGGTGCGGCGCCAGTCCCAGGCCGAGCGCGATACCGCGACGGCCGTCGAGCCTGGGTCGCAGGACAGCGCCGTCCGACGGACCCGCGCCCGGACCGGCCAACGGTTTGATCACGCTGCCGCCCTGCACTTCATGATCGTAGACGCGAATGACTGCCTCCTTCGAGGCAACGTTTGGATGGGCCAGCGTCCCCAGAAGCTGCCGTGTGAAAGAACCGTACGTCGTACCGCTGGCCGGCACGCTGCGAGGCCGGACGGCGCCAGCCTGGGGCGTCCATTCGGCGATTCGCTCGCTGCGCGGCAGGCCGTGGTGCAGGAAATCGACATCCAACTCGCCCACCACTTCGCCGCGAAACCGCACGCGCAGCACGCCGTCGCTGGCGAACCGGCCGATCGGCGTGGCCTCAACTTGCTCTTCCGCGAAGACACTCAGGAAGCGGCTCAGCAAATCGGGCGGGACGGCGAAGACCATCCGCTCCTGGGCTTCGGATATCCAGATTTCGTCATAGCGCAGCCCGGCGTACTTGAGCGGCACTTTTTCCAGGTCGACGACCGCCCCGATCTCGGCCGCCATCTCGCCGATTGCGCTGGACAGCCCGCCCGCGCCGCAATCGGTGACGGCGGAGAAAAGGCACGGTTCATGGACCCCGTTTCCTCTGGCCCGCAGGAGCGCGTCGAGCAGCTTCTTCTCCTCGATGGCGTTGCCGATCTGCACGGCGTGCGAGAACTCATCCACGTGCGTGTCGGTCAGCTCGGCCGACGAGAATGTGGCGCCGTGGATGCCGTCGCGCCCGGTGCGGCCGCCGGCCACGACGATCCAGTCGTCCGGGTGGGGCGCCTTCTCGATCCGATCGCGTGGGATCAGGCCGACACAGCCGCAGAAGACCAGCGGGTTGGCCAGGTAGCGCTCGTGAAAGTAGATAGCGCCGTTGACCGTCGGGATGCCCATGCGGTTTCCGTAGTCGCGCACGCCGGCCACGACTCCGGCCAGCGTGCGGCGCGGATGCAGGACGCCGCGCGGCAGGCGGGCCACGTCGAAGCCGGGCGGCGCGACGCAGAACACGTCGGTCGACGCCACTGGCGCTGCCCCCAGGCCGCAGCCCATAATGTCGCGAATGCACCCGCCGACCCCGGTGGCTGCTCCGCCGTACGGTTCAATCGCCGACGGATGATTGTGCGTCTCGACTTTGAAGGCCACGCCGAACAGGTCGTCGAACTCGATCACGCCGGCGTTGTCCTTGAACACCGACAGACACCAGGGCCGATCGAGGGTGAACGTGGCCTGAGCGATGGTCGATCGCAGCAGGTTCTCATAGCGAATCTCGACCCGCCTGGCATCGAGCTCGCTGAGTGGTCCCAGTTCCATCGCCGCCCCGCGATAGACTACCGAGCTCTTCAGCGTCTTATGGACGCAGTGTTCGGACCAGGTCTGGGCCAGCGTCTCGAGTTCCAGATCGCTCGGCTCGCGGCCCAGCTTGCGGTAGTGCGTCTGGATGGCGCGCATCTCGTCGAGCGAGAGGAACAAGTGGCCCACACGAGACAGCCTCTGCAGGGCCTCGTCGTCGGATTTGAGCAACGGCACCGTGCGACGGCTGCCACCGTGCAGCCCGGCGACCGGGAAGGGCTCGGGAGCCGGATCGTAACGCCCAAAGCCGCGGAGATGCACCGTTTCGATGACGTCGTTGGCCAGCACGCGGGCGGCGATTTGCTCAAGCTCGTCGATCGACGCCGCCCCGCTGATCTCGTAGCGCCGCGCGGTCCGCACCCGCTCGATCGCTTTCGGGCCGCCGGGAAGGCGGGCAGGTTCCGCGCCGGCAGCGACCGCGTCACCGATGGCGGCCACGGCGCTGAGCGCGACTGGATCCATAACCCCCGCGCGGAGGTAGACATCGACGCTGGCAACCGTCGGGTCCGGCGGTGTCTCGGCTCCCCGTCGAGCCGGAACGGAGCCTGGTTCGCTCGCGAGGCGGACGGCTACGTGCTCGGTCACCGGATCGCAGAGCAAGTCGCTGGCAATCTGCTCGATCGTCACGGCGTCGGCTGCGCCGGCCAGGTAGTACAGCGTTCGCGATCGGACACGGCTCACGTGGGCAAACCCGGCCCGCCGGATCTGTTCGAGCACAGCCCGTCCTCGTGCGTCGTACGCGTCGTCGCGCGGTGTGACGATCACCTGCCAAACGGCCGTAGTTGCCGAGTCCACCCCGGGTTTGGTCTGCGTCATTGCCGGGGATTATACGAGAACGTACGCACGATGCCACGACTGAATAGCCGTGCGCGATGATGCGATCTGCGTGGCAGGTGGTGGCATGGGCAAGCAATCGTCGCGGTCCCGGCGCGCCGGGACGACGATTGCTTGCCCGTGCTGCCGAGAGAATTCGGCGGGGTCTGCACGGGCAAGCAAACGGCCGCTTGCCCATGCCACCCGCCAAGCGAAGCGCGGCCATGACGTGGGTTGCACTGACTTCATGCCCGCGCTTCGCCTGGGCATGCCACCCAGAATGAGAGGCACCCGCTGGGCGCTTCGACGAGAACGCGAGCCGGGGCTACCATGTGCGCTGCGGAACCGAGGTCGCGGTCGTCGATGAGTCTTGCCATCGCTGAGTTTCCCCACAGTGCAGCGTCGCCGCGTGCAGACAGGCGCGGAACGTCCATCTGGACAAGGCACGGTCTGTGGCCGCTGCTGATCGTGGCGATCGGAGCCGCTCCGCGCCTGATGTTCCTGACACACGCCCCGCCCGGCCTCAACCAGGACGAAGCCGCGAACGCCTGGAACGCCTGGTGTCTGCTGCAGACCGGGCAGGACCAGGCCGGCGTACGCTGGCCGATCTTCTACACGCGCGGCCTGGGCGAGAATCGCTCCACGCTGTTCATCTACCTGATGATGCCGTTTCAGGCGCTCGGCGGCCTGAATGTACTCACGACGCGCTTGCCGTCGGCCGTCTACGGCATCCTGACGCTGCCGCTGCTCTACTACGTCGGCGCGAGGCTGTTCGGGCGCGTGACCGGCTTGATGGCCGCGGCACTCCTGGCGGTGAGCCCATGGCATATTCAGCAGTGCCGCTGGGGGCACGAGGCGGCAATCGTGCCGTTTCTGGTCGTCGCGCCGCTGGCGCTGATGTTGTGGGCGAGGCTGCCGCTGATTCACCGCGCAGCGACGGTTCAACCCGACGACACCCTTGACACGCCGCGGGCAAAGCCCGCATCGCCTCCGCGATGCCCGCCGCGGAGCGGCGTGCGGCGTGTCAAGGGTCAACCGGCCGAACTGGCCCGCCCACGTGTGGTTCTGTCGCTGCTGGCCGGAGCCGTCGTAGGCATCTGCTGTTACGGCTACCCGGCGGTGCGACTGTTCCTCCCGGCCTTCTTGACCGTCGCGACGCTGCTGAACTTGCGCGGCTGGTGGCACTTCGCCCGGGCGCCGCGCGGGCTGGCGGCACTAGGGGCGTTCGGCGTGGGGGTCGCATTAACGTTTGGCCCGCTGCTGTGGACGCACGTCACTGACGCCGAGAGTATCAACAAGCGCGGCGATACGAATCCGCTGTGGCACGAGGACGATCCGTGGGCGCGCCGGCTCGAACTGTTCGGCAAGCGGTACTATGGCCATTTCGACACGAGCTTCCTCTTTTATGAGGGCGACGGCTACAAGATCCAGACGCCGCCGGAGATGGGCCAGTTCGACCATTACCTGTTTCCCCTCATGCTCCTCGGCACGATCGAGCTCATCCGCCGGCTATGGCGCTGGCCAGCAGCGCGGCTGCTCGCTGCCTGGATCGTGGCCTATCCGGCCGGCGACCTGATCTTCGCCGCCGATGGCATCCATGCGCTGCGGAGCCTGCCCGGCCTGTGCGGGCTGCTGCTCCTGGCCGGACTGGGGGCGGCGACAGGCGCCTCTTGGCTTCGCCGACCGGCCCGCACCTATGCGCTAGTGGCCGCGGTGGTCAGTGTGGTCGTCATCAACGCCCGCTTCTACTTGCAGTTCTTCGGTGAGTTCAACCGCATCGGGCCGGTGTATCACGGCTTTCACGCGGATCTCGTATCCGCCTGCGATTGGCTTCGCCCACGGCTCGACGAAGTCGACGCGGTGTTCATCACGACGACCAACATGAACATGCCGTACATCGTGACGCTCGTGGGTCTGGAATACGACCCGCGCGCCTGGCTCAGTGGCGGCCGAGCCATCAGCCAGAGCCGCAATTGGGACACCTACACGCAATACGGAAAGGTTCGTTTTCTCTACAACACGACTGCCGACAACGCCCTGGCGCCGCTTCAAAGCAATGGGAGGACCGATCGAACGATCGTGATTGTGCGTCCGGGCGAGAGTTCGCTTCAAGGTCCGGCACACGTGGTCTATGGCCCCGACGGCAACGAGGAGCTGCTGATCTTCGACGAAGGGCTCTGAGTGTCCGGCCACGCGACGGCCACGCGCAGCAGGGCTATCGCATCTAAACCGCGGTTAGTCTTGCCGGACGGTCGCGTTCGGGTTACACTGGCAAACTGAGCGTGTGAGGCCTCACGGAGTTTCTTGAACAAACCCGTGTACGGAGGGG
>Ga0187892_10004133_pt1 | contig 24919 bp, 24 predicted proteins | sample MA1701073metaG_FD_139345 | JGI IMG/M metagenome (GOLD analysis project Ga0187892, IMG submission 139345) | Bio-ooze microbial communities from a basaltic lava cave in the Kipuka Kanohina Cave System on the Island of Hawaii, USA - MA170107-3 metaG ... | reverse complement strand
GAGGGGTACATCCACCGCGACGTGAAGCCGGAGAACATCCTCGTCACGAAGGAGGGGAAGGCGAAGCTCTGCGACCTCGGCCTGGCGGCGCGGGTCCGCGAGGGTGCAAAGGGGCAGACCGCGACGACCGTCGGGACGGCGGCGTACATGAGTCCCGAGCAGGCGAGGGGCGAGTCCGACCTGAAGGGGGGCACCGACATATACGCGCTCGGGTTGACGCTCTACTTCATGCTGACGGCGCACGCGCGGTTCGCCGGCCGCAGCAGCGGCGAAGTCCTGGCGGAGCGGTTCGACGAGGGGTCGGGCGGGCCAGACACGTCGATCATTCATGCGCCGGCGCCGGTGGTCGCGCTCGTGCAGACGATGCTGCAGACGGACCGCACGAAGCGGCCGGGGACGTATCCGGACCTGCTGGGGGCGATCGAGGCGTGCCGGAGCGCGCTCAAGTAGGAAGCCATGGCGGAACAGGACGACGTGTACGTCGGGAGGCGGCTCCTGGAGATGGGGGTCGTCGCGCGCGAGCAGCTCGTCGAGTGCCTCTTCGAGATCGCGGTTGAGCGGCGCGCGTGCCGTGCGACGGAGCCGCTCGGGATGATGCTGGTGCGGCGCGGGCTCGTGCGCAAGGCGGAGATCGGCATGATCCTGGGGGAGCGCGTGCGGGCGCCGCGGGGAGACGTGACGCCGTCGCAGTCGTCGGACCTGGCGTTCGGCGAGCTGCTGGTGGCGGCCGGCGTGGCGACGTCGGTGCAGGTGAACGAGTGCCTCGTCGCGCAGCGGGAGAAGCCGGCCGGGGCGCCGTCACGACGGCTGGGGGAGCTGCTGGTGGAGCGGGGGTACGCGACGCCGGATCACGTGCGTCGGGCGCTCGCGTACCAGAGCAAGGCGATCCACGCGTGCGTGCGGTGCGGGCAGCAGTACAACGTGGTGGGGGCGCAGGCGGTGCGGAAGTATCGGTGCCCCTCGTGCGGGGGGGAACTGGCGATGGCGATGGGGGCGTCGGTGACGGTGTGCCAGAGCAGCATCGGCATGCCGGCGGTGCCGCCGAAGGGGGCGGCGCGCACCGAGGCGGTGGCGGCGGCGGACATGCCGGTGCTTCCGCCGGACGCGCAGGCGCACGTCGACCGCGCGATGAAGCTGTATCTGCGGCAGAAGGTGCACGTGAAGCGGTCGGTGCTGAATGACGCGGAGCGGTTCCAGTTCGAGCTGGCGCGCTACGGGCTGTGGGTGTCGTTCCTCGAGGTGGTGCGGCGCTTCGGCGGGCTGACGTGGCAGCAGGCGGAGGACCTGAAGGGGACGGACTTCGGGGCGATCGTGAAGTCGGACGCGTGGAAGCGGCAGACGGTGCCGGGCTACAGCGTGCGGGCGAGGATCGCGTCGGGCGGGTTCGGCGCGATCTTCGCGGCGGAGCCGGTGTTCGGCGGCGCGCGGGTGGCGCTCAAGGTGATGCACGAGGACCGGGCGCGCGACCCGAAGCTCGTCTCGTGCTTCCGGCACGAGGCGGCGCTGATGATCCGCTTCACGCATCCGAACATCGTGCGCGGGTTCGACTACACGGAGGAGGAGGGGCTGCACTTCATCGTGATGGAGCTCGTCGAGGGGGACTCGCTGGACCGCGTGGTGCTGGAGAGCGGGCGCGGGCTCTCGCCGCGTAAGACGCTCTCGATCGCGCGGCAGATCGCCTCCGCGCTCCAGTACATGCAGCGGGAGGGGTACCTGCACCGCGACGTGAAGCCGCAGAACGTGCTCGTCACTCCGGAGGAGCGCGTGAAGCTGTGCGACCTCGGGCTGGCGGCGGAGATCCGCCCGAACGCGGGGCGCGCGGATTTCACCATGGGCACGCCGGGGTACATGAGCCCGGAGCAGGCGAGGGGCGAGGCCGACCTCAAGGCGGGGAGCGACATCTACGCGCTGGGATGCACCGTCTACTTCATGCTGACGGCGCGGAAGCCGGTCGGGGCCGACACGTCGGACGAGGTGCCGGCCGAGCGGATCGCGGAGATGGGGAGGCTGGACCTGGGGCTTGTGCAGGCGCCGGAGCCGGTGACGGCGCTGCTCCAGCGGATGCTCGATCCGCGGCGGGAGTCGCGGTTCGGCACCTACGAGGAGCTGCTGGGGGCGGTCGATGCGGCGGCGAAGGCGCTCAGTACGGCGCCCCGCTGATAGGTGGCCCCGTTGGCGCCGAAAGATGAAAGATCAAAGATGAGAGAGGAGAGGTGGCCCACCCCCGGACCCCCTCCCGGAGGGGGCTGGGGGAGGATCAGCTCTCATCTTTCTTCTTTCATCTCTGATCTTGCCGCGCCCCGACCGAAGGGGATACCTATTTCCGGGGCGCGGTACTCAGCGGCGCCCGATGAAGAGCGCGGTCGTGTCCGTCTCGCCGTGAAGGATCTCCTCGAGCGGGAAAAGGCGGGGGGCCTCGCCGGGCTCCAGGAGCCACTCGGGGCGCATCCCCGGCGCCTTCGTGAACGTCTCGAAGAAGAGAGTGCCGCCGGGACGGAGGAGCGAGACGAGGACGGGAGCGAGCGCACGCTCGAGGTACCAGGTGCAGACGACGAGGTCGAACGGACCGCGGAAGGGGAGGCGCATCGCGTCCGCCTGCACGACGCGGACGTCGGCCTTGAGCTCGCGGGCGCGGGCCGCCGCGCGCGCGACCGCCTCGTCGGAGACGTCGCAGGCGGCGACGCGCCAGCCGGCGAGGGCGAGGACGGCGGCGTTGTCGCCGGTTCCGCAGGCGACGTCCAGGGCGCGGCCGCGGGCGAGGCGTCCCTGGTGCATGATGAGGTTGACGCTGGGGCTCTCGCGGCGGGTTCCGGCGCGGTACTTGTCGTTCCAGCGGGCGCGGTCGGGATGCACGACGACAGGATAGCGAAAGAGCGCGAATCTCGAATGACGAATTACGAATCACGGGAGACCCCCGGTCGACGGCGGCTCACCCGTGATTCGTGATTCGTGATTCGTTTGCTACGGCCCGCTCAGCGCGATCGACAACCCCGCCGTCAGCGCGAAGTCCTCGGCGTCCTCGGAAATGCCGATCCGCAGCGCGAGGTCGACGCGGATGTCCTCCGTGATGAAGTACGCGGCGCCGACGCGCGCGAACGTCTCGGTCCCGATCATCGGCTTGATCTGCGAGCGCCAGACGAGCTCGCCGAGCACGGTGATGTCGCCGATCTGCCAGCGGACCTCCACCGAGCCGAGCTTGCGCATCAGGAACGAGTTCTGCTCCCCGGTGTCGCTGATGAAGGCGAGGCCGAAGTTGCCGTTCAGCGCGATGTAATCGCTGAGGTGCTTGCCGAGGCAGGTGATGAAGTAAAGGTCGCCTTCGCCGGAGCCGAGCCCCTCGCCGTCGTCCGCGGTGGGGAGCTTCCACAGGGCGACGCTGCCGACGGCGGGCAGCGCGCCGCCGTCCTTGAGGATGCCCCACTTGGTGCCGAGCGTGACGTCGCCGAGGCCGAGGGCGTCGATCTCCGCGCCCGAGCGCGGGTCTTCGCCCGAGCGGTTGATGAGCGCATCCGCGACGATGAAGAGCTCGAACGATTCGCTGAGGCCGTAGCGGGCGATCGTGGGGATGGTGAACGTCTTGCCGTCGAGCTGGTTCCCGTCCTCCGAGGCGAAGTCGATGCCCGCCTCCACGACGATCGCCCCCTCGCCACAGACGTGCGGCGTCCAGGTGCTGGTCGGGCGCTCGGCGCAGTCGATGAGGGTGCCGCCCAGGCGTTCATCCTCCTGGGGCTCGACCTTGCCGGGCTTGTCGGGCTTCACGGGCTCCTCCTGCTGGAGGACGCTCTTCGTCGCCTTCTTGGGCGCGACCGTGGCGCCCGTCGCCGTCGTCGTCTGCGCGGCGGCGGGAAGGACGGTCGCGACGAGCGCGGCCAGGCACGCGAGCGTCTTCATACTCGTCACCTCGAATGCACCAGGGTGCCGTTCTTCGCGCAGGCGATGCGCGGGAGCCCGTCCGGGTCGAGCGCCAGCGAGATCATGCGGTCGCCGCCCGGAGGAGCGGCCGCGGAGTCGACCACCCGCGACGACCAGAAGCCGTCGCCGACGCGCCAGAGCAGGCGCACGAGAGCCGACGAGTCGTCCGCATACGCGACCCACTCGATCGCGAGCGAGTCGCGTCCGAGCGACGCGAAGCGGCCCACGACGCCCGCGCTGTCGGCGGCCTGCGCGGTCCAGCCGGTGCCGGTCCAGCGCACGAACCGCAGGTCGCCCGGGGACGGGTCGTGGTGCGCGACGCGCGCGTTGCCCGCCGCGTCGAGGACCAGGCTCGCGTACTCGCCGCCCGCGTCGAGCGTCTCGACCGTCCAGGTGGCGCCCGTCTTGCGCGCGAGCTTGAGCGACGAGCCGTCGAGGAAGGCGATGCGCGGCTCCCCCGTCGCGGTGAGCGCGAGCGACGCGTGCTGCCCGCCGGCCGGCGCGGCGGTCTCGATCGTCCACCAGGCGCCGTTCCACGAGGCGTAGCGCAGGCCGAGGCCGGGCGCGCAGTAGGCGATGCGGGGCTCACCCGTCGCACCGAGCGAGAGCGACGGGTAGAGCCCCACGGTCCCGAAGGACTCGACGATCTGCAGGTCCCACGACGCGCCGTTCCACGACGCGTACTTGAGGTCGCCGTTGAGCTGGTCGTAGTAGGCGATGCGCGGGTTGTTCGCCGCGTCGAGCGCCAGCGACGGCCACTGGCCGACGCCGGAGGACGGATCGACCGTCGTCACCGTCCACGTCGCGCCGCTCTGGACGGCGTACCGGATCGCGCTCGCGGCGGAGCCGGTGGCGCCGCGGAAGGCGATGCGCGTGAGGCCGTCGGCGCCGACGCGCGCGGAGACGTCGGGGTATGCCGCGGGAGACCCGTCGGCGCGCTCGATCGTCCAGCCGGCGCCCTCGAGCGCGAGCTTGAGGTCGAGGTCGGTGCCGTCGAAGTAGGCGACGCGCAGCGCGCCGCCGGACGTGGCGGCGATCGACGTCGCGCCGGCGTTGAGGCCGGCCGCGTCGAGGAGCTGGATCGACCACGCGGGGCCGGTGGCGACCTTGATGAGGTAGAACGTCATGTCGCGGTAGGAGATGCGGGGGACGCCCGACACGTACGCGAGCGACGCATACAGGCCGACGTTGCCCGCGCTTTCGACGGTCTGCGCGCCCCACGCGAGGCCGGAGCGCTGCGCGAACTTGAGGTCGCCCGCGGTGGCGTCGTAGTAGGCGACGGCGGGCTCGCCGGTGCCGTCGGTGGCGAGTGACGCGTAGAGGCCGACGGTGCCGGCGGCGTCCACGGTCGTGATCGACCACGTGCCGGCGAGCTCGGCGTACTTGAGGTCGCCGTTGGTCGCGTCGTAGTAGGCGATGCGCGGGCCGGGCGCGAGCTCCAGCGACGCCCACGCGCCGACGTTGCCGGCGGCGTCGACCGTCTGGATCGTCCAGCCGGCGCTCCACGAGGCGTACTTGAGATCGCCGTTGGCGGCGTCATGGTAGGCGACGCGGGGATTGTCCGACGCGTCGAGCGCGAGCGAGGCGTGCTGGCCGACGCCCGGGCCGGCGTCGATCGTCGAGAGCGTCCACGCGGGCCCGGTGCGGCTGGCGTAGCGAAGCGCGCCGGCCGCGTCGTGGTAGGCGATGCGCGGTTCGCCGGCCGCCGTGAGCGCGATCGACGGGAACCAGCCGGTGCTGCCGGCCGCGTCCACCGTCTCGACCGTCCACGCCGCCCCGCGGCGCGCGTACTTGAGGTCGCCGCTGGTCGAGTCGACGTATGCGATGTGCGTGTCGCCCGCGCCGTCGACGGCGGCGGAGGCGTGCTCGCCCACGTCGGCGAGCGGCGGGCCGGACACGACGGTCGACGGGACGAACGCGTTGTCGACGAGGAAGCTGGCGGTGACCATGCGCACGCCGGTCTCGAAGTTCGAGGGCGTCATGGCGATGCGCACGTCCGGATTGGCGGTGAGGCCGACGCCGTCGGCCATCGAGTTCCAGACGAACGCATAGGGAAGGCCGGGCGCGGTCCCGGTCGGCAGGTTCGTGAGCGGCGCGGTCGAGGCGGCGCGCGTCGCCGGCAGCCACGTGGCGCCGGCGTCGGCGGAGTATTCGACGGAGACGCTCGTCGGATCGGACTGTTCGTCGGACAGGGTGAAGGGGACCGTGACGGCGCCGTGCTGGGGGCCCGCCGGCGTCGTGACGACGATCGCCGGGGCGGTCGGCACGGGGGACGGGTTGACGACGATCGTGTCGCCGTGCCCCTTCTTCGAGCAGCCGCCGGCGAGCAGCAGGGCGAGCAGGAGCGCGCGTCGCATGTCTACCTCCGCTCCAGATCGGCGATCGCCTTCATCGCGGCGGGGTCGCGCTGGTCCTTCGGGGTCATGGCGGCGTACGCCTTCAGCTCCTCGAGCGCGCGCTCCTTCCATTCGAGCGCGAGGTAGGCCCAGCCGGTGTTGAGCCGCGCGGGGCCGAACTGCGGGTCGCACTCCGCGGCCTTGCGGAAGCAGTCGATGGCCTTCGCGGGCTGTCCGACCTTGAGATAGAGCACGCCGATGTTGTTGTGGGCGGGCGCCATGGTCGGGCGCGCCTTGATGGCGGCCGCGTAATGGTCGAGGGCCTTGACGAGCTGCCCGCGCTCCTCGCGGAGCACGCCGAGGTTGAAGTGGGCGTCCGCGTAGTTGGGGTTGACGGCGACGGCCGCCTCGTAGTCCTTCGCGGCCTCGAGCGGGCGGGCCATGGCCTGCCGAAGGGCGCCGCGGTTGCAGAGGACGGATGCGTCGTCCGGCGAGACGTCGACGGCGCGGTCGAGGAGGGCGAGCGCCTTCTCGTGCTCGCCGGCGCGGCGGAAGCCGGCGGCGACGGCGGAGATGAACGGGATGTCCTTCGAGCCGCGCGCCTGCTCGAACGCGCGCTTCGCCTCCGAGCCGCCCATGATGGCTTCGATGCGGGCGCGCTCGCGGAACGCGTCGGGGACTTCGGGGCCGAGCGTGGCGAAGACGGTCGCGGCCTCGGCGAGGCGCCCCTGGCGCTCGAGGACGACGGCCTGGTTGAAACGGGCGCGGTCGTGGGTCGGCTGGTACTCGAGCGCGCGGCGGTACGCGGCGGCGGCGCGGTCGAGCTCGTTGCGCTTGAGGTGGAGGTTGCCGACGTTGTAGTAGAGGTTCGCCGACGGCGCGATCTCGATCGCGGTCTCGAAGCACCGCAGCGCCGCGTCGAGGCGGCCGGCTTGGAGGTCGGCGACGCCGAGGTTGTTGAGGGCGTCCGCGCGCGTCGGGTGGTGCTTGAGGAACGTGCGGTAGGCGGACGCGGCGGCGTCCCGGTCCTCGCGGGCGAGGTGGAGGTCGCCGATGCTCTTCCAGAGATCGGTGCGCGCCGGCTGGATCTCCATCGCCTTCGTGTAGCGGGCGATCGCCTGGGCGGGGTCGGTCCGCTCGAGGGCGGCCGCCTCCTCCAGGAGCGCGCCGACCTGCAGCTCCTCGAGGCTCGGTCCCGTCGGCGGCATGATGGCGAACGCCTCAGAGGGCTTGGCCTCCGGCTTGGGCTCGGGCCTGGGCTCGGGTTTCGGTTCCGGCTTGGGCTCGGGCTTGGGATCGACTTTCGGCTCAGGTTTCGGCTCGACCGGCTTGGGGGGATCGAACTGCGCCGCCAGGGGAGGCGGGGCCTTGGTCTCCAGGGCCGGCGCCGGGGGAACCGTCGCGACCGAGGGATCGGGGCTCATGAGGCGCAGGAGCGACACGATCGAAACGAGCAGCGCGATGATGAGGACGATGTGGAGCACCTTGAGCCACCGCTCGAAGCGCGGCGCGGCGGCCTGCGCCTCGGCGGGTGCGTCCGCCGGCGCGGCCGGAGCGGCCGGCGGCTCGGGCGGCGGCGCCGTGGCGACCGGCGGGTCGGCGGAGAAGACGATCTCGAAGGGCGGCTCGTTCGTGTGTTCGCTCATAGCGTCACCTCACCAAGAGACCAAAGAGCAGAGAGGAAAGAAGAAGGAGGGCCACCCCCCTCCCGGAGGGGGTTGGGGGAGGATGAACTCTGATCTTTCATCTTTCATCTCTCATCTTTCGCCGCCCTTTGGCGGCGCTTACGCGCTGGCGGCGGTGGACTTCTCCTTGTAGAGCTCGCCGATCTCGGATACGAGGTTGGCCTTGATCGACTGGATGCGCGACTCGATGATCTTCTGCAGCTCCGACTCGTCGAGCATCATGGTCTTCCGGACCGTGCTGAGATAGCCGCTGTCGAGCGCGAGCTTGAGCTGCGCCGACGCTTCGGCTTTCTCGCGGCCGATGGTGTCGAGGTCGAACTCCGCCTGCGGCGGGATCTCGAACCCGAGGCCGGGGAACTTGATCGTTCCCTTGAGCTGGTTGGCGATCGTCCACATAGCGTGCTCCTTCGTGTTACTGGGCTACTTGCGGCGCAAAAACCCCAAATCCCAACTCCCAAATCCCAACTGTCGAGCGCCCACCGGGGTGTTCATTTCTCAATGATTTCTCCCCGCGGGCGGCAGGGGGTCTCCAGGTAGCGCGTTCCGGCGCGCGCCGGCTCCCCCGCGCGGGTCCCGGCGGGCGCGCCTCCGATCTGGTCGACGCGCTGCTGCAGCTTGTCGGCGTCCCGCCCCGCCGGGGCGGGCTTCTTCTCCGGCGCGCCGGAGATCTTCGCGCGCAGCGCCTTCGCGAACGCGTCCTCGCCGCGTGAGACCGCGTAGCGCCCCACGGCGTCGGTCGCCGCGGCCTCCTCGCCGGCGAGGTGAAGGACGAACGCGAGCATCGCGTCGCGCTCGGCGCCGTCCCCCTCCGGCTTCTCGCGGCCGATCCGGTCCGCGATCTTCGCGAGCGCGCCGCGCGACCCGAAGAGGTCGGCGGCGTCGAGCGACAGCCGCGCGAAGTCGTCGCAGAGCGTGGAGGCGCGGCGGAGCTCGACGCCCGCGTAACCCGCGTCGCCGTGCGCGAAGAGCGCCAGGGCGAACGGGATGCGGACGAGCTCGCGGTCGCCCGGCTGCAGAAGCGCGTTGCGGTAGGCGACGGCCGCCTCGAGGAACTTGCCGTCGCGCATGAGGCGGTCGGCGTCGCCGAGCTGGAACTTCTTCGACACGTCGGCGTAGGGGAGCTCGGCCTGGACCTTGGCAGGGCCGAGCTGGGCCTGGAGGAGAAGCGCGGCGAGGAGCATCACTTGGCACCTCCCACGCGCGCCCACTCGAAGTCCTTCACGGGCACGGACCGGCCGTCCTTGAGGACGAGCGCGTCGATCCTCACGATCCACGCGCCGAAAGGGGTGCGCGCGAAGGAGGCCTCGCACGCGTCCACGTCCTCGAGGGCGACGCCGGCGAGCTTGCAGGCCTCCGCCTCCTTCCAGGCGATGTACGCCGCGGAGGTCGGCTTGAGGAGCTGCGCGACGACGAGGGAGGCCGCGTCGACGCCGGTGCGCTTGCCGGCCTCGCGCCGCAGGCCGTCGTAGTAGGCGGACGTCCGGTAGATCACGCGGTTGCTGAAGTTGCGGACGTAGGAGAACTCGCTGGAGCGGCTGTAGAGGTTCTGGTCGGGGTCGATGTAGATGTAGAACTTCTGGTTCGACGTGTAGGCGATGAGCTCCATGCCGAAGTAGCGGCCGATCTCCTGGTTTTCCTGCGGCGTGTTGTCGGCGAAGCGGAGCTTCGGCACGTAGCCGTCCTTCGAGCCGCCGCCCGTCGTCATTTCGCGCGCGAGGAAGCGGCGGTAATCGTTGAGCGAGGCGATCTCGCCGTCCGGCTTGCCGGAGTCCTTCTTCCCGCCGGCGCCCATGGCATCCGGGGAGGCGCCCTTGGGCGGCTTCGCCTCTTCGGACGGCAGGTCTTTCGGCGGCGGCCCGGCTTCCGGGGACCTCTCGGGCGGGACTTCGTTGAAGCGCTTCGGCGCCTGCGCGGCGGCGGGCGGCTGCTCCGCCTTCTTCGGCTGCGGGCTGAAGACCGGCTCCTGCACCTTCTCGCTCTCGGAGGGCTTCGGCTTCTCGGGGCCCTTCTCGGGCGCGGGCGGCGACGGGACCTTGGGCTCGGGCTTGGGCTCCTTCTCGGTCTTCGGAGCTTCGGCGGGCTTCTCCTTCGGAGGCGCGGGCGTCTCCTTGAACTTCTCGGGAGGCGGCTCGGGTTTCGGCGGCTCCGGCTTCGGAGGTTCAGGCTTGGGCGGCTCGGGTTTCGGCGGTTCGGGCTTGGGCGGTTCCGGCTCGGGCTCGGGCACGTCGGGGATGAGCTGGAGCATCTCCTTGATCGCGGCCGAAATGTCCGGGCCCTGTTCACGCACGCGGACGTTGTGCGCGACGTCCGGCGCCGGCGCGTGCCCCGCCTTGAAGTGGAAGTGCATCGCGAGCCAGAGGAGGCCCGCATGGAGCAGGAGCGAGACTGTGGCGCACGCGCCGAAGACGAGGAGCCGCGCGACGCTTCCGACGACCGGATCTTCCGCGGGGCGGACGCGCCGCCTCGTGCGCGAGGAGACGCGCCGGGGCGCGGGCGCGGCGGGCGACGGCATCCGGATGATCTCCGCGTGCACGACCTGCACGTGCGGGGCCGGGGGCGGCGGCTGGGTGCGCGGCTGGCGCAGCGCCAGCTCGAGGCGCGACTTCATGCGCTCCGCGAGGTGGCCGAGCGCGACGAGGATGATGTGGCAGTACGCGTAGACGATCAGCCCGGCCACGGTGGTGTAGAGGGCCAGCGACAGCCGATGTCCGACCTCCTCGGATCGAGCCGGGATGGCGGAATCGAGGCAGACTGACACTCCCACCACCGTGCCGAGCAATCCGAGTGAGGTACTCAGGAGCGCGATGATCCGGAGCGGCGCGATGCCCCTCCGGCTCGATCGCAGCAGACGGTCAGCCAGCAGACGGCCGCGGTCCGGATCGGACCGGAACCAGGCCGCGACCTCGGTGGCCGGCCCGAGGGCCAGGCGGCCCTCTACCGACCCCCGTCCCGCCGGATCGACGCGCAGCGAGTGCCCCACCCAATAGGCGATGCGTTCGAAGAGGAGGAGCGTCGCGAGGCAGGCGAGCGCGAGGAGGGGCCACATGAGCGGCCCACCGTCTGTCATCACGCGCGCGATCATGGCCTGCTCCGCTCCGCCGCTACCTCAGGGTGTCGATCACCGACTTCGACCGGTACCCGCTCATCTCGGCCATCGTCTTCTTGATCTTCTCGGCGATGCCGGGCCTCGGCCCCTTCGGGCCGTCGGGCTTCTCGCCCGCGAACGGGTCGAACTCCATGAGCTCCTTCTTGACGGCGAGGTCCTTCGCCATCGCCGCCGCGGTCCGGAGCTCCTCCTCGTAGAAGGCGATGTCGTCGACGAGCTCCTTCTCGCGGTTGCGGAAGCGCTTGGTGTCCTCCTCGAGGAGCTTCTCGTACGCCTCCTTCGAGATCTTGCCGTCGTCGACCGACTTCTTGAGCGCGACGGTGCGGTTGATGTACTGCGACTTCATGAGGGCGAGCTCGTTGCGGGCGCCGTCCAGGAGCCGGGTGTACTTCACCTGGAGCGCCTTGTTGATCTCCAGGCGGCGCGACACGTTCTGAAGCTCGCCGTTCTTCTTGTTGAGCGTGTCGCTGTAGATCTTGAGGGTGTCCTCCTGGTTCTTCTGGATGTGCGCGTCGCGCTTCTCGTTCTCGTCGCGCGACTGCTTCTCCTCCACCTCTCCGAGGTTCTTCTTGAGGTCCTCGAAGGTCGGGGGGTCCTGCTTCTTCGGGGTGTCGCCGTCCTGGGCCCAGGCGGAGCCGGCCAGGGCCAGTGCGATCAGCAGCGCGCTACTTTTTCTCATTGTTCTTCTCCTCCTTGTCGTCTTCGCCGAAGCGCTTCCGGTAGAACTGGTCGATCGCGTCGTCGAGCGACTTCGGGTCGCCGATGGCGCCGATCTGGTTGAGCTTCTCGGTGATGCCGAGCATCTGGGTCTGGAAGTCGTTGAAGGTGTCCATGTTGCCGGTGACGCGCTCGTTGATCTTGTTGAAGGAGTCGACCTTCAGGAAGAGGAGCGCCATCTTCTCGGTGATCTTGCCGATCGCCTCGCGGCCGGAGATGACGCCGTCGCGGATGAGGACCTTCACCTTCATCGAGTCCTCCTGGAGGCCCATGTTGTCCATGAGGAACTGGCGCTCGGTCTCCAGGTTCTCGATGAGGCCGCCGAACTTGTCCTTGAGCGTGCCGAAGAGCCCGTTGAGCTGCGTGAGCTGCTCGGAGAGCTTCTTGTAGCCGTCGTGGTTCTTCGAGTAGCCGTCGGCGTAGCGCTTCTGGAGGCGCCAGCGGTTGTAGAGGCGGTTGAACTTCTGCTTCGCCTCCTTCTCGTCCTCCGGGGAGGAGGCGTGCTTGACGGAGGCGGCGAGCTCCGTCAGCTCCTCCTCCATCTTGTTGGCGACCTTCCGGACGTCCTCGGAGCTCCCCTTCGTCGCCTCGATCTTCGCGCCGAGGTAGGCGTTGAAGCGGTTGAGCTTCCGGTTGAGCGCGCGGAAGTTCGAGATGGTGCCGTCCTGGCCGGAGATGATCCGGTCGAAGTCGCGCACGGCGTCGGCGCCGTAGGCGGCGATCTTCTTCTCGAGCAGGGAGCTCGTGACGCGGTCCTCCGGGTTCTTCAGGTGCTTCGTGAGCAGTTCTTGTAATTCGGTGTTGGCGCTGCCGAGCGATTTGATGAGGACGCTGAAGTCCTTCACCGAGGTCTCCAGGCCCTTCACCTCCTCGTCGATCGACCAGCCTTCCGGCAGGATGCCGGTCTCGTCGCGCTTCGACTGCGCGTACGCGTCGGCGGCGATCGCGAGCGCGGCGCAGACGGCCGCGGCCCTCAACATCGTTCGCATGGCGGTCCTCCTCATCATCGGTTGTCGTCCTGGGGCTGTTCCTTGTCCTTGCGGTTCTGCTCGTAGATCGCGCGCACGGAGAACGCCTCCCCGCTCAGGACCGCCTCCATGCGGACCTTGAGCTCGGGCGGCAGCTTCTCGGTCGTCTCGCGCGAGCGGCGGATGTCGCCGCACAGGAAGTGCAGGACCGCGAGCGTGTACGTGTCCTCGGGGTCGGCCGATCCCGCCGCGTCGAGGTACGACTGGTACGTCTCGCGGGCGCGGCGGAAGTTGCCGCGCTCGAAGTGGGCGCGGCTGAGGTTGTAGTGGACGACGGACGTCGCGCGGCCCGCCTTGAGCGAGCGGGAGCCGTTCGCGACCTTGATCGCGGCCTCGAGCTCCTCGACGGCGCGCGCGTTGTCCCCCGCGGCGAGATGGACCTCGCCGTACATGGCGTGGGCGAGCATCTGGTCGCCGACGGAGAGCGACCCGTAGACGGTGCTGATGCACCACTCCATGGTGGTCGCCGCCTGGTCGGCCTGGCCGAGGGCGAGGTGGCAGCGCGCCTGCCGGAAGCAGGCCTCGCCGCGCGTCGGGTCGTCCCGGCGGACCTTCTCGAAGTCGGCGATCGCGCGTCCGTAGTCCCCCTGCCGGTCGTACGCCTTGCCGCGGAGGAGGCAGGCGTCGGCCTTCGCGCCGCCGGCGTCGAGCGCGGTCGTGCAGAGCTCGACGCAGCGGTCGTACTGCCCGGCGTCATACGCCTTCTGGGCCGCGGAGAGTCCGCCCGGGGACTTCCGATTTGAGCCGCAGCCCGGCGCGCCGGCGAGCGCCACGATGGCGAGCGCGGTGAAGAGCCTTCGATTCATGGGATGTCCCTCCGCAAATCGGGGTCGAGTTCACGCGAGATGTCGAGTTCCTGGGGGGAGAGCCCGAGCGCGGGCGACGTGCCCGCGGACCGGGAGCGTGCGCAGTGGAGGAAGATGCGGGCGCGGTCGTAGCCGGCCCCGCCGAGGGCGGTGGCGGCGCGGAAGGCGTCGACCGCCTCTCCGTAGCGGCCCTGCCGGTAGAGCACGAAGCCGAGAGATACGCGTCCCGCGCGGACGTCCGGGGAGGCGCGCACGAAGTCGCGCGCGACGGTCTCCGCTTCGAGCGACGCCTGGCGCGAGAGGAGCAGCGCGGTGAGCCGCTCGAGCGCGCCGACGTGCGTGGGGTCGGCCTGGAGGACCTTGCGGTAGGCGCCGATCGCGTCCTGCGGCAGCGCGCCGCCGTCGAACGCGCGGGCGAGGAGCCAGTTCCCCTCGATGGAGCCGCTGCCGGCGCGGCGGAGGCCGTCGAGCGCGTGCTGCGCGGCGCGCTTGTAGTCGCGGGCCGCGAGGCGGACTTCCGCCTGCTCGAAGAAGGTGGCGGCCTCCTCGGGCTCCAGCCGGGCGGCGAGCGCCGCGGCGTCGGAGGCTTCGTCGAGCTTCCCGGCCAGGCGCAGGCAGCGGGCGCGGCGGCGGTGGTCCTCGGCGCTGTCGGGGTTGAGGCCGCAGGCGATGGTGAGGACCTCGGCGGCGTCGCGGAGGTCGCCCTGGGCTTCGGAGCGGCGGGCGAGTTCGCGCAGGCCGGCGGTGTCCGACGCGGCGAAGCGGATCGTCTTGATCGCGCGGCGGGGCACGCGGCGGGTGATGACGGCGCGGCCGCCGCCCCAGCGGACCAGCACGCTGGCGTCGTCGGCTTCGACGATGAGGCCTTCGATGCGTTCGCCGTCCTTGAGCGTGATGACGTCGTCGGCCGCCGCGGGGGTCGCGGCGGAGAGACAACAGACGATCACTGCGGTTGCCCTCACTCGGTACTGCATGTCCGGTTGGGGAGCATGCAACCGGCGTGCCCAGCGATTGTGGCGTCAGGGAGGAGGTGGAGTGAACGGGGTGTTCAGTCGGGAGCTGGGAGGGAGATCGGAGTGTTCAACGGGGAGGAAGCGGAGGGGGAATCGGCGAGACGCGAGGGCAGCCGCCGCGAACACCCTACGGATGCCTGAGCCCGAAACGACGCATCTTCCGACGGAGCGTCGGACGCGAAACGCCGAGACGCTCGCACGCCCGCCCGAGGTGCCACCCGCACGACTCGAGCGCCGCCGCGATCGCCTCCCGCTCCACCTCCGCCAGCGTCCGCCGCGGCGCCTCCGCACGCGCACCCGGGAGCGCGGCACCGGCCGTCGCCCGATCCACCGGCTTCCCCCCCGACGCCAGCACCAGACGCGTCACCGCGTTCTCCAGCTCGCGCACGTTCCCCGGCCATTCGTGCGCCGACATGAGGTCGACCGCCTCGGCCGACACCTGGGGCGCCGGCAGCCGCAGCCGCTCCGCCGTCTGCCGCACGAAGTGCGACACCAGCGGCGCCACGTCCTCCCGCCGCTCCCGCAGCGGAGGGATTACGATCCGGTGCACGTTGAGGCGATAGTGCAGGTCCGCGCGGAACCGCCCCTTCTTCACCCGCTCGTCCAGGCTCCGGTTCGTCGCGGCGACGAGCTGGAAGTCCACCTGGATCGGCGTCGAGCCGCCGACCCGCTCGAACGTGCGCATCTGCAGGAGCCGCAGGAGCTTCGCCTGCATCCTCGGCGTCAGCTCCGCGATCTCGTCGAGGAAGAGCACGCCCCCGTGCGCCGCCTCGACCTTGCCGCGGCGCATCGCGTGCGCGCCGGTGAAGGCGCCGCGTTCGTGCCCGAAGAGCTCGCTCTCGAAGAGCGTCTCGACGATCGTCGTGCAGTCGACCGCCGCGAACGGGCGCGCGGGGCCGCCGAGCGCGTGGACCGCGCGGGCCGCCAGCTCCTTGCCGACGCCGCTCTCCCCCTCGATGAGGGTTGTGACGCCGCTCCGCGCCGCCAGGCCGATCGAGCGGCAGACCTCCGTCATCGCGCGGCTCGCGCCGACGAAGGCGACGGACGTCACGAGCTGGCTCGTCTCGGGAGGCGGGGGGGGGGCCGGCCGCGCGTGTCGGAGGCGCTCCGCCTGGTCGAGCACGCCGTCGATCTCGTCGGCGCCGAAGGGCTTGCGCAGGAAGTAGTCGGCGCCGCGCGCGACCGCGTGCGAGGCGCTCGCCAGCGGCTCGTAGCCGGTCATGATCGCCACGGGCGTCTCGCGGCGATGCGCCTTCAGCTCCCGCAGGAGGTCCAGCCCGTTCCCGTCGCGGAGGCGCACGTCGAGGAAGACGAAGTCGGGCGCGCCGGTGTCGAAGGCGGGCAGGCACTGGACGGCGCGGTCGACGTACGCGACGTCGTGGCCGCGCTCCGCGCAGTGGTCGCGGAGGATCCCCGCGAGCGCACGATCGTCGTCGACGATCAGGATGTGCATGCCCCAGTACCCCCGGGGGCGCTACGACGCGTCTCCCGCCGGCAGTTCCAAAACGACCAACGTCCCCTTGCCTTCCCCGCTCTTCAGGCTAACAAAGCCGCCGTGCTGTTCCACGATCTTTTTCACGATCGACAGCCCCAGCCCGGTCCCGGACGGCTTCGTTGTGACGAACGGCTGGAAGATCTTCGGCATGAGCTCGGGCGCCAGGCCCGGCCCACGGTCGGTCACTCGGATCTCGATCCACCCGCGCCGGCGCCGGCTGGGCGCCGCCGCGATGGAGATGAGCCCGCCCTCCGGCATCGCCTCGACCGCATTGACGACGACGTTCTGCAGCGCCTCCTCGAGGCGCTCGGGGTCGGCGACCATGGAGAGTGGATCGGGGCGCACCTCGACGGTGACGGTGGTCTGCGGCCCCTGGAGCTGCCCCTCGACGGCCCGCAGCGCCGTGGCGATCGTCTCGCGCACGTCGATGCGCCGCGGCGCGAGCGTGTAGGGGCGGGTGAAATTGCGGATGCCCGAGAGCAGGCGGTCGAGCCGCTCGACCTGCTCGAGCGCGGCGTCGAGCCGCCCCCGCAGCGACGGGTCGAGCGCGGCGGAGCGGCGCGCGCTCTCCACGGCGACGCGGATCGACGTCAGGGGGGAGCGCAGCTCGTGGACGATGACGGCGGCGATCTCGCCGATCGAGCGGAGGCGCTCGAAGCTGCGGATCTGCTCGAGCCGCTCGTCGAGGAGTTCCTTGAGGCGCTCGGGGTTGGCGCCGCGCGGACGCCGGCGCGGCATGAAGTGGAAGAACGCCTGCACCGGGAAGGTCGACGGCAGTGCCAGGAGGCGCACGGCGCCGTCGATCCCGCGCAGGCTGATGCGGGATACGAGGCGCGGGCGGTCGGCGTCCCAGTCGCGCAGGACGCGCGCGAGGCGCGGGGCGAGGTCGACGACGGTGAGGTCGAGGGGGAGGGGATCGGGGACGGCGAACATGCGGCGGTAGGCGCGGTTGACCTCGAGGACGGCGCCGCGGGGGATGGAAATGACGGCGACGGGGTCGCGGGCCGCGTGGCAGAGCATGTGCAGCCCCGCGTGCGCGGTGAGCAGATTTCCCCCGGACGGATCGCGCCCTGCCATGGTACTGCCGGCCTCCCTGCCTCGTCCCTGCCGCCGCCCGCGCTTCTACTATCCTGACGTCTCTGAACTAGCGTTCCATGCGGTACGAGGTTTGCTAATATGGTCACGACGATGAGCACCCCGGTCTTGCGGGATTCGTACGGGCGGCACATCCGGAACCTCCGGATCTCGGTCACCGACCGCTGCAACTTCCGGTGCATCTACTGCATGCCGAAGGATCCGCACTGGATGCCGCGGGAGGACATCCTGACGTACGAGGAGATCGAACGGTTCGCGCGCATCGCCGTCGGAATCGGCATCGAGAAGATCCGCGTGACGGGCGGGGAGCCGACGGCGCGTCGCGACCTGCCGGTGCTGGTGGGGATGCTGGCGCGGGTCGCGGGGCTCAAGGACCTGTCGATGACCACGAACGGGATGCTGCTCACGAAGCTGGCGCAGCCGCTCTGGGAGGCGGGGCTGCGGCGGATCAACATCAGCCTCGACACGCTGCGCGAGGAGAAGTTCGTGCACATCGCGCGGCGGGACGCGTTCGGGGAGGTGTGGGCGGGGCTGGAGGCGGCCGAGCGGGCCGGCTTCTCGCCGATCAAGGTCAACATGGTCGTGATGCGCGGGCACAACGACGACGAGGTGGTGGAGTTCGCGAAGCTCGCGCGGACGCGGCCGTGGCACGTGCGCTACATCGAGTTCATGCCGCTGGACGGCGACGGGATCTGGAGCCGCGACAAAGTAGTGACGGCGCAGGAGATCCTCGACCGCATCCGCGCCGCAGGGCTGCCGCTCAAGCAGGTGAGCGCCGGGAACCTGACCGATCCCGCGCGGATCTTCCGGTTCGACGACGGACTGGGGGACATCGGAATCATCGCCAGCGTGTCGGAGCCGTTCTGCTTCGCGTGCGACCGGGTGCGGCTGACGGCGGACGGGAACTTCCGGACGTGTCTTTTTTCGCACACCGAGACGGCGGTGCGGCCGCTGCTGCGGGGGGGGGCGGACGACGCGTCGATCGGTCGGGCGCTGGTCGGTGCGATCGCGAAGAAGGAGGCGGGGCACGGGATCAACGATCCGGAGTTCGTCAAACCGAAGAGAGCCATGTACAGCATCGGGGGGTAGATTATTTCAGATGTCGGATGTCGGATTTCCGCGGCTGAAATCCGAGATCTGAAATCCGAAATCCACCCAGTCGGAGCGACGATATGGCAGAGAAGACGGCTACGAAAGTGCTCATCTACGGCAAGGACACGTGACCGTACACCACCGCCGCGCGTGAGGATTACGCGAAGAAGAAGGTGGCGTTCGACTATGTCAACGTGCAGAAGGACGCGGACGGCCTGAAGGCGATGCTCAAGTGGTCGAAGGGCTCGCGCGAGGTGCCGGTGATCGTGGAGAACGGCAAGGTCACGATCGGCTACGGCGGGAGCTGAGGGGTGTAGTCCTCGCGGCGCCGTGGGCGCCGCTCGGAAATCCCAAATCCCAACTGTCCTCCGTTGACGGGGACGTGGGAACGAACCGCCAAGGACGCCAAGAGCGCCAGCGGTCAGCGCCGCGACCTCATGCGGTCAAGGGCGGCGAAGGCGGCCCTCAGTCGAAGTACATCCTGAGGTACTCCAACCAAGTCTTGGCGCGCAGGTCGTGCACCCACACGCCTTCGACGAACCCGAACACGCTGCAGGTCGAGCGGATCTGTCGAAAATGGTGCTCGGCAACCTGCAACAGGCGGCCCCACTCGCTCGCGTGCATGGCGGCCACGAACCGATCGTCGAGTTCAGCGAGGATTTTGCGCCGCGTTTCTTCGCTCGTCATCCAATCCTGCGTCGCCAGAATATCTGCCAGAGCGGCGTCCGGATCGTCGCTCGTCGGCAGCAGCGGGGCGAGCCGGGTCTCGGAGTGCGGCGCTGCGACAGGGCACGTGCTCCAGATGGCGAGCGGCTGTGCGATGCGGGCGCGGCAGACCGAGAATGCGGCGAGGGCGGCGATCGCCCAGCGGATCATCGCCGGGCCCGCATTCGTTCAAGCGCGGCGGAGGCGCGGCGGGTGAGGCGGTCGAGCTCCGCGCTGCGGGGAAGCCACATCGCGGCGGCGACCACGGCCTTGACGTCGCGTTCGGTGCGGGCGTCGTCGAGCCGGCGCTGGAGCGCGGGCAGGGCGGACTGCGCGTCGGCATAGAGGCGGTTCAGCTCGTCGTCCGAGGGCATGCGGCCCTTCGCGCGCTCGATCTCGAGGAGGAGCGCGGCGGCGGGCGCGTGGTCGTGCGCGAGGCGCTTCGCCTCACGACACTCGCGCTCGGCAGCCGAGATGTCCCCCTCGGCGAGGTGCCGTTCGGCAAGGCCGTAGCTGTAATCGGCCTCGAGGCCGGGGTTGGCGGGCAGTTCGGCCCGGCGCGCCGGCGGCGGCGCCGGCGGACGGGTGGCGGCGATGCCGACCCAGGCCTGCGGGACGGGCGTCGAGCGGACGTGTGCCGCGAGCGCGAGCACGACGATGCCGAAGACGGCGGGGACGGCGTACTTCATGGCTTCCGCCTCGAACGGGCGTCGTCTGCCCTTCGGGCAATCCTCTCGCGAGAGGCGATCACTACGACGCCGCCTTCCACGCAGAAGGCCTGTCCGAGCGGCGGAAGGATGCGGCGCAGGACTTCCTCGACGGTTGCGTCCCGGACCCGGATCTCTATGGCGTCCTTCGCGAGGCCGAGCCCGTTCTCGATGATGAAGTTGATGCCCGTCAGCTCCCGGATGTAGTCGAGCACGCCGGGCAGAGGCGCGTTCTCGAAGTCGAGCGATACGCGCGTCTCGCCGAGCTTCGACAGAAGGCGCGCGTCCTCGTCCTTGAGGCTCTCGATCACCGTCGCGCGGCCGAGAACGGCTGGATGACAGCCGACGACGAGCGCGGTTGCCGCGATCCCCCAGAAGCGCACGCTATCAAGACGTGCGATTACCGCTCGTACGTGCGCGCGCCGGCAGTGAACGCGTCCGCCTCGCGGCCGGGGAAGACCTCCATCTTGAGGCGCCGCTCCGGCAGCACCTGCACGAGCATCGTCCCGTGCGGGCGCGAGTCGCGGAGGTCGTGGCGCTGGCTGCCGTCGCCGTTGATCGGGAGATCGACCAGCTCGTAGCGCACGACGCCCGAATCGGCCGAGACCTTCGCGGGATCGGGCCCGTTCCCCTTGACGGCGAGCTGCCGCGAACGCCCCTCGAAGTCGCCGATCGAGACGACCACGAGCGATGCGTCGATGTGGTGGTACGCGATCGACAAGTGCCCGGACCAGTAACGCTTCTTGTCCGTCCCCGCGTATCCGTTCGTACCGAGCAGGAACCAGCTGCCGACGAGGCGGCCGTCCACGTCGTAATCGATCCGCCCGCCGCGCGGCTCGGCCTTGCGGGGGTTGAGCGCCAGGAGCTTCGACTTGAGCGGCTCGTCGAGGAAGTCGAACGGATCGACCGTGTGGACCTTCCACGGCTCGCGGTCGTAGTGCTCGGGGACGACGAAACCCTTGAGCGTCGCGTCCTTGCTGACGACCGCGAAGTCGAGCGTCTGGCCGCCGACGCGGCCTATCGCCTGCCCGGCCTTCACCGCGATCCGGCACATCACAGGCTTCTGGTCCTTCGGCTCGCCGCCGATCTCCTTGACCACGGCGTCGTCGAGCTTCGTGATGAGGTCGTAGTACGTCCAGAACGTGCACGTATGAGCGATCACGAGACGGTACTCGTCGGTCGCGTGATCGGGCCGCTTGTCACCGACCCACTGCGTCCGCCGCTGGATCTGCACGATCCATCCGTCGGCGGGCGCCTTCACCTCGTAGCGCGCGCGGCCGGCCTTCCAGTCCTTCGGCGAGAAGTAGATGTGGTCGATGGGCGTGACGTGCGCGTCGACCATCATTCCCATCGGGGTGACGGTCGCGACGTCCTCGACGTCCATGGGGGAGCAGGTGAAGCGGACCGTGCCCTTCGTCTCGGGGCACTTGCCCCGCGACCACATCCGGCAGAGGTCGGGGCGGTCCTGGAGAGGCGCGCAGAGCAGCAGAAGCGTGAGGAATCGCATGCGGAATAAACGAGCGGAGCGGCCGCGTATTGTGAGGTCAGACGTGTTTCTTCACGTAGTTCGGATGCGGCGCCATGAAGACGAGCAGCGCCAGCGGCGCCGATGAGTCGTTCTTCACCGAGTGCGCGACGCCGCTCGGCGCCAGCACGACGTTCTTCTCGCCCACTTCCCGCACGTCCTCGCCGATCTTGAAGATGCCGCATCCCTCGACGACAACGTAGAGCTTGTCGGAGCCGTCGTGCACGTGTTCCTTCTGCTCCTGCCCCGGGGAGAGGCAGTACACGTCGCAGAACATCCGCTCGCTCTCGAAGAGGTTCGCCTTGACCAGCTTGTGCGGGTCGAACTTCTTCGCGTCGACGATGCTTTTGAAGTTCATTCGGGGGGGTATTTCCTCGCACAAACCAGCCCGGAGTTCAAGAGCCATTAGCCATTAGCCCTTAGCCATAAGGAGAAGGTCGCTCGTGCGGAGGAGACGACTGTTGCTAACGGCTAATGGCCAACGGCTTACGGCTGGCGCAGCTACAGCCCCAGCGCCAGCCGGGTCCCCAGCGCGTTCGGCAGCCGCTTGATCCGGCGGATCTTCCGCGCCGTGCGGCGGAAGTCGTAGGCGACCCGCCGGAACGTGACGTACTGCCCGTCGAACACGACGTAGCACGCGCGCGTGTCGCCGTCGCGCGGCTGGCCGACCGACCCGACGTTGACGAAGAACTTCCCGCCGAAGATGGGGTACGCGCCGGTGATCTTGTCCTGCGGGATGAACGGGCGGTGCTCGATGAAGATGCCGGGCAGGTGCGTGTGGCCGCCGAACGCGACGCGCTTCACGCGCGAGAAGAGCGCCTTCATGTATTCGGGGTTGTACGACGCCTCCGGCATCACGTACTCCTTCGTCGGGTCGAGCGGGGACGCGTGCACGTAGAGCGCGTCCCCCTCCTCCACGAAGGTCGGCGAGTGCTCCAGGTACGTCCAGAAGCGGCGGTTCTCGGGGCCGGGGTAGCTCTTCGAGCGCAGCTGGTCCTTCGTCCACCACGCGGAGGCCTCCGCCTTCCAGTTGAAGCCGACCGGCTCGTAGAGGACCCCCTCCTCGTGGTTGCCGCGGAGGCAGAACCGGAACTTCGAGAGCGCGACGCGCAGCACCTGCCGCGGGCTCGGCCCGTACCCGATGAGGTCGCCGAGGCAGATGATCTCGGTGCACCGCTGCTCCTTCGCGTCCTCGAGCACGGCGTCCAGCGCCTCGAGGTTGCTGTGGATGTCCGAGAAAATCGCCGTGCGCTTCACCCCGTCCGACTCCTCCGCGACGATCGCGGAACTGCGGGGGGTTGCTTGTTGAGTCTGACGGGGTTCATGGGAGGGTCGCGATATCCTGCCCCTCGAGGACGTTCATCTCGATCTGCTGCATGCGGGCGCCGCAGACTTCGGACATGATTTTCACGAGATACCATTTGAGCGTCAAGATACTGGACCGCTGGGAGCCCGCGGCGCCGCCGAGGAACCGCGTGAACGCGCGCTCCCCCTGCACGTCGAGGAGCTGCATCGCGACCCCGTTGAGGAGATAGAGCGGCCGGACGCGCTCCTCGAACGCCTTCTGGATGAGCAGGCGCTTCTGCGCGTTGGTAAGGGTTAGACTCGCGGGCGCAGCCACTCGTTTCGTGCCCTGTGCCGAGTCGAGCATCGCCTGGATGTCGTCGTAGCAGGACGAGCAGCCGGTGGAGGCGCTCGTTGCGGCGGCGACCTGCTCGACCGTCGCCAGCCCGTTCTCGCGGATGGCGGTCCGGACCGTGGATTCGAGCACGCGGAAACAGCGGCACAGAAGCTGATCGCGCGCGGGCTCACCCATTCGCGCGGAGTTTAACATATAATCACGCGACCCATGCCACGGCCGGAGCCTCACGCAGAGCCCGCAGAGTCCGCGGAAAGGCGGGCGGACCGGTGCTCCGAGTCTGCGATCTCAGCGAACTCTGCGCGAGGCGCTCCATGCCCGCGGTGACTGTGCATCTACCGTCGCGCGCCCCCGACGTCGAGCGCTTCTTCCGCGGCGACGCGCCTGCGGTGATCGTGAAGAAGAACCGCGGCCGGACGGTGTGGCGCGTGACCGCCGGCGAGCCGGCGCTCTTCGTCAAGCGCTTCCCGCGCGAGCTGCTGCGCGACCGCGCGCGTCACGAGGCGGACGTCCTGCGCGCCATGGCGGAGGCGGGGCTTCCGTGCCCGCGGCTGGTCGCGACCGCGAAGGACGGCGAGGGCTCGTATGTCGTGACGGAGGAGATCGCCGGCGCGCAGGTGCTCAAGGCGCTGATCGCGGGGGGCGGGCACGACGCGCGCCGCCTGCTCGGGGCGTTCGCCGACCTCACGAGGCGGCTGCTGGACGCCGGGTTCGAGCACGGCGACTACCACATCGGAAACGTGCTGGTGCGCGACGGCGAGATGTTCGTGCTCGACGTGCACCGGGCGCGGAAGCGCCGGCCGACGGCGGCGCGGCGCGCCGACGTCGTCGCCTTCGCCGCGATGTCGTTCCTCGACCTGGTGCCGCGCACGGAGGTCGTGCGCTACATCCGGAAGTGCGGGGCGGACGCGCAGGACGCGATCCGGAGGCTGCGGAGGCACCGCCGGACGTACTTCGAGAGCCGCCAGGAACGGTGCTTCGTCGAAGGCAGCGGCTTCGGGGCGGACGGGCGCGTGTTCTACCGCAAGGGCGTGGACCTCGAGGCGGTGCGCGCGGCGGTGAAGGCGGAAGGGCAGACGGTGAAGCGCACCGGCTCGGAGAGCCTCGTGCGGCTGCCGCGCGGCTGGTTCGTGAAGCGCACGACGGCCGCGCGCGCGAAGCGCATCTGGGGCGGGGCGCACGCGCTGGCGGTGCGCGGCATCCCGACGCCGCGGCTCCACGCGTGCGGACCGGGCTGGGTGGTCGGCGACTGGATCGACGCGCCCAACCTGGGGGACGTCGTGCGCGAGCGCTTCCCGGTCCTGCCGCGCGGCGAGCGGGACGCGCTGATCTTCCGGCTGGCGCGGCTCGTGCGGCGCATGCACGAGCGGGGCGCGCTCCACAAGGACCTCAAGTCGTCGAACGTGCTCGTCGGACCCGCCGGCTTCCACTTCGTGGACCTCGACCGCGTGGTCACGCGCTCGGAGGTCCACCAGCGCCAGTGGACGTTCGCGCTGGCACAGCTCAGCGCGTCGGTGCACGCGGCCGCCACCCGTGCCGACCGGCTGCGGTTCCTCTACGCGTACATCGGATCGACCCGCGCGCTCTGGCTGCGGCGCCGCGAGATCGCGGCGGCGATCATGAAGCAGACGCGCGCGCGCAAGCACCTCTGGCCCTGACATGTGCGGAATCGTCGGGATCGTCGGCGAAGGGGCGGCCGAGCTCATCGGGCGCATGACGGAGGACCTCCGCCATCGCGGGCCGGACGACGGCGCGACGTGGACGGCGCCGGGAGTGCTCCTCGGCCACCGGCGGCTCTCGATCATCGACCTCTCGGCGGCGGGGCGCCAGCCGATGACGCACGGCGACCTGACGATCGTCTACAACGGCGAGATCTACAACTACCGCGAGCTGCGGCGCGAGCTGCCCGGCCCGTTCCGCTCGACGAGCGACACGGAGGTGCTGCTGCACCTTTATGCGCGCGACGGCGAACGCTGCGTCGAGCGCCTGCACGGGATGTTCGCGTTCGCGATCTGGGACGCGCGCACGCGCACGCTCTTCGCGGCGCGTGACCGGCTG
>Ga0187892_10004132_pt1 | contig 24921 bp, 20 predicted proteins | sample MA1701073metaG_FD_139345 | JGI IMG/M metagenome (GOLD analysis project Ga0187892, IMG submission 139345) | Bio-ooze microbial communities from a basaltic lava cave in the Kipuka Kanohina Cave System on the Island of Hawaii, USA - MA170107-3 metaG ... | reverse complement strand
TGATGTACAGCAGACTGTCCAGTCTGCTGAGGCTTCCTCAATCGGGCCTCTAGCGGAAACTTCGGCCGACTGTGATGTACAGCAGACTGTCCAGTCTGCTGAGGCTTCCTCAATCGGGCCTCTGGCGGAAACCTCAGCAGACTGGACAGTCCGCTGTACGTTTTTGCCCGCAGATTCAGGCTGCCCCAATTCCTTGAGACCAGGCGAAGTATAAGAATCAAAGTCTGATAACGGCCTACGATTCAACGGTTTGTAAACACCAGAGTCTGATAACGGCTCTCTGTTTTGCCATTGCATGTTCACGGTTTGCTGCCGCTGATTTGATTGGTTTGCTACTAACCGCTGTCGCAGATTTGATTGGTTCGATTTCGATGGGGAAGGCGAGGCCAATCGCTCAGCGGCGACTGTGGCTGGCGCGAATTGGATCAGCGGGGTGACGACCGCGACTGGCGAAAGCCGGTTTGGCAGCGCGAAGGCCGCCAGAAAGAAGATCGCTGCGATCGTCATAAAGGTTCGGGGCTTATTCATCATCATCCTCTCCGAGTTCCTTTCCTGCCTGTTCCAGAATCTCATCAACGTAATCCACGCCGCCATCGTAACCGATCAGCGCCCAACCTTCGCGCGCCTCGCCGAGCAATTTGACCGCTCGTTCGGTCTCGCCCTGATCCAGCAGCCACTCGCCGAAAAACGCCTTGCCGCGAGCGATGCTGTATCTATCACCGATCTCTTCGTACAACCTGATCGCCTCCTCGAACTCTCCGGCGGAGTTGATAATCTTTCCCGTACTCAGACGCACGTTCGCCTGACCCAGTTTGTCGCCGACTTGTTGGAAGAGCGTCCGCGCTTCCGCATACGAGGCCAGCGCCGCATCCTGATCGTCGCGGAACGACTGCACGTCGCCGATGGCCTTCAGCACGTTCGCCTGACCCAGTTTGGAGCCGACTTGTTGGAAGAGCGTCCGCGCTTCCGCATACGAGGCCAGCGCCGCATCCATCTCTTTGCGGAACGATTGCACGTCGCCGATGGCCTTCAGCACGTTCGCCTGACCCAGTTTGGCCCCGACCTGGGTGAAGAGCTTGAGCGCCTCATCAAGATGTTTCAAGCTCTCTTCCGAGTGACCCTCAGCATAGATTGAGGCGCCCAGGTTGTAGAGAATGTCGGCTCGCAACCGTTCCCGATCTGTGAGCGAGAGGGCCTGTTCGAGGAGTTCAATGGCCTTCGGTTTGCCGGAGCGAATCCGCTCCACGACGGCCATATTAGCCAGGGCTTCGGCCTGCATCTCTCGATCTTTCAGACGCCGCGCAATTTCAAACTGCTCCTGAAGGTAGGGAAGAGCCTCATCGCGCCGGTCGAGATAATGGAGCAACTGCGCGACCTTGCCTGACAGGTGGGCGACAGTTGAAACCGGTGAATCCGTCAGCGTGTGGTATTCATCCAGCAAGCCTTGAAAGAGCCGCAACTGGCGCAGCGCCTCGTCGTAATTTTCAAAATCGAGGTCGCGCCCGGCCCACATCCCCATCAATTCGATCTGTTGTGGTTCGGGGAGCGTGACGGTGAAATCGAAGACGACGCTGCGTTGCGCCCAGAAATGCGGCGCCTTGCGCGCGGCGTCAACCCGGCCCTTGCTCGTCACCCAGAAGATCAACCCGTGCGGATGAGCGGTGAATTGCTCGCGCGCGTAATCGAGCGATTTCCAAGCCTGGTCGGCGCCTCGTTCGAGGTCGAAAAAGAAGACGATGGCGCGCTCCCTCTTCTGTTCTTTAGTCAGTTGATTGAGGTAGTGGATGGGATAAGGATCGTCCGGCGAATAGGTCCAATCGAAGACGGGAATCGGCGCGACGGCGCGCTTGATTTCAGCGATCACCTCTTCCCGAGCCTGAACGTTGTCGTAGACGGCGAAGACCCAGAAGCCGCGGCGCGCGGCGTTGATCAAAATCAGAAGACGAGAGAAGTCCTCACGACCGGTGGCTTCGGTCGAAACGAACGGCCGGCCTGTTTCAAGCTGGCTTGTGGCGGCGTCGCGTGGGTCTGTCATTTCTTCGTGCGCTTTTCGACCTTTGTGCGCTTTTCGACTTCCGGCAGAACAATCGGATGCACATCGCACCAATAGCTGTCGTTTTCGTATTCGAGCAGCGCCAGCGATTCGAGTAATTCTTGCGTTTCGTCGTCGGAGTTGAGGTCTTTGTCGTCGTAACGAGCCTTGAGGATCGGGTAATGGCGCGATTCGAGCATGGCGATGAAATCGCCGAGCAGCCTTTTGACGGCGCGCCGGGAGTCTTCGATCCCAATCTTCGGCGATTGGCGAACCGCGGCGTTGAGCGCCGCGTCTCTGGCCAACGCGATCAGGCTGCGAATCAGACCGCCGCTGGATCGAATGATCTCTTGCAGCGCATCTTCCTCGAACAACGAAGGCTCAACGCGCCGGGCGATGATGTCGCGCAAGATCGCTTCGCCCTCCGGGTATGGCTGGTTTTCGCGGGTATGGAGCTTGATGTTCGGCAGCCAGACGTGAGAATCGAAATCGCGCGTCAGGCTGGAAAATTGCGGCGTGTAGCGAAGCCCGATCGGAATCAGGTAGATCGCCGAAGCTCGGAAATTGGTCAGCGATTGGCTGCGGTCGAGAAATATCTCTTTGGCCAGGGCCAGTTCGATCTTGTCCAGCCCTTCGAAGACGAACAACACCGGCTTGCCGTATTTGACTTTGACCTGATCGGAGAGCAAAGAGATTTTATCGTTCACTTCCGCCAAGCTCTTTTCATTCGCCTTACGAATTTGGTCCCGCGACGCAGGTTCGGTGTCGAATTTGCTCTCGAACTCAACGCCGAAAAAATTGAGCTTGGCGGTGATCTCTTTACGGGCGGCGCCATCCTCACGTACCCGAATATCGCCGAAGATCTTCTTTTCAACGAACAGACCGATGTCTTCCCATAACTCTCCCAGGACTTGGGCAGGCGCGCGTTTGACAACCTCTTCGTCGGTAGCCTTTTTGAACAGCGCCATCGCCGCTTTGAGTGGAACGTCAACGTAACTGACATCAGCCGGATTGGGAAAATGGACGTTAACCACGAAGAATCTGTCGCCCAGTTCCTCGCAGAGTTTATTCACTTCGGTGGTTTTACCGCTGCCTTTGTGTCCGGTGAAGAGGAATTTGACCGGTTGGTTGCGCTGCAAATGGTTGACTCTGAGCATGCTGAGCATCTTGCTGCGCGCGCTGCTGCCACGGTCAACGTAATAACTTTTCAGTTCCTCGCCGGTCAGCCATTGGCGTGGATCGCAAACAAAAATTGCATCATCGAGATTGGTCGCAGGATTCATATTGCCCAAATTATCACTGCGACAACGTACGATTAGCAAGCACGCAAATGCAGATTCTGCCTAGCGGATTGTGTAAGAATTGCTTGGAGAGTCGCGATCGGTTTGCCAGCGATGGAATGAGAAAACGCTGGAGATCCTGATTTTATTGGGTTTTCGCGTTTAATAACTCGACCAGTCTCTCTGGCGCCGCGCTTGCGATAGCGTAGGTGGGGCAACGAGATACCAGGTGGTTAACTCCACTGACGGTGTCAGGCGTCTACCAGGGTGAGGAAGGTAGACGCCAAATTTTGGGCGCTTGCAGTTTCCCACGACTGCAAGCGCCTTTTATTTTGTAATGATATTGTGGTTCCACGCGCCGCAACTCTCGACCAGTTGGACTGACTTCTAGGCGGCAAATTTTGCGACAGGGATTTCCTTGACTTCGGTGATCCGCGCGGGATTGCTGAGCAGGGAGTCGAGTATTTTAAGAGTTCCGCCCGTGTAGTAAGTCTCGTGGCAATTGCTGCATTCCATTGTGGGAATGTCTTCGATGACGATGAGTTTGCGCCCGCGCCCAAAGGAACGTGAACGCAAGACTTCGTGGGCAGCCTTTTCTCCGCAAAAAGAGCAAATCTGCGCGGGACTGCGGTTAGATCGTTTGGCTTTTGGCATAATTCAATAAATCACGAAAACAGTGATTATGACCGTGTCATCGTTGCGGCCCAGCTTGGCGACAACATCAATCGCGCGGCCATCGAGCGATTCACCAGCGATAACATACTTCCACTCGCTCCACTTCTCATCCCACTGACGTGTGATGATCTTACCAATCAGGATGCAATGCTCAAGATCAGCTTCATGCGGTTCTTCACTGCTGTTCATCGCCGCCCAGTGAATCAAGCAACGACAGTTGATCAACGTGCTTGCTCGGTTTCTTCAGATGACGCGCGAACTTCGGCTTGCCCGTCACGTCAAGTTCATTCTGTTCCAGATTGGTCAATATCTCGCGCGCCCGTTCGATGACGCCGCGTGGCAATCCGGCCAGCCGCGCGACTTCAATGCCATAGCTTTTGCTCGCCGCTCCCCGCACGACTTTGCGCAGGAAGACGATCTCACCCTTCGATTCCGAGACCGCGACCTGGTAGTTCTGCACCCCGGGCCGCATCTTCGCCAACTCGGTCATCTCGTGGTAGTGAGTGGCGAAGAGAGTCTTGGCGCTGTGCCGCGCGTTGTCGTGCAGGTATTCCGCAATCGCCCAGGCCAGCGACAGTCCATCGAACGTCGCGGTGCCGCGCCCGACTTCATCGAGCAGGACCAGGCTGCGTGGCGTGGCGGTGTTGAGGATGTTCGACGTTTCGGTCATCTCGACCATAAAAGTCGAACGTCCGCGAGCCAGATTGTCCGAAGCCCCGACTCGCGTGAAGATGCGATCAACCAACGCGATCCTGGCCGAACTGGCCGGCACGAAACTTCCCATCTGAGCCAGAATCACAATCAGCGCGGTTTGTTTGAGGAAAACGCTTTTGCCGCCCATGTTTGGCCCGGTGATGATGAGCAACCTGTCGGTCGTGTTGTTGATGGACAGATCGTTTGGCACGAAGCGTTCACCGAGCGTTTCGATCACGGGGTGGCGGCCCGCGCGGATTTCAATTTCGTCGCCTTCGTGAAGCTGTGGGCGAACGTAATTCAGCCGAGCCGCGACTTCGGCCAGAGCAGCGAGAACATCTAGCAGGGCGACAGCGCGCGCCACGCCTTGAATCCGCCGCGCCTCCTGCGCGATTCGCCTCCGCACGTCAGTGAAGAGTTGGACTTCCAGTTCCAGAATCCGCTCTTCAGCGCCCAGCACCTTCGCTTCGTACTCTTTCAACTCTGGCGTCGTGTACCGCTCGGCGTTGACCAGCGTCTGCTTGCGTTCGTAATCGGCGGGGACGCGAGCTTTGTTCGAGTTGCTGATCTCGATGAAATATCCGAAGACGTTGTTGAATTTGACCTTGAGCGTAGAGATGCCCGTTCGACCGCGTTCTCGCGCCTCGATCGCTGCGATGTAGCTCTTGCCACTGCGCGCCAGGTTGCGTAGTTCATCCAGTTCCGGATTGAAGCCGTCACGGATCATCCCCGGCTCAGCGATCGTGGCTGGAGGATCATCGGCGATGGCTTCGGCGATCAGCGATTTTATGTCGTCGAGTTCATCCAGATTCTCCGCTAGCACCTGAAGCAGGGAAGCGCGCGAACTGGCGATCGCGTGGCGCAGCGCGGGGACGACTTCGATTGATTGCCGCAGCGCGATCAAGTCTCGCGCATTCGCCCGTCCGAGCGTGATCTTGCCCGCGAGCCGCTCCAGATCGGCCATCGGTTCCAGCATACGTCGCAATTGATCGCGTTTGATCGTGGACGCTTTCAACTCCTCGACCGCGTCGAGCCGCGTCTCGATCTCGCCGAGCTTGACCGAAGGCCTGAGCAGCCACTGCCTGAGCAGCCTCGCGCCCATCCCGGTCATCGTTTCGTCCAGGACTCCGAAGAGACTCTGCATGGCCTTTCCGTCCGATGACGAGACCAGTTCGAGGTTGTTGACGGTCGTGGAGTCCAGAGTCAGGCTATCGCTGACTTCAAAATAAGCGATCTCGCCGAGGTGCGTAGCCTGCGCCTTCTGCGTCTCGTTGATGTAATGCACAGCCGCTCCGGCGGCGCACACAGCGATGGCTCGCTCGCTCAATCCAAACCCATCCAGCGACGCCACCCCCAACTGGGACCGCAAAAGCGAGTCCGCGTGCTCGTGCCCGAAGATCCAATCATCCAACGGTGTTCGAGCAATATCAGCAACTGGTGTATAACCTGAGTCTGATAACGGAATGGCTTGTGTCGGCTGTCCAGCAGACTGATCTTGAGACTGGGCATCGGTGCGCTTGGGGTTGAGCAGGGGAGAGAGCGAGTTCGGATGAATGATCTCGCGCGGCGAGAAGATTTCGATCTGTTCGAGAATGCGCTGCCAAGCGTCCTCGCCTGAAAACTGCGTTGCCAGGAACTCACCTGTGGAAAGATCGAGCAGCGCCAGCCCCATTCCTTCGCCAGAGCCGCAGATCGAGGCCAAGTAGTTATTCTGCTTGGTTTCGAGCAATTGATTTTCGAGCGCGGTTCCGGGAGTCACGACGCGCACGACTTCGCGCCGCACCAGCTTGGTGGTTGATTTCGGGTCTTCAGTCTGATCGCAGATGGCGACTCGATAACCTTTTTTGACGAGTTTGGTGATGTAGCCGGCCACGGCATGATGAGGGACGCCGCACATCGGAATTGGCGTCCCGCGTTCCTTGTGCCGCGCTGTCAGCGTGACCTCCATCTCCCGTGAGGCGATTAGGGCGTCGTCGAAGAAAAGCTCGTAGAAATCGCCCATGCGAAAAAATAGAAGCGCGCCCGGATACTGCTTTTTGATTTCGTGGTACTGCCGCAGCATCGGCGTCAATTGCGAAGATTTGTCGGTTGATGACATAGTTGCAGACCGTCAACTGGCTTCAAAGGTTGTCAGATTGCTGAATTGTTTGACCGCGAGCGCCAATATATAATCCGCTGCAAAATTATGTCAAACACTGGTCTTGCAGAGTTCTCCAAACCAATCATCCTGGCCGTTGATACGTCTTCACACCAAGCGAGTTTAGCCGTTTCACGCGGAGAAGAGATTGTCGCCTCCATCTCGATCAACAACAATCTCCCTCATTCCCAAACTCTCTTCCCAAACATCTCAGAGCTTTTGCGTATCGCGGGTTTGAAGATTCAAGACGTGAACGTTTTTGCGACGGCCACTGGACCTGGCAGTTTCACCGGCCTGCGCGTGGGACTGGCTGCCGTTAAGGGTTTGGCTGACAGTTTAGAGAAACCCTGTCTGGGAATTGATTCCCTCGATCTGCTCGCGCTGGCCACCGGATTCGAAGGCAATCATCTAGTGATGATTACCGCTGGAAGAGACGAGGTCTACTGCGGAATGCGTGAGGTCACAGCAGGCGACATCACCAGTCGTTCGGCGGACGATAAGGTCGGAAAGCCATCGCTGGTTTTAGCTTCGTCAGCGCCTGACCTGCGGGCCATCCAAGTGATTGTGACTGGAAGCGGCATCCAGAAACATAAAGAAGAGGTTCAGGCATTCATTGATAAATATTGTGTAGAAATGGGGAAGCCGCTCGAACTTAAGTGGCAGGTTTATAACGACGACTCGGTCAACGCCTCTGTCGCGCTGGCCAAAAGCGCCTGTCGCCTGCTGGAAAGCAATCAGACGGCTCCGGTCAAACCGCATTACATCAGACCGTCCGACGCGGAGATCAAATATCGGTGATGAATCCTGATGAACATAAATCGTTCGGTCCGGGTGTCAGAATCGTTCCAGCCGCCGTCGAAGATTTGCCTGCGATCGTGATTTTGGAAAGGAGATGCAGGTTGAACTCGCGTGGAGAGGCTGGTCATCAGGCGAAGTTGATGAATCCGAACGCGATTTTGCTGGTGGCGATTGCGGATGACGCCCGCTTGTCCGACTCCGAAATCATCGGCATGTTTTCCGGCGACGTGATTGTGGACGAATTGCAGATAGACAATCTGGCTGTCAGCGAAATCCGCCGTCGTAAAGGCGTTGGCCGATTATTGTTGAGGTCAGCATTGTCGTTCGCCCACCGTTTGGGCGCTGGAACCGTGACGCTTGAAGTCCGTTCCGCCAACGTGTCTGCCCGAACATTTTATGAAAGAGAGGGGTTTGTCTTAACTGGTCTGAGAAAAGGCTATTACGCTGATCCGTTTGATGACGCCCTGCTCCTCTCGCGTGAAATTGGCGGCTGAGCCTGAAATCTTTCTTGAAAGCCCCTCGACCTTGTATTACTATGCGGGCCAGTAGAGCACTAACCGTTAACAACAACAACATCGGCAAACCGTTTGCTTTTTGCTAAGGAGGATAAGCCAATGAGCATTTTAGCTAGCGATGCGGCTTTGAAGGATTATCTTCTAGCCCATGACGACAGGTATCGTGAATTAGCCAACGAACATAAAAAATACGAAGCTCGTCTGAGTGAGCTGACATCCCTCCAATACCCCAATGAAGAAGAACGGATTGAGGAAACAATCCTCAAAAAGAAAAAGTTGCTCCTGAAAGATCAGATGGAGGCGATCGCGACTAAGCACAAGGCAAGCGCGACATCTCACTAAAAACCTCCATCCATTCTTTCACAAAACTGCACGCAAGATCGAAAACGGGAACACTTCAAGTGTTCCCGTTTTCATTGAGTAGAAAAGATAGGACGGCTGCTGGAAATCATTGCGATGTCTAAGCATTGCGCTTAAACAGAAGCGGGAGTTTAATTCAGCTTTAACCACAGCATTATCCTCTGGCATCTGGTTAAGACAGGGCTTTAACCCTATTCCTGATTGTCAATAAGCAACCCAATGTCTCTGTAATTGCAGAGGTGAGTGTATGAGCAATGAGTTTGAACAACCGCAGATGAACCCGCCGCGTCGCGGCATACGCCGCGGGATATATCTCATTCCCAGCATGTTCACGATAGGAAACATTCTCTGCGGGTTTTACGCGGTGATAAATTCGGTCAAGGGTTATCAATATCAATCGCTCGGCGACGCCAGTCAGGCGACTGCTCTTTTTGACAACGCCGCGCGCGCCATCGGCTTTGCGGTGTTGCTGGATGGGCTTGACGGAAGAATCGCGCGTTTGACCAAAGCCACCAGCGAATTCGGAGTCGAACTGGACAGCATTGCGGATGTGTTGACGTTTGGCATCGCGCCAGCGGTTATGGCTTACACCTGGGGCTACGGTTCCACACCCGGCCTGGAGCGGCTGGCTTGGGGAGTCTCGTTCTTCTTTCTTATTTGCGGGGCTTTGAGGCTGGCCAGGTTCAATGTTATGGCCAGAGCGCCGCGATTCTCCGTGCCAGGCAATACGCCCAAACTGGATAAGCGGTATTTCGTGGGACTGCCGATTCCCATGGCCGCCGGATTGCTGGCGGCGGTCATTCACTTTATTCCTCAGCCGATCTCGAGTTACGGTTCCGAACAGATCAGAGTTTACACTTGGGTTCTGCTGGTCGGGATGGCCAGTTTGGCCATATTGATGGTCAGCACGCTCAGGTACGCCAGCTTCAAAGATATCGGGCCGAAGAGCAATAAGCCTTTTATTATTCTGCCACTCCTTTCCTTGCTCATCGCCGGAATATGGTTCTACTCGCAATGGGTTTTATTGATTCTCGTCTCAACATACGTATCTCACGGCCCGTTAATGAAAATCTGGGGATTCTTAAGTCGTTTTCGCCGCCCTTTGGCGGAACCTGATGAGAGCGCCAATTCCGCTTCCATTGAAGTCTAAACTTTCGATTGATGCCCCCTTTTTTCGTGCCCCGCTCGTTCGGACCTGTGATCGTATTGCCGTCAGTTCCCTGCTTACGTATACTCTCGACTTATCGCAGCTCAATTTCGACAACCAAATTCAGAGAAAAGAAAAGGAGCGATCTCGTGGCCATTCCTTTCGAGACCGTTTTGATTCTCGATTTCGGCTCTCAGTATACCCAACTGATTGCGCGGCGAATCCGCGAGTTGGGGGTCTATTGCGAAATCCATCCGTTCAATACGGAGGTCGAAGTCATACGCAACCTCAAACCCAAGGGGATAATCCTTTCCGGCGGCCCAAGCTCCGTTTATGAGGACGGAGCGCCGCATTGCAGCCCTCAGATACTTGATCTAGGAGTTCCTGTCCTTGGAGTTTGTTACGGATTACAGCTTTTAAGCTACTTCTTAGGCGGTAAAGTGGAGCCATCCGATCGCCGTGAATACGGCGCAGCGCGGATCCGAGTATTGGGGAAGAGCAAGTTGTTATCAGATCTTCCGCCTGATTTTCCCGTGTGGATGAGTCATGGCGATCACGTGACCGTCGCCCCTCCGGGGTTTCACGTGATTGCTGAGACTGATAACGCTTTGGGGGCGGTGGAAAATGTTGAAGGAGGCATCTATGGCTTGCAGTTCCACCCGGAGGTTGCCCACACGCCTGACGGCAAAAAGATACTTGGCAATTTCGTGAAAGAAATTTGCGGATGCAGGGGGGACTGGACTGCCGCTTCCTTTATTCATGCTGTTGTTGATCGAATAAGGATTCGGGTGGGCGACGGAAAAGCTGTTTGCGGATTGTCCGGGGGGGTTGATTCGGCGGTCGCCGCAGCTTTGGTCGCGCGCGCCATCGGCGACCGGCTCACCTGCGTCTTCGTTGACAATGGCCTGCTGCGCAAAAACGAGTTTGAGAAAGTTCTTGAATCATTCGCCGATTACGGAGAGTTGAATGTCAAAGGCGTAGCTGCAGGAGAAAGATTCCTAACCTCTCTTCAGGGCGTCACCGACCCTGAGCAGAAGCGAAAGATCATAGGGTACGAATTCATTGAGGTCTTTCAGGAAGAGGCTGAGAAGCTGGGCAAGGTGGATTTTCTGGTGCAGGGGACTTTGTACCCGGATGTGATCGAGTCTCAATCCGTCAGAGGCCCATCGGCGGTCATCAAAAGCCATCACAACGTCGGCGGTTTGCCGGAGAAAATGAAGCTGAAGTTGATTGAGCCGCTCCGCGAACTATTCAAAGATGAAGTTCGAGCCGTCGGTCGTAAACTGGGATTGCCGCCGAGTTTGATTGACAGGCAGCCCTTCCCTGGTCCCGGATTAGCCGTCAGAATTCTGGGGCCGATTGACCATAATAATGTCAAACTTCTGCAAGACGCCGATGACATAGTTCGGGAGGAGATCGAACGAGCAGGGCTTACCCACAAACTCTGGCAGTCGTTTGCGGTCCTGTTGCCGATTCAAACTGTCGGCGTGATGGGGGATCAGCGGACTTACGAGCAGGTGGTCGCCATCCGCGCGGTTGAAAGCCTTGACGGAATGACCGCTGACTGGGCTCGTCTCCCGTTTGAAGTCCTGGAGTCCATCAGCCGCAGAATCATCAGCGAAGTCCGAGGGATTAATCGTGCGGTTTACGACATCAGCTCCAAACCGCCAAGCACGATTGAATGGGAATAAGCTGTTGTTTGCTGTTAAGCAGAGGGTTTAATAGTAAGCCGTTCACTTTAATCATAATTTAAACTATGGATAAGCAATTTGTTCATCTGCATTTACACACTGATTACAGCTTACTCGATGGCGCGATAAAGATTGGGCCGCTGGCTCGGAGGGCGGCGGAATTGAAGATGCCCGCAGTGGCCATCACCGATCACGGCAATCTTTATGGGGCGTTATCTTTCTACCATAAGATGCGAGACGAGGGGGTGAAGCCGATCATCGGCATTGAAGCCTACATCGCTCGTGGCAGCCGCCACGACCGAAGCGCCGAAGGGCTTCAGCCTGGTGATCGGGCCACCAATCACATCGTCCTCCTGGCGAAAAACCTGGCTGGCTATCACAACCTGGTGAAGCTCTCGTCATTCGCCTACATCGAAGGATTCTGGCGCAAACCCAGGATTGATCGGGAATTGCTGGCGCAGCACAGCGAAGGAATCATCGGTCTCTCAGCCTGCATCAGCGGCGTTCCACCACATCTGCTTCTGCGGGATCAGTTCGACGAGGCGGCCAGAGCTTCGCTGGAATTCCAGGACATTCTCGGCAAAGGGAATTACTATCTTGAGATTCAGGAACATGGACTGGACGCCCAGAAACGTATTCGCAAGCCTCTGGTGGAACTATCCAAAAAGACAGGCATCCCGTTGGTGGCGACGAACGATTCCCACTATTTGATGGACACAGATGTCAAAGCTCACGACATTCTGCTGTGCATCGGCACGGGAAAAACCATCAACGACCCAAATCGCCTGACTTACGGCTCTCCGAAATACTATTTCCGAAGCGCGGAGGAGATGTGGGAGACCTTTGGCGAAGAGCCTGATCTGCTGCGGCGCACGCTGGAGATTGCCGAAAAGTGCAATCTGGAATTTCCCAAAACAATTGACCAGGTACCGATCTATCCGGTTCCCGACGGATACACCGTGGACAGCTATTTTGAAAAAGTTACCCGTGACGGTTTTGAGGAAAGATTGCGCGAGGTGTGGCAATCGCAGCAGGCAAGCGGGTCTTTGAGCCATCCGATGTCCCGCTATCAGGATCGCCTGACTCACGAGATCGAGACAATCAAACGGATGGGGTTTTCCGGCTATTTTCTTATTGTTTGGGACTTCATTAAACATGCGAGGAAAAACGGTATCCCCGTCGGTCCAGGCCGCGGGTCGGCTGCCGGAAGCATCGTCGCATATTGCCTTAAAATCACGGACATTGATCCGATTCAGTACGACCTGCTCTTCGAGCGGTTCCTTAACCCGGAGCGCGTAAGTATGCCAGACATTGATGTTGACTTCTGCGTGCGCGGGCGCTCCGACGTAATCAATTACGTCAGCGATCTGTACGGTCGGCAAAATGTCGCTCAGATCATCACCTTCGGAACGATGGCGTCTCGGGCCGTGATCAAGGATGTTGGAAGGGCACTTGAAATGCCATATTCCGAAGTCGAGAAGGTCGCCAAGATGATCCCGCCGCCGGTTCGCGGCCGCAATGTCTCGATTGATGACGCGATCAAACAGAATCCGGACTTCAAGAAATTGATTGACACCGACGAACAGGTCTCGCAATTGATTGAGATTGCTCGCAAGTTGGAAGGTTGCGCCCGGCATAGTTCGGTTCACGCTGCCGGTGTCGTCATCTCACCTCTTCCGATTTACGATTTGATCCCGGTTTGCAAAGGACAAAACGATGAGCTGACGACGCAGTTTGTGATGTCCGATCTTGAGAAGACAGGGATGCTCAAGATGGATTTCCTGGCCCTGACTACGCTCACTATCATTGAAGATTGCCTCAAATCTATTGAGCGGGAGACTGGAGAGCGCCTTGACCTGGCGCGAATTCCTCTGGACGACAAACCCGCGCTGAAGCTGTTTGCGGACGGATTGCTGAACGCGATTTTCCAATTCGAGAGTTCGGGGATGGTTGAAATCTGCCGCAAACTGAAGCCGGAAAGCCTGGAGGATTTGTCTGCACTGAATGCCCTCTACCGCCCTGGGCCGCTGGATGGCGGGATGGTGGACGATTACATTGAACGCCGCCACGGTCGTCGCAAGGTGCAATACATCGTTCCGCAGATGAAGGAGATTCTCGAAAACACCTTTGGAATCTGCGTGAGCGGCGATGCGTCGGTCTCTGATGCCCGCACTGGGCGGCGTTACCGGCTGGATGAGCTTGAAAAAGTACCCGACTTGGTTATCCAGGGCGTGGATGAAGAGTGGCGTCCTGCGCAAGCGCGTGTGATTCGGTGGATTGATAGCGGGTTTAAGCCAGTTTACCGGGTAACGCTGCGCAACGGCGCACATATCAAGGTGACTGAGGATCATCGTTTGCTGACTGAGGATGGGTGGCGGCCCCTGCGCGAACTGAAGGTTGGTAATTTTCTGGCGGCCCCGCCTTTTCTGTTCGGACCGGAAGCGACGACCAAAGATGATATTGACCGCCGCCGTTTGCGACTTCTTGCCTACTTGATTGCGGACGGCAGTTTGGCCAGTGGCGCCTCCGCCGATTTTGCCTCCAAAGACCCGGCGCTTCTGGAAGAATATCAGCGATGTCTTGAGGCATTTGATGAAGTGCGCCCGGTTTTCACCCCACAGATTCGCGGCGTAACACGCATAGGCGTCGCGAAAGGACTTGTTGATGAATATCATGCCCCGAATGCTGTACTGGCTTGGCTGCGTGAATTGGGGCTGAAACTCCCGGCTGGAAGCAAACCGGGAGGGTTGCGCAGCTACGAGAAATTCATCCCGCCGTTCGTCTTTGAGCTTGGTAAGGATGAGATCGCGTTTTTCCTCGCCTCTCTGTGGGATTGCGATGGCTACATGGGCAAAAAGTTCTGTCATTACAAGACGATTTCCCGTCGCTTGGCTGGGGATGTACAGACGCTGTTGCTACGGCTCGGAATTCACTCCACGATCTACCACGCGACTTACACCAACCACAGACTGGATGCGCCAGAAACGAGAGAGAGCTATCAGGTCACGGTTTATGATACGGCGCGTCTGGCCGAGATGCTTCGCCCTCACCTTCTGTCAGCCAAACGTTTTATCAATTGCGCCAGCCACGAGCAGACAACAGTGTCGCGCAGAATTTGCCTCGGTGAACTTGATGAGGTAGTCGCCCTGCCAAGACGCGCGTTGATGGCTCGCTATGGAATTGATCGCCAGCACTTCAATCCTGGAAAGCGGAAACTCGACCGTATCTCAGCCCACGTTGTGGCGCCATTGACGCAGATGTTGGAGCTACCACAAACGCGCCGGCAGTTGAATGTAACCTGGGAAGAGATCGTCTCTATTGAAGCGGCGGGTGTCGAACACGTCTACGATCTGACGGTCGAGGGGCTGCATAATTTCGTCGCTAACAACATTATTGTTCACAACTGCGTCTACCAGGAACAGATCATGCAGCTTGCGCAAAAACTGGCTGGCTACTCCCTGGGCGAAGCCGACCTGATGCGCCGCGCGATGGGAAAGAAGAAAAAAGAGGAGATGGCCAAGCACGAAGAGAAGTTCATCGGCGGCGCGGTCACAAATGGGATCCCGGAAGATAAAGCTCGCCGAATCTTCACGCTGATGGCACAGTTTGCCGACTATGGTTTCAATAGATCCCATAGTTTTGCCTACGCCTACCTTGCCTATCAAACGGCCTATCTGAAAGCCCGCTATACCACGCACTTTTTCGCCGCAGTTCTCTCGAATGAAATTGCCAACACTGCAAAATTGGCTAGGTACATCGGCGAAATGAAGGCGTTTGGGATTGAACTTTTGTCTCCGGACGTCAATTCCAGCCACGAAGGTTTCACACCTGTCGGAATGGCCATCAGGTTTGGATTGGCCGCCATAAAAGGCCTCGGTTCCTCCGCTGTGCAAATGATCATCCGCGCCCGCGAAGAAGGAGGAGCTTTCCGCTCGATCTACGATTTTGCCGAGCGGGTTGATCAACGCGCGGTGAACAAGCGGGTGCTTGAATCGCTGATCAAATCCGGGGCTTTCGACGCGGTTGGTGCGAATAGAGCCGCAACGATGGCCGTGTTGGACAAGGCTATCGAATATGGCGCGCGAGCGCAGCGCGACAAGATATCGGGACAAGGAGGTCTGTTCGCCGAAGTCGTTAATGAGGTCAATGACCCTTCCGCCGATCCGGGACTGCCGAACGTTCCTCCCTGGAGCAAGAAAGAGAGCTTGGCATTTGAGAAAGAATCACTTGGGTTTTATGCGAGCGGCCACCCGCTGGAAGATTACGCCGAGTCAATTCGAGGATTGACTCAATTCGACAGCGGCAGTCTTGGTGAAGCGGCGCACGGAAGCCAGCTCGCAATGGGCGGGATCATCGTTGATCTATCGCTGAAAACCACGAAGAAGGGTGATCGGTTTGCGATGTTCAGGCTGGAAGATCAGTATGGCGCAGTCAAAGTGATTTGCTGGCCGGAGCAGTTTAATCGGTATAAAAGTTTGATCCAGTCTGATGAAGTTGTTTTGGTGCGAGGGCGGTTGGAACTTTCGGATGAAGGAGATATAACTATCATAGCCCAGGAGATACATCATTTGGAGAGAGCCAGGTCGAACGCGGCCTGGGCGATTGTGGTCAAAATGACTGAGAGGTCCGTGACCAACCAGAATATCGCAAAGCTGGGCGATCTTGTTTCCCGTCATCAGGGAACGGCGTCTGTTCTGATTCAGATAGAGACTTCGGATGGAGTGACGGCCCGCCTCAGACCGCAACAATTCTTCAGGGTTAACGTCTCGCCGGAATTGGCCAAGGAGATAGAAAGTTTGGGAGAGAATTGGCAGGTTGAACTCCTGGTCGGCGAATAAATGGAGATTGGCAGAATCATGAATTTGATAAAAGCAAATCAGGATAACGAGCGGGCAATGGAGCGCGTGCGGTTGGCAAGACATGATCGTCGTCCATACGCCCTGGACTTCATCAGCAGAATTTTTACCGACTTCCGCGAGTTACACGGTGATCGGAAGTTTCATGACGACGCCGCCTTGATCTGCGGCTTGGCCAAATTTCAGGGCCGCCCAGTTGTTGTCGTCGCTCATCAGAAGGGGAGAGATGTGAGCGAAAGAAAGGCTCGGAATTTTGGGATGCCCAAACCCGAAGGCTACAGGAAGGCGCTGCGGGTGATGAAGATCGCCGAGAAATTCGGGCGTCCGATAATAACATTGATTGATACTCCGGGAGCATACCCTGGAATAGATGCGGAGGAGCGCGGACAGGCGGAAGCCATAGCTTTCAATTTGCGTGAAATGGCTCGCCTGAAAGTTCCGGTTATCGTGACGATCACCGGAGAGGGAGGATCGGGAGGCGCGTTGGCGATCGGCGTGGGTGATACGATCAATATCCTGGAGAACGGAATCTATTCGGTTATATCTCCTGAAGGGTGTGCCGCAATTCTGTGGAAAGACTCGACTAAATCCTCGGAAGCTGCCGACAGCCTGAAGCTGACCGCGCCAGAATTATTGGAGTTGGGGATTGTGGATCACATTATTCCCGAACCGGAAGGTGGCGCTCAGAATGATTGGGATGCTGCTGCCGGTTTCTTGGCGGAAGCCTTGAAGGATTCGCTGGATGAGGTTGGTTCATTGACGGAAGATCAGCGGATCAAGCGACGATACGAGAGATTCAGGAGAATGGGTGAATTGGATGTTTCCTGAGCCGCGAAAGGTTTAGGATGATTGTCGGCGCGCCGACAATCATCCTAAACCTAGTGTTTAGAATGGTATATCGCTGTCGGAAGGTCCGTCAACATCATCGTTTGTCGGCGCTCCTGTGGGCTTTTGACTTTGAGTGGATTGTGATGATGATCCAACGCTGCTTTCATCGCCTTTGATTCCGATAAATTGCATATCAGTCCCCGAAACCTCCAGGGATGTTCGGCGTGCTCCATCCCGATCGGTGTATTCGTTCTGTCTCAACCTGCCTTCCACATACACCTGTTTGCCCTTAGATAAGTATTGATTAGCGAGCTCGGCCTTATTTCCCCAAAGAGTAACTCTGAACCAAGTCGTAATGTCCTGAGCCTCTCCTGTGCGAGGATCCTTACGTTTTTCAGTAGTTGCGATACTGAAGTGGCATACGGCCTGCCCATCAGGCGTGTACTTGATCTCGGGGTCTCTACCCAGATAGCCGACGATTGTGATCTTGTTGAATGAAGCCATAGGGGTTCTCCTTTGTTGAGTGGTTGTGTTGGTTGCAGAGACCTTCTGGATGTAGCTACCGCCACCGCCAGGACTATCTCTGCGGACGCTGTCTGGGCGTCGCTGAAGGCGATGTTGGCGAGGCGTTACTTTCTATCTCGCCCAGTCTAAGCAATTCTGATCTGGCCATCGCCGCTTCTCTGGAATCAGGATAGAGCGACGTGACCGCTTTCAAAGCCTCGACTCCCTCGACTCGTTTCTCCAGTCGCAATAAGACGACTCCTTTCCTGAACTGAGCGATGGCGACTTTATCTCCTTTGGGATACCTGGCCGGAATTTCGTTGTACTCGTTTAAGGCCTCGGCCAATTTGCCTTGCGCCGCCAAGCTCTCGGCGATCCAGAAGGCGGCGTCATCAGATTTCTCGGTCTGCCCGGAGATTTTCAAATAGTCTCTGAAGATGCTGATCGCGGGGTCGTACTCCCTATTCTTATATTTCAGATAGCCTGTGGCGAAGGCGAACTCCGGGTCATCATTGCTCTGCCTGATCTCTAAATTCTCTCTTTCGCGCAATTTATGCTGATATTCCTGTACTGATTGTTTAAGTGTATTTATGTTCTGGTTCAACTGCGAGATCTGCTGGTTGTTGATGGAGACCTGCTCAGAGATTTTTGCGAGATGGCTGTTGATTCCGGTGATGGCGCCATTTTGCGAACCCTGATTGCGTTGCAAATTATCTTCGATGGACGACAGGGTCTGGGTCGAAGAATCCGAGGCGTTGCCTAGCTTGCCCAACGAAGTCTCGGATTTCACCTGCCACTTGTCGAACGATTCCTGGAGGTCTCTGATCTGTCTCTGAAGGACCAGAATCTCACCCTGCAATCTGATGATCAACTCTTTGTCGTTGTCGTTGGGAAAGCCGGCTCCGACAATCAGGAGCAGAACTATTGCGAAGGCAGAATATCCGTAATGGCGCATGGACTACTTCCTTTCTTTTGACCTGTTTTTGCAAGATAGCTTTACCACATTTAGGTGAATCGAAGTATAATCCTTCCAAACAGCGACGTAAATGAGTTTCTAAGCCGACCGAACGTTTAAATTGAGTTTATGCTGCGACTTTTGAACATTGTAAATTTTGCGGTAATTGACCGCCTACAAGTGGAATTCAGGCCTGGACTCAACGTTTTGAGCGGAGAGACCGGTTCCGGCAAGTCCATCATCATTGACGCCCTGGGACTTTTGCTGGGAGAGCGAGCTTCCTCGGATTTCATCCGCACCGGCGAAGACCGCGCATTGGTCGAGGGGGTGTTCGATGTCGAAGGGAATTTGCCGCTGCTGGACTCGCTGGCTGAATCGGGAATAGATGTGAGCGAGCAGGAGATTTTGATCCGACGGGAACTGGTCGCGAATGGCAGAGGAAGGATATTCATCAACAATCAGGTCGGGAACACGGGGTTATTGAAAACGATACAGCCCCACTTGATAGACATTCACGGACAGGGCGATCAGCAGAGCCTGCTCTCGCCGGATGTCCATCTAAATTTATTTGACTCGTTTGTGGGGGCATCGAAGAATCGCCTGCGCGTCTCGCAGGCTTATGATAATTTGCAGAAGATCGCGAAAGAATTGGAGCAACTCAGGCAGAGTGAGTCTGAGAGATTGCAGGCTTTGGATATGATCGCCTTTCAAATCTCGGAGATAGAGCAGGCGAACATTGTGCAAAACGAGGATGCGGAATTGGAGGTGGAGCGCAGTCTGCTCGCCAATGCGGAGAAGTTGGCTGAATTGTCCGGGGATGCTTATAAAAATATCTATGACGATGAGAGATCAATTCTTTCCATGTTCGCGGCTGTGCAGAAACGTCTGACTGATCTTGCGGAGATGGACAATCGCTTCTCCCCATATTTAGAGCAACTGGACACGGTCAAACACATCCTGAATGACGTGGCATTCTATCTAGGTGAATATCACGGAAATATTCAGGCGTCTCCACAAAGGTTGAGCGAAGTGGAAGACCGGCTGGTGGAGTTGAACAAACTCAAGCGAAAGTATGGCGGCTCGCTGGATGCCGCGCTTGAAACCTGCGCGAAGTTGATTGAACGCAGGGAGCAGTTGTTGAATAGCGATGAGCAAAGCCAGTTGTTGGAATCGCAACTCAGGCAGGCGATTGAAGAGTACGAAATAGAATCTTCCGCTTTGAGCAAGTTGAGGCGAAAGTCTGCGGAGAAATTCGACAACGCGGTCAACCAGGAGCTTATGGATGTCTCGCTGGGGAACGCCCAGTTTTCGGCGCAGTTTGGCGAGAGGCAGAACAACCCGTTAGCTCAAAAACTCCAGTCACTGATCGGATGGAGTAACGAAAATGCCTTTCATCGCACGGGCAGGGAGGATATGGAGTTCTACTTCACTGCCAATCCCGGAGAAGAGATGAGGCCTTTGAGTGGGGTTGCATCAGGCGGCGAGCTTTCGAGGTTGATGCTGGTGTTGAAGACAATCACTTCTCCTTCGTTATTTCCCAAGACGCTGATTTTCGATGAAATCGATGTTGGGATTGGAGGCCGAGTCGCAGACGCTGTGGGGATGAGGCTGAAGAGGCTGGCGAAGACCAATCAGGTGTTGTGCGTGACTCATCAATTACAGATTGCCAGACACGCTGACGCGCACTTCATGGTGAGCAAAGATGTGGTTGGTGGCCGCACCACAACGAAGGTGGTCGAGTTGGATGAGCGCGGAAGAATTGAAGAGTTGGCCAGAATGATAGGCGGTTCTGAAGTCACTGCTTCTGCGCGTAAGCATGCGAAGGAATTGATCAAATCCCTGGCGGTCGAGACGGTCGCAAGCGAGAATTGAATTTGGTTGTTACGTGAATATGAGTAGGAAAGTTTATTTAGAGACATACGGATGCCAGATGAATGTCCATGACAGCGAGAAAGCATCTTTTGTGCTTTCCGAGCTTGGTTATGCCCCCGTGCTTGAGCCAAGTGAAGCTGATCTGGTGCTGCTCAATACCTGCATGGTCAGGGAGAAGGCTGCGCGCAAGGTCTACTCGAGGGTCAACGAGTTAAAGAAAGAAATATCAAAAACAGCGGGCCGTCAGAACCTGCCAGTATTCGGGGTCATGGGTTGCGTCGCTCAGGCAGAGGCTGATCGTTTGTTCGAGCGCAGCCGGGATATAAAACTGGTGATGGGAACGCAGGCGATCCCCCGGTTGCCAGGATTGATGGAGCAGTTGGACAAAGGATTCGATAGAGTTATAGATGTCCGCCTCAGCAAAGAAGCAGAGTTTCTGGAATTGCAGGCCGAAAACAGGCAGACGAAGCACATCGCATACATAACCATTACCGAAGGCTGTAACAAATTTTGCTCGTTCTGCATAGTTCCTTTCACTCGCGGTCGTGAGCGCAGCCGCCCCGCTGATCGCATCGTCGCCGAAGCCAGGGCGCTTGGCGAGCAGGGGTATCAGGAAGTTCATTTGCTCGGACAGAACGTCAACAGCTATGGGTTGAGCGGGCGGTATCACGGCAACTCAGTGTCTGCTGAAGATGGCGAAGAAGTAACCTTTGCGCAACTGCTCGATAGAGTAGCTGGGGAGAGCGGGGTCCCAAGAATCAAGTTCACTACCTCATATCCGCGCGATTTCGACGAAGAGATAATCAGGGTGATGGATGCGCATGATAACCTGTGCGAGTGGATACATCTGCCCGTTCAAGCTGGAAGCGACAGAGTGTTGAGAGCAATGCGGAGGGGGTACACGCGTAGTGAATACCTTGAAAAGATAGCTGCGATCAGAAGCTCAAAGAAGGATATGGCGGTAACTGGCGACATGATCGTGGGCTTCCCTGGTGAGATGGACGAAGATTTTAACGAGACGATGAGTTTGGTAGCTGAGGTCGAATATGACGGATTGTACATTTTCAAGTACTCGCCCAGACCCAGGACTCCGGCGGCTACCTACACGGACTCGATACCAGAAGAAGTCAAAACGGAAAGATTCGTGAAGTTGCAGGAATTACAGGATCGAATTCAACGGCGGCGTTACGAGAGGTATCTGGGACGGACAGTTGAAGTATTAGTTGAAGGTTTTAGCTCAAGGTCCTCTTTAGATTACACCGGTCACACGCGCTGCCAGAAGGTGGTCAATTTTCCGGTCGTCACGGAAGCCTTAGGGAGGTTGGTAAACGTGAAGATCAATGCTGTGAAGAGTCATAGCTTGTATGGCGAAATGGTTGGAAATTAACTCAAAGTGGAGGCAGAAAGGAAAGAGATGGAACTGGAAGTGAAAATTCGAGGCTTGCTGGTTGATCCCACGACCAACTCTCCGATAGTCCTACTGAAGGAATTGGATGGCGAAGGGTTCCTGCCTATCTGGGTAGGCCCATACGAAGCCAACTCGATTGCCTCAGAGATTGAGAAACTGGCGCCGCAGCGCCCGATGACTCACGATTTGTTGAGAAACGTAATCTTGCAAATGGGGGGGATTGTTAATCGGGTGATTGTCACCGAGCTTCGTGACAATACGTTCTATGCCGTAATTGAGATAGTGAGTAACGGGCAATTGTTCCTGATAGATTCCAGACCGAGTGACGCCATCGCCTTAGCTTTGCGAACAGATTCCCCAATTTTCATTCGTGAAGAAGTTCTGGAAGCGTCCAGACACAATGACCTCGAGCGTGGACAGATAGATGAGGGATTGGAAGAAGAGGTCGAGTGGCCGGAAGAAATAGATGATGTCAGCGATTATAAGATGTAGATTGGAAGAGAGTTGCGCTACGAGCTATCAAAGTGGGCTTCACCCGACGGGAGGCTGTTTTGGCAGGAATCAAGATTGCAATTGCAAACCAAAAGGGAGGAGTGGGTAAAACCACTACGGCAATCAATCTAGCCGCCGCACTGGCTCAAAAGGGGAAGCGGGTTTTGCTGGCAGACCTCGATCCTCAAGCCAACAGTACCATCTCCTTCATTGACGCGCAGGAAGTCAGCTCGTCAATCTACGACCTGATGACCGAGTCTGGTGTCGCGACGAATGGCGTCATCAGGAAGACCCGCATTGAAAACCTCGACCTGATTCCGTCCCGAATAAATCTGGCCAAGCTGGAAGGGAAGCTCATCGGAGAATTGGATGCCCCATTTCGTTTGAAAGATAAACTCGATCCGATCAGCAAGAACTATGACGTGGTGATTATTGACACTCCACCGACGCTGGGTTTGATCACGGTCAACGCGCTGGTCGCCGCCACTCACCTGATAATCCCCATTCAATCATCTTACTTTGCGCTCGAAGGAACTGATGATCTACTTGAGACAATCGAAAGGATTAAAGCCAGACCTAATCCAGAACTTGAAGTCCTGGGTGTGGTGGTGACTTTGCACGATCGGAGAACTACCTTATCCAGAGATATTTATGATCAAATATGTCAGGTGTTTGGTGATAAAGTATTTGAGACCACCATCTCAAAGTCCGTTAGGTTGGAAGAGAGTCCCGCCTACAAAGAATCAATATTCACGTTCGCCCCGGCTTCGAGCGGAGCGGTGGAATACGCAAATTTATGTGACGAGGTGATTCGCCGTGCCAGTTAAACGTGGTTTGCCCACAACCTTAAAGATGAGACACGACCGGCATTACGTGGAGGAGTTGTCGTCGTTCCGAGGCGCTTCCATCGGACGCATGATCCCGGTAGACCGCTTGGAGCCGAATCCGCAACAGCCACGAACTGATTTCGGCGACCTGGATGAACTGATCGCTTCGATCAGGGAGAAAGGAGTACTTGAGCCACTCCTGGTGCGCCCATCACAAGTCGGCGGGCGTTACATGATCATTTCCGGTGAGCGCCGGTACCGCGCGGCTATCGAAGCCGGATTGCGTGAAGTGCCCTGTATCGAGATGGATGTCGATGATCGGGAAGTCGCCGAAATCGCTCTGATCGAAAACCTGCAACGCAAAGACCTGACGCCTTACGAAGAAGCTGAAGGATTGGTGGCGCTGGTCGAACGTTTTGGTTACACGCACGAAGACATCGCTCATAAGATCGGCAAGTCGCGGTCGTCCGTGACAGAGTCTTTGACCATCGCCGCACTGCCGGTTGAGATCAGGGAAGAATGCCGGAAGGCGGAGATCGGCTCGAAATCCATGTTGTTGCAGGTGGCTAGGCAATCGAACGCCGATTCGATGCTCGATTTCATCAAGCGCGTTTCGCAGCAGGGGATGACGCGGGATGAAGCCAGAAAGGCGCGAAAGAAGAAACAGGTTCGCGCCCAGCCATACATTTATCGCTATTCTTCACCGGACAACGATTTCGCCGTTGAAGTGAAATTCCGGAAATCGTCCGTGTCCAGAGATGAACTCATTTCAGCGATTAACAAAGTGTTTTCCGAACTGGGGAGTGGGGAGTAGGGAGTGGGGAATGGGGAGTAGGATTTTTTCCCATTCCCCACTCCCTACTCCCCACTCCCCAATCTGAGGCGCACGATGAGATTTACGCTGATTACTTTTTGTTCTTTTCTGCTGTGCGCGTGCGCCGCGCCAGGCCAGGTCGGGGTGAATACGCCACAAAGCAAAGCTCAGAACTATCCGCCGGTGATCGAAGATTCGACTGAGCGGCTCAGCCTCGCGCAGGAAGCCTGGAAAAACTTTCTGGCCGAATTCCGGTTACCCGATGCGCAGCCTGATCTTGAACCTGTGTTGAACACGCCACGCACGTTGCCGATGGAGTTGGCCGGACAGGTCGTTCTTCACACGAAACCCGGCGCTTTCGGCGAGATGGAAGCAAAAGAGGCGCTGCGCCGGTTTATCGAGCGCGCTCGCGGCTTATTGGTTGGCGGAGCCAAGAACAGTCAGATTAGCCTGAAAGACCTCTCACTAGTGTCGTTCTCGAACGACGGCAATTTCTATCGCGCCGTTTATCAGCAGATGAATTACCAGCGTCCGATCGTCAATGGCTATGGCGATCTACGGCTGGTGGTCGGCAAAAATGGGATGTTGCTGCAACTGAACAGCCGGATAATTCCTGTCTTCGACCTTCCAGCGCCCGCCCAGATCAATCCGAACTCAATCACGGATAAGATGATAGGGCGCGAATTCAAATACGCCAACATCGCTGGCCAAACCCTGAGCTACAAAGTTGCGCAACGCTCCGAAGTCTCTGTCAAAGACCTAGTCATCTATCCGAAAGAGGAAGGCGGCAGGATTGCGATTCACTTGGCCTATGCCGTCGAGGTCGGTACTGGAACGACGTGGACGGTTTACGTGGACGCGATCAACGGGCAGGAGATCGCAGTGCAGCAGAATTTTGTGTCGTGAGTGTTGAGGGCTTGTCATTACCCAAATCTTTTCACTTCTCAGAATCCCACCAGCGGAAGCTGGTGGATTGTTCAAGCCCGACCTACAAAAGGGCCGCCACTTCTTTGAATCCCACCAGCGGAAGCTGGTGG
>Ga0187892_10004131_pt1 | contig 24926 bp, 19 predicted proteins | sample MA1701073metaG_FD_139345 | JGI IMG/M metagenome (GOLD analysis project Ga0187892, IMG submission 139345) | Bio-ooze microbial communities from a basaltic lava cave in the Kipuka Kanohina Cave System on the Island of Hawaii, USA - MA170107-3 metaG ... | reverse complement strand
CGACTACGTCATCAACGGCGCCAAGATGTGGATCACCAACAGCCTGCAGGCCGACTGGATGTGCCTGCTCGCCAACACCTCCGACGGCTCGCCGCACAAGAACAAGACGCTGATCGTCGTGCCGATGGACACGAAAGGCGTCGTCAAGGCGAAGAAGATCCGCAAGATCGGCATGATGTCCTCGGACACCGGGCTGATCCATTTTGACGACGTGCGCGTGCCGCAGCGCCACCGGATCGGCGAGGAGGGCCTCGGCTTCACCTACCAGATGCAGCAGTTCCAGGAGGAGCGCCTGTGGTCCGCGGCGAGCACCGTGCAGGGCCTGACGCGCACGATTCAGGACACGATCGAGTACGTGCGCGAGCGCCGGATGTTCGGCCAGACGGTGCTCGATTTCCAGTACGTGCACTACCGCCTGGCGGAGCTGAAGACCGAGGTCGAGGCGCTGCGCGCGCTCACCTACCGTGCCTGCGAGCGGTTCGTGGCGGGCGAGGACATGACCGAGCTCTGCTCCATGGCGAAGCTCAAGGCCGGCCGCCTGCGGCGCGAGGTGTCCGACGCGTGCCTGCAGTACTGGGGCGGGATGGGCTATACCTGGGACAACCCGGTGTCGCGCGCCTACCGCGACGGGCGCCTCGGCTCGATCGGAGGCGGCGCCGACGAGGTGATGCTCGGCATCATCTGCAAGCACATGGGCATCCTGCCGTCGAAGCACATCAAGAAGGACTGAGTGTTCGCGAGCCTCCTCATTGCCAACCGCGGCGAGATCGCGCTGCGCATCCTGCGCACTGCGCGCCGCATGGGCCTGCGCACGATCACCGTCTATTCCGACGCCGACTGCGACGCGCCGCACGCGCGCGCCGCGGACGCCGCGACCCGCCTTGGCGGACCCGTGCCACGGGACTCGTACCTCAACATCGCGGCGATCCTCGCCGCGGCGAAGCAGACCGGCGCCGAGGCCGTGCATCCCGGGTACGGATTTCTCGCCGAGAGTGCCGAGTTTGCCGAAGCCGTTCTGCAGGCGGGCCTTGCGTGGGTCGGCCCCCCGCCTGCCGCGATCCGCGCCATGGGCGACAAGGGCAAGGCGAAGAGAATCGCCCACGCGGCCGGTGTGCCGGTGCTGCCGGAGTACGTCACGCACGGCAAGATCGATTTCCCGGTGATGGTGAAGGCCGCGGCGGGCGGCGGCGGCCGCGGCATGCGGCTGGTGCGCTCGGCGGCCGAGCTCCCAGGGGCGCTCGCGAGCGCGCGCTCGGAAGCCGAGCATGCCTTCGGCGACGGGCGGCTGCTGCTCGAGCCGGCGATCGAGCGGGCCCGCCACGTCGAGGTGCAGGTGTTCGGCGATGCGCGTGCCGGCCTCGTGCACCTGGGCGAGCGCGACTGCTCGGTGCAGCGTCGCCACCAGAAGCTTGTCGAGGAGTCGCCTTCGCCGGCCGTGGACGCGAAGCTGCGCGCGCAACTCGGCGCCGCGGCGATCGCGGCCGCGCGCAGCGTGGCATACGTCGGCGCCGGCACGGTCGAGTTCCTGCTCGCGCCGGGCGGCGAATTCTTCTTCATGGAGATGAATACGCGCCTTCAGGTCGAGCACCCGGTCACCGAGATGGTCACCGGGTTCGACCTGGTTGAGTGGCAGCTGCGCGTCGCCGCCGGCGAGCCGCTGCCTGCGGGGCAGGACCAGGTCCGGCTCGAGGGGCACGCGATCGAGGCGCGGTTGTGCACAGAGGACGCGGCGCAGGGCTTCCTGCCGCAGGCCGGCACGATCGCGCTTTGGCAGCCGGCCGAGGACGTGCGCGTCGACCACGCCCTCGAAACGGGTTGCGCGATCCCCCCTTACTACGACTCGATGATCGCCAAGCTCATCGCGCACGGCCCGGACCGGGACGCGGCGCGCGCCAAGCTCGCGCGCGCGCTCGATGCCACCGTGGCGCTCGGACTTCCGACCAACAAGTCGTTTCTCGCCGCGGTGCTGCGCGATCCCGGCTTTGCGCGCGGCGAAGCGGCGACCGATTTCCTGTCGCGTTTCGAGTTTCGCGACCGGGCGCCGGACGCGGCCGCGAGCTCGATCGCCTCGGCCCTGCTCGCGGCGCGTGCCGGCTACGGCGAATGGAACTCCTGGAGCAACAATCCGGCGCGCGAGATGCGCTTCCGTCTCGGCGAAGAGATCGCGCTGCGCTACGCGGACGGCGCCTACCGCGCGCAGACGCCTCGCGGCGCGGTCACCCTGCGGCTCTCGGCGATGGGCGAGCATCATGCGCGGTTCGCGCTCGAGGGCGCGGGCGAGGAGAGCGTGGCTTTTGCGATCGAGCGAGACGCGCTGCACCTTGCGCGCGGGGGCGCGAGCCAGCGCTTCGAGAACACGCTCTACGCACCGGCCGCGCGGCGCGGCGGCGCCGCCGGCGACGGCCGTCTCGCCTCGCCGATGAACGGGCGGGTGGTCGCGGTGCACGCGAAACCCGGCGAGCGGGTCGATGCGGGCCAGGCGCTCATCGTGCTGGAAGCGATGAAGATGGAGCACGGCCTTTCGCTCCAGGTCCCGGTGCGGATCACGGCGGTGCACGTCGCCGCGGGCGTGCAGGTTGCGCCCGGCCACCTGCTGGTCGAGTTCGAGCCCGCGGCCGCATGAAGGCTCATCCCGCGCTCACCGAGGAGCACGAGGCTTTCCGCGACACCATGCGGCGCTTCGTCGCGCGCGAGATCGCGCCCCACGCCGCCGAGTGGGACGAGGCGGGCGAGTTCCCGCGCGAGATGTACCGCCGCGCCGCCGCGGCGGGCCTGCTCGGCATCGGCTTTCCCGAGGAGTACGGCGGCACGCCCGCCGATCTCCTCATGCACGCAGTGCTCTCAGAGGAAATCGCGCTCGCCGGCTGCGGGGGCGTGCACGCGAGCCTTTTCTCGCACCAGATCGGCGCGCCGCCGATCGCCGCCGCCGGCAGCGAGGAGCTGAAGCGGCGCGTGCTGCCCGCGGTGCTGGCCGGCGAGAAGATCAGCGCGCTTGCCATCACCGAGCCCGCCGGCGGCTCGGACGTCGCCAGCCTGAGGACGAGCGCGCGGCGCGACGGCGCCGACTACGTGGTGAACGGAGAGAAAGCGTTCATCACGTCCGGCATGCGGGCCGATTTCTACACCGTTGCGGTGCGCACGGGCGGACCCGGCGCCGCAGGCGTCTCGCTGCTTCTCATCGAGCGCGACCGGCCGGGGTTCACGCGCGCGCCGCTCGAGAAAATGGGCTGGTGGTGCTCCGACACCGCGGCGCTGCATTTCGAGAACGTCAGGGTGCCGGAAGCGAACCGGATCGGCGAGGAGAACGCGGGCTTCCGCATCGTCATGCAGAACTTCAACGCCGAGCGCCTGGCGATCGCGGCCGGCGCGGTCGGGTTCGCCCAGGCCTGTCTGGAGGACGCGCTCGCCTGGGCGCGCGAGCGCGTCACCTTCGGCAAGCGGCTCATCGAGCACCAGGCGATCCGCCACAAGCTGGTCGAGATGCAGACGCGCGTGCACGCCGCGCGCGCCCTCGTCTACGACACGGCCTGGAAGCTCAGCCAGGCGCCGCGCGAGCCGCGCTGGATCGCGCAGCTCGCGATGCTGAAGAACTTCGCCACCGACACCATGCAGCACTGCGCCGACGGCGCGGTGCAGACGCTCGGCGGCGCCGGCTTCATCCGCGGCACGCGCGCCGAGCGCGTCTACCGCGAGGTCAAGGTGATGCAGATCGGCGGCGGCAGCACCGAGATCATGAAGGACCTCGCCGCCAGACAACTGGGGTGGCAATGAAGCCGAGAACCGACTACGCGGCACTGGTGGCGAAGGTCGTCCAGGACCACATTCCATTCAACCGCGTGCTCGGCTTGACGATCGAGTCGCTCGACCCGAAGGCGCCGCAGCTGCGCTTCGACATGCGGCCCGAGCTGATCGGCAATTCGCGCCGCGGCATCCTGCACGGCGGCGTGATCTCCGCGGTGCTCGACGTCTCGGCGGGGTTCGCGCTCATGCTCGCTCTGGAGAAGAAGGCCAAGCCCGGCGAGAAGCTCGAGTTCCCGAACATCGGCACCATCGACCTGCGCATCGACTACCTGAGGCCCGGGCGCGGCAGGCACTTCGTCGCCACCTCGCGCGTGGTGCGGATGGGCAACCGCCTCGCGGTCACTCACATGGAGCTCGCGAACGACTCGGGCGACCTGATCGCCACCGGCGCCGCGGCCTACGTCGTCGGCTGAGCCCCGCCCCCGGCCCGCAAACGGAAACGGCGCCGCGCGGGCGCCGTTTCCGGGAGCGGTGCCTGCTGCTCAGTCGGTGATGTAGTCCGTGAGGCAGACCCACTTCTGGCTCTGGATCTGGCACAGCTTCGCCCGCGAGGAGCCCAGGTGCTTGTCGGGCCGGAACGTCTGCGCGTCGCCGCCGAACATGTCGCGCGGGTAAGTCATGCTGTCGAGCGACTTGACCAGCGTGTCCACGGTCAGGTTCGGCCCGGCCTTCTCGGCGGCCCCGGCAAACATGCTGATGATGGTGTAGCCGTAGACGGCCGACACGTTCGGATCCTCCTTGTACTTCTCCTTGTAGCGCGCGTACCAGCTGCGCACGTTCGCGGACGGATCGTCGGCATAGGGGTAGTTCAACGTCGCCATCGCGTACAGTCCGTTCATCGCCGGGCCGCCGAGCTTGTGGATGAGATCGAGGTAGGTGGCGGCGGAGCCGATGAAGTCGGGGTTCCAGCCGAGCTTGCGCGCGGTGGCGATCGCTCCGATCGTCTCGCGGATGATCGTGCCGAGCACCACGATCTCGCAGCCCGCGGCCTGCATTCTCTGTACCTGGGAGGAGAAATCGGTCGCGCCGCGCTTGTAGCTGGTGACCTCGGTGTACTTCATGCCGAGGTCCCTGAGCGCCGTTTCGCCGCCCTCCTTCACCTCGAGGCCGAAGTCGTCGTCCTGGTACAGCGCGCAGGCGCGCTTGATGCCCTTCTCCTTGATCAGGCGCTTCAGGCCCGAGCGCATCCCCTCGAAATACGTCGCGGCGAAGGAGTACTTCAGCTTGTGCAGCGGGTCGAACATCTGGCGCGCCGCCGACAGCGGGAACAGGTGCGGCACGTTCTTCTCCAGGTAGATCGGCATCCCGGCCATCGCCGTCGGCGTGCCGATCGGCCCGACCACCGCGAAGATGCGGTCCTTCTGGATCAGCTTCTGCGCTGCCAGCACCGCCTTCTTCGGGTCGTAGCCGTGGTCCTCGACCACCAGCTTGAGCTTGCGGCCGTGGACGCCGCCGTTCTCGTTGATCTCGTCGATGCGCATGCGCATCCCGTTCACCGCGGGCTTGGAGAACGGCACCACCGGACCAGACAGGTCCTGCGCCGTGCCGAGGACGATCTCGTTCTTCGACACGCCCTGGGACTGCGCGAGCGCGAGCGGCGCGCCGAACGCCAGCAGGGCCGCCAGGATGGTCTTGGTCATCGGTTCCTCTCCTCCGGTCGGTTGAGCGCACTATTGTGCCGGATGTCCGCCCCCGGCGTCACGCCGGACCTTTTTCTGTGGTGCAGCAAACGGCTCAGGCCGCCTCGCGCATGTACATGGCCTCGATCAGGTCCTTGTATTTCTCGTTGACGAGCTTGCGCTTGAGCTTCATGGTCGGCGTGAGCTCCTCGTCCTCGGCGGTGAGCTTCTGCTCGATCAAGCGGAACTTCTTCACCTGCTCGACGCGCGCGAAGAGCTTGTTGACGCGGTCGATCTCGCCCTGGATCAGCTCCTGGATCTCGGGCCGGCGACAGAGGCTCGCGAAGCTGGAGAACGGGATCGCGCTGTCCTGCGCGTAGCGCTCGACGTTCTCATGGTCGATCATGATGAGCGCCACCAGGTACGGGCGCTTGTCGCCGATCACCACCGCGTCGGTGATGAAGGGCGAGAACTTGAGCTGGTTCTCGAACTCCGAGGGCGTGATGTTCTTGCCGCCCGCGGTGATGATGATGTCCTTCATGCGGTCGGTGATGTAGAAGTAGCCTTCCTCGTCCACCCGGCCGATGTCGCCGGTGTGCAGCCAGCCGTCCTTCAGCGTCTCGGCGGTCTTCTCCGGCTGGTTGAGGTAGCCCATGAACATGGTCGGCCCGCGCACCAGCAGCTCGCCCTCGGGCGAGACCCTGACTTCCGCGGGCGGCAGCGCGACGCCGATCGAGCCCGGCTTGACGCGGCCGCGCGGGTTGAAGGTCACCCCGCCCGCGGTCTCGGTCTGCCCCCAGGCCTCCATCATCTCCAGGCCGAGCGCCATGTACCAGCGCAGCAGGTCCGGCGAGATCGGCGCAGCGCCGGTGATGAGGATGCGCGCGCGGTGCACGCCGATCGCCTTCCTGACGTTGTTCAGCACCAGCACGCGCGCCAGCCAGAAGGCGAACGCGAGGCCCGGCGGGATGGGCTTGCGCTGCTCGCGCAGCTTCGCCTGCCGGTAGCCGATGCCGATCGCGACCTGGTAGGCCCACTGCTGCAGCGGCCCGGCCTGCTTGAGGCCGATGAGCACGCCCGAATAGAACTTCTCCCACACGCGCGGCACCGCGGTGAAGGTCGTGGGCGCGATCTCGCGCACGTTCTCGGGAACGGTCTCCGGGTTCTCGACGAAGTTGACCACCGTGCCGGTGTAGATCGGGTGGTACTCGCCGCCCATGCGCTCGGCGATATGGCATAGCGGCAGGAACGCCATGCGCTCGTCGGTCTCGTACTGCGGAATCGCCTGCTGGTAGGCGGCGCAGGTTTTCACGATCGCGGCGTGCGAGATCATCGCGCCCTTCGGCTTGCCGGTGGTGCCGGAGGTGTAGATGAGGACCGCGAGCTCCTCCGGCTTGCGGACGCCGATGCGCCGCTCCCACTCGCCGGGGTGCGCGCGGTCGTGCTCCCGCCCCAGGTCGCGCAGCGCGTCGAGGCTCAGCACCTGCGGGTCCTGCAGCTCATGCAGGCCCTCCATGTCGAAGACGAAGACCTTGCGCAGCTTCGGCACGCGGTCGCGCACTTCGAGCACCTTGTCGAGCTGCTCGTCGTCCTCGACGAACACGTAGACCGAGCCCGAGTCGCTCAGCAGGAACTCGACCTGGGCCGGCGCATCGGTCGGATAGATCCCGTTGACCACGCCCGCGGCGCCGAGCGCGCCGAGGTCTGCGTAGACCCACTCCTTGCAGGTATTGGACAGGATCGAGACCACCTCGCCGGGCTCGAAGCCGAGGGCGGCGAGGCCCATGCCGATCTCGCGCGCGGTTTGCCCGAGCTCGGTCCAGCTCACCGCCTTCCAGATGCCGAGCTCCTTCTGGCGGCAGAAGGTCCTGCCGGCGCGCGTCTTCACGCCGTGCCAGAACATCTTCGGCACGGTGTCGTTCACCGCCAATGCTTCTTTTTCTTCCATCGTCTCTGCCCCCTCACTCCTTGCGCCTTCATGCCGAGGTAGAACTCCTGCACGTCCTCCTTCGCGGCCAGGCGCTTGCAGGTATCTTCCATCACGATGCGGCCCACTTCAAGCACATAGCCGAACTCAGCCACCTCAAGCGCCATGTGCGCGTTCTGCTCCACCAGCAGGATGGTGGTGCCCTGCTCGCGGTTGATCCGCCCGATGATGCGGAAGATCTCCTGCGTCAGCAGCGGCGAGAGCCCCAGGCTCGGCTCGTCCATCAGCAAGAGCTTGGGGCGCGACAGCAGCGCGCGGCCGATCGCGAGCATCTGCTGCTGGCCGCCGGAAAGCAGGCCCGCCTCCTGCTTGGCCCGCTCCTTGAGGATCGGGAAGTAGCCGAACACCATGCCGAGATCGCGCGCGATGCCGTCGGCGTCGCGCCGCGTGTAGGCGCCCATCCTGAGGTTGTCCTCGACCGAGAGGAACGGGAACACCTCGCGCCCCTCGGGCGAATGGCCGATGCCGCGCCGCACGATCCAGTCCGGGTCGCGGCCCTGGATCTCCCCGCCCTCGAACCGGAGCTGTCCCTTCTGCGGATCGATGATGCCGGAGATGGTCTTCAGCACGGTCGACTTGCCGGCGCCGTTGGCGCCGAGCACGGTGACGATCTTGCCGCGCCCGACCTTGAGGCTCACCCCGCGCAGCGCCTGCACCGGCCCGTACGCCGCCTCGACGTTCGCCAGCTCGAGGATGGTGTCGCTCACGCCGGCCCCCCCAGGTAGGCCTCGACTACGGCCGGGTGCGCCTGCACCTCGGCGGGGCTGCCCTCGGCGATCGACGCGCCGAGGTTGAGCGCCAGCACGCGGTCCGAGACGCGCGCGACGAGGTTCATGTCGTGCTCGACCATGAGCACCGTCACGCCGAGGTGCCGCTTGATGTCCTCGATCCAGAACGCCATGTCGTCGGTCTCCTCCGGGTTCAAGCCCGAAGACGGCTCGTCGAGCAGCAGCAGCCGCGGCTCGCTGGCGAGCGCGCGCCCCAGCTCGACCACCTTGCGCACGCCGTAGGGCAGCCCCGCGACCAGGTTGTCGCGATACTTGGCGAGCTCGAGGAAGTCGATCACCTTCTCCACGGCCTCGCGCTGCACGACTTCGGCGCGCCGCACTGCCGGCGTGAACAGCAGCTCCTGCCAGAGGGCGGTCCGGCGGTGGCGATGACGGCCGATCAGCAGGTTTTGCAGCACGGTGGCGTGCTCGAACAGCTCGATGTTCTGGAACGTGCGCGCGATGCCGAGCTCGGCCACCTGGTGCGGCGACATACCGGTTAGGTCGCGGTCTTCGAACACGATGCGCCCCTTGCTCGCGGGGTAGATGAGGCCGATCAGGTTGAAGATGGTGGTCTTGCCGGCACCGTTCGGGCCGATGATGGTGAAGACCTCGCCGCGCTTCATCTCGAAGGTCACGCTGTCGACCGCCACCACGCCGCCGAAGCTGATCCCCGCACCCTCGACCCGGAAGAAGCTCATTGCCGTCCCCTCATCTCAGCCGGTCGGTCTTCAGGTAGGCCCTCTGGCGCCGGAACATGCCGCGGCGATAGAAGGGAAAGAGCTCCAGGTAGGCGCGAATCTTGAGCCAGCGGCCGTACAGGCCCAACGGCTCGAAGATGATGAACAGGATCAGGACCAGGCCGAACACGATCGCCTGCAGGCCGGTGGGCGCGAGGCCCTCGGGCAGCCAGTCCTTGGCGATCGAGATCAACTGCGGCAGCACGATGATGAACACCGAGCCGAGCACCGCGCCGTGCAGGAAGCCGATGCCGCCCAGGATCACGATCGTGATCAGCTCGATCGAGGCGAACAGCGTGAACTGCTCGGGCGAGATGAACGCGACCTTGTGGGCGTAGAGCGCGCCGCCGATGCCGGTGAGCGCCGCCGAGATCGCGAACGACATGGTCTTGTACTTGGCGAGGTTGACGCCCATGCACGAGGCCGAGATCTCGGAGTCGCGGATCGCGACGAAAGCGCGCCCGGTCGGCGAGCGCAGCAGGTTGATGCACGCGAGGCAGCAGATCACCGTCAGCGCAAGGCACAGGTAGTAGAACTGGCTGTCGGCCTGCACCTCGTAACCGAGTACCTGCACGTTCTGCACCAGGGACTTCACCGACATGCCCTCGTTGCCGCCGGTGAGGCTGTGCCAGCGCGCGATGATCTCCTCGACGATGACATTGAAGGCGAGCGTCGCGATCGCAAGGTAGATGCCCTTCAGCCGCAGCGCGGGCAGCCCGACGATGATTCCGACCGCCCCCGAGAACAGCGCGGCGCAGGTGATCGAGACGACGAACGGCACGCCCGCGTTCTGCATCAGCGCCTCGGTGTAGGCGCCCACCGCGAGGAACGCGGCATGGCCGAGCGAGATCTGGCCAGTGTAGCCGGTGAGCATCATCAAGCCGAAGCCGACGATCGAGTAGATGAAGATGAAGTGCAGCTGCGTCATCACGTAGTCGCTCGCCCACAACGGCGCCGCGAGCAGCGCCACGCCGAGCAGGCCGTACCAGAACGCGTGCCCGCCGTGCTTGACGAGGCGGATGTCCTGCTCGTAGTCGGTCTTGAAGATGAAGCGCACTAAAGAACCACGGCGCGCTGCGGCGCGACAGTTCCTGCCGCACCGCACCGCAAAACGTCCGGAAAAGTCATCTCAAACCTGAACCACGGCGCGCTGCGGCGCGACAGTTCCTGCCGCACCGCACCGCAAAACGTCCGGAAAAGTCATCTCAAACCTTCTTCCGCAGGGTCTCGCCGAAGATTCCCGACGGCCGGACGATCAGCACGACGAGCACCACCACGTAAGCGGCGACGTCCTTGAAGCCCTCCGGCAGATAGAAGCCCGCCAGCGCTTCGACCACGCCGATGATGAGGCCGCCGACGATCGCGCCCGGCACGCTGCCGAAGCCGCCGACCACCGCCGCGGGGAACGCTTTCAGCCCGATGAAGCCCATGTTCGAGTGCACGAATGTCGCCGGCGCGAGCAGGATCCCGGCGAACGCGGCGACACCCGCCGAGATCCCCCAGATCATCATGTTCACGCGCCGCACCGGGATCCCCATGTAGTAGGCGGCGAGCTGGTTCTGCGACGTCGCCTGCATCGCGATGCCGACGGTGGAGAAGCGGAAGAAGAAGTAGAGCCCGGCGCAGAGCGCCGCGGTCATCGCGATCACCATGAGCTGCTGCACCGGCAGCACCACGCCGGCCAGGCGCCAGACGTCGTCCACGAACGGCGTCGGGATCTGGTGGGTCTCGGTGCCCCAGCCGGGAACCATGGTGACGATGCCGCGCACCACGTAGCCGACGCCGATCGTGATCATCACCACGGTAAACGCGGGCTGTCCGAGCACCGGCCGCAGCACGATCCGCTCAAGCACCATGCCCACCACCGCCATCACCGCGACCGCGAACACGATCGTGGCCCAGTACGGCCAGCCCATGATGACGCTGGCGGTGAGCGCGAAGAACGCGCCCAGCATCATCAGGTCGCCCTGCGCGAAGTTGACGGTCTCGGTCGCCTTGTAGATGAGGACAAAGCCGAGCGCGACCAGCGCGTAGACGCAGCCGAGTGAGACGCCGGCGGCGAGCAGCTGCAGCAGATCGACCAAGCGCTTTCCTCCCCGGCGGCGATTCTACCAAAACAGGCTCCACCAAGCATTTGCTTTTCAAGGTCCGCGGCACTAGACTCGATCGAGGCTTCGCGATGAGCGCATTCGATTCGTTCTCCACCCACGCGGTGCTCAACCAGCCCGCGCCGCTCGAGAACTGCGATCTGTTCGCGACCGACCGCGCGCTGGTCGATGCGCTCGCGTTCAACACGCCGGTCGAGCGCCTCGCCGCGGCGCGCGGGCGGCTGTCGACGCTCGGCCTGGAGCTCGGCCGGCGCGAGACCTACGCGCACGCCGACGCCGCGAACCGCCACGCGCCCGAGCTGCGCGCCTACGACCGGCACGGCCGGCCGCGCGACGAGGTCGAGTTCCACCCGTCCTGGCACGCGCTGATGGCGCTGCTCATGCGCCACGGCCTGCACACCGGGCCGTGGTGCGATCCGTTCCCGGGCGCGCACGTCGAGCGCGCCGCCGGCTACCTGCTGTTCGGCGAGATCGAGAACGGCGCGCAGTGCCCCGCGACAATGACCTACGGCGCGGTGCCCGCGATCCGCACCAGCGCTGCGCTCGCCGCCGAGTGGCTGCCGAAGCTGCTCGCGCGCGACTACGACCCGCGCTTCATGCCGGCGCGCGAGAAGCGCTCCGCGCTCGTCGGCATGGGCATGACCGAGAAACAGGGCGGCTCGGACGTGCGCGCCAACACCAGCGCGGCCGAGCGCTCGGGCGACGGCGCCTGGCGCATCACCGGCCACAAGTGGTTCTTCTCGGCCCCGATGTGCGACGCGTTCCTCGTGCTCGCGCAGTCGCCGCAGGGGCTGTCGTGCTTCTTCATGCCGCGCTTCCTGCCCGACGGCGGCCGCAACGCGATCCGTATCCGGCGCCTGAAGGACAAGCTCGGCAACCGCTCCAACGCGAGCTGCGAGGTCGAGTTCGAAGGCGCCTGGGCGGCGCTGCTCGGCGAAGAGAGCCGCGGCGTGCCGATGATCCTCGAGATGGGCGTCTACACGCGCCTCGACTGCGCAATCGGCACCGCGGGACTGATGCGGCAGGCGCTCGCGCAGGCGCTCTGGCACGCAGCGCAGCGCAAGGTCTTCGGCAGGCTGCTGCGCGAGCAGCCCGCGATGCAGAACGTGCTGGCCGATCTCGCGCTCGAGTCGGAGGCGGCGACCGCGCTCGCGCTCAGGCTCGCGCGCGCCTACGACGGACAGTCCGACCCGCGCGAGCGGCTGCTGGCGCGCGTGCTCACCCCGGCCTCGAAATTCTGGATCTGCAAGCGCGGCGCGCATTTCGCGCAGGAGGCGATGGAGGCGATCGGCGGCAACGGCTATGTCGAGGAGTCGGTGCTCGCGCGCATCTACCGCGAAATGCCGCTCAACTCGATCTGGGAGGGCTCGGGCAACATCATGTGCCTGGACGTGCTGCGCGCCCTGAGGAAGGCCCCCGACGTGGTCGAGGCGCTTGCCGCCGAGCTCGACGCCGCCGCGGGCGCGAACCGCGTTTACGACCGCTTCTGCGCGGCGCTCAAGGCGCGGCTCGCCGATGCCGCGGCCAACGAAGGCGGGGCGCGCCGCCTGACGCAGGACCTTGCGCTCGCGGTGCAGGCGAGCCTGCTCGCGCGCCACGCGCCGGATTTCGTCTTCGAGTCGTTCTGCGCCTCACGGCTCGAGGCCGGCCTCGGCGGCGCATTCGGGACGCTTCCCTCCGGCGCGCCGGTGGACGCACTGATCGAGCGCGCGATGCCCGCTCTCACGCCCCCTTCCGCCCGCTGAGGGGCTGGGGAGCCGGCGTGAAATCCGTCAGGGTCGGCGCCGGGCTCGGCTTCTACGGCGATTCTTGGCGCCCGGTGCGCGCGTCGATCGAGCGCGGCGGCGTCAAGTACATTGCTTCCGACCACCTCTCCGAGCTCACTCTCGCCATCCTGCAGAAGGACCGGCAGAAAGACGCCGCCGCGGGATACGCGCGCGACGGCGTGCCGATGCTCGCGGAGCTGTGGCCCTTCGCCGCGAAGCACGGCGTGAAGTTCGTCCTCAACGCCGGCGGCCTCAACCCGCAGGGAGCGCGCGAGGCGATTGCGCGCGCGTTCCGCGACAAGGGCTGGAAGGCCAGAATCGCCACCGTCACCGGCGACTCGGTCGCCGAGCGCATCGACGAGCTGCGCGCCGCGGGCGAGCCGCTCGCGCACATGGACACGGGCGCCGACATCGCGGCGGTGCGCGAGCGGCTGCTGTTCGCGAGCGCCTACCTCGGCGCCCAGCCGATCGCCGCGGCGCTCGCGCAGGGCGCGGACATCGTGCTCACCGGCCGGGTCGCCGACGCGGCGCTTTCGCTTGGTCCGATCGCGCACGAGCTCGGCTGGAAGTGGGACCAGTGGGAGCGCCTCGCGGGCGGGCTCACCGTCGGGCACCTGCTCGAGTGCTCGGGCCAGGGCTCGGGCGGCAACTTCGGCTCGGCGGGCGAATGGGCGCAGATCCCGGACTACGCGCACCTCGGCTACCCCGTTGCCGAGGTGTATGAGGACGGCAGCGCCCTGGTCACCAAGCCCCCCGGCACGGGCGGGCGCGTCTCCTTCGACACGCTGCGCCAGCAGCTGCTCTACGAGGTCCACGACCCGCACGCCTACGTCTCCCCGGACGTGGTGCTCGACATGGGCTCGCTGCGGTTTGATGACCAGGGCGGCGATCGCGTCGGGATCCGCGGTGCGGGCGGCGCGGCGCGTCCGGCGAAGCTCAAGATCGTCGCCGGCTACCACGACGGCTGGATGGGCCAGGGAATCATCGGCTTCGCCTGGCCGGAGGCCTACGCCAAGTGCGAGAAGAGCGCCGAGATCATCCGCACGCTCGTCGCCGAGCGCGGCTGGCCGGTCGAGGACATCGAGGTCGAGTACATCGGCTACAACTCGCTGCTCGGGGCGCACGCTGACCCTGCTTTCCGCGACCAGCTGAACGAGTGCTTCCTGCGGATGACGATCCGCACTCAGGACCGCCGCGTAGCCGACGCCTACGGGCGGCTCTTCCCTTGGCTCGGCCTCTCCGGCCCGCCCTACATCGGCAGCATGAAGGGCGTGCAGCCGGCGAAGGAGCTGCTCGGCATCTGGCCGACGCTGGTGAAGCGCGAACTGATCGAGTCGAAGGTGCGCATCGAGGTGGAAAGCGTCTGATGCGCGTTCCGCTCTGGAAGATCGCGCACGCGCGCTCCGGCGACAAGGCCGACCGCGCCGACATCGGCCTGTTCGCCTACGACGCCGAGACCTACGCGGTGCTCAAGCGCGAGGTGACCAGGGAGCGCCTCGCCGCGCACTTCGCGGCAATCGCGCGCGGCCCGGTGGAGCTGTGGCCGCTCGACAACCTGCTCGCCCTCAAGATCGTGCTGAACGGCGCGCTGCAGGGAGGCGCGGCGCGCTCGCTGCGCATGGACAACCTCGGCAAGAACGTCGCCGCGGCGCTGCTCCGCATGGAGATCGAGGCGCCCGAGACCCTGCCCCGGCTGCGCGCGCCGTGAAGCACGCCCGCAGCCGACCGCAGGCGAACGGCAACCGCCGCGAGGAGCTGCTGCGTGTGTGTGCGCGCCTGTTTCGCGAGAAAGGCTTCGACGGCACCACGATCCGCGACATCTCGGAGGCTGCGGGGATGCACTCCGGGAGCCCCTTCTACCACTTCAAGACCAAGCAGGAGATGCTGGTCGCGGTGATGGAGCAGGGCCTCGCCGAGGGCCTGCGGCGCACCGAAGGCGTGCTCGCCGAGCGCCTGCCCGCGGAGGAGAAGTTCCGGCGCCTGGTGCGCGCGCACCTCGGCACGATCCTCGAGGACGGCAACGACTTCATTCCGGTGCTGCTGTACGACTGGCGCTCGCTCACGCCCGCCAACCGCCGTCGGGTGATCGCGCTCAAGGACCGCTACGACCAGCTCTGGCAGAGGATGCTCGACGAGCTCGAGCGCGAAGGGCGCCTAGCGTGCGACGCGCGGCTCGCGCGCCTGCTGGTGCTGGGCGCGGTCAACTGGACCGCGCAGTGGTACCGCAGCGGCGGCCGCTTCACGCTCGACCAGGTCGCCGCGCAGACCGCGCAGTTCTTTCTGCGATAATTTTCCGATGAAGCTCGCCACGCTGCGCGACGGCACGCGCGACGGGACGCTGCTGATCGTGTCGAGGGATCTGAAGCGCGCGCTCAAGGCCGACGTGGTCGCGCCGACGCTGCGCGACGCGCTCGACGACTGGAGCTACTGCGCGCCGCACCTCGCGGCGCTCTCGGTGCAGCTCGAAGCGCGCAACTCGAGCAGCGACTTCGCGCTCGACCCGGCGCAGCTGATGGCGCCGCTGCCGCGCGGGCTGCAACTCGCCGACGCTTCGAGCTACCTGGTGCACGCCGAGCTGATCTACCGCGCGCGTCGCCAGGAGCTTCCCGCCGACGCGCGCCGGGAGCCGCTCATGTACCAGGGCTGCTCCGACCCGATGCTCGGGCCCTGCGCCGACATCGTCGCCGCGGGCGAGGACCAAGAGATCGATCTCGAAATGGAGCTCGCCGTGGTCACCGGCGACGTGCCGATGGGCGTCGAGCGCGACAGGGCGGGCGAGGCGATCCTGCTCGTCATGCTGATGAACGACGTCAGCCTGCGCGCGCTCGTGCCCGCCGATCTCGCGAGGGGCTTCGGCTTCTTCCACTGCAAGCCCCCTTCGGCGTTCTCGCCCGTCGCCGTCACACCCGACGAGCTGGGCGGGGCCTGGGATGGCAAGCGCGTGCACGGCCCGGTACGGGCGTGGATCAACGGCGAGCTGCTGGGCGAGCCCGACGCCGGCAAGGACATGCACTTCGATTTCCCGCGGCTGATCGCGCACGCCGCGAAGACCCGGCCGCTCGCCGCCGGCACCGTGATCGGCTCGGGCACGGGGTCGAATCGCGACCGCTCGAAGGGCGCCGGCTGCCTGTTCGAGCGCCGCGCGGAGGAAATCATCAGGAACGGCAAGCCCAAGACGCCCTTCCTGCGGTTCGGTGACCGCGTCCGGATCGAAATGCAGGGGCCGGACGGGCGAACGATGTTCGGCGCCATCGATCAGAAGGTTGTGCCCGCCGCCCGCAGGCAGGTGAAGGACGCCGCATGAAGCCGAGCCGCGTGCTCTACGCGGGCGGCGCGCTCGTGTGCGCGCTCATCCTCGGCGCCGGCTATTACCTGCAGTACTTCGAATCGCAGAACCCCTGCCCGCTCTGCCTGGTGCAGCGCGGCTTCTACTACCTGGTGCTGTGCGTCTTTCTCGGCGCCGCGCTGCACGGCCCGGGACGCGTCGCCGGGATCGTCTATGCGAGCGCCGCCTTCGTCTTCGCGGCGGGCGGCGCCGCGGTCGCCGCGCGCCAGGTCTGGCTGCAGCACCTGCCGCCGGACCAGGTGCCGCCCTGCGGCCCGGGGCTTTATTACATGCTCGAGAACTTCCCCCTCGCGCGCACGCTCGAGAAGCTGTTCACGGCCAGCGGGGAATGCGCGGAGGTACACTGGGCGCTCCTCGGCCTGTCCATAGCCGACTGGTCGCTGGCCTGGTTCGCCGCGCTGGCGGCCTTCGCGCTGTGGCTCGCGCTCCGGGGGCGCAAACCGGTCCAATCCGCGTAAGGGAGGGCGAAATGGACTTCTCCGTACTCGCAACCTCGTTGCAATCGACGCTCGGCGGCCAGCTGCCTTCGATCTTCGCCGCGCTCGCCATCATCATCGTCGGCTGGCTGGTCGCGGTGCTCGCGCGCGCCGGAACGCGCCGGCTGCTCGGCCTGCTCAAAGTGGACACGCGCATCCAGGAGAGCACCGGCCAGGCGGTCGGCGTCGAGTCCGGCGTCGCGGTCGGCGTCTTCTGGCTGATCATCCTGGTCACGGTGGTCGCGGTGTTCGACTCGCTGCACCTCGACCGCATCTCCAACCCCTTCGCGCAGCTGGTGACGCAGATCATCGGCTACGCGCCCCGGCTGGTGGCCGGAATCATCCTGGTGCTGATCGCCTGGCTCATCGCCACGCTCATCCAGGCGCTCGTCAACCGCGGGCTCGCCGCCCCCACGCTCGACGAGAGGATCTCCAAGGAAGCCGGCATGGAGCCGATGTCGCGCACCGTCGCCAACGTGCTCTTCTGGCTCGTGATCCTGCTGTTCGTGCCGAGCATCCTGGCCGCGTTCGATCTGAGGGGATTGCTCGAGCCGGTGCAGGGGATGCTGGCGAAGCTCCTCGACATGGTGCCGAACATCTTCGCCGCCGCCGTGATCGGCTTCGTAGGGTGGCTCCTCGCCAAGGTGCTGCGCGGGCTGGTGACGAACCTGCTCGCCGCGGCCGGCGCCGACAAGATGGGCAGCCAGATCGGCCTTGCCGACGCGGTCAAGCTCTCGCGCCTCGCCGGCATGATCGTGTTCATCGTGGTGTTCGTGCCGACGCTGATCGCGGCGCTCGACGCGCTCAAGGTCGAGGCGATCTCGCGTCCCGCGACCGACATGCTGCAGCGCCTGCTCGCCGCGGTGCCGAACCTGATCGCCGCGGCGCTGATCCTGGTGATCACCTGGTACGTCGCCAGGTTCGCCGCCGACGTGCTGCAGCGGCTGCTCGCCGGGATGGGCCTGGACACCGTGCCCGGCAAGCTCGGCATGTCGGCCGCTTTTGCCGAGACGTTCAAGCCCTCCGGGCTGATCCGCTGGCTGGTGGTGTTCTTCGCCATGCTGTTCGCCACGGTGGAGGCTGCGCACCGGCTCGAGTTCACGCAGGTGCGCGAGCTCGTGTCGATGTTCATCAAGTTCGGCGGCGAGGTGCTGCTCGGGGGCGCGATCCTGGTGATCGGCTTCTGGCTCGCCAACGTCGCCTACGACGCGATCCGGCGCGCGAGCGAGCAGCGCGTGGGCCTCGCGCAGCTCGCGCGCGTCTCGATCCTGGGCCTAGTCATCGCCATGGGCCTGCGCGCGATGGGCATCGCCGACGACATCGTCAACCTCGCCTTCGGCCTCACCTTCGGCGCGGTGGCGATTGCGATCGCGCTTTCCTTCGGCCTCGGCGGGCGCGAGGCCGCCGGGCGCCAGATGGAGCACTGGCTGTCGCAGCTGCGGAGGGACTAGGGCCGGGTAATCGTCGCGACCGATGCTTTCGGTCCGCGACGCTGGCGGATCACGGCGTTGCAGATGCACCGACCAGTACCAGGCATTACGCGCTGCCTTCAGGCGGATGATCGCGTACAGGCTGAACCCTCTCTGCCTATCGTTCCCGCGCGGCCTCGTGGAAGGCCTTCTGCACCGGCGAGAGCAGGTACTCCATTACCGTGCGCGTGCCGAGATGGATCTCCGCGGCGACCTGCATGCCCGGCGCGACCGGGTACTTTGCGCCGCCGACCTCGAGCGTCTGGCTGGCAAGCTCCACCAGCGCACGGTAGGCGAGCGGCCCCATCGGCCGGTCTCGCCCGGCAAGCGCGTCGGAGCGCGTATTGGCCGAGGGCGCCTCGGTCGCGTCGGCGTTGATCTGCAGCACCGTTCCTTCGACGAGGCCGTACTTCTGGAACTGGAATGCGGCGAGCTTGAGCTTCGTCTCCAGGCCTGGCCGCACGAAGCCGACGTCCTGGTTCGATACCCAGACTTCGGCGATGAGCTTGTCGCCGTCGGGCACCAGCGTCATGAGGATCGTTCCGGGGGCGACGACCGTCCCTGAAGTATGCGTGGCGAGGTCCTTCACGATGCCGGCCTGCGGTGCGCGCAGCTCCAATAGGGCATGCCGGTGCGCATGCTTGGCGAGCTCCTGCCTCGCCTTTTCGTACTGCGCCGCCACTTCAACGCGCTCGGTCTGCAACTGCCGCCGGTAGTCGGCCGTGATCTGCGCGATCTTCCGCTCCGACTGCTCGATCAGCGCCTGGCTCGCGCGGATGGCGAACTCCTGGGCGCGCAAGTCCTGCTCCTTCTCGATCCGCTCGCGCTGCTTGTCCGTGTAGAGAATGCGCCCGGCGAAGCCGTCCTTGGTGAGCTTCTCGAACGCCCGCTCCTGCTCCACGTAGTGCGGCAGTACCTGCTCGAGCTTCACCTTCATTGCCCGGGCGCCCGCCAGATCGTGGCGGGCCTTTTCGAGCAGCGTCCGTTCCTGCGCCAGCGCGTTCTCGTAAGCGCGCACGTTGGCGGCATATTGCGCTTCCACCTGGGGCGCGAGCTCGGCCGGATCGCCTTTCTCCGCGCCGAATCTCTTGCCCGTAAGCTGCGCATCGATCCGCCGCAGGGCCATGCGCTTGTTGTCGTGCTCGGCCTGGATCGCCTTCACATCGGCCTCGGTAAGCACCGTGTCCATGCGCGCGAGCACCTGTCCCGCTTGCACCGATTGTCCCTCGCGCACCAGGATCTCCTTCACGATGCCCTGCTCGGCCGGCTGCACGATCTTGAGGTAGCTCGACGGCACGAGCTTGCCGTCGGCCACCGCGACGATGTCCAGGCGCCCGAACGCGGCCCAGAGAAGGACGCAGGCGATGAGCCCGATCAGCAGCCGCAGCATCCAGCCCGCCAGCGGCGCCGGCGGCCGCTCCTGGATGCGCAAGAGCGGCGGCGAGAAGTCGGAAGGATCGGCTTTCAGTCGGCCCCCCGTCGCAGGGGTAGAATGGAGCACGTCATGGCCAACTCGGCACTCGATAAGCTTCGCGCGGAAGCCCTCAGCCTTCCGGAGCCCGAGCGCGCGGAGCTCGCGCACAACCTCGTGGCGAGTCTCGACGGTCCGGCGGACGCCGATGCGCAGCACGCTTGGGACAAGGAGATCCTGCGCCGGCTGGCGGAGATCGAATCCGGCAATGCCGATCTCATCGACCGGGAAGAATTTCGCCGCAGAGTTCTGGCTCGCCTCGAACGCACCTGATGCGCGTCGTGCGCGTCCACGCCGCGGCGGCGGAAGAAGCTGCCGCCGCGACGGCGTGGTACGAGAAGGAGCGTCCAGGATTGGGCAACGAGTTCCAGGCGGCGCTGGAGGCGGCGCTCGATCTCATCCAGGAAGAGCTGGTCCGCTGACCCCGGTACCGGGTTACTCCGGACGCCGGGGTATCAAGCGCTTCCTGCTTCGCCGCTTCCCGTTCGCCGTGGTGGTTCATCAGCGTCATGCCGAAGTTCTGGTCGTCGCGATCGCCCATCAGGCCAGGCGGCCGGGTTACTGGCGCGGACGCCTGCGAGACTGAGCCAACACCGGCAGTGAGGTTCATGACAGCTTCACGAACCCTTCCTGCAGGCCCGAGAAGGGCCGCAGGGTCTGCGCATCCGACCCGAATCCCGCCGCGCCGATCACCTGCTGCGCGGCCTGCAGGCTGATGCCCGCGAGCGTGCGGTTCTTGCCGTACCAGTAGCTGAGATCGCCGCCAATCGCCGCATCGTCACTTCCCCACAGATGGAATTGCGCCAGCGCGTTCGAGAGCGCCCACGAGGTCAGGTACGGATTGGCCGCACGTGCGGCTTCGAATGCACCGAAGAGCCCGGCCGCGTCGAAGTTGTTGACACGGTTTACGAAGAGCGGCTCGGTGGAGGACTCGTCGAACCCCGCCATGGCATCCGTGACGATCTGAATGTTGAGGAGGCTCATCCTCCCCTGCCCGGAATACCAGTGCTTGAAAGTTATGGAGTCCGAGCCTCCCAGCTCGAGGACGAGGTCCTTGCCGGACTTCCTGAAGCGCAGGTCTTCGTAGGTAATGCCGCCCCCGAGGGAGAGCGTGTTGTTGCCCTCACGGTCGGAATAGATCGTGTCGGCCCCGTCGCCGCGGTTGAACGCGATGATGTCGGTGCCCTTGCCGGTGCGAATGACGTCGTTGCCGAGGCCGCCGACGATCAGGCCGCCGTTCCGCCCGCCGTAGATGAGGTCGCTGCCCGCGCCGCCATCGAGCACGTTGTGCCCGGTGCCCGCGCGCAGCACGTCGCTTCCGTCTCCGCCCTGCAGGACGTCGTTCCCTCCGCCGCCGCGCAGCGTGTCATCGCCGGCGAAGCCGAAGAGACCGTCGTCGCCGCCGCGTCCGACCAGCGTCTCGTCGCCGGTGTTGCCGTAGAGCACGTTATCGCCGCTGTTGCCGGTGACCGTCGCTCCTTCGGCAGATTGCACTGCCAGGTTGAACGCCGCGCTGACAGACGCACCCTGGGTGTCTACCGCGCTCACGACGATCGGCCAGGAGCCGATATTGGAGTTCTGCGCGGTACCGGAGAAGGTCAATGTCCCGGCATCGAATGAGATCCAGGACGGCAGCGCCGCCCCGCCGTAGCGCACCGCCGAATACACCAGCGTGTCGCCCGGATCGGCGAAGGTGTCCTCGGCGAGCGCGAAGGCGAAGGGCGAGCCCGCGACGACGAAATGCTCGCCCGGCGCATTGGCCACCACGGGAGGCGCATTCCCCGCGTCGGCGACGGCGATGCGGAAGAGATCCGATGCCACTTCGCCCGCCGCGTCGGTCGCGCTGACGGCGATGTCCACGAACCCCGCGTCCGCAGCCCCCGGCGTGCCCGAAAGCGTGCGGTTCGACGCATCGTACGAAAGCCACGCCGGCAGCGCGCCGCCGGCCGCGTTCTCCACCGCCACCGTGAGCGTATCGCCGGCATCGATGTCGACGAACTGGCCGGCAGGCAGCGTCAGGGAGAACATCGACCCTTCGGCCGCCTGCTGGTCGCCCACCGGATTCGCCAGCACCGGCGCGTCGTTGGTGTTGGCCACGGCGAGGTCGAATGCATCCGACACCGAGGCGCCGGCCGTATCGGTCGCCGTCACCCGCACGCCGAGCGTACCGACGTCCTCGTTCGCCGGCGTGCCGCTGAAGGTACGGCTCGCCGAATCGAAGGTCAGCCATCCCGGCAAGGCGCTCCCGTCGGCCCTGGCGGCGAACCAGGCGACCGCATCGCCGGCATCCTCGTCGGCCACCGTATTCGCGGGCACCGTGAAACTGAACGCCGCGTCCTCGGTGGCCACTTGATCCTGGATCTCATTGGCGAGGACAGGAACGTCATTGGTGTTGGCCACTGTTACGCTAAACATATCCGAGGCCGAAGCGCCAGCACCGTCCGTTGCCGTCACCCGGACATCGATCGAGCCGACATCCCCGTTGAGCGGGGTTCCGCTGAAGGTACGAATGTCCGCGTCAAAGCCGAGCCACCCCGGCAGCGCTGAACCGTCGGCCCTCGTCGCTGAATAGGCGAGCGTGTCCCCGACGTCCACATCGGCAAACGTGTCGGCAGGCACCTGGAAGCTGAACGCCGCGTCCTCGCTCGCCGCCTGGTCGGCGATCGGAGCTTGCAGCGTGGGCGCCTGATTGCCGCCGGAGGGCGGCGAGATCGGCTGCGCTGCAAAGCCGAAATCCGGGTGCGCGAGAATCGACCGGATCTGCGCCGCGCTCAGCGCGTCGAGGTTGCCGGCGGTGCCGTACTGCCAGGCAAGCGCGCCGCCGAGCGCTTCGGTGTCGCTCGTCGACACTTCATGCGCCTGCAGCACGCCGTCGAGCGGCAGCACGAAGCCCGGGTCCTGCGCGGCCTGCGCCTCGAACGCCGCGATCGCCGCATCGAAATCGTATACGTGCACCGAGCCGAACATCTGCAGGGTGATGCTCGGCCACTGGCCGTTCTGCTGGATGAGGCGCACCGAATCGTCCGCGCCGATCGAGAGCACGAGATCGTTGCCGTCGGCGCTCAGCGCGAGGTCGGCGGGCGTGATACCGCCGCCGAGCGAGAGCGTGAAGTCCTCGAACGCCTCGATGGTGTCGTCGCCGTCGCCGGCGTTGAAGGCGATGACGCTGCCGCCGGCGTCCGCCGCGACCCGGTCGTCGCCCGCCGCGCCGATGACGAAGTCGGGATCCGCCCCGCCCTCGAGCCGGTCGTTCCCGCCCAGGCCGGAAAGGAGGTCGTTGCCGCCCGCGCCGCGCAGCTCGTCCTCGAAGCCCTCGAGGCCGAGCAGCTCGTCGTTGCCGGCGCTGCCGTTCACCTCCAGGCCCCGCTGCCGCACGCTGTCGGCGCCCATGCCGCCGTCGACGAATTTCAGCGAGATGTCCGGCACGTTGTCCGGGTCGGCGTAGTAATCGACCACGCGCGCCTGCGCGCTCCGGTCGGGCAGCGTGACCAGCAGGTCGACGCCGTCGCGGGAAACCAGGAAGGCGTCGTCTTCCAACACGCCCACCAGGAAGATGCGCTCGAAATCGGAAGCCACGACCTGCGCGCCGGTCCCGGGACGCAGGCGGTATTCGATGTTCCGCGTCACGATCGTGGCGCGGCCGAGCACCTCTTCCAGCGTGTAGCTCGTCCCGCCGGCGAACTCGAACACCTCGATGCCGCGGCCGAGTTCGTAGTCGCCCCAGTCACCGCTCGAAGGATCCCCTTCGGTCGCGGCCGTGCCGATGTCGGTGCCGAGGAAGCCGAAGTTGACCGCCGGCACGTCAGTATCGAACCCCGCGCCGTTCCAGCGCACCTCCAGCGCGCCGCCGTCGTACCAGGGCTGCTCGGGGTGCTCGGCCGCCGTCGGCCCATTCACGGTCACCGTCAGCGCCAGATCGTCGATCGTGAGGCCCGGGCCGAACTTCACCACGTCACGATCGAGGATGCCCAGGCGCGCCAGGCTCTGCAGCGTGGCGGTGTCGTTGCGGCCGACCGGCGCCACTGCGGGCGGAGGCGAAACGAAATCGAGGGTCGGATCGAAATCAATGTTCTCCTGGAAAAACTGCTGAGCGTCCGCGAGCTCCTCGAAGTACTCGGTCCGGCTGTCCTCGCGCAGGAACACCCGCCACTCGTTGCGATGCGCGGCGCGCTCCTCCCAGTCATTGACGCCGTTCGAGCGGTAGTACCAGTCGAGATAGCCGAAGGCCGCTCCGCCGGTGTCTTCCAGCCGGTCGATGCCGCTCTCGTCGAAGGCGTAGAGATAAGTGTCCGAGCCGAGGTGGCCGTCGAGCTGGTCGGCGCCTTCGCCCCCGGCGATGACGTCGTGCCCGGCGCCGCCCTGCAGCCAATCGTCGCCCGCGCCCCCGTCGGCGAAGCCGCCCATGGCGTTGCCGCCGTGCGCGCCGCGCGCGAGCCCGACCGGGGTTTCCCAGTCCGGACCGATGAAGATCGGGGCGTTGTTGAACGAAACGATGTCGTTGCCGCCGCCCGCTTCGACGAGCGAGGCCGCGGCGACGATCTGGTTGTCCGAATCGCCCACGGCGAGGTCGGTGAGCGTCAGCGTCTCGTTCTGGAAATAGTCGACGTTGGTCGCCTGCACGGGGTTGACGAACCCCGCGCCGCCGGGAGGCGTGCCGAAGTACACCGTCTGGCCGGCGTAGAACCAGTCGAGCTCCTGCTCGTAGCCGCCCGAGCCGCCGTAGTTCGCATCGTAGGTATTGCGGATATGCGTCGAGCTCCTCGGGTTGTAGACCGGCACCACCACGAGGTTCGGCTCGATCGTCTGCGCACCCAGCCCCGCGCCGGCGAAGCGGTTGGGCGCGGTCGAGTTGCCCTGCGCGAAGCCCGCGTTCACCCCGCCGCGGCTGCCGCCCGCCCCGCGCGCAATGGGCGAGCCGAGGGTGTAGCTCACCGAGCCGGAGATCCCCGAGTCTTCGTCGATCTGCGCCCCGGCATCGATGAACGCGCCGTCAGCCGCGAGCGTCTCCACTACCAGGCTCTTGGTGCTCGTCGTGGTGCTGCTGGAAGCCTGCGAATAGGCGTACGAATGCCGCACGTTCCGGTAGCTGTCGTTGCCGATGGCGGCGAAGCCCTCGGCAGCGCGGTTCGCGCCGTAGACCTGCGAGCGGCGCGCGCGGTAGGCGTCCTTCTGCTCATCGAGCCAGTCCTGCGCCGCGGGCGGCGTCACCACCGCGAACGCCGCGAGCGCCTGGGTGCCGGCCTGCGCGTCCGCCACCTGCCAGCCCTCCTGCCAGGACTGCGGCTGCAGGTAGAAGTCCTTCAGCACCAGCGCGTCCGGCGTGGCGCGCAGCCGCACCTCCAGGTCATCGCCGATCCGCTGCGCACGCACCTGCGT
>Ga0187892_10004129_pt1 | contig 24959 bp, 27 predicted proteins | sample MA1701073metaG_FD_139345 | JGI IMG/M metagenome (GOLD analysis project Ga0187892, IMG submission 139345) | Bio-ooze microbial communities from a basaltic lava cave in the Kipuka Kanohina Cave System on the Island of Hawaii, USA - MA170107-3 metaG ... | reverse complement strand
TGCCCGCTTTGCACCGCCGCGGTTTCGACATCTTCCCGAAATCGAGTTTTAGACCGATGCCTGGATCGTCCGCCCACCGGTTGGCGATCTTCGCGACCTTGGCGTTTGCCTCGTCGTTGCCGCCCATGAAACACACGCGTAGTTTCGCGTAGGTCGGCGGCCACTGCACCAGCCGGCTGTAAATGCCTTTCGCCTGATCGGAATTGTCCATCTTGTCGAGGGATTTCATGGCCTCGATCATGCGCTTTGTATAGGCCATTGGAAGGCCACCCTTGCCCGATGGATCATGGGCAGAGGCTGGGCCGGCCAATGCCACAAAGGCAACGCCGGTCAACAATATGGTGAACTTGGACGCCGTCATGCTGTTAGCTCCTGGAGAATAAGTGAAACCCTGCCCTTTGAGGCTATCACATTGGTGCCCCCCAGCAACAGTCACCGTGAAAGGAAACTGCGTTCAAACTTCGAAGGGAAAGCGGCGGGATTGTGCCCGGAATCCCGACCCGGCGAGCGAACAAAAATTCCTTGGCGCAAATCCAAAATGGGCGCAATTTAGCGTACGATGGATATTGCCAGACTCGGTTTTTGCCTGCCTGTCCCGCTGCATCCGTTTAGCCAAGCCGTGCTCGAATTATATCTCGCGGGCGACTTACCGACATCCGAGTTTCGCCGCTGGTTCCATATGCCTAATTCGTCATATCTGCCGGCCAGCGATTGTATCGCGCAGATGGTCGATCCATCCTACATTCCAGAAGTTAGGCTGCCATCGAGTATAACACTGAGAAGTCCCGACTCCATTTGACGGACGATCCCGCCTGGGGCATTCCTAACGCATGAATATCAAGCAAGACGTCATTGCCGCCATCGGCAACACTCCCCTCATCAAACTCAAGAAGGCCTCGGAACTCACTGGATGCACCATCCTGGGCAAGGCCGAGTTCATGAATCCGGGCCAGTCGGTCAAGGACAGGGCCGCTCTCTTTATCATCCAGGATGCCGTGAGACGGGGTCAACTAAAACCGGGAGGCACCATTGTCGAAGGCACCGCCGGCAACACCGGCATTGGCATCGGCGTCGTCGCCAATGCCATGGGGTTTAAGACCGTCATCGTCATTCCGGTGACCCAGAGCCAGGAGAAGAAGGATGCGCTCCGGCAGCTCGGCGCCGAACTCGTCGAGGTTCCCGCCGTGCCTTACAAGAACCCCAACAACTACGTTAAATATTCAGGCCGCCTCGCCAAGGCCATGGGCGCCGTGTGGGCCAACCAGTTCGACAATGTTGCAAACCGGCAAGCCCATATCGAAACGACTGGACCTGAGATTTGGGCGCAAACCGATGGCAAGGTCGATGCCTTTGTGGCGGCCGTGGGCTCGGGGGGCACCGTTGCCGGTGTCAGCATGGCGCTCAAGGCGCGCAACAAGAATGTGAAAATTGCGATTGCCGATCCCATGGGGGCCGCCCTTTACAGCTATTACAAGACCGGCGTACTCAAAGCTGAAGGTTCCTCCATCACCGAAGGCATTGGCCAAGGCCGCATCACCGCCAATCTCGAAGGCGCCATCGTCGATGAGGCATTCCAGATTCCCGACAGCGAGGCGATCCCCATCACCTTCGATCTCTTGAAATTTGAAGGCCTGTGCATGGGCGCTTCAACGGGGGTGAACGTGGCGGGGGCCATACGCATGGCCAAGCAGATGGGACCGGGTCATATCATCGTCACCGTGCTGTGCGACTATGGCACGCGCTATGCGTCCAAGCTATTTAACCCCGCTTTCCTGCGCGAAAAGAACCTGCCGGTTCCGGAATGGTTGGAGGCTACGCCAAATGTGCCGAGAGTCTTCGAAGAGGTCCCCGCTTGACGGATCTGCTGTTTCGCGATGATGCCTACATGCAATCCTGCGAAGCGACCGTCACGGGCGTAAATGAGCGTGGCGGCATTTTGCTGGACCGCACCGTGTTTTACGCGACCGCCGGCGGACAGCCCGGCGACAAGGGCACCTTGTCGTTAAATGGCCAGACGGTCGCGATTGCCACCACGGTCTATGACGAAGCAAAAAATGTTGTCCACGTTCCGGCGACAGCGGCGGAACTTCCCGTGGGTGCGCCGGTTGCAATCGCGCTTGACTGGGCTGTCCGCTATCGCAACATGCGCGCCCATACGCTCATGCATCTGCTCTGCGCTTCCGTTCCCCATCCGGTGACGGGAGGTGCCATTTCCGAAGACGGCGGCCGTATCGACTTCGATATTCCCGAAGGCCAGGTTCCCGACAAGCAGGCATTGGGCGAGCGTATCAACCAGTTAGTCCGGGAAGATCATGCCGTGTCGTTCCGCTGGATTACCGATGCCGAAATGGCGGACAACCAGCACCTGATCCGCACCATGACGGTGAAGCCTCCCATAGGCACCGGCAAGGTGCGTCTCGTCATGATTGGCCCGGAAGGTGCGGTGGATATGCAACCCTGCGGAGGCACTCATGTGCGCTCCACCGCCGAGATCGGCCCCATCGCCGTTGCCAAGATCGAGAGCAAGGGCAAGATCAACCGCCGCGTCCGTCTGGTTTTTGCATGAGCGATGACATCGTATCAACGGAATGGCTTGCCCAGCACCTGGAGTCGCCGGACATCGCCATCCTCGATGCGTCATGGCACCTGCCCTCCAGCTCGCGCAACGCCAAAAGGGAATTTACCGAAGGCCACATTCCCGGCGCGCAGTTCTTCGATATCGATGAAATTTCGGACACGTCGAGTTCCCTGCCGCACATGTTGCCAAGTCCGGAGAAATTTTCCTCTCGCGTGCGCCGGATGGGGATTGGCGACGGCAAACGGGTGATCGTCTATGACGCGGCAGGTTTGTTTTCCGCGGCACGCGTCTGGTGGATGTTCAAGGTTTTCGGCCACGACGACGTAGCCGTGCTGGATGGCGGGCTGCCGAAATGGAAGGCTGAAAACCGCGCTCTCGCCGAAGGCCCGGCGGCCACGCCGCAGGAGCGCCATTTCACTGCGCGCTATCGATCGATGATGGTGCGCGATATGGCGGAGGTGCGCGGCGGCGTAGCCCAGATTGCCGATGCCAGATCGCCTAGACGTTTCCGCGGCGAAGAACCCGAGCCCCGCCCCGGCGTTCGCGCCGGCCACATGCCGGGCGCCCGTAATGTTCACTATGCAACATTGCTGAAGGCGGATGGTTCGCTCAAATCACCGGTCGAAATCGCAAGTGTTTTCGCCAACGCCGGCATCGACATATCGAAACCCGTCATCACCAGTTGCGGCTCCGGTGTTACCGCTGCCGTGCTTAGCCTCAGCCTGACGCTTGCCGGCGCGCGTGACCATGCCCTCTATGATGGTTCTTGGGCCGAGTGGGGTGCTGCACCGGATACGCCCGTCACCACCGGCCCGTGAGCCCCGTGCGCAAGATCAAAACCACGGTCACATTCCTGGAATTGCGGAGCGAGCCTCGCCTGCGCGTTCCGATGCCCGTCAATCAGAAGCTCATGCTGATGCGGGCCGAAAAACCCAGCATTGGTTTTTATCGTTTTCTCTATGATGCCGTGGGGCGGGGCTATCACTGGATCGACCGCAAACAGCTCGACGATGCGGCGCTTGCCGCGATCATTGCCGACTCGAGGGTTGAAATCTGGGTGGTGTATGTGGCGGGCCAGCCCGCCGGATATTTCGAGGTGAATGCCATCAAGGCCCCCGTTGTAGAACTCGGTTACTTCGGCCTAATGCCGGAATTTCATGGGCGCGGCCTGGGCAAATGGCTTCTCGCCGAAGCAATCCGCGCCTGCTGGGCGAGGAAGCCCGAAAGGGTCATCGTCGAAACCTGCACGCTTGATGGCCCCGCCGCCTTGCCGCTCTACCAAAAGTTAGGCTTCGTGCCCTACGGCCGGAAAGAAAAGACAGTGGCGATCAGCGATTGATCTCCCTTGTATTCTTAAGAAAATTACGTTATAACGTACGTTATAAGCGAGGATATATGAACAAGCATGTCACGATAGCGACCGTGAAGGTAACGACGGTCGGAAACTCGGTGGGTGTTACGCTCCCTAAAGAGGTGCTGGCGAAGCTTCGCGTCGGCAAGGGCGACTCGCTATGCGTGACTGAAACCCCCGAGGGCGTTTTGCTGACCCCTTATAGCGCAAAGTTCGCCGAGGTCATGGAAGCGGCCGAAATCATCATGCGCGAGAATCGGGACGCCTTGAAGGCTCTCGCTCTGTAACTCCGTGACCGAACCAGTTTGGATTCCGCGAGACATGGTGCTCGCGATGCATCTCCGTCAGCTTGCCGAGCACGGTGGTGGCCAAGGCATCCGCGACGAAGGGCTTTTGGATTCGGCCTTGCAACGGCCGGCAAACAAACTTGCCTATGGATCGCCTGACCTCGTTGAGCTGGCAGCGGCATATGCCTATGGCATCGCCAGAAATCATCCCTTTATTGATGGGAACAAGCGAACTGCCCTCGTGACCTCTTTTACCTTTCTCTATGTCAATGGCCTCAGAGTAACGACGAATCAGGAACAGAATGCAAAGCAGTTCCTCGCCTTGGCCGAAGGCACGATCAGCGAGGAAGAACTTGCGGAATGGTTCAGGCAGAACACTGCCGCGCGCTAATTAGCGAATGGGAGGCGCGTAGAGAAGTCCGCCATCGCTCCATTGGGCATTGATGCCGCGCTCGATGGCGAGCGCGGAGCCTTTGCCAAGGTTGCGCTCGAAGATTTCACCGTAGTGCCCGACCGCCTTGATGGCGCGGGCCGCCCAATCGGCGTCAAGACCCAAGCCTTCCCCAAATTTTCCTTCCAGTCCCAGGATGCGCCGTACGCCCGGCTTCTTGCTCTCAGCCTTGAGAGCGTCGACGGAGGCGGCCTTGATCTCGCTCTCTTCGGCATTGATCAGCGCAAAAAGCGTCCAGCGCACGATGTTGAACCATTGCTCATCCCCTTGGCGTACAGCAGGTCCGAGCGGCTCTTTCGAGATTACATCGGGTAGCACAATGCTGTCGTCGGGATTGGCAAGCCTCAGCCGGATGGCATAGAGCTGCGACAGATCGGCGGTATAGGTGTCGCATTTGCTTTCATCGAAGGATTTCACCAGATCGTCGATCTTGTCGAAAGTGACGGGGACGAAGCTCATTTCTTTTTCGCGGAAGAAATCCTCGACATTGGCTTGCGTCGTTGTGCCGGAGAGAAAACAGATCGCAGCGCCCGTTAAGGTCAGAGCCGTGTTAACGCCGAGCAGCTTCTTGACAATGAAGCCCTGCCCGTCGTGATAGGAAACGCCCGCGAAACGGATACCCGTTATGGTTTCGCGCTCCATGGTCCATGTCGTGTTGCGGGCGAGAAGGTCGATGGCGCCGGATTTGAGCTTGTCAAAACGCTCCTGGGCATTGACTGGAACGAACTCGGTCTTCGCTGCATCGCCGAGAGTGGCGGCGGCAACCGCTTTGCAGAAATCCACGTCGAAACCGGTCCAGTTTTCATCAGCAGCTCTCGCTGCGAAGCCCTGCAGGCCTGGGTTAACTCCGCACAGCAACTTGCCGCGCGCCCTCACCTCGTCAAGGGTGGCAGCCTCTACGCTGGAACAAGCGGCCGTCAACGCCAAAACAAAAAACAGCAGTCGCTTCATCAGTGCAGAATCTGGCTGAGGAACAGCTTGGTGCGCTCGCTCTTGGGATTGGAAAAAAATTCCTCCGGGGCGTTCTGTTCCACGATCTGACCCATATCCATGAAGATCACGCGGTTAGCCACCTGCCGCGCGAAGCCCATTTCGTGGGTCACGCACAACATGGTCATGCCGGACTCCGCCAGATCGACCATCACTTCCAGAACTTCTTTGATCATTTCCGGATCGAGGGCCGATGTGGGCTCGTCGAACAGCATGATCTTCGGATTCATGCAGAGCGACCGGGCGATCGCCACGCGCTGCTGCTGGCCGCCGGAAAGCTGCCCCGGATATTTCAGTGCCTGCTCGGGAATTTTCACGCGCTTGAGGTATTTCATCGCCGCTTCCTCGGCATCCTTCTTCGGCATCTTGCGCACCCAGATCGGCGCCAATGTCAGGTTCTCCAGCACCGTGAGATGCGGGAACAGGTTGAAATGCTGAAACACCATGCCGACTTCGCGGCGCACCTCGTCGATCTTCTTTAGGTCGTTGGTGAGTGGAATGCCATCAACGATGATCTCGCCCTTCTGATGTTCTTCAAGCCGATTGATGCAGCGGATGAGCGTGGATTTGCCGGAACCCGAAGGTCCGCAGATGACGATGCGCTCGCCCTTGTAGACGGTGAGATTGATATCGCGCAGCACGTGGAACTGGCCGAACCACTTGTTCATGCCGGTGATCTGGATGGCGGGCTCCTCACTTAACTGCGGCGTCCTTGCTTTTGCGGGTGCGGCCATGGTGGTCCTATCTCCTGTGTCCGGTTTCAAGCCTGCGTTCCATGAAAATCGAATAGCGCGACATGCCGAAGCAAAAAACCCAGAATATCAGCGCGGCGGTGAAATAGGCCGTCGGTGCCGTCTGCGGCGAGGCCCATTTGGCGTCATTGGATGACGTCGTTACAATTTGCAGAAGATCGAAAATCCCGACAATCGAAACCAGAACCGTATCCTTGAACAGGCTGATAAAACTGTTGACGATTCCGGGAATGACGATTTTCAGCGCCTGCGGCAGAACGATGAGGCTCATCATTTTCCAATAGGAGAGGCCGAGCGCTTGGGCCGCCTCATATTGGCCTTTCGGAATCGCCTGCAGGCCGCCGCGCACCACCTCCGCCATATAGGCTGACGAAAACAGCGCTACGCCAATCAGCGCGCGCATCAACTTGTCGAAGTTGACGCCTTCGGGAAGGAAAAGGGGCAGCATGACGCTGGCCATGAACAGCACCGTGATCAGCGGAACGCCGCGCCAGGCCTCGATGAAAATTACCGAGAAAGTCTTGACGATCGGCATGTTCGACCGCCGACCGAGCGCCAGCAGAATGCCAAGCGGCAAGGATGCGACAATGCCAGTGACGGCCACCACCAGGGTAACGAGCAATCCACCCCACTGGGAGGTTTCAACGGGCTGGAGTCCGAAGTCGATTTTCAGGATGGCCATTAGGCCAAGCAGCACCGCGGCTCCGATGAGCCAATTGCGCAACGCCGCCTTGGCCGCCGGATCGCCAGTAGCGCGCAACTGGATGATGCCGATAGCGCCGCCCGCGCCCGTGAAAACGGCAACGGCGATAGCGCCCGGCGAAAGCCATCCCAACGGTGTTCGCACAATGCCAAAATCGATCGCGAAGGATGCCAGCCAGACCAGAACGCCCACTCCTGCCAGCGCAAGGCCGATGCGGTTGCTCTGGAGCCCCTCCTCGATACCGAAGGCAAGGAGCGGCAGGAAGGCGGCCGCCAGCGCCAGAATACTCAATGCGCTGAGAAATGACGACGAGGACATGGAAAAATGCCCGCCGGTGAGCAGGATGAGCGTAATCAGCGGATAGACGATGAGCAAAAACAGGGCATTCCACTTTTTGTAAGGCACCGAGGGGATGAGCATCGGCACCAGGGCCACCGCGCCAAGGAAAAAGCAGATGTTGACCCGCCAGCGCTGATCGATCGGATAAAAACCGTAAACCCACTGTGCGAACCTTGACTGCACGAAGGGCCAGCAGGCGCCGGCGCCTTCCACCGCGCAAACCTCGCGGTTGTCGCCGGACCAGACAGCGCTGAATATTGCCCAGTCGAGTATTCCCCAGCCGAACCACAGCAGAAAGGCGCCCGCAACAATGCTCACGATGGCATTTCCGACGGTCGGGAAAAGATTGGCGAGGACCCATCCCTGAATGCCGACCATCGAGATCGGAGGCGGCAGCAACGGCGCATCCTCGGTGCGCAGATAGGCAAGTGTTTTGGATGAACTGCCCATCGTCAGCGCTCGACCAGGCGCATGCGCGCGTTGAACCAGTTCATGAAGCCGGAGGTGGTCAGGCTGAGGCTGAGATAGACGATCATCCAGATCATCACGATCTCAACGGCCTGTCCGGTTTGATTCAAAACAGTGCCGCCAGTCGCGACTAGATCGGGATAGCCAATCGCTACTGCCAGCGAAGAGTTCTTCGTCAAGTTCAAGTATTGGCTGGCGAGCGGTGGAATGATCACCCGCATCGCTTGCGGGATCACCACAAGCCGGGTTGTGGGGCGACTCCGTAATCCCAAGGCATTCGCGGCTTCGGTTTGGCCGTGGCTCACCGCCTGGATGCCGGCGCGCACGATCTCGGCGATGAACGAGGCCGTATAGATGCTGAGCGACACCAGAAGCGCCATGAATTCCGGGATGATGACCGTGCCGCCGGTAAAGTTGAAGCCGCCCAGCACCGGATAATTGAAAGTGATTGGCCAGCCCGCTAAGAGCAAACCTAGAACCGGAAGCAACAGGATCATCGCAATTCCGGTTAGGACGTGGGGGAACGGCTGTCCCGTCGCAGCCTGCCGCTGGCGCGCCCAGGTCCGCACGGCGATGGCGCCTAATATTCCGGCGAAAAATCCGGCCAACCCCAGCCAGGCGCCATCCCCAAAAATAGTGTCGGGCATGTTGAGGCCGCGGTTCGACAGGAAAAACATGTCGCCAAGATTGTATGCTTGCCTGGGGCCCGGCAGCGACTTGAGAACGACGCCATACCAGACGAACATCTGCAGCAGCAGCGGCACATTGCGTATCGTCTCGATGTAGAGTGTCGCGATGCTCCTCACCAGCCAGTTTCTGGACAGCCGCATGATGCCGATGATGAATCCGAGGATGGTGGCCAGGACGATGCCGATGGCCGAGACCATCAAGGTGTTGAGGAACCCCGCGATCAGGGCCTGGCCGTAGCTTGACTCGCTTGTAAACTCCACCAGCGACTGGATGAGGTCGAATCCGGCGGATTTGTTGAGGAATTCGAACCCGGTGGCGATGTTGCGCTTGGTAAGGTTGGTGATCGTGTTGTGAACGATCTCGTAGGCAAAGAAGCCGACGACAAGCAGCAAGAAGACCTGTACGGCGATCGAACGGATCTTAGGGTCGTTCCAGAACGAGACCTTTGGACGCGCATACGCATCGCTTACGGCCGTCATGCCCGGTTGTCCCCTTGGCGCATGAGTCGCGCCTTCCTCCACAGTATCTGCCGTTTTCCGGTCTTGTGTTCGTACGAGAAGAAAGGAGCCCGGATTTTTTCCGGACTCCTCAGACTATTCGATCAGCGGATCGGCGGCGCGTATTGCAAGCCGCCCTGGCTCCACAGCGCGTTCTTGCCGCGCGCGATCTTCAGATCGGTGCCTGCACCCACGTTGCGCTCGAAGATTTCGCCGTAGTTGCCCACACCCTTGACGATCTGAACGACCCAGTCTTCGCCAAGGCCGATGCCGGTGCCGAAGCCAGCGGCGGTACCATCGGCGTTCGGCACACCGAGAACGCGCCGGATCTCGGGATTTTCCGTGCCCTTCATTTCCTCGATATTGGCCTGGGTGATGCCGAGTTCCTCGGCGTTCAACAAGGCATAGTACGTCCACTTCACCACGTTGAACCAGGCATCATCACCCTGACGCACCACCGGACCCAACGGCTCCTTGGAGATGATCTCCGGCAGAACGATATGATCGTCGGGCTTGGCGAGCTTCAGGCGCTGGGCATAAACGCCGGACTGATCGGTGATGTAGGCGTCGCAGCGTCCATCCTCATAGGAACCGATGACTTCCTCTTCCTTCTCGAAGGCAACAACCTTGTATTCCATCTTGTTCGCCTTGAAGTAGTCGGCGAGGTTGAGCTCCGTTGTCGTGCCGGTCTGCACGCATACGGCGGCGCCCGAAAGCTTGAGGGCCGAATCGACGCCCATGGCGCTCCGCATCATGAAGCCCGCGCCGTCATAATACATGACGCCAGCGAACTTGAGGCCGAGCGAGGTGTCGCGGCTCATCGTCCATGTGGTATTACGCGACAGGATATCGATTTCACCCGATTGCAGCGCCGTGAAGCGTTCCTTGGCGGTAAGCGGAGTGAATTTCACTTTTGTGGGATCGCTAAAGACGGCGGCGGCAACGGCGCGGCAAAAATCGACATCCATGCCGGTCCAGTTGTTCTGCTCGTCCGGAAAAGCGAAGCCGATAAGGCTCGTGTTCACGCCGCATTGGACGAAGCCCTTTGCCTTGACGTCGTCGAGGGTTCCAGCCGTCGCGGCCGTGGCAGCTACGGCGCTTACGGCGGCGCCGAGAACCCATGAAAGAACTTTGCGTTTCATTACTCTTCTTCCTTCTCACCTATGCGGACCGCCCGAGTGGAAGATCGCGAGGGCAATTTGGGTTGATACCCATCGCCCCTCGATTGCCCCATGTGCTGGCCGCTGATTACGTTGGTTCGCTCCCTGGGGCGGTTCTCTTTTTGGGCCGCCCCTCGGCGCATTAAACAAGCCGGAAACGGCATTGAGGTCAAGGAGAAAGCATTTGGCGAAGGGCTGGCAGCAGAGCCTCGACAGTTGAATGCGAAGGCGCAGACGGCTTGGGCGGCCGGGCGATTATCACAACGGGAATCTTTCCTTCTCGGGCAGCAAGAAGCTTGGTGCGGGTCAATTCGCCGCCGGAATTCTTGGTGACAAGATGTGTAATGTGATGCGCCTGAAGCAACTTGATTTCAGCTTGTATGTCGAAGGGTGGCCGTGCCTGGACAATTGTCCAACCTGGAGGCGGCGAAACATCGGGATCCTCGATCATACGCGCCACGCCCGCCAGATCGGTCCGGGCGAAAAAGCGGGAAATTTCCTTGCGGCCTATGGTGACGAAGGGCCGGGCGCCTGAGGGCAGCGCGGCCACGGCATCCGCGATACTTGCAACCTCGATCCAGCGATCGCCGGTTTCCGCGCGCCATGGCGGACGCTCCAGCCTTAGATAGGGAACCTTCGCTGTCTGCGCCGCCTCGTGGGCATGGCGCGAGATTTGCGCGGCATATGGGTGCGTTGCGTCGACGACAGCGCGAATACTGTCGTGACCGATATATTCCACAAGTCCCGCCTCGCCGCCGAACCCGCCACGACGCACTTCGCCAGCAGGCAAATGCGGCGATGTGGTGACGCCAGCCAGCGACGTCACAACGGAAAACCCTTCGTCGATCAGCGCCTGCGCAAGCCCGCGCGCTTCGCCGGTTCCGCCAAGGATCAGAATGCGTTCAGCTCGCATTGCCGATGACCACGCCCTGGCGTGAGACAATCACCACATCGGCAGCGACAGGCGAACCGCGCAATGCATGCCGCACGCGATCAAGCGCCAGTGCCGCGACGCGATTCGCCAGTCCTATCCCCTCCGCCATGTCCAGCACCTGCTGCGCAGTGTTTGCTGTCATCACTTTTTCGCGCGGAAGCTCCGGCGCAACACCGGCCAGCCAATCGAGATCGACCTGGCTCCGCCCTGAATGCAGGTCGAGCGCACCTTGCGCCAGCTTCACGATCTTCCCGAAGCCCCCACCAATGGTGACGCGCGGGACTGGATGATCGCGCAGATATTTGAGCAATCCCCCAGCAAAGTCACCCATGTCAAGCATGGCCTCAAGCGGCAGCCGGTAATGAGCCCGCACCGCATCTTCGGATGTCGATCCAGTGCAACCAGCAACATGGGTGAGTCCCATGGCACGCGCCACATCGACGCCGCTGTGGATCGACGCAATCCATGCGGCACAGGAAAACGGATGCACGATTCCCGTCGTGCCGAGGATCGACAGACCGCCGATAATGCCGAGGCGCGGGTTCCAGGTTTTCTGCGCCAGCGCCTCTCCATCGGGAATCGAGATTTCGATTTCCACATTGCCACCGCCAAGTTCGGCAATCACCGCCCGCATCATTTCGCGTGGCGCGGGATTGATGGCCGGTTCGCCCGGTGGAATGGGCAAGCCCGCGCGTGTCACCGTGCCGACACCCTCGCCTGCCTTGAACGTAACACCCTCCCCCTTCTGCCGCACCGTGGCGATCACCACGCAGCCATGCGTTACATCGGGGTCATCGCCCGCATCCTTGATGATTCCGGCCTGTGCCCAGCCTTCGCCCCGGCCTTCGAGCGCCAGGGCGAAGGCCGGGGTTTCCCCCTTTGGCAGGGCAATTGTCACGGGATCTGGAAACTGCCCGGTCTTCAGCGCCGCAAACGCCGCCTTCACTGCCGCGGTTGCACATGCACCCGTGGTCCAGCCGCGCCTTAATTCACCCTCGGGCTTCTCTTGCCGCATGTCCCGCTTGTATAAGAGGCCCATGAGCCGCGGACCAACAAAAACGGTGGAAGACTGGGTGGAGGCGAAATCGCAAGCCGCAGGATTTGCACGCCTCGACGGCGAGGCTTTTCCGGTTTTCGACAAGGGCTGGGTCTGGCTGGTGGGTGCGGGGCCCGGAGCACCGGGCCTTCTCTCACTCCTTGGTTATCACGCCATGCAGAATTGCGATGTGGCGGTTTACGATGCGCTGGTGAATCCCGGCATTTTACGCTGGCTCCATGTTGGCGCCGAACTCGAATACGCGGGCAAGCGCGGCGGCAAGCCATCTCCGGTGCAGCGCGACATCTCAATCCGCCTTGTCGAGCTGGCAAAGGCAGGAAAGCGCGTGTTGCGGCTCAAGGGCGGAGACCCTTTCATGTTTGGCCGGGGCGGCGAGGAATGCCAGCACCTTGCCAGCGCCGGTATTCCGTTCCGCATCGTCCCCGGGATTACCGCTGGCGTCGCCGGCCTTGCCTATGCCGGAATGCCGGCGACACACCGCGACACCAATCATTCGGTGATCTTTCTGACCGGCCACGACGCAACGGGCAAGATGCCCGCCAATGTGAACTGGCAGGCCGTCGCCAAAGCCTCGCCGGTGATCGTCATGTACATGGCGGTGAAGAACCTCGACGAAATCGCCGCGGCGCTTTTGGCTGGCGGCAGGCCTGGGGACGATCCTGTCACCATCATCTCCAACGCCTCAATGCCGCAGCAGCTCGTGAGCGTCACGACACTCACCGCGGCTGGGGATTTCGTGCGCCACAACGATCCGCCAACGCCCGCCATCGTGGTCGTCGGCCATGCCGCCGATTGGCGCTCTATGCTCGACTGGTATAAGCCCGCCCTGCGGGAGAATGCCATTGGCTAAGGCCATCGTCGTCGCGGCCCCCTGTTCCGGCAGCGGCAAGACCCTTCTCACCCTTGGGCTACTGCGCGCCTTTCGCAACCGTGGGCTCCGCGTCGCGTCGGCAAAGGTGGGTCCGGACTACATCGATCCCCGCTTCCACGAAGCGGCAACCGGGCGGCCCTGCTTCAATCTTGATCCCTGGGCCATGGACCAGGCCGTCATTGCCGCACTCCTGGCCGACCTCGCGCGGGATTCGGATCTTGTCATCATCGAAGGGGTCATGGGCCTGTTCGATGGCCCGCATGGCGCCCCTGGGTCAACCGCCGATCTCGCGGAGATTCTGAGACTGCCGGTGCTGCTCACGGTCGATGCCCGGGACCAGTCCCAGTCCATAGGAGCGCTTGTCCATGGGTTTTTGACCTATCGGCCTGGCCTCAATGTCGCCGGTGTCATTCTCAACCGCATCGCCAGCGACCGGCATGAAGCGATGCTGCGAAATGCGCTTCGCGGAAGGGTATTTGGCGCCCTGCGGCATAACGACTCGCTGGTTCTTCCATCGCGGCATCTCGGATTGGTGCAAGCAGAGGAGAATCATGGCCTTGAACAATTCATTGAAGGTGCTGCGTCAGCCGTTGCACGTGAAACAAATCTTGACGATTTATTAACCATTGCTTCGCAAGTCAGCGACGAAGCAGCGATTCGCCCGGCCTTGCCGCCGTTGGGCCAGAAAATCGCAGTTGCGCGCGATGCGGCCTTTGCGTTCGTCTACCCTCACCTTTTGCATCAGTGGCGGCAGCAAGGTGCGGAGGTGAGTCCATTCTCGCCACTGGCGGACGAAGCCCCCAGTCCCACCGCCGATGCCGTCTTTTTGCCGGGAGGCTACCCAGAGCTGCACGCCGGGAAACTTGCGTCCAATCGTATTTTTCTCGAGGGCATTCGGACAGCGGAGGGTTTGGTGTATGGCGAATGCGGCGGCTTCATGGTTTTGGGGGACGGCCTGATCGACGCCGATGGAACATCTCATGCGATGGCGGGCCTGCTGCCCCTCACCACAAGCTTTGCCAGTCGCAAGCTGCACCTGGGCTACCGCCAACTCACCCCCCTTGCGGGAGCGCCATGGGCCGGGACCCTTCGCGGACATGAATTTCACTATTCAACCGTCACCAGCGAGGGCAAAGCGGATCGGTTGTTTGAAGCCGCCGATGCTTCAGGAACAGCACTTCCGGCCATCGGGCTGCGCCGAGGCCACGTAATGGGCTCCTATGCCCATGTGATTTCCGAGGCGTCATGAGCGCCCGGGCTATCATGCTGATGGGAACCGGGTCCGATGTCGGCAAATCGCTGATTGCCGCGGGCCTTTGCCGCGCGTTCGCCAATCGCGGAATGAAGGTCCGGCCCTTCAAGCCTCAGAACATGTCCAACAACGCTGCGGTCACCATCGATGGCGGCGAGATCGGCCGAGCCCAGGCGCTGCAAGCTCGCGCTTCCCGCACCGACCCGACGGTCCACATGAATCCGGTACTGCTCAAGCCAGAAACCAACACCGGCGCCCAAGTAATCGTGCACGGCCAGCGCCGCGCCACGATGACGGCGCGGGACTATTTTCAGAACCGCAGTCAATTCATGCCTGCGATCCTCGAAAGCTTGCACCTGCTCGCCAAAGAGGCCGATCTCATCATCGTGGAGGGAGCCGGCAGCCCTGGCGAAATCAATCTGCGCGATGGCGACCTCGCCAATATGGGATTCGCTGCGGCGGCCAATTTGCCAGCCTTGCTTATAGGCGACATCCACCGGGGTGGCGTTATCGCTGCTATAGCCGGCACCTTTCACATCCTCCCACAGGAGGATCGCGTTCGCCTGAGGGGCTTTATAATCAATAAGTTCCATGGCGATGCGGAACTTTTCTGTCAAGGACGTGAGTTTCTGGAACGTCAGACCGGCACGCCCTGCTTGGGTATCGTGCCCCATCTAGGAGAAGCCAGAAACCTTCCTGCCGAAGATGCAGTGGCATTGGAAGAAAACATTGCAAGTCCCTCAGAAGATTGCAAAATCGCTGTATTGCGCCTGCCGCGGATCGCCAATTTCGACGACCTCGATCCTCTTCGGATGGAGCCGGGCGTGACTCTTCGTTTTGTCCAGCCGGGTGAAGCCATTCCGGGGAACGCACGCCTGGTGATCATTCCCGGTTCTAAATCGACCATGGACGATCTGGTGGCGCTGCGGCAGGAAGGCTGGAGCATCGACCTTGTAGCCCATATCAGGCGGGGCGGTCATGTCCTCGGCCTGTGCGGTGGCTACCAGATGCTTGGCCGCCTGATTCATGACCCGGAAGGGCTCGAGGGGTGGAGGGGTACCGTACCGGGCTTGTGCCATCTTGATGTGGAAAGCACGCTCCTTCCGGACAAAACCCTGACACGTGTAGCTGCTACTCATCTGCCAACCGGCCAAGCTCTGACCGGTTACGAAATTCACCTTGGCCACACGGTTGGGCCCGACTGTTCCCGTCCCTTCGCCATGATCGGCGATTCCCCCGATGGGGCAGTGAGCGAGGATGGCCGGATCATGGGTACCTATATCCATGGCTGTTTCAGCAGCGACGATTTCCGCGCCGCCTTCCTTGCGTCGCTTGGGGCGTCGAGCGATCTACACTACGAGCAGCGGATCGAGCAAAGCCTCGAAACGCTGGCCTCGCACCTCGAACGCCATCTCGATCTCGACAGCATTCTCGCGCTGGCCGAGCCTGTCTGATGTGGCCCTTCCCCGTCTTCACGTCCGCAGCGCTCGCCCTTATCCTCGAACGCCTTCTCGGTTATCCAAAGCCAGTCTATGCCGCCATCGGCCATCCGGTTGAATGGATCGGCAAGCTCATCACCAAACTCGATGGCGAACTCAACAAAGCGGAAGCCCCCGCATGGGACAACAGGCTACGCGGACTCGCAGCCCTCGCCGTGCTGCTTGCCGCTGCTCTCATCCCCTCCTGGCTCATCGCCAAATTCCTCTCCCAAATCAGCCTTGGATGGATCGTCGAACCCCTCATCGCAACCGCCTTCCTCGCCCATCGCTCGTTGCGCGAACATATGGAGGCCGTTCACCGTGACCTTGGCCTCTCAATTGAAGATGGCCGCCGCGCCGTCAGCATGATCGTTGGCCGCGATCCTGCTTCCCTCGATGAATCGGGCGTGACGCGAGCCGCACTTGAAAGCTTGGCGGAGAATTCTTCCGATGGCGTCGTGGCCCCCGCCCTCTGGTATGCGCTGCTCGGTTTGCCTGGCATCGTGCTCTATAAGGCAATCAACACGGCGGACTCGATGATCGGCCACAGAAGCGAGCGCTACCGCGATTTTGGCTGGGCCTCAGCCAAGCTCGACGATATTGTCAATCTGCCCGCATCGCGTCTTTCGGGTCTTCTCTATGCAGGTGCCGCGGCATGGGAGTCGAAGCAGCATGGCAAGGCAGCGCTAGCGATCATGCGGCGCGATGCACGCAAACATGTTTCACCCAATGCTGGCTGGCCGGAAGCGGCATTCGCCGCGGGGTTGGGACTAAAATTAGGCGGTCCCCGTTCCTACGGCGGACGAAGCGTCGACCTCCCCTGGATGGGAGAAGGACGCAGCGATCTCAACCGGCACGACATCCTGGCGGGACTCAGGCTTTACGCCCGCGCAATGACTTTGCTTCTGCTTTTGGCCCTGGCCTGCGCCGTGGTTTCTTGAGCACAATCGGCAGGCCCGCCGCCACGAAGACGACTTCATCGGCAACCTCGGCGAGCCGTTGATTGGCGAAGCCCTGCTCGTCCCGGAAGGCGCGCGCCAGGGCGTTGTCCGGCACGATGCCGAACCCGACTTCATTCGACACGATGACGACGCGCGTCTTGGTGGCGGACAAAGTTTCGCACAACCGCGCGACTTCGGACCTGACATCGCGCCCATGATGCATGAGATTGCCGATCCACACCGTGATGCAATCGATCAGCGCGAAACTTGTTTTACACGCCGCAAGCGCCGCGACGAGATCAAGCGGCGCTTCAGATGTCTCCCAGCCCTCGCCCCGCCGCTGCCGGTGCTCCGCAATGCGTGCTTGCATCTCGGTGTCAATCGCTTCCGCCGTGGCGATATAGGTCTTGCCGCCCCGACGTTTCGTGGCCAGTTCTTCCGCGTAGCGGCTCTTTCCCGAGCGGGCGCCGCCGAGAACGAAAGTCACGAAGCTCACCCCGGCACCTTCGGAATTCGCGAAATAAAATGCCCTCGCATGGCGTCAGGCCAAGTGCGGAACGGCACTTCGCCGGTTTCGGTCGCCCCATGCAGTTCGAACCAGTCGAGAATGGCTTCGGCCTGCGCCCGGGTCGGTACATGGTCGCCGGTGAAGTAACTGAAGCGGTCGTCGTCACGCAGGAACACGCTGCAATGGCGCTTGCAGTTCCACAAGCAAGCCTGGGTGTGAACCGGTGTGCCGCTGCCCCGCTCCGCCAGCGCCTCACGCATATGAGCTATCAGCGTTTCACCGCCGGTGCGGCCATCGGGACCGCACTTTTCATCGGTCGAGTGGCGGCAAGTGGTGCACATAACGATAGAGCGCATGAGGCTTAGACGGCCCGTTCAGGGGTTGCTAACAATGGCGTCCTCAATGTAGGCAAAGGCCCCGCCTGTCAACGCGATGAAACCGGCATGAAATTCGACCGCATCGCCTTCCTGGCCTCGGATTCGCCCGAGGCCCGCAAGGCTCTCGCCAAACTCGTGAAGCGTCATGGCAACGCCGATCCGGCCGATGCCCATGTGGTGGTGGTGTTGGGCGGCGACGGGCACATGCTGCAAACCTTGCATCGCTTTGTTTCCACCGGCATTCCCATCTACGGCATGAACCGGGGCTCCGTCGGCTTCCTGCTGAACGACTATGCGGACGATCATCTGCTTGAGCGCCTCAAGGCGGCGGAGCTCACCAGTATCCACCCCTTGAAAATGCAGGCGACCGACGAAGCCGGGAAGGCCCACAAGGGCCTTGCGTTCAATGAGGTCTCCCTCCTCCGGCAACGCTATCAGGCAGCCAAGCTCGAAATCGCCGTCGATGGTAAGACGCGGCTCGAAGAGCTGATCTGCGATGGCGTGCTGCTCTCAACGCCCGCCGGCAGCACCGCCTATAATCTGTCCGCACACGGACCGATCCTGCCGATTAACTCTCCGCTTCTGGCGCTCACACCCATCAGCGCCTTCCGGCCGCGCGGCTGGCGGGGCGCCATCCTGCCGCATCAAGCCAAAGTCACGATCACTGTTCTTGAAGCTGACAAGCGCCCGGTGGCGGCCGTCGCCGATCATGTAGAGGTCCGCCATGTGCGCGAGGTGGTGATTGCGGAGGACCGCAAGCGTTCCGCCAAGATACTGTTCGATCCCGGCCACAGCCTCGCCGAACGCGTCCTGCGCGAACAGTTCCGGTTTTAACAGATGCTCGAGGCGCGGCTGCGCCGGGCACCTCAGCATGAGGGAATTTGAATCTCCTCACCCTGAGGTGCGAGCGGAGCGAGCCTCGAAGGGTCAAGCCGCTCGCGCGATATCGGCCTTCAGCCGCTTGGCGATGATGCGCACGCGGTCTTCGGCGAAGCGGCCGACGACTTCCAGGTGCCTGGTGCGATCCTTCAGCGGCATGGACTCGTACCGGGTCATCAGCGCTTCGATGAGGCGTCGTCCGAAACATTCGGAATCGAGTGCGATGCCCTCTTCCCGCTCGTCATGGGCCACATCGCAAGCCGCCTGCAAAATGCCATAGCAGCTTTGCGGCAAGCCGGATTTGCCATGAAGCCCCTTGAACCCGCTGAGACCACGCCCCGCCATCTGGTCGCGCGCCCTTGCGAGCGGAACACCGGCGAGATGCGCCAGCGCCCGCTCAACCACATGCATCTCGCCAAGACAGGCAGCCCGCAAAATGATCGAGGGCGTCAGCATGGACTTGGAAACCAGGAAACCTACGACGCGAACGAGTTCCGCTTCACTTGCATCCACGAGAATGCGCAGCATGGCGGTTTCCTCGGCATCGGCCACCAGTTCGGCCGCGTCATTGGCGGGCATCCAGCCGCGTTCCGCCATCAGTTGATGCATGCGATTGGAGGCCCGTTTCGCTTGCGTAATGCGGATATCGAGCGGCAAGTCGGATCGCGACAGCAGCCGCTCAGTCATTTCGTATGATTGTCCAAAGCGCATATAAAGCGCGCGGTATTCCCGGTCGCTCAGCCGCATGGCTGGATTGTCGAACAATGCAAGGCAGGCTTCGAGTGCTGCGGACTTGACGATATAAGCAAGCGCTTCCGGCGAGAGATCGGGCCTGCGGGCTATGGTGATGTGTCGGGCGGCATCTCCCACCCGGAGTACAGCCAGCATATGCCAGTGATTGAGTGCGGGTGTAGCGGCAAGGAACGGCAGCGCGATGTCATCCTCGTCGGAGACGATGGAAAACAAAATGTCGGCATTGAGGCCGGCGACGGCCGCGAGATGAAAGGCCAGCGTATTTCGCACATCGGCAACCGGATCGACCGCGAGCTTGAGCACGACGGGGACAAGCTGCTCTCGCTCGCTGGAGGAGGCTTCCCTATTCCCCAGAAAACCGGCCAGTTGCACGGCCAAAGCCAGCCGTTGCTCCGCCGAACCGTTCTCGATGACACCGTTGAGGACGGCGGTATCGAGTCCAAGGCTTGGTTGGTCGTTCAAGGCAGGCACCATGCAGTCATCGCGGGCGATGGTGTCAGCCAAGCCTTAACATTCCGTTCACCACGCTTTTTAAGAATATGATAAATCAATCGCCGAGCGTGCCCGCACCGGCGGGCGTCGTTACCGGACTCACCTTTAGCACTTCATTGCCCTTGCAGCGGAATTGCTCGGGCTGAAGCAACCGCCTCCAGAAGGCAAAGACGGCAAGCGCTCCATAGACCGCAACCATGTAAATGAGAAAACCCTCGCCGCCCATCTGCCGCATGGCCAGACCTACCGAAATAGGTCCGATCATCGAGCCAAGGCCGTACAGCAGCACAAGTTTTGCCGAAGCGCCGAGCACTTGCTCCTTTTGCAGATGATCGTTGGCGTGGGCGATCACCAGTGAATAAATCGGCAATGAGATCGTGCCAAATGCGGTTAGCATGCCGATGAAGAGAATGGGCGCGAAGCCGCTGGTGAACAGCGTGGCGGCAGCGACTGCTGCGCTTAGGGCGCTGAGCAAGAGGATGATGGTGCGCCGGTCGAACCGGTCGGAGATCAGGCCGATGGGATATTGCGAAAAGATCACCCCGATGGGCGGCAACGCCATCATGATCGACACGTAAACCAGGGGCAAACCGGCGGTGAGACCGTAGACAGGACCCATGGCGAAAAATGCGCTCTGGGCCAGGCCGCAACCCATGGCGCCAATCACCGCCAGCGGCGAAGCCCGCCAGATTTCATCGATTGCGACAAGCCTGGCGCCCTTGATGATCGGCGCTTCCATCGGCAGCAGAATCAGCGGCACGAGCGACAGCGAGAGCAGCGCCGAGACGATGATGAAACGCGAAAATCCCGAGGTGTCGGTCACGTTGAGCAGCAGTTGTCCCGCGCCCAAGGAGCCATAAGTCACGATCATGTAAAGCGACAGCATCTGACCGCGATTGCGATTCGTGGACGCCGTATTGAGCCAGCTCTCGCAAACGATGTAGAGGCCGGCGGTGCAAAAACCGGACACGACGCGCATGAGAAACCAGAACGGTGCGTTGATCCACAACGGAATCAATAGCACGGCGGTGGAAACAATAGAGGCGAGGCCCGCGAAGGTGCGAACATGACCCACGCTCTTGACCAGATGCGGCGTCATAAAGGTGCTGAGCAGTAGGCCCGCCGAATAACCGGACATGATGAAGCCGGTTACGTCGGGGCCGAAATCCTCCGCCTGGGCACGGACGCCGATGAGCGAACCGCTCAAACCCTGGCCCACGCAAAGCAGCGCCACGCACACCATGAGGATCCAGATCGAATATCGTGCCATGGCGCAAGTGTGGTCGAGAATCGTAACGCGGCCAACTATTTTTCTCTCCATGGCCGCCCTTGAGGCGGCCATCCAGTCTGGATCACCGGCTCAAGGCCGGTGATGGAGAGAATTGAAAGAACAGTTGGCGCACTATGACATGGACCTAAGCGAGCACGCCGGCCTGCTTCAGTTTGAATTGCAAAATGTCGCGGTCGAACGGTTTCATCAGCACGTCTGCCGCTCCCTGCAAGATGGAAAGCCCGATCATCTCGGTATCGGGCGTTTCGGCGTAGAGAAACACAACCGGCTTCTTGCCGTGAACGTTGCGGCGCAGATGGCGCACGAAATCCTTGGGCCGCTTGCCTGCGCCAGCCGCCGCAAGCATCACAACGTCAGGCGCGTTGTCGTTGCAAAATTTTAGGGCTTCGTCAGGTTGGCTGGTTTGCGCCGTGTGCAGACCAAGACCATCCAGAAGCTGCTGCAATCTGCGGCACTCGGTGCTGTCGTCGCCAATCAGCAGGCATTTTGTCATACCTACAATTCCTTCCAGCATCTTCGGTCCATTATGCGGAGTTTGTTTGTTGGCCCGAGTCCTGCGCTTGCATGGTTAATGAGCCGTTAATGGCGTTATCCACAGCTTATCACCAGACATCAATGAGTTGGAATCGCTTAGGAAATTTGGGTTTTCAACAGACTTATCAACAATGGCGGAAATGCGGCGTTCGCGGGCTGTTCCGACTCGGAAACTGCGACTCGGGAGCCCCTCACTCAGCTTGGACGCCGCATCCGCCACGCCTCTTCCACGGTCGCGTATTCGCTGTAGCCTAACCGCGCGATCGGACGCATGGCCGCTGTGTTGACGCGGCCATTTTCAATGAGCCGGTCGTCGATGTGGATGCCGATCACCCGGCCGATGGTAAGCCAGTCGCTTACCCGTCCTTGATCATCAGGAAGTTCAACCACCTTGAATAGCCTGCATTCAAAACAGACAGGACTCGCCGCGACCCGCGGCGATTTGATGAGACGGCACGGCGCTTTTTCGAGACCTGCCAATTCGAACTCGTCAAGATGCGGGGCCACAATGGCCGACGTCGCGTTCATTTGCTCGCGCAAATTCCAGGTGGCGAGATTAACCGCGAACTCGCCAACGGCCTCGATGTTGTTGACGCTGTCCTTGCGCCCTCCCGAGCCGAACGCCACGTAAAACGGATCTTCCGCCATGGCATTGAAAAAACTGTAAGGCGCCAGATTGGCGGCGCCGCTGGATGAGAGCGAGGAAATCCAGCCGATGGGGCGCGGCGCCACCAGCGCCTTGAACGGATCGTTTTCAAAGCCGTGGTCGTTACGGATGGCGTCATAAAACATTCTAACTACAGACTTTTCAACAGAGCCGGCAGTTCGGCCACGCTGGCGATCGTGTAATCGGCGAGGTGCGCTATGTCGTGGCGCTTGGCGTTGCCGCTGAGAACCGCGATGGCAAGCCCCGCGCCGCCGTTGCGCGCTTCTTCCATGTCGTGCGAATTGTCGCCCACCATGGCGATCTCCGCCGGGCGGAGTCTGGTTATTTCGGCGAAGCGGCGAACCATGTTGCCGGAAGGTTTCGGCACTTCGACGGTGTCGGCAGCGATAATATCCTCGAAATGTTCGATGATGCCGATATGGCTCATGTGGTTTCTGGCCGAGACATGACTGTCATTGGTGGCCACGCCGAGACGCATTCCCATCCCCTTCAATTCCGAGAAAATCGGTTCGAGCGCCATCAGCGGCTTGAGCGCGGCCTTCACCAGCGGCGCGTAGTCGTGATCGAGAATGCGGATTTTCTGCTCGATGCCCGCCGCATCAAGTCCCGGCCACCAAATCGAAACCAGTTGCCGCGTGGTGCCCGCCGCGAGGATTGAGCCTGGCTTGAACGTATCCGTGGCCCGGTCGAGCCCCGCTGCTTCGAGAAGCGTGTCGGCTCCCTCCGTGTCGGCTCCGAAGAGATCGGAAAGCATCTGGCGATAGATCGGCAGCCAGGTGTCGTTCACCTCGATGAGGGTGCCGTCCTTGTCGAAAAGAATGCCGCGGATGCTCAAGCTTGCCCCCATCTGGTGAGGAGCGACATGGGGTCGGGCCGCGGGCGATCTTCAAAAGTGGCGGTAGAAGTGCCGAGATAGATGAAGCCGGCTACCCGTTCCTGAAGGCCAAGACCCATGACCTTTGCCATGCCGGCGTCATAGGCAATCCAATCGGTATTCCAGGCGGCGCCCAGACCGAGTGCCGTGGCCGCAAGCAGCATGGTCTGGCACACGGCGGCGGCGGACAGGACCTGTTCCCATTCCGGAATCTTGGGATGGGGTGCGGCCGTCGAGATCACGGCAATCACCACCGGCGCGCGAAGAAAATGCCGCCGTTGAAAGTTGAGGGACTCTTCGCCGTGATCGGGATGCAGTTCCCGCCAGCGCGCCGCCATGGTGTCCCCGAATTTGGCCCGTGCTTCGCCTTCAAACAGAATGAAACGCCATGGCGTCAGCTTGCCATGATCGGGCACCCGCACTGCGGCTTTCAGAATTTCAGACAATTGCTCCGGCGTCGGCCCCGGTTCGCCCATGGATTTGGGCGTAGCCGACCGGCGGCTCGCCAGGAAAGCACGAATGGAGGAGAGGTCGTTGAGGAGGGACATGGCGGGCAATGTGGCGGGAGCCCCCGCGGAAGGCAATGGTTTCAATTGCGCGCGACCTGTTAACCCAAAATTAAGGAATTCGTTGCCCGAGGCCGCACCCTTATGGTTTCTTGAGCGAACCGGCCGGGCTGGCTGGGGGAGAGTTGAGTATGATACCTGCAAACGGGCACGGCGACGGCAACCGTGCAATCCATCACCGCCAGCACGGCAGCGCGAAATCGGCGTTTGCCGTGATGGCGGTGCTCTTCCTGGTGGCCGCCGTGACTATCGTGGCGCCCCGTATCGCGTGGTCGTCGGCTGCCGATACCTTCGATGTTTCGAGCATCCCCCGGGATGCCGCGACGATCCTCGCCCACACTGCCGCCCACGACATTGCCATCGAAACCGTGGCGGCGGGACTGGAAGGACTGGAGCTTTCCGCGAGGCTGAACAAAGATGGCGGCCTGATCGAACGGCCTGTCACCTGGACGATTGCGAGCGCGGCGGGAGAACCGATCTACGCGGAAAATGTCCCCGTCGCGCAGGTCGCCGTCAAGCCCGGGAGCTACCGGGTCGGCATCAAATATGGCGCCGTCAACTTGAGCCAAACTGTCACGGTCGCAGACGGCACCAAACTTATCGCCAGCTTCGTGCTGGATGCGGGCGGGATTCGCGTTCTGCCGCGTTTGAAAGACCTGGGTCTTCCCGCCACGCCCTCGCGCAGTCTCGTTTTCGCGCTTACCGGCAACCGCAAAGGCCAGCTCATCGCTACATCGCAAGAGCCCGGTGAAATTCTGCGCATACCCGCCGGCGATTATCGGATCGAGAGCCGTTTCGATCAGGGCAACACAAGTGCGGTGGCCGATGTCCGTGTGAAGCCGGGCCTGATGAGCGCCGTTGAGATCGACCACGCCGCCGGGCTGGCGCGCCTCGCTTTCGTCGGCGCTCCCAATGCACATGTTGAGTGGCATGTCGCCGATGCGAACGGCACCGCCCTGCTCCCAATCACGGGCCTTTCAGCCGATGTGGTGCTGAAACCCGGCACCTATACGGCGATCGCCCAAACCGGCAAAGAGACGCTGAGCGCGAAGTTTGTGATCGCTGCCGGGGAATCCCGCGACATCATCCTGGGTAATTAGGCTGTAGACTCATAAAACCGCAACCACAAGCGCACTGATGCCAGCTTTGCCATGGCGAGATACGCGGATGCGTGGCGGTCGTAGCGCGTGGCGATGTGGCGGAACTGCTTCAGTTTGTT
>Ga0187892_10004128_pt1 | contig 24973 bp, 21 predicted proteins | sample MA1701073metaG_FD_139345 | JGI IMG/M metagenome (GOLD analysis project Ga0187892, IMG submission 139345) | Bio-ooze microbial communities from a basaltic lava cave in the Kipuka Kanohina Cave System on the Island of Hawaii, USA - MA170107-3 metaG ... | reverse complement strand
GTCGATTACGAGCGTCCTCAGCTGCGCGCCCGACCGGTTCGCTATGAATTTCGAGATTCCGACCCGGAGCGCGAAGTCTATCCTGAACGCCTCTCCTCCGGAGAACGTCTCGTAGCTCCGCGTTCCGGAGGAGTCCCCGATGTAAATTTCGAGGGTCTCCCTCTCTCCCCCTTTCTGCGTCGGCCTCACCATCTCGAGGCTGAGCGTCATCGCGCCTTCCGTGAGCTTGCTGAGGATTTTGTTCGCTTCCGCCTCTATCTCGGGTAGGGCGTGCTCGATTATGAGCGCCTGGAGCCCGTTCTTCCCGAAGGCTTTCGCGAGCTCCCGGAATATAAGTATCTCGTGATTCGTCTCCCCGATTTTAGTACTTATCTCGTTTCTTCTGACCGCGAGCTGCCCGATCCTTTCGAGGGCGCTGACGCCCCTGCTTATGTCCATTACGAGCCCGTCCTTTTGCAGTCTGAGCGCCTGGAGCCTGTCCTCGGAAGCCGACAGCTTTTCCTTAATCTCCCTCGCGAGGGTTTCTATGCCGCCGAGCCCGCTGATCTCATTTTCAATCTTTTCGAGTCTCTGTTTTTCCTCCGTTATACGCTCCGCAAGTTTTTTCTCTTCGCTCTCGCGGAGGCTGAGGCCGAGCCTCGCTCTCTCGAGCGTCTCTTTGTCGCCGGACGCATGCTCGAGCTTCTTAAGCGTATCCTTGACGGTCCTGTGCTCCTTCTCGTCGTAGCCGAGCGCGTCCCTTTTCCGCTCGAGCTCTTTCCGCTCCGCATCGTACTCTTTTTTGAATTCATCGCCGGCTATCGTTTTAGAGACGCCGTCGTAACTTTTTTTAGCTTCCCCGAGCTCGATTGCGGCGGCTTCCGATTCCCTGAGGCCCTGCTCTCTCTCTCCCTGCTCCTTGTGCAGTCCGGGCAGCAGCTTGATCGCGGCATCGGCCGGGGCGAGCTCTTTGCAGAGCGCTTTCTCTCTCTCCCCGAGGGCCGCCATGACCTTCCCGGCTTCGATTATATCGTCGTCGAGTCCCGAGACCGCCGTCCTGAGCTTTTCCGCGAGGGCGGCTCTCGCCTCTTCCTCGAGCGGCGATTCGCAGAGCGGGCAGTGGGCCCCCGTGTCCCCGGCGGCAAGCACATGGAGCTTTTGTTCTTCCTCTGTTTTTCTTTTTTCGAGCTCGGATCTTCTCGCCCCGGCCGCTTCCTTCTCCCCGCCGGTTCTCCTTAGCTCTCCCCTTAACGCCTCGGCCCTCCGTATGGTTTCGTTACACTCTCCGATCCGGGCGCTGATTACCTCGATCTCTTTCTTCAGCCTCCCGGACGACGAGGCTTTAGCTTCGAGCCCTTTTATTTTCGAGGAGAGCTCCCCGGCCCTCATGTCGAGCTCCGCCCTCTTTTGGCTGATCCTGCGGCTGAGCGCTGTGCTCTGCTCGTCGAGGACCAGGGCCTCCGCCCTTTTTTCGTCGAGCGCCCGGTCGAGGGCCGAGGCGTGCCTGAGCCTCTTATAACAGTCCTCTATCTCCTTCTCCCGCGAAAGTATCTCCCGGTCTTTCTTTATGCCTTCCCCGAGCGAGAGGGCCTCTCCTTCGAGCCTGACGCGGAGGGAAAGGGCGTTCTCTCTCTCTTCGCCCAGTCTCGTGAGCGTCTCGAGCCTGGACTTTACGGATTCGAATTCTCCCATGAGATCGCCGCGGATCGTCTCGAACCGGGCGATGGCGTCCGTGACCGTTTCTTCCTCGCTCCTTAATTCGAGGAGCTTCTTCTCGTAAGTTTCTTTTTGGGCGATCTCGCCGTCGAGGCGCGCGGCTTCGGCCTCGAGCGAGACCGCGGACGCGCCCGAGGCCTGGGCGTGCTCGCGCGCTCTCCTGGTGAGCGTCTCGTATTCGTCTAGCTCCAGAATCTTCGACAATACTTCCTTTCTCTCGGCGGGCGTCCTCTTCTTGAACTCGTCGGCCATTCCCTGCAGTATGAACGACGAGCAGATGAAGGAGTTGTAATCCATCTTCAATATCTTCTCGATTGCCGCCTGGGCCTTTACGCCCTGGTCGAGCGGTCTGTACGAGCCCGCGCCGACGTCGAACACCTGGAGGTCGATAGAGCTCTGCGAGCCGCCCTTTTTTTTCGATATAGTCCTCAGTATCCTGTACCTGATTCCCTCGGATTCGAATTCCAGCTCGACGCGCGATTCGGAGGCCCCTCTTTTGATTACCTCTTCCTTGTTCTTGACCCTGCACCTGCCCCAGAGCGCCCAGGTGATGGCGTCTATCAGCGCAGATTTGCCGTGCCCGTTCCTTCCCGAAAGACAGGCGATGCTGAAGTCCCTGAAGTCGAGCGCGGAGGTGTTTTCTCCGTAGCTCAAAAAGTTTCTAACGCTAAGCGTAAGCGGGACCATCGGTTAATGCCGACCCTCGTATAACATGTTAGTTAATATAACATTTACTCAAAATATCACATCTTTTAGGCTCTTTGACTTATATTAACTGTTCAGATAACTTAAACTGCGATGGAATTTTCCGATATCCTTTCCGTTATAAATCCGGAGCTCGAAGAGGTCGAAAGGGAGCTTGAGGCCAACATCGAATCCCCCGTTCCTCTCGTCTACGAGATTTCGAAATACCTTCTGGGGAGCGGCGGAAAGAGGCTCCGCCCTTCGGTTCTCCTGCTTTCAAGCGGGGCGTGCGGGCTCATGGACGGGAAAGAAAGGATATATTCCGCGGCCGCGCTCGAGCTGATTCATACGGCCACGCTGCTGCACGACGACGTGGTGGACGAGGCCAGGCTCAGGCGCGGGAAAACCTCATCGAACGTGGTCTGGGGCAATAAAGCGACCGTGCTCGTGGGCGATTTTATGCTCGCAAAGGCCCTGGGCCTGATACAGTCCTGCGGCAATCTGGAGCTCATCAAGTCCGTTACCGACGCCGCCGCCAGGCTCGCGGAGGGACAGGTGCTCGAGGTCATGAGCGCGAGCAGCATGCTCGAGGTGTCCGAGGAAGTGTGTTTCGGCATTATAGAAAACAAGACCGCGTCGCTCATCGAAAGCTGCGGGAGCGTGGGGGCCATACTCGCGGGCGCCGGCGAGGAGGTAAAGCGCTCCGTCGGGCAGTACGGGTTCAACATAGGCGTCGCCTTTCAATTGGTTGACGATGCGCTCGATTACTCGTCTTCGGAGAAGGAGTTCGGGAAAGGGGTCGGCCAGGACCTGATCGAGGGCAAGATGACGCTGCCGCTGTTTTATTCGCTCGACCGCGCCTCGGATAAGGAAAAAACGAGGGTGCAGGATATACTCCTTAACCGGGACGGCCTCAACGAAGGCGACCTCGGTTTTGTAAGGGATCTCGTCGAAAAGTACGACGGCGTGGAAAAGACCAAGGTAGTCGCGAAGAGCTTCATACACAAAGCCCGAAGCGCGATCTCCTCCCTGCCCGGGAGCACCTGCAAGGAGTCTCTCGGCATGCTCGCCGATTATGTGGCGGAAAGGAAAAACTGAGAAGCCCCGGGCGCTCTCTATGCGGGCTTGATCTCAAACATCATGACGTAGGCGTCTTCCCCGGTGTCGGAATAATATTTCCTTCTCGTATGGATGGTTTTAAAACCCATTTTCTCGTACAGGCCCCTGGCCTTTGTGTTAGAAATCCTGACTTCGAGGATAGCGTATTTCAACCCCCCTTCGGCGGAATGAGCTATGCAGTCCCGGAGGAGCCTCTCGCCTAACCCCATGTTCCTGAAGTCCGGATGCACTGCAATATTCAGGATATGGACCTCGTCGTATATCGTCCATGTCACGATATATCCGACGACCATTCCCCCGAACCTTATCACCCTGTTATAGGACCTCTCTGATTTTAATTCGCGTTCGAAGACCCGTCTCGGCCACGGGGTGGGGAAGCTCACGTTCTCGATGGATACGATACCGTCGAGGTCTTCGGGGGCAATCCTGTCGATATCGAATTTGGGCGCGTTTTCCATATTAATATTTTTTCAGGTTTGCGGTAATATGTCCACACCGTTTTTCGATTTCATGGTCATTTCCGGGAGTGTATCCCCGGCAGCTCCCCGGCTGCGGGTTTGTTCTTCCGGGACAATTTACGGGACCCGTGAGCGGGGTCAGGCGTTTTCCCCGACGCCTCCGATTAGTATCTTAAGTATTTCCTGAGCCGCTTTCGAGATGACCGTGCCCGGGCCGAAGACTGCCGTGACGCCCGCTTTGTAGAGGAATTCGTAGTCCTGTTTGGGTATCACGCCGCCTATTACGACCATTATATCCCCCCGCCCCATATCCGTTAATTCCCTTATCAGCTCGGGGACGAGCGTCTTGTGGCCCGCGGCGAGGCTCGATACGCCTATTATGTGCACGTCGTTCTCTATCGCCTGGCGCGCGGCTTCCCTGGGCGTCTGGAAAAGCGATCCGATGTCGACGTCGAACCCCATGTCGGCGAAGCTCGTGGCGATGACCTTGGCGCCCCTGTCGTGGCCGTCCTGCCCCATCTTCGCGACCATTATCCTGGGCCTCCTGCCTTCGAGCCGTGCGAACTCGTCCGCAAGCTCCCTCGCTTTTTTGAACCCGCTGTCTTCGGACATCTCTCCCGAATATACCCCCGAAATAGTGCGGATTACCGCTTTATACCGTCCGAACGCCTTCTCGCACGCGTCCGATATCTCGCCGAGCGTCGCGCGCCTGCGGGCAGCTTCCACCGAGAGCTCGAGGAGGTTCCCCTCGCCCGTCTCCGCGCACCTCGTAAGCGCGTCCAGCGCCGCCCTGACCGCGTCGTTGTTTCTCGCCTTCTTCAGTTTCCTCAAGCGCTCTATCTGCGCCGCCCTCACGGCGGTATTGTTGACCTCGAGTATGTCTATATCCGAGTCCTCGTCCGGGATGTATTTATTGACGCCGACTATCGTGTCCTGTCCCGAGTCAATCCTGGCCTGCTTTCTGGCGGCGGCCTCTTCGATCCTCATCTTGGGAAGGCCGGTCTCGATCGCTTTCGCCATTCCGCCGAGATTTTCCACTTCCTCGATGAGCGCCCAGGCGCGGTGAGCTATCCTGTCCGTAAGATATTCGACATAATACGAGCCTGCCCAGGGGTCGATAGACCTGCATATGTTCGTTTCCTGCTCCAGGTAAATCTGTGTGTTCCTCGCTATGCGCGCCGAGAAATCGGTCGGGAGCGCTATAGCCTCGTCGAGCGCGTTCGTATGTAGCGACTGCGTGCCGCCGAGGACGGCGGCGAGCGCCTCGACGCACGTCCTCACGGCGTTGTTGAACGGGTCCTGCTCGGTCAGGCTCCAGCCGGAGGTCTGGCAGTGAGTCCTGAGCGCCATCGATTTCGGGTTCCCGGGATTGAACCCCTTGATTAACTTGGCCCAGATCATCCTCGCCGCCCGCATCTTCGCTATCTCCATAAAGTGGTTCATCCCGATGCCCCAGAAGAACGAGATCCTCGGGGCGAAGTCGTCGATGTCGAGACCGGCGTTAATCCCCGTCCTCACGTATTCGAGCCCGTCGGCGAGCGTGTACGCGAGCTCGATATCGGAGGAAGCCCCCGCCTCTTCCATGTGGTAGCCGCTCACGCTGATCGAATTGAATTTCGGCATGCGCTCGGCTGTGAATTTAAATATGTCGGCGACGATCCTCATCGAGGGGCCGGGCGGGTAGATGTAGGTGTTCCTCACCATGAACTCTTTGAGAATATCGTTCTGTATGGTGCCGCTCAGGTTCTCGGGACTTACCCCCTGCTCCTCGGCCGTTACTATATAGAACGCCATTACGGGGAGCACTGCGCCGTTCATCGTCATCGAAACCGAGATCTCGTCGAGGGGTATCTCGCCAAAGAGTATCTTCATGTCGAGGACGGAATCTATCGCGACCCCCGCCTTTCCCACGTCTCCCATGACCCTTTCGTGGTCGGAGTCGTAGCCCCTGTGGGTGGGTAGGTCGAAGGCCACGGAAAGCCCCTTCTGTCCCGCCGCCAGGTTCCGTCTGTAAAACGCGTTCGAATCCTCTGCGGTCGAAAACCCCGCGTACTGGCGTATCGTCCACGGGCGCGTCAGGTACATCGACGGGTAGGGGCCGCGGAGGTAAGGGGGCAGGCCCGCCGCGTAGCGGAGGTGCTCGATGCCGAGAAGGTCTTCCCTGGTATATGCTGAATGGACAGGTATGTCCTCAGGGGTCATCCATTCCGAAACCGGCGGAATAATCCCGGCTCCGGGTTTCCCCTGCGCTCTTTTTTTGTAATCGATCCTCGAAAAATCGGGTCTCAATTCAGTCTCCCTTTCTATGCTCTCTTATGCCCGATATCTCCTGATACTTCCTCAGTATCAGGAGCGCGTTCGAGCGGGCGTGTATGAAGTCGTCTATCCCCGACGCCTTCAAGGCTTCGATGTGCTCCCCGGGGTTCCCGGCGATCAAAATGCGCACCTCGGGATTTTTCTCTCTCAGCATTCCGCAAATGCCGGGCGCGAGCTCCGGGTACTCCCTGTCCGAGCTGCAGATGACGACGATGCCGGCCCTGCTCTTGAGCGCCGCCATTACGCCATCGTCTATGGAGTCGAAGCCGGGATTGTCCAAAATCCTGAACCCCGCGCACCCGAAGAAATTCGCCGTGAACGCGGCCCTCGCGTTACGCACGGACGGGTTCCCTACGGGCAGCAAGAAGACTGTGGGCGCCCTGCCGGTCTCTCTTTTATATTTAATGGCTGCTAACCGTAATTCCTCGAAAGGCCCGGCTCCCCTGTATGGGCGGAGCGGCACTATCCGCATATCCCCTGTTTCGGATTTATCGGGCAGTATGTCCCCGAGGTATGATTTTTTTCCTTTGAGGTAGCCGATGTATTCTTTCATTGATAACGCTTTTGGGCGTTTCTCTATTCCGGCCTTTTTCCTGAGCGGTTTCTTCGGGATAACATCGCCTTTCTTTTTCGGACCCTTTTCGCGGAGATCGGGGTACCGGTTCGTGCCCAGAAGTATCGTTTTACCGGACGCTATGTCGCGGTCTCTTTCGCCCCTGGTTTTTTGTATCTCTTCCTGTATGAATCCGGCTTTGAGAGCATCCGCCAGCCCGCCCATTCCCTCGACTTTCCTGAATAGCTCCCACGCGGAGCCGGCGAGAGAGTCGGTGAGCTTCTCTATATAATAGGAGCCCCCCGAGGGGTCGGTCACGCGGTCGAGGCAGGATTCGTGCTTGAGTATGAGCTGCGTGTTCCTCGCGAGCCTTCGGGAAAATTCACGGGGTCTCTCGTATACGGAATCTAGCGGCAGCACGATAAGCGACTCGCACCCTCCTATCGCCGCGGCCATGGCCTCGACAGTGCCCCTCAGCATATTGACGTAGGGGTCGAAGACGGTCTTGTTCCACGAGGAGGTCACCGCCTTGATGCTCATTTTTTCGGCTGACTCTTTCCGGGCGCCGTACGCTTCGACTATGGACGCCCACAGGAGCCTCGCTGCGCGGAGCTTCGCTATCTCCATGAAGTAGCTTGAGCTTATGGAGAACGAGAAGCTCATGTGTGAGGTGATGCGGTCGACGCTCATATCGAGAGACGTGAGGCGGTCCAGATACTCGACGCCCGAAGCGAGCGCGAAGGCTAGCTCCTGCACGGCCGAAGCGCCCGAATCGTGGAAGTGATGGCCGGACACGTCGAGCGCCCGGTAAGAAGGCATATTGTTGTCGAGATAGGAAATGACCGATCTCAGCTCTTCAAACGCTTCGCGCTCGCCGCCGGGAACAGAGCCCCCGAGCGCGAGGGCTCGAAGCGGGTCGGCGTCTACCGAGCCTTCGAGCTTCTTCTTGTCAAGACCCCTTCTCTCCGCTTCTATTACGAAGAGCGATAATATACCGGGAGCCCCGGGACCGCACTTGAAATGGACCGGCACATCTTCGAGCGGGACGTCTTTCAATAACACGGACATATCTCTCCCGCTCTGTATCGGGACGCCGGATATGCAGCCGTGCCCCGCCTCGCAGACGAACGTGAGGGACTCCGCCCCCATTCCGAGACTCTTGAGCGCGAGCCTGTTCGCTTCTTTTACGCTGCCCGAGGCTATATATTCGCTGATCTTCCAGTCGTTGCTCCTTGTCTCATTGCCCCGCGCGTATGGGAACTCGCCCGGAACTTGCTCCGTCAGGTATCCGACCCCGCTCAAGTCGCCTTCGGTATAGAACGGGCTCACGGCGAAGCCCTCGTAGGGCTTCCAGTCGAGTTTCCCTATGTCCCCGCCGTGGAGGTCCTTCGCGATCTCGGCTTTCCACTCGGCGGCCGTGACTTCGGGGAACTCTTCAAATAAATTCTCGGTAACCTTTATTCTATCTTTCATATGGTATATTCGGGGTTTTTATGCCTGGCCTTAATTTATCGGCGGCTCAGGCATTAACCTAATAATAATAAATAAAACTCGATTCTATGCAAATGTGCGTGTTTACAGCGTTTCGGGTAAAAAATTTCGCCCGGCAGGGCCCGTCCGGCAATCGCCGGTCCGGGTCCGGGGATTTCCTTATTCCGATATACTATATAGTATTTACATGATGAAAAAGACCGCGGTCGTCATATTGTCGGGGGGTGTCGACAGCGCGACTCTCCTCTATGATTCCCTGAGAAAAGGATACGAAGTCGAATGCCTTACCTTTTTATACGGGCAGAAGCACGGAAGGGAAGTCAACTCCGCGCAGAGCGTCGCCCGTGGGGTGAACGCCCCGCACAAGGTTATCGACCTTTCCCCCTTGGGCGAGATACTCTCGGGCTCGGCCCTGACGGACGCTGATATGGAAATTCCTGATGTCCCCGAGACCGCGGAGCACTACGATACGCTTAAGACCACCATCGTCCCCAACAGGAACGCGATTTTTCTCTCTATCGCCGTCGGATACGCCGTGAGCAGGGGCGCGGATAACGTCTTTTTCGGCGCTCATAGCTCAGACAGGGGCGTCTATCCCGACTGCAGGGAGGAGTTCGTGGAATCATTTCAGGCCTCCGAGAGGCTCGCTACTGCAAACCCCGAGCTCAACGTCCTTGCGCCGTTCGTCTTCATGGATAAGGCGGATATCGTCATGCTCGGCGCGGCGCTGGGGGTTCCGTTCGGCGAGACCTGGAGCTGCTACAAGGGAGGGGACGCGCACTGCGGAGTATGCAGCTCCTGCAGGGAGAGAAAGAGGGCGTTTATCGATGCGGGGGTGCCCGACCCGACCCGGTACGAGAGATGAACATCAGCGAAATCTTCTATTCCATACAGGGCGAGGGGGTGGATATCGGTCTTCCCACCATATTCGTCAGGCTGTTCGCCTGCGATCTCAGGTGCTCCTGGTGCGATACTATGTACGCGGTCGAGGGCAGGGACTTCAGGAAAATGACTGTCGGCGAAGTCCGGGCCGCGATAGACGGCTTCGGGTGCAGAAGGGTATGCATTACTGGCGGGGAGCCCCTTATTCAGAGGGACGAGGCCGAGGAGCTTGCAAAAACACTAATAAAAGATGGTTATAGGATAGTGCTCGAGACGAGCGGCCACAAACTCCCGCCGCCCGTATTCTGGACCGAAAACTGCGTAATAAGCATGGACTGCAAGTGTCCGGGCTCCGGTATGGAGGAGAAAATGGACTTCGGGCTCTTTCAGAAGCTCCGCCCTCAGGACCAGCTTAAATTCGTCATAGCGGACGAGGCGGATTATGAGTACGCAAAAAAAATTCTAACGATGTATGCGATAAAGGCGAACATAATTTTCCAGCCCTCGGGGGGGCTTGGGCTCGGCTGGCTGCCTGACAGGATAATAGGCGATAATCTCGAGCGTGTCCGGGTCCTTCCACAGCTTCACAAGCTTATCTGGGGGGACAGGAGGGGTGTATAATTAAGGCTGAGCGCGCCGCCGGGCGTTTTGTTTTTGACGGCAATCATGTTATACTCCGCTCTTGGCTTTATAACTTACTAAACATGGGGTGATATTTGATACAGAGGTTGATAATGGACGAGATCAAGGAAAAATACGACTATGAGCCGTTTGCAGATACAGAAGAATATAGAGAGGTAAACGAGGCCTGCATCCACGGATGGATCGAGATTATGCGCCGGAAGGGTGTGAGCGGGATCGAGGCGATCCTCGACGTAGCCACGGGCGCCGGGACGATGGTGCAGATCGTGTTCGATCAGCTGCCGGCGAGCTGGAAAAAGGCCGCGGTGATGTGCCTTGACCAGTCCGGGGAGGCTCTCAGGCTGGCTCAGTCGAAGCTCGAGAAAACGGTCGAAAGATTGAAAATGGTGCATTCCTCCGTCGAGGATATGGACATACCCGACGCGAGCATAGATGTGGCCGTATGGGGGAACGGAATACATTACCTTTCCGAGCACGAGCAGCTCGACAGCATCAAGAGAATAAAACAAGCCTTGAAGCCGGGGGGTCTCTTTTTCTTCAATACCGCTTTTTACGAAGAGGCGAGGCCTGCCGAGACCCTGGCGTTTTACCGCACGCAGGTTAAGAACGCGGTCCAGTATCTCAGGGACCGCGGCATTAGCAGGCAGAAGGACGATTCCAGGACCGAGGCGTCTAAATTTCTCCCCAGGTCTTATTACGAGCAGTTGGTAAAGGAAGCGGGCTTCAAGCTCGTCGAGGTCAAGGAATACGCGGTCGACATGAGAAGAGAGGCGTGGGAGTACATAAGCTCCTTCCAGCAGTACGCCGCCGGGGCTTTAAGGGGCTACCCTGTGGACGCGGCCGTCGAGGCGATGAAAGAAGCCGTACAGCCGGCTCTGGAGCTGCACGGAAACAGGGACCCGGAAGGGAACCTCTACATAACGCGCAAATGGCTCGCCATAAGCACCGAGGCTTGATTTAGACCTGTAACCATTCCCGTCTGATAAATGTGATTGCTTAAGCGGATACGGATATTACATCAGGTTGTAATAGTCGAGGCCGAGGTGCGTGATCAGCTCCTCGCCCTTTATGTACCGGAGCGTGTTCTTCAGCTTCATGAGCTGAATAAAGAGGTCGTGCTCGGGGTAAAGTCCCTTTCCGTACATCGGGCTCTTGAAATAGAAGGACAGCCATTCCTGAATTCCGTCGAACCCGGCCCTTTTAGCCAAGTCCAGAAACAGCACGAGGTCGAGCACTATGGGCGCGGCCAGTATGCTGTCCCTGCAGAGGAAGTTGACCTTGATCTGCATGGGATAGCCGAGCCATCCGAAAATGTCTATGTTGTCCCAGGCTTCCTTGGCGTCGCCTCTAGGGGGGTAATAGTTGATCCTTACCTTGTGATAGTAGTTCGAGTAGAGGTCGGGATGGAGGTCGGGCTGGAACATGTATTCGAGTACCCCGAGCTTGCTTTCTTCCTTCGTTTTGAAAGAATAAGGGTCGTCGAGCACCTCGCCGTCCCTGTTCCCGAGTATGTTCGTCGAGAACCAGCCGCTTAACCCGATCATCCTGCTCTTGAGCCCGGGGGCGAGGATAGTTTTCATGAGCGTCTGCCCGGTCTTGAAGTCCTTTCCCGCTATGGGGACCTTTTTCTTCCTGGCGAAGTCCGTGAGCGCGGGGACGTCTACCGACAGGTTAGGGGCTCCGTTCGCATACGGCACTCCGCACTGAAGGGCCGCGTAAGCGTAAATCATGCTCGGCGCGATGTCAGGGTGGTTTTCCCTGAGGCCCTTTTCGAAAGAGGCCATGGTGGCGTGTACCGCGGTCGGCCTGATAAAGACCTCCGTGCTCCCGCACCACACCATAACCAGCCTCGATACGCCGCTCTCCTTCTTGAACCTCTTGATGTCCTCCATGAGCTGCCGGGCGAGGTCCATCTTGGTCTTGCCCTTTTTAAGGTGTTTTCCGTTCAGGTTTTTGACGTATTTCCTGCTGAATACCGCAGGCATAGGTTTTAATTTCTTAAGCGTGTCTTTTAATTCGCCGACCAGGTCCTTATCCAGTACCCCCGCCTTTAAAGCCGCTTCGTAACAATTATCGGGGAATATGTCCCATCCCCCGAATACTATGTCGTGGAGCTCCGCGAGCGGGATGAATTCCTTTATGAGCGGCGACTTCTTCTCGGTCCTTTTTCCGAGCCTTATCCTTCCGAGCTGCGTGAGGGAGCCTATGGGTTTTCCGATCCCCCTTTTAATGGCCTCGACCCCGGCGATGAACGTGGTGCTCACGGCGCCGCCTATGCCTGGAATCAGTACGCCGAGCTTCCCTTCAGGGGGGGGGATAATCTTCCTGTGTTTAATTGAAACCGATTTCTTTTTCCCGGCATCAGGCAAGGTAAGGTTTACCTCTTCGAGAACTGTTGTCCGCGTCTCGCTTTCTTGAGTCCGTACTTCTTCCTCTCAACCATCCTCGAGTCCCTGCTGAGCTGTCCCGCCACCTTGAGCGGCTTTCTGTTGGCGTCGTCCGCCTGGAGAAGGGCCCTCGCGATCCCGTGCCTCACCGCGCCTGCCTGGCCCGTAAGACCGCCGCCCTTGACGTCTACTATGACGTTGAACTTCCCGACCGACTGGGTCGTCGCCAGAGGTCCCAGGGCGTGTACCTTCCAGTATTCGCGCGGGAAATACTCTTCCGCTTCCCGGCCGTTTATCGTTATCTTTCCGTCGCCTGTCCTGAGCCAGACCCGGGCGACCGATGTTTTTCTTCTTCCGGTTCCGTAATAGTTAACTTCAGCCATATTTATCTGCTATACCTCCATGGATTCGGGCTTCTGCGGCGAATGCGGATGCTCGTTTCCGGTGTAGATCTTTAATCTCGTAATGAGTTTTTTCTGCCACCTGTTCTTGGGGAGCATGCCCCAGACGGCCTTTTTCAATATTTCTCTGGGCTTCTTCTTCGAGAGGTCCTCGGCGGCTATTGACTTGATCCCGCCCGGGTGCCCCGTATGCCAGTAATATCTCTTGTCTTCCGATTTTTTACCCGTGAATTTCAGTTTGTCGGCGTTGATGACTATTACGAAATCCCCTATATCGGCGTGAGGGGTGAACTGGGCCTTTTCCTTGCCTCTCAGTATCCTGGCTATTTTTGAAGACAGCCTTCCTACAGTTTTTCCTTCACCGTCGATCAGGAACCATTTCTTCTCGAAGTCTTCGCTTCTCGCCATATAAGTCTTCATTTTATCTGCCTCTAACTATTAGAGTTAAGCAAATCAATTTACCGTCTACAGAGGGAATGTCAAGCATGCGGCCCGCTCGCCGGGAAATAGCCCGAAATTGGTCTCGGCACCTAACAATGATATAATGATTCTAGAATACATAATAATATGCAATCATCGATAAAGGAAACGATAGAGAGACCGCCCGACTGGAAGCGGGGGTTCGGAGAGAGGCTCACCGGGATCCTCGGACGGGACGGGGTCATATACGCGGACGACGAGCTTCTCGCGTATGACTGCGACGCTCTCACCGGCTACAGGATCAAGCCTCTTTTTGTCGTGCTGCCGAGGACTTCGGGCGAGGTGTCGCGTGTAATGAAGATGTGTTATGACGAAGACGTCCCCTTTGTGCCGAGAGGGGCGGGGACCGGCCTCTCGGGAGGGGCCCTGCCCACGGACGAGGGCATAGTAATATCGCTTGCCCGCATGAACAGGATAATCGAGGTCGACATACCCAACGAGCGTGTGGTCGTGGAGCCGGGCGTGACCAACCTGTCGGTTACGAATGCGGTCAGCTCCTACGGCTATTATTACGCCCCCGACCCTTCGAGCCAGATTGTATGCACCATAGGCGGGAACGTCGCCGAGAACTCGGGCGGTGTGCACTGCCTTAAATACGGAGTAACCGCGAACCACGTCCTCGGGCTCGAGGTTGTCCTCCCCGACGGTGAGATTATAGAGACCGGGGGAAAGACCCTCGACCATCCGGGCTACGACATCATGGGACTCGTGGTGGGCTCGGAAGGGCTTCTGGGGATAGTCACGAAAATCACGTTAAGGATAATAAAGAAGCCCGAGACCGTAAAAACGCTTTTTGCCTCGTTCGACAGGATAGAGGAAGCGGGGGCTTCGGTTTCCGGGATAACGGCCAGGGGGGTGATACCCGCGGGCATGGAGATAATGGACAACCTCTGTATCCGCTCGGTCGAAGAGGCAGTTCACGCCGGATACCCCGTCGATGCGGGCTCCATACTCCTCGTCGAGCTCGACGGGCCCCATGCCGAGGTCGCGGCGCAGATGCCTCTCGTCGAAGAGGTGCTCAGGGGGCAGAGCGCGCTCGAGATAAGGATCGCCAGGGACGCGAAAGAAAGGGAACTCTTCTGGAAGGGGAGGAAGAACGCCTTTCCCGCAATGGGCAGAGTGAGCTCCGATTACTATGTCCAGGACGGCGTTATCCCGAGGAGCAGGCTCGCTGAAGTTCTGGGGAGGATAGGGGAGCTCAGCAGGGAGTACGGTCTCAGCGTGGGGAACGTTTTTCACGCGGGCGACGGCAACCTGCACCCGCTCGTGCTCTATAATTCGAAGATAGAGGGCGAGTCGGAGAAGGCGCTCGAGCTTGCGGGCAGGATACTCGGCGTATGCGTGGATGCGGGCGGGAGCATCACGGGAGAGCACGGCGTGGGGAACGACAAGAAGAGGTTCCTCTCGCTCATGTTCGACGAAAACGATCTCGAGACTATGAACCTCATGAGGTGCGCGTTTGACCCGAAAGGCCTCTCGAACCCCGGGAAGGTCTTCCCTACGCCCAGGACCTGCGTCGAGCAGGGAATGAAGCCATATGCCGAGCACCCTCTCCAGAAGGCGGGTCTAGGCGAGATGTATTAGTACCGGCAGCAGTCATTAAATTCATCGCAAATAAAAAGTTTCGGACGGTAGTCGAACATCTATGCCTGAATCCTCCATACTTAATGAGCTGACGAGTATAGTCGGCGGGGAAAACGCCGTTCTCGACCCGGAGCTGCTCCAATCCTCCGCGGTAGACGGCGTCGTACCCGCAATCGCGCTCTACCCTGAAAACATAGAGCAAATATCGGAAATCATGAAGGCGGCGTCGCGCGCCGGGGCTTCGGTCGTGCCCAGGGGATCGGGGACGAAGAGGGGGATCGGGAATAAGCCCCTCGGCGCCGATATCGTTTTATCGACCGGGAGACTCAACCGGGTTATTGCGCACGAATCGTCCGACCTCGTGGCGACTGCCGAGTGCGGGATCGCCTTATCCGATCTGCAGTCTTATCTCGGCGGGAAGAATCAGTTCCTTCCGGTCGACCCACCGCACGTCCGCAGCGGAGCGACCCTGGGCGGTATTATCGCCACGAACGACAGCGGCCCTCTCAGGCTCAGGTACGGGACATCGAGGGAGCTCCTTATCGGCATGAAGGCCGTTCGCGCGGACGGCGGCATCTTTAAAGGCGGCTCGAAGGTGGTGAAGAACGTCGCCGGTTACGACATGCCGAAGCTCTTCGCCGGCTCCCTCGGCACTCTCGGAATTATCACTGAGGCGACGTTCAGGCTCTACCCCGTTCCGGAAATGTCCAGGACCTATATCGCCGGTTTTGAATCCCTCGACAATGCGCACGATACGGTCAGGTCCCTCATTAACTCGAACCTCGTCCTAAACGCCCTTGAGCACATGAATCCCGCACTCGCGGGGAGCATTACGGAAGGGCTCGGTCTCGGCTCGGACTGTAACCGGTACACGCTCGCCGTGAGGATAATGAACGTGCCGCGGGCCGTAGAGGACCAGGTGAAAACGGTCTCCGGCATCTCGCAGGAGAACGGCGGTAAAGGCCTGATAATAGAGGCTCAAAATGAAGAGGCTTTCTGGCATGAAGTAAGGGAATTTCCGTGGAGGTCTTCGGAGCAGGCAGGCGCTGTGCTCAAGGCGGGCGTGCTCATTTCAGACGTCCCGCGGGTGTTCATCCTGCTCGATGAATTATCGGATAAATACGGCATCCGCGCACATGCGTCCGCGAGGGCGGGTAACGGGATCGTGATTATATCGATTAACGGAGACAGGGAACCGGTAATAAATTCGGTGAGAGAGCTGAGAGGATTATCCGAATCTGCGGGGGGCAGCCTCGTCGTCAGGGAAGCGTCGCCGGATATAAAGCCTGCTCTCGACGTCTGGGGCGGCATGGGCTCTTCGCTCGGCCTCCTGAAAAGGATAAAATCGGCCTTCGATCCCGGGAATATACTCAACCCCGGCAGGCTCTTCTGAAATATAAAAACCGCATTGAAATCCCTTGCGCTCCACTCCCCGCTTGGTTAGGCTATTCCCGCCTTTTACTCGCTTAGCCTCTGCCTCGGGAATGTGATGATCCGTAGAGACGACACCGACGGGTGGATTCTTATAACCCAGTATGACCACGCGGTCCTGGCCGGGAATCTCATGGAGCGCTGGGGGAACGAAACATTTACCTCTCCCCAGCCGCGTGATGAGGTGCTATTCGCCGTGAGAGAGCACGACTGCGGTTGGAAGGAGTGGGACTCCTCCCCGAAAATTAATCCCGAAAACGGATATCCGGCTAATTTTATGGAGATGGAGTCTTCCGACCAGACCGGTATATGGAGGAGGTGCTTTGAATCTAATGCGGAGGAGCATCCGTATGCCTCCGCCCTCATCGCGCTCCATTTCGCGAGGTTCAACCGGAAGCTGCTGACCAGGGACCCCTCCGACCCGTACGCGAGATCGCTCGATGACGGGATAGACGGGTTTGTCTCGGATAAGCTCGGTATCGATGTTTCGAAGCGGGGCGCCGTACCCCCGGGGGTAAAAATAAACCTGAGGCTCCTCCAGGTGGGGGACATCATTTCCCTCGCCCTCTGCCACGGCTGGGAATCCATGGAGATAGCCGACGTCCCTCTCGATTATGAGGGGAATTCCCGGAGGCTCGCGCTCAAATCGTCTGACGGATACAACTTTACGGTCTCGCCCTTCCCGTTCCCGGGGACTTCTCTTGAGCTCCGCGTGCAGGCGCGGAAGCTTGGAAAGAAAAGCTATTCCGGCGACGAGGATTTAAAAAGGTCCCTCGGTAACGCGCCTTACGCCGCCCTTGATTTCACAATAAGAAAAGGCTAAACATTTAGTATGCGGGAAAGTTTGTACGACGCATTCGACGAGACGGACAAACCGAGCGCCGAGCTTATAGAGGACTGCGTCCACTGCGGCTTTTGCCTCTCCGCTTGCCCCACGTACCAGGAGACCGGAAACGAGCTCGACTCCCCGAGGGGGAGGATATATCTCATGAAGTCCGCTTCCGAGGGAAAGATACCGATGGGAGGCTCTCTCGTAAAGCATCTCGATATGTGTCTCGGGTGCCTCGCGTGCGAGCCCGCCTGCCCTTCGGGGGTGCAGTACGGGAGGCTCATCGAGGCGGGAAGGTCCCAGATAGAAAGACGTTACGAGCGGCCCTACGCCGAGAGGCTCTACAGGTCATTGATCTTCTCCCTCTTTCCTTACCCGGGGAGGCTCAGGCTCCTCCTGCCGTTCTTCTATCTTTACCAAAAGCTCGGAGTAAAGAAACTTGTCGAGTCTTCCGGGATACTGGGGGCTGTATCACCCAGCCTCGCTCAGATGGAGGGGATGCTTCCGGAGGTGGATTCCCCGACAGTACCGCGGGCGCTTCCCGGCGTTGTTCCGGCCAGGGGTGAGAAGCGTTACCGCGTGGCGCTCCTTACCGGGTGCGTGCAGAGTGTTTTCTTCTCAAAGACAAACGAAGCGACTGTCAGGGTGCTGGCGGAGAACGGGTGCGAGGTGCTGGTTCCACGGAATCAGGGATGCTGCGGCGCGCTTTCGGTGCACTCCGGGAGACTCTCCGAAGGGAGGGACTTCGCGAGGTATCTCATCAGGAGCTTCGAGGGCGTTGACGTCGACGCCATAATCGTGAATTCCGCCGGATGCGGCTCGACCATGAAGGAATACGGGGAGATACTGGGGGACGATCCCGTATTTGCCGAGCGAGCGCGGAAAATCAGCGAAAAAACCAGGGACGTGATGGAGTTCCTCGGGGATATAGGCCTCGCCGGGGAGCTGAAAGCCCTCGATTTAAAAATCACGTATCAGGACGCCTGCCACCTGGGACACGCGCAGAGGATAAAGGAGCAGCCGAGGGACGTCCTCAGGCGGATACCGGGGGTAGAGTTCACGGAGCTTCCCGAATCCGATCTCTGCTGCGGCAGCGCCGGCATATATAACATGGTGGAGCCCGAAATGTCGGGCAGGCTTCTCGAGCGGAAGATAAGGCATCTGAAAGAGACGGGCGCGGATTACCTGGTGGCGGGAAACCCCGGCTGCCTGCTCCAGATAAGGAAGGGTATCAGAAAGTACGGACTCCAGATCAAAACGGCACACCCCGTCGAGCTCCTCGATTGGTCTTACAGGGGTATAGCGGAATAACCTGTTTCGATTATCAGTAACTTATCCCCCGGCCCTTGATCTCGTCGAGCACAGCTCCCAAGGGCTTGTCTTCGGAGACCCAGTAATTTCCGCTCATGTCCGGCTTGAATACGGGATTTGAAATCCTGCATACCTTGAGCACCTTTTCACAAGTGAGGGTCTCCATGGAGCTCTGTCCCGTTTTCACGCATGACAATTCGAAGCCTGGAATGTTCACGGTGAATGCGGACCAGTTGCCGGGGTTAATGTCGGACGTCCACCCGGCGCTCGCGCCCGGGTCTTTAACGGGGTGCGTGATCCAGTAATCGCTCTCCGATGTGTTGTTCAGTAGATAGAGTCCCTGGGACGGTTGCTTGCCGGTGTTGAGTGTTACACTATCGCCCTTGTACTCGAAACCCGTCCGTGTGCAATTTTCAGGGAGCTTATAGTTCGAGTTGTCGGCTTTACAGTTCAAGAACGAAACCGATAATAAAAACGCGCAGATGACTGCCGCCCCCGCTTTCTGTTTCGTCATATCTCCACCTTTTAGAATCCTGCATTCAAAGTTTACTATAAAGATTCATGTTTGAAATGAATTTCTTCGATAGCATCCGTAAAATCTGTCGGTTATCATATATAAAATTGTACAAACATGATTTGAAGGATGGACGGAATGAGACAGCTTCCTGTTACGCTTGCCGCGATCTTCATATTTACACTTGTATCTTGCGATGATGTGGAGGACTTTTTCCGGGGTCCCGTCGACCCTCTCATAGACCGGGAAGTGGTCGAATCCCAGGATTTCAACCTGACCACGCCGCTTTACGGCATGCAGGTAGCGATTGATTCCCGAGTGGACGCCGGCGATCAGCATGTCCTCGACCTCCTCGATAACAGGGCGGAACAATTCCTCAACTGCCAGTTCGGCGACTCTCAGATCGGGTTCGAGGATTTCATGCTCGATAACGGTACAATAGTCCCTCCGCTGTCGGAGCTCAGGGTGTATGTCGTCCCCAACCGTTTTGAGTGCGAGGCTATCGGCCGCAGCGAGTGCGGCGGCATCTATTTCTTCGATATAGACGCGATAGTTATATCAGAAGGGGGCTTCGAGGGGTGCGGAGAGTTCTCCGTCTGGAAGCACGAGCTCGGCCACAGGTACGGCATGGAGGCCGACCACAGCAACCAGTCGGACTTCGAGCCCTGCTCCAAGCCCGAAACATGCGACCCCGGCAACATATTCGATTGATCTGAGGACGGGAGATCAGACTTTCTTCGCGCTTTTCCTCAATGCGAGCCAGAGGACTGCGTTCACCGTAACCGACAGCAGAACGAGCAATGCGATCGTGAATTTGAAGAACTGGCGGGGCATGATATAAAAAGAGAGGTCGAGCCTGTTGTTTACCCAGAGGTCGTTCCTGAAAAGGAGCGGATGGAATATATCCCTCCAGAACGTGACGAAAAACGGGAGCACGAGCAGGAGTGATAGAACGATTGCGGCGTTGATCAGGGCATAGCGCGAGACCTTTTTCCCGTCGTACGTGAGTATGAGCAGCGTGAGCGCGATAACGCCGCCTATGAGCATCCGGTCGAATATGCCGCGCACCTCCTTCAGATGCGCTTTCTCCTTTGCGGTCCAGAAACTATCGAGCCCGCCCCGGTGCCTGAAAAAAGATGCGAGCTCGTCAATTCCCCTGTAGGCGGTGTCGTATCCGATGACACCGCACCTTTCGTGCCATGCGCAATTGAGCTTCATCCACCCCGGCGCATAAAAAGTCAGGGACATCGGAATATAAAAGGTGAGGTAGAAAAGGGAAACGAAAAGAGCTGTCCCTTTTAAACGGTTAAGAACGCCGATGCGCAAGGTGCGGTTTTCTCCGAACGTGTGTCATTGATTATTCGTTTCGGTCCGTTTGCTTCTCTAGTGAATATCTCAGCAATAAATACCCGAATACAGCCGAGACGAACGATCCCGCGAGGATTCCGAGCCTCGCCGAAATACCCTCGTCGGACATGCCCGGGTCGAAAGCGAGCGTGCTTATAAACAAGCTCATCGTAAACCCTATGCCGCATAGGACGGACGTCGCGTAAAGCGTGAGCCATGTCGCTCCCTCGGGCATCCTGGCTAATCCCAGCTTTATGCAGATCTTCGCGAAACCGAATACCCCGAGCTGCTTTCCGAGGAAGAGCCCCAGCGCGACGCCCACGGGTACGGGCTCGAACAGCGTGTGGAGGCTCAATCCGTCGAGCGATACGCCCGCATTGGCGAAGGCGAAAACGGGCATGATACCGAAAGCCACCCAGGGATGGAGCGTGTGCTCGAGCTCGCGGAGAGGGCAGGGCTCCTCGTCCTTTGTCCTCATCGGGATAGCGAACGCCAGCACCACTCCCGCGAGTGTCGCGTGCACGCCCGACTTGAGAACGCATATCCAGAGCACCGCTCCGACCAGCACGTACGCCGCGATCCTCTTCACGCCTATGAAGTTCATTGCCGCAAGCGCCGCGACCGCGATTCCCGCCATGACCAGGGATACGAGTGAGAGCTTCCCCGAATAGAAAATAGCGATTATCACTATCGCGCCGAGGTCGTCTATTATCGCGAGGGTGAGGAGGAAGAGCTTCAAGGAGAGCGGGACCCGCGAGCCCAGGAGCGTCATGATGCCGAGCGCGAACGCGATGTCCGTAGCCGCGGGTATTGCCCAGCCGTCGAGCGCTCCGGGATTATTGAAATTGAAAAAGACGTATATCAGGGCCGGTACCGCCATGCCTCCGACCGCGGCGATGCCGGGGAGCGCGATCTGAGAGAGACTCGACAGCTGCCCGTCAAGCACCTCCCTCTTTATTTCGAGACCGATGAGGAGGAAGAATACGGCCATGAGGCCGTCGTTGATCCACAGCAGCAGGGGCTTCGCCAGTTGGAGCGCTCCTACCCTGATCTCAACGGGGGTATCCAACAGGAGGTCGTAGAGGCTCGATATTGGCGAGTTGTTCAGTATGAGAGCGAGCACAGCCGCTCCCACAAGAATAATTCCGCTCGCGGATTCGAGTTTCAGGAATTCACGGATAGCGTTTACGGCGCGTCCGGCGATGACTGCCATTATGGATTGGTCCTTGCCTGAGCATTAAGATTATACGTAAGCCGGCTCTCAAATTCAAAACATAAAACCCTTACAGGGCTTATATGTTCTGCGCTATGTTCCATTTTGTAGAAAAACATGCGATGTGTTAATATCCTGAAACTCGGACGAATAGCTGTATTAAGCGGAGTCTCAATTGGAAATCGGCTACTTTACAATGCCGCTTCACCCGGCGGGCTCGGACCTTACCGAAACACTCGACGCCGACCTCGCACAGATCGTTTTCCTGGACGGGCTCGGGTTCAGGGAAGCCTGGATAGGGGAGCATTTCACGGCCGGATGGGAGAACATTGCGGCTCCCGACCTCCTGATTGCGAAGGCGATACCGCTTACGAAGAATATCATCCTGGGGACGGGCGTATCCTGCCTCCCCGACCACGACCCGTTCGTCCTCGCGCACAGGATCGCCGTGCTCGACCATCTCGCGAAGGGGCGGTTCTACTGGGGCGTGGGAGCAGGGAGCTTCCTCGGGGATTTCGAAGCGTTCGGTATAGACGTGAAATCGGGGGAGCAGAGGGACTTGACGAACGAATCGCTCGAATTCATTTTGAACTTGTGGAACGATCCCATGCCCGGGAAGTATGAGAACAGGCGTTGGAAATTCACCGTTCCCGCGCCGCAGGCGGACGTCGGTCTCGGCGTGCATACGAAGCCCTACCAAAAGCCCCATCCCCCGATCGCGGTTGCAGGCATCACCGAGGGCTCCGGGACGCTCAGGATCGCCGGATCGAACGGGTGGATTCCGATGAGCATCAATTTCATCACGAGGGACGTATTGAGGACACACTGGGCGTCGGTCGAAGAAGGGGCCGCGAGCACCGGCAGGAAGCCCGACAAATCGCTCTGGCGCGTGGCGAGGGATATCTATATCGCGGAGAGCACCGAGGAGGCGCGGAGGGACGTGATTGAAGGCACGCTCGCAAGGGATTTTACCGAATATTTTTTCAAGATGGTCCCCAAGATAAGAGGGAACCTCGATATATTCAAGACCGAAAAGTCCATGTCCGACTCGGAGGTCACGATCGACTACATGATGGACAATCTGTGGATCGTCGGAAGTCCGGACGATGCGGTCGAAAGGATAAGGGAGCTCTACGATTACGTGGGCGGGTTCGGCGTGCTCCTTGTGATGGGACACGAGTGGAAGCCCGAGGACAAGTGGACAAGGTCTATGAAGCTCCTCGCCGAAGAGGTCATGCCGAGGCTCAGGGATTTAAAATAAAGCGCGTTTTCCGATAACCCATAATAATCGAAAGAGAGGCCGGAAGCGGCGGCGGGATCGCCGGTTGACTGACTGCAATCGAGGGTCTCCCGATCTTTTTAATTCAGGAATATGCGAAGGGAATACTGGTACTTAATAATTGCAGGGATATTATACGGAATCATAGCGCCCGGCGGGCAGTTCCTACTCGACCGCGGGTTTTCCCTGTACGAGATTTCTTTCTATAGGTCTTTGCTCGTTTTCGTCATTCTCCTTCCCGTGGTGCTGATAAGGCCCGGCCGGTTCATGCTGAACAGGGATAAGATTCCGTTCTATGCGCTCTACGGTCTTATAGGCGGGCTCCTCGAGCTGTTCCTGTTCACAGGCATTGCATTGGGAGTGCCTGTTGCGCTAACGGTGCTGCTCCTCTATACCCAGCCCGTCTGGACGATATTCATAGGAAGGCTGATCCTGGGCGAGAGGCTCTCGCGCGTTAAGATCGTTTCAGCGCTTCTCGGTCTCGCGGGGCTGGTCATCCTGCTTAAGTCGTGGGAGACGGGGTCGGCGGGCTCTCTATACGGCATAGCCGCCGCTCTTGCAGCGGGCGTGCTGCTTTCGCTCTGGGTCATACTGGGCAAAAGGAGCGCGATGCTCGACCAGCACTATATAACGACCACGTTCGGGTGGTCGGGATTCGCATCCGTCTGGCTTCTCCTGCTTCTGCCTGTAATGGATTTTCTCATCGCCGATAAGGGGCTGCTCAGGCTCTCGCTCGGCCTGACTCAGGCGGATTGGGCGTATCTCGCGGCTTTTGCCGTCCTTGGAGGCGCGCTGCCTCACCTGCTTTTTTACAGGTCGCTCGAGAGGCTCACGGCCTCGGTCGCGGGTATTATACTGCTGCTCGAGCCCGTGAGCGCTACGATAATAGCGTGGGCGTTCTTCTCACAGAAAATAGGATTATATATTTTTATAGGCGGCGCATTTATACTGTTGTCCAATTATCTGATTATTCGGAGCGAGCGGATCGAGACGCCCGTCTTCTGAGTTTTGTATAGCTTATTTTTGATCGCCGGTTTCGACCGGGGTAGCCGCCCCTTTTATATCGCTCGAATTAACGACCTTGTTAATCCCGTCCGCTTTCACTACCGCGAGGCCGTTTAATCGGAGCACCGTGTCGAACAGAATGAGCACGTCTTCTTTTTTCAACCCGCCCTCAGGGGTTATAATGCTGATCTCGTCCGGATGAACGGAGCCGTCGATGACGTAAGTTTCATCGTTCAACTCGCTCACCGCCATAATCAGGTCGATGATATTGATGCTGCTCTGAAGATTGACTATGCCGTCCCCGGAAGCGGCATCCCTCTCTCCCGCATCTTCTCTGCCCTGCTCGGTCTGTCCGCGGACTTCCCGGAGCGGCGATCGGTCGTCTACCGGCATGGTTGCAATGTCGAGAACAAGCAGCCCGATGAGGAATATGATTGTTCTGAATATCATTTCGACTCATGGACAGCGCGGATGTGCATTCTATAACCTCTCGATATTATTGTATTAAAAAACAAGGAACATGTAAGAAATACCAAGGACTATTCTAACACGAAAATTCACAGGCGGGAAATTTTCGCTCGTTAAGAAACGAGCTCGCTCAGGCGTTTTAACCTTTCGGTCCTTTTTTCCTTTCTTTCCTGGGCTTTTTTCCAGAGCCTTTTCTCTTCGGGGGTTTCGGGTTTGAACTCGGGCACCTTTTTCGGGACTCCGTCATCCCCGACATGCACGTAAGTCAGGAAGGCGGTACACGTATGTTTTTGTTCCCCGGTCAATATATTTTCGGACAACACTTTTATCCCGACTTCGAGGGAGGTGTTCCCGACGTAGGTAATGCCGGACTTGAAAATAATTATGTCTCCGACCCTGATGGGCGAGTAGAAAAACAGCTCGTCGACGGAGCCCGTCACAAGCACGTCCTTGACGAACCTCATGGCGAGTATGGCGGCGGTCTCGTCTATGTCGAGCATCAGCTTCCCCACGGACATGAAGCTCCCGTAGAAGCTGTCTTCAGGGAGCACCACTTTCGTCGTCTCGAGGCGCATCCTCGTAATTTCGGTTTCGTCGATTATATTCCTCGCCTGCTCGTCCCTCCTGCCGATCTTGGAAACCCTCTGCTCCCTCCGCTTCCTGGCTTCATTGTAGAGCGCCGTTTCCCCCTCGTCTGCGGGTACGATCTCCTCCGAGAGGCGCCTCGGGTTTCCGTCCTTATCCACGGCTATGAACGCCAGGCGTGAGTGGGTCGTTAGTTTTTTCTCCCTGGTCTCGAGGTTCTCGGAATGCACGGTGACGCCGATCTCCATGGAGCTCGATCCGATATATTCGATCGTGCTGTCGAGGGTTACTATCTCCCC
>Ga0187892_10004127_pt1 | contig 24975 bp, 19 predicted proteins | sample MA1701073metaG_FD_139345 | JGI IMG/M metagenome (GOLD analysis project Ga0187892, IMG submission 139345) | Bio-ooze microbial communities from a basaltic lava cave in the Kipuka Kanohina Cave System on the Island of Hawaii, USA - MA170107-3 metaG ... | reverse complement strand
CTCCGGTGCTGGGTGCCAGGTTCTCTAAGCTCCGGTGCTGGCTGCCAGGTTCTAGCAGCTTGTTGAAACAACCCCGGTGGTTGTCATTCCGAGCCGCCGCAGGCGGCGAGGAATCTGCATTTCCTGGCGTTTTTCTGCAAAATGCTGATCCCGCGCTTCGCTCCGGATGACCGTCAAGAGCGTCTTTCAACAAGCTGCTAGAACTCGGCGCGGACGCCGGCGCGCACCCCGCGGCCCAGCGCCGGGTAGCCCAGCACTTCCTCGTACCGTTCGTTGGCCAGGTTCTCCAGCGCCACGAAGTATGTCAGCCGGTGCGGGCTGCGATAGCTCCCGCTCAGGTCCCAGCGGGCGTAGCCGCCGTTGCGCGTCAGGTTGAGCGGCGGGAAGAAGAAGTCGCTGTCCACCCGGCCGCCCGCGAAAAGCGCGGTCGAAGCCACGTTGAACCGCCGCCAGCCCCACAACAACTGCAAAGACCCGGAGTGGCGCGGCCGCCGGAGCAGCGGGCGACCCACGCCGACGATAGGGCTGGCCGGGCTGGGCGAATCGGTGACCTGCGAATCGAGATAGGTGTAGCTGCCGACCCCGCGCACGCTGCGCAGGGGCGCGACCTCCAGGGTGACCTCCGCGCCCCGGGCCGTGGCGCGGCCGATGTTGATGAACGTGGTGTTCACGAAGGCGATCAGGTCGCGGAAGCGGTTGTCGAACCAGTTGATTTCGAGCTTGGCGCGGTCGCCCAGCCAGCGCTGCTCGAGGCCGAAGTCGAAGCTGCGCACCCGCTCCTCGCGCAGGTTGGGGTTGCCCAGGAAGCCCAACGACAGGCTGAAGTTCTCGAGAAACGTCGGCTCCTTGATGCCCGTGCCGAAGTTGAACTTCAATTTCGTGGCGCCCCAGGCCGGATCATTCGCGCCCCGCCGCAGGACGTGCGCCAGTGAAACGCGCGGCGTGGCCTCCACGCCGAAGCTGCTGCTGCCCTCGATGCGCACGCCGGCCGTGGCCGAGAAGCGCCCGAAGAGCGACTGCTGCTGGAGCACGCCGCCCACGTTAGTGCGGTGGACAATCACCGGCGGCGGGGAAAAGGCCGGGAATGAAGGGAAGATGCTGATCAGCCGTCCCTTCTCGCGCTCGTACTCGAAAGCCGCCGTGAAGGTGTGCGCGGCACGCATGCTCCAATCGCTCTGGTAGCCGGCGCGGTGTCGGCGCGTGTCGTTGGTGTCGTCGAAGGCGAAGTCGGAGAAGAGCGGCGGGTCCTCGAACAGGTTGAGGGAACGGTAGCGCGTGCGGCTGTAGCTGTAGCGGAAGCGCTGCGTCCAGTTGTCCCGGGCGCGGTGCTCCAGCGAGAACCCGGCCAGGCCGTCGCCGCGCCGGATGTGCGCGTCGCTGTCCGGCCGCTGGTAGTGCACCTGGCCCGGCGTCCCGGCGGTGCCGGCGGTGCCGTGCAGAATGGCGCGCAAGGCGGCCCGCGGGTGCAGGGCCACCCCGAAATTGCCGGACCACGCGGTGTTACGGAACGCGCTGTTGACGCCTTCGTTGTCCGTCAGCAAGCGGTTCACCGCCAGCGAGTAGTCGGAGCGCGCCGCCTCCCCGGTGACGCTGGCCCCGCCGTCGAAGGTGGAGTGGTTCCCGCCGGCCACGACCAAGCCGAAATGCGGCCGCTGGTCTTCCGCCTGCCCGCGGCGCGTGAACAACTGCACGGTGCTGCCCATGGAGTCCGAGCCAAAGAGCGCGCTCTGCGGGCCGCGCACAATTTCCACCGATTCCAGGTGGACGGCCGCCAGGTTGGCGAAGTTGAACGTGCCGCCAGGCTCGTTCACCGGCACGCCGTCAATGAACACGCGGTTGTGGTCCGATTCGCCGCCGCGGGCGAAGAGCGAGGCCACGCCGCCCGGCGCGCCGGTCTGCGCCAGGTGCAGGCCGGGCACGGAGCGCAGCAGCTCGACCACGCGCAGGGCTTCGCGCTGCTCGATTTCGTCGCGCGAGATGACCGTGATACTGGCGCCCACCTGGCTGCTGGGGGCGGCGGTGCGCGTGGCCGTCACCACCACTCGTTCGCGCACGGGCGCCACCTCCAGCTTCGCTTCCACCGTTTCGCCGGGTCGCACCGGGCGCGACCAGCGCTCGAAGCCGGTGAGCTCGACCTCCAGCGTCGCCCCGCCGCCGTTCAGCCGGAAGGCGCCCTGCCCGTCGGTGAGGCACTCCGCCACCAGCCGGCCGGACTCGTCACGCAAGCGCACGGCCGCGCGCGGGATGCGCGCCCCCCCCGCGTCGCTGACCGTTCCGGTAATCGTGGCGCTGGAATGCGCTTGCGGCGCGGCGTACAGGGGCACCAACGGCAGGCATCTCCAAGCCAACAGCACAGCTAATCCCAGGCGCAATCTCATGGTGTCCTCTCCTCTCTCTCGCGTGAGAGATGAAGTGGCCTCCCGGGGCCCGGGAGGGAAGGCGGATTCCGCCGGTCTCCTGGCTGGGCGGTTCTGATTCCCCGCGCGCCTTCCCGCCCTGTCCCCTTCCCCCGGGAGGAGGCCAGGACCGCAGGGCAGTGACGCGCGGCGTTTCATCTGTGGCCTGTAGGGGCGGGTCTTTAGTGACCCGCCCTCCTTTGCTTTGGACCCGCGTTCTGGTGCGAGGGCGCTGACCTCACCCGGATACGGATCGTCTGCCAAGCGGGCCGGTCTAAAGACCGGCCCCTGCATCCACAGCCGCTTTACAGTCGCGCGGCGGCGACGGCTTTGCACCGTCTTCCCGTGCGCGGAATCCGCGGTGAACGAGTGCAGCGCGGCTGAAGGGCTTCGACCTGCTCTTCAACTGCGCCGCCGGATGAATCTTCAAATGGTTGATTTCTCATTCTTGATTGTTTCATTGGTGTTGACTCCCGGCCGTCAACAAGCAAGAATCCAAAATCAAGAATCTACTATGTCTCACCATCCGCTTCTAAACCGGCTCGACCACCCTCCCCCGCACCGTCACCCGGGGCTGGCCGTCGGCGGCCGGTTCCACTTCCAGGGCGGCGCCGAACATGGATTCCAGCACCTCGCGCCGGTACACCTCCGCGGGCGGGCCTACGGCCAGGCATTTGCCGCGAGCGATCAGCGCGATCTGATCGGCGAAGTCGGCGGCCAGGTTCAACTCGTGCGTCACCACCACCACGGTGTGCCAGCCGGTGTCGGCCAGCCGCCGCAGCAGCCGCAGTAACTCCACCTGGGCGCCGATGTCCAGGTGCAGGGTGGGCTCGTCGAGCAGCAGCAGGAGCGGCTGCTGGGCCAGCGCGCGCGCCAGCACCACGCGCTGTTTCTCGCCGCCACTGACCTGGTGGACCCAGCGCGCGCGCAGGTGCAGCGCGCCCACGTGCTCGAGCGCCGCTTCCGCCACGCGCGCATCTTCCGGCGTCTCGAAGTGCAGCCCGCGCCCGTAGGGATGGCGGCCCTGCATCACGTAGTCCCACACCCGCACCGGGAACAGCAGCGGGCTCTCCTGCTGCACCACCGCGATGCGTTGGGCGCGGGTGCGCGCCTCCAGCTTGCTCACCTCGAAGCCGTCGAGCTGCACCCGGCCGGAAAGCGGCGGCAGCGCCCCGGACATCAGCCGCAGCAGGGTGGACTTGCCGCTGGCGTTCGGACCGACGATGGCCACCAGTTCGCGCTGGCGGGCGCGCAGCGAAGTCGCTTCCAGCGTAAACAGCGGCGCCTCCTGCGCGTGGGCCGCGTAGGCGTAGCTGGCCTGCTCGAGCAGCAAGCGCACGTCGCCGGGCCCGCGGCGCTCGCGGAGCGCCGCGCCGTCCTGCGTAAACATGGCCGCGGCCCCCGGGGCGCTCACAGCAGCCTCCGGCGCAGCAAGTAGAGAAACACCGGGGCGCCGGCCGCCGCGGTGATGGCGCCCACCGGCAATTCCATGGGCGCCACGATACTGCGCGCCACCGCGTCGGCCAGCACGATGGCAATGGCCCCCCCCAGCGCGGTCACCGGAAGCAGCACGCGGTAATCCGAGCCATAGAACTGCCGCATGATGTGCGGTACCAGGATGCCCACGTAACCCACCGCGCCGGCCACCGAGACGGCCAGCCCGGTCAGCAGCGCCGCGCTGATGTACACCACCAGCTTCACCCGCGTCACGTCCACCCCCAGGTGCAGCGCCTCCTGCTCCCCATTGAGCATCAGGTTCAGGTCCGCGGCGGTGGTGTAAATCGCGGCCACGGCCGCCCCCAGGATCAGGAAGAACCACCCGTGCGCCACCGGCCGCGGCGTCGACAGGTCGCCCATCAACCAGAAGGCCACGCCGCGGAACCCCGGCCCCGAGAGCGTGCTCATCAGGAAGATGACCACCGCCGAGAGAAACGAAGCGCAAATGATCCCGGCCAGCACCAGCGTGTAACTGTCCAACTGCCCGCCGCGCCTCCCGAGAAAGTACACGCCCGCTCCGGTGGCCCCCGCTCCCACAAACGCCAGCAGCAGCGTGGCCACCGACGAATCGGGATATGCGATCAACGAGAGTAACGCCCCTACGGCCGCCCCGCTGGAGATGCCCAGCACGTAGGGGTCTCCCAGGGGATTGCGCATCAGCGCCTGGAAAGCGGCCCCCGCCACGCTCAGCGAAGCGCCCACCAAAATCCCCAGCAGCACCCGGGGCAGGCGGATTTCCCTGATGATCATCCGATAGTCGCTGGGCGCCTGGTCGCCCGCGCCCACCAGGGACTTGCCCAGGCCAACGGTCAGGTCCGCAAAGGACACCGGCACCGCTCCCAGGCGCAGCGAGAGCACCATGGCCCCGAACAACAGGAGGCTGAGCACGGCGCAGGTCCGTGCCAGCCGCTTGGGAGTCAGCGGTTTCAAAGGGCGGCCGCCTCCACCAATCCCCGGACGGGACCAGAAACCGATGCCGTCCTGGGAGCCGGCCACGACAAAAGGAAGAAGGGAAATGAGCCCATTGCCAGCGGCCCCGGAGACGCCCGCGGAACCGCGCTCTTTTCTATTTTCGCTTTTCTCTTTTCGGAGTCTTCGAACGCTTCGGGGTGCAATTCCCGCGCCAGTTGCTCGATGGCCTCCACCAGGCGCGGCGCGGGGCGGTTGACCGCGTCGCTGATCACCGCCACCCGCCGTTCCTTCACCGCTTCCACCAGGCGCCAGCCCGGACGTTCCCGCAGCTCCTCGAAGGTACCGCGGATGGCCTCGGAGTGAGAACTCGCGAACACCAGGTATTCCGGCTGCGCTCGGACCACTTCTTCCAGGTTCAAGCGCGGCCAGTCCGGCTCGAGGTCCACGGCGGGTTCCGCGCCGGCCAGCCGCAAGGCGTCGGCGATGAAGGTCGTCCGCCCGATGGTGATCAGCGGCTCGTGCCACACGATAAAGAGGACGCGGCGACGCTCACGGCCGCCCAGCCGCCGTTGCAGCTCGCCCAGCCGCGCGCGCAAATCCCCGGCGGTCCGCTCCCCGCTCTCCCCGGCCCCAATGAGCCCAGCGATGCGCCGGGTGGACTCGATCATGCCGTCCACCGTGCGCGACTGCGCCGCATACACCGCGATGCCCAGTCGCTCCAGCGCCTCCACTGTTTCCGGCCGGTTCATTCCATGGGCCTGCGCCAGCACCAGGTCCGGCTTCAGGGCCACAATTTGCTCGATGCTGGGGTTGACCGCGCCCCCCACTTTGGGCTTGCCTTGTGCTTCGGCCGGGTAGTCGCAGTAGTCGGTGACGCCTGCCAGTCGCTCGTGCGCGCCCAGCGCATAAATGGTCTCGGTGAGGTTCGGCGCCAGCGACACGATGCGCTTCACCTCCATGGGCACGCGCACCGCCCGCCCCGCCTCGTCCGTCACTTCGCGGAAAGCCGCCACAGTGGCCGCCGGCGCAACCGCGCTCTGCCCCGTCTTCGGTTGCGCCGCTTCCTGCGCCCGCGCCAGCGGCGCGGCCGCCGCCAGTGCAACGGCGAACCCCGCCGCCCGCGCACCCCTGCTCGCGGCCCGCGCGCGAAGCACGGAGCACAGAACACGGTGCACCGAACACGAGACTCGTCTCACGCTCATAAAGAAAAACGCCCCATTCGCAAAAAGGCATGGGGCGCAGGGCCACACCCTTTCTCGCGAAGAGTGTCAGCGAACGGCAGTGTGGCTGGGTTCCTGGCTTCCGGCAGTGGCACAGCCACTCCTGGCTGTGCGTTTCCCCTGCCGGTCACAGTGGCGGGACCGCGGCCGATTCCAACGGCGCTTCCCCCTGTCTCCCAAGCCGCGCTGCTGTACCGCGTGGCTGGGCGACGCCACACCTGCTGAATGTCGCTTCGAGTGTAGGCTCGACGCCCGGCCCTGTCAAACGGAGGGATGCAGTGGTGGTATTTCCGCTTGGATTTTCGAGCTCAACGCTGGAATGGTTCCCACCGCAGCGCACCGCAAAGTTGGTGGAGCTTGCTTTGAGGAGGGACTCGAATGACCCGCCCCAGACTAGACGGGATCGCGCCATTTTTCATTGTGAGCAACGCCCCGGCCGCTGTGGCCTTTTATTGCGACAAGCTGGGCTTCGCTATCACCCACCGGAACGACGAATGGTCAACGGATCCCTTTTTTGCGATCGTGTGCCGCGATGCCGCCATGTTCATGTTCAAGGACGTCGGGGCGCACTCGGTGCCCAACTCCACGCGCGGCGATCGCGCGGCCCGGTGGGACGCTTACATCCGGGTGCCCGATCCTGATGCGCTGGCTGCCGAGTTTGCGTCCCGCGGCGTCATGTTTTCCGAGCCGCTGAAGGATACCACTGACGGCCTGCGGGGATTCGAACTGCAGGATGCTGACGGCTACGTCTTATTCTTCGGTCGCCCTCGCGAAGCGCAAAACTGAGACACCACCGCCGCAGTCCGGGCGTGCGCGCGAACCTTAACAGCTTGTTGAAAAACCCCGACGCTTGTCATTCCGAGCCGCCGCAGGCGGCGAGGAATCTGCATTTCCTGAGAGTTCCTGCACGATGCAGATCCCGCGCTTCGCCCGGGATGACAGTCAAGAGCGTTTTTCAACAAGCTGTTAAGTCCGGGTGAAGGTGCTGGGGTCGGGCGCGTCGCTCCAGCGGACGCGGTCAATCCACCAGCGGCCGTCCGCGTGCACCAGCGTGAAGCGCGCCACATACACCCGCCCGTTGGCCGCCAGCAGGCGAGCATCCACCACGGTGCCGCCCGCCGGCGCGGCCGGCCGGCTGAACTGGAACTGGCGGCTGCGAAACATGTCCCTATGGGCGGCCACCATGCGCTCGTACGCCGGCAGGGGAATCTCCTCGCGATACCTCTCCGAAAACAGGGCGTAGGCCGCCCGCGGCTCGTTGCGGTTGAGCGCTTCCAGGTGGGAACGCACCACGCGCGACGGACCGCTCCACATCCAGCCGGGCCCGGACGTATCGTGGGTAACCAGCAGCCAGGCGCTCAGCGCAAAGGCCGCCAGGCCCCCGGCGAGCAGCGCGCCCAGCCGGCGTTGCAGGCGGCCTCGCCACAGGGAACGGGCCAAGCGCTCCTCCGCGTTGTACGGTCCCTCGCCCGTCGCCGACCAGGCCGCGTTGTCGTGTGCTTCGCTCAACCGGTCCTACCTGTTCTTCCACTCCGGCTTGCGGTGCTCGGCCAGGGCGCGAATGCCCTCCTGCGCGTCTTCCAGCTTGTACAGCTCGTTCAGGAAAAGATTCATCGAGTTCTTCAGGCCGTCCTTCAGCGAGAGCCCCATGCCGCCGAGAATGGCGCGCTTGGCCATGCTCAGCACTGCCCCGGATTTCTCAGTAATCGTGCCGGTGAGTTCCGCAACGGTTTTCTCCAGCTCGGCATCGGGCACCAGGCGGTTGACCAGGCCCAGTTCCTTGGCGCGCTCGGCGCTGATGGCCGCCCCGGTGAGCACCAGCTCCAGGGCCAGCTTTGGCCCCACGATGTACGGGAAGATCGTAGAGGCCAGCGGCGGGAAAATCCCCAGGCGAATCTCCGGCTGGGCGAACTTGGCCTGCGGCGTGGCGATCACAATGTCGCCGAAGGCCGCCAGCTCCGACCCGCCGCCGAGCGCCGGCCCCGCCACCACCACCATCACCGGCTTGCCCACGTCCACCATGGCCACGAACACCCGGTGGAACGCGTCCACCATCTGGAAGACGCGCTGCGCCGTGTACTCGCCCACTTCGATGCCCCCCGAAAAGACCTTGGGCAGCCCCGAGTCAATCTGGATCAGCTTGATGGCGCTGTTTTCGTGCAGCACTTCGATGCCCCGGGCCAGCTCCAGCAGCATGCGCTCGTTCAGCAGGTTGTGTTCGGGCCGGTTCAGCGTGATGCGGGCCACCGCGCCTTCCAGCTTCTGCCGGACGAACTTGAAGTCCGGGGGCATCAGCTCGTGCGCGCCGCCCATCAGGTCTTCCACCGGCGCTACCGCTGCTGCCGCTTTGGCTTCCTCTGCCATAACCACCTCCTGCAAATAACCTCAGCCACCGAGCCATTGAGAACACAGAGTCACGCTGGGAACCAGAAGGGTAGAACAAGTGCTGGTCCTCTTTCCAGTTCTTATTCTCGGTAATCTCCGTGCCTCTGTGGCCCGTGCCTCTGTGGCCCGTGCCTCTGTGGCTAGATGGCTTCAACGGCCATCGCCACCCCGAGGCCGCCGGAAACGCACAGCGTAGCCAGGCCGCGCTTGCCGCCGCTGCGCTTCAGGTGATGAACCAGCGTGGCGGTGATGCGCGCTCCCGTGCAGGCGATGGGGTGACCCAGCGCAATGGCCCCGCCATTGGGGTTCATCCGGGCGCGGTCGAAGTGCAGCTCACGGTCGCAGGCCAGCACCTGCGCGGCGAAGGCTTCGTTCAGCTCGACGGCGTCGTAATCAGCCGGCCGCCAGCCGGTGCGCGCTTCGAGCCTGCGCACCGCGGGCACCGGCCCCATGCCCATGCGCTGCGGCTCGACGGCGGCCACCGTCGCGTCCACGATGCGCGCCAGCGGCTTCAGGCTCAGCTCGCGCAGCTTCGCTTCGCCCACCAGCACCACGGCCGCCGCGCCGTCGGTGATCCCGCTGGCGCTGCCCACGGTGATGGTGCCTGTCTTGGAGAAAACCGGCGCAAGCTTCGCCAGGCTCCCTGCGCTTACGTCGCCCCGCACGTGTTCGTCCTTTTCGAACTGGCTGACGTTGCCCCTGCGGTCGCGAACCTCCACGGCCACCGTTTCCGCCTGGAAGCGGCCTTCGGCCTGCGCCGCCGCCGCGCGCGTGTGGCTGTCCAGCGCATAGGCGTCCTGTTCCTCGCGCGGGATTCTGTACTCGGTGGCCAGCAATTCGGCCGTTTCGCCCATGATCATCTGGGACATGGGGCAGAAGAGCCCGTCGCGGTACATCGAGTCGGTCAGCGGTTGATGGCCCATCTTGAAGCCCCAGCGCGACTCGAGCAGGTAGGGAACCCTGCTCATGGATTCGGCCCCCCCAGCCACCACGATGTCCGCTTCGCCCAGCGCAATCTGCTGCCAGCCCAGGATGATCGCGCGCAGCCCAGAGGCGCAGGCCATGTTCACGGTGAAGGCCGGCACGTCGTCCCCCAGGCCCGCGCGCCAGGCAATCTGCCGCGCCACGTTCGGCCCCACCCCCGCCGGCCGCGCGTTGCCGAAGATGAGCTGGTCCACGTGTTGGACGGGCATTCCAGCCCCTTCGCCCTTCCCGCTACCAACCTTTCGCTCGAGGGGTGCCGCGCCGAACGCCCGCTCCATCGCCGCCCGCACCGCGATCACACCCAGGTCCGCGCCCGAAGAATCCGCCAGCGCCCCGCCGAACTTCCCCATCGGCGTCCGCACCGCGCTCACAATGTAGGCTGCTCTCAGCATCGGCATGAGGATGCTAGCATGGAGCGCCAAGAAGCGGGGCTCCAGAGCAAACGGCGGATCAAGAACGGCCGGCTCCCGGTGGTTTCCCAAATTGTGCATCGATAGTCCTATTGACATACCACGGTATCCCGGCATATGATGAACCGGGGAGGAAGTATGAAGCCCGTGACCGTATCACCCAAATTCCAAATCGTCATTCCCCAGGAAGTTCGCGTGAGACTCAAACTCCGGCCCGGTCAGAAGCTCTTTGTCTGGGCGTACAAGGGCACAATCCGCGTGGAGTCACCACGCCCCATTAGCGACTTGCGCGGCACGGCCAAAGGAATGAAATGGAAGGACGACTATCGTGACCGCAACGACCGCTACTAACCTGATCGTCGTGGATTCGTCGGGCTGGCTCGAGTTCATAACTGACGATGTGAAAGCGGACGCGTTCGCGCCCTACATTGAACCGGAAGACCGAGTCCTGGTTCCGGCCATCGTGGTCTATGAGGTCAGCAAGCGCCTCCTGAAAGAGTATGGCGACCATGGCGCTGACTTGTTCCTCTCTTTTGCCTTCCGCCGCCGGATTGTCGGGCTGGACGAATATCTGGCCCTTGGATCCGCGGAAATCAGCTTGCGCCGCCGGCTGTCGATGCCCGACGCGATCATTTACGCGACGGCGCAGAACGAGCAAGCGCAACTCATTACCGGGGATGCTGCATTTCAGGGTCTCCCTGGCGTCACCCTGATCTAGCCCCGCAAACTTGATTCTGGAATCACCGGCCTTTAAGCTTGTGGTTTCCCTGCATTCGAAAAAGGGCGCGCATGGTGGAGACCATTCAAATTACATTGCCCGACGGGGCGGTGCGCCAGGTGCCGCGCGGCACTTCGCCGCTCGACATTGCCCGGCAGATCTCACCGCGCCTCGCGGAAGAGGTGCTCGTGGCGCGCTTGGGCGACGGCGGCAACGCCGTGGACGAAGGCCGCCTGTGGGACCTCTCGCGCCCGCTCGAAGGCGATACCCGCCTCGCGCTGCTTAAGCCCGGCGACCCCGACGCGCTTTACGTCTTGCGCCACTCCTGCGCGCACCTGCTGGCCGCCGCGGTGCTCGAGCTCTTCCCCGACGTGAAGCTGGGTATCGGCCCGCCGGTGGAGAATGGCTTCTACTACGACTTCGTCCGCGAAGAGCCGTTCACCCCCGAGGACCTCGCGCGCATCGAAGAGAAAATGCGCGAGCTGGCCGCGCGCAACATCGTCAACGAGCGCAAGCTGCTGCCCAAGGCCGAAGCGCTGAAGCTCTACACCGACTGGCCGCAGCAGTTCAAATGCGAGCTCATCAACGAAAAGGCCACCGAGCCGCTCGTTTCCTTCTACCAGTCCGGCAAGTTCATTGACTTCTGCCTGGGCCCGCACATCCCGCACTGGGGCCGGCTGAAGGCGTTCAAGCTGATGTCCATCGCCGGCGCTTACTGGAAGGGCGACGAGCACAACCCGCAGATGCAGCGCATCTACGGCACGGCCTTCGCCACGCAAAAAGAGCTCGACGAGTACCTGCACCGCCTCGAAGAGGCCAAGCGCCGCGACCACCGCAAACTCGGTCCGGAGCTGGACCTCTTCAGCATTCAGGAAGCCGCCGGCCCCGGCCTCATCTTCTGGCACCCCAAGGGCGGCCTGGTGCGCAAGATCATGGAAGACTGGCTGCGCGACGAGCTGCTGCGCCGCGGCTACCAGCTCGTCTTCACCCCGCACATCATGCTGAAGGACCTGTGGCGCACCAGCGGCCACACCGACTTCTACAAAGTCAACATGTTCGGCGCGGTGGAGGTGGAGAAGGCCGATTACCAGCTCAAGCCCATGAACTGCCCCGGCCACATCCTCATCTATAAGTCGCACCTGCGCAGCTACCGCGACCTGCCCATGCGCCTCGGCGAACTGGGCACCGTGTACCGCTACGAGCGCTCGGGCGTCCTGCACGGCCTGCTCCGCGTCCGCGGCTTCACCCAGGATGACGCGCACATCTTCTGCACTCCCGGTCAAATCGAACAGGAGATGGAAGCCTGCGTGGACTTCGCCTTCGCCGTGCTCCAGACCTTCGGCTTCGAACAGTACGAAGTCGAGCTCTCCGAATGGGACGCCGCGCACCCGGAGAACTACACCGGCAAGTCCGAGGACTGGAAGCGCGCCACCGACGCGCTGGTGCACACGCTCGAACGCATGAAGGTTCCCTTCAAGCGCATGCTGGGCGAAGCCGCCTTCTACGGCCCCAAGATTGACATCAAGCTGCTCGACGCCATCGGCCGCTCCTGGCAGCTCACCACCGTGCAGTTCGACTTCAACCTCCCCGCGCGCTTCAAGCTCGAATACGTGGCCGAAGACGGCGCGCGCCACCAGCCGCTCATGGTGCACCGCGCCCTGTGGGGCTCGGTCGAGCGCTTCTTCGGCACGCTCATCGAGCACTACGCCGGAGCCTTCCCCGCGTGGCTCGCTCCCGTGCAGGCCGAAGTGCTGCCGCTCAGCGAGAAGTTCCACGACTACGCGCGCGAGGTGAGCGCGAAGCTCGCTGCCGCGGGCTTCCGCGCCCACGTGGACGACCGCAACGAGAAGCTGCAGGCCAAAATCCGCGACGCCCAGCTCGCCAAAGTCCCCTACATGCTCGTCATCGGCGGCAAGGAGCAGGAGGCCCAGTCCGTCTCCGTCCGCCACCGCTCGCGCGGCGACCTCGGCCCTCGCCCCCTCGACCAGTTCCTCGCCGACCTCCGCTCCGAAGTTGAATCCAAGTCCGTTTGAGTAGCACAGGCTTTCAGCCTGTGCGCCTTTTCGCGCACTTTGGGCTCACCGCGTTGCTCAATCGGATGAATCTGCGTAGTCTGTGGACAGAGTGACGAGGGCCGCATATCCGTATTTGTCTGCGCTCATCGGCGGTTGCTTGTTTCTTGCCTTTCCTGCGCAGGTGGGCAACAAGGCGGACGCGGCCGTGGAACAGGCCTTGCAATCCGGACGAGCGTTCGTAGCCACCAAGGACTGCCCTCGCGCGATCGCCAGCTTCCAGGCGGCCATTGGTGCCTCACAGTCTGCTGCGCTCCCCCAGGAACGCCGCGCTTCCGTTCAGCAGGAGGCGCTGAAGCAAATCGCCGACTGCCAGTTCAACGAAAAAACGTTTGACCAAGCGGAAGCCACGCTCCTGCGCCGCAAGCAAGTGCTGCGCGAATGGGGCGCCCCCGGTGAGATCGAACTTGGGCATAATGCCCTGGACCTGGCCTCCATCCTGATCGAACGGCAGAAATGGACGGAAGCGGAGCGTTACGCCCGGGAGGCCCTGGCCACCTACGATGCCGCGATCGGGAAACAGACCAGGGCCGGCCAGCGCCAGCAAGAGGACCGCGTCGTCCCCAACGAGTTCAGCGCCAACGTGTCCCGCTCGAAAGTCACCGGCCTCTACGTCCTGGGCCTGTCCCTCGCCCTTCAGCGCAAGCCCGCCGAGGCGCTGAAGGCCTGGGACGAAGGCTATCTGCTCGGCGTCACGTTCCAGGCCAAGCACGAAACGCTCATGCAGATGGTCATCCAGGCCATCGAAGTCCACGACATGCTCCACCTCACCGCGCAGCGCCACCTCTGGGTCGAACGCCTGCGCGAACTGCGCCACGCGGAAAAGGCGAAAGGGGCCAAAGGAAACTAGAGACCGTTGAACTGTCGCCGGACCGTAGCGGCGACCCGGTGGGCCGCCCGCTTGTTGCCGCCACAGTGGGACTAGGACGACCCACCGGGTCGCCCCTGCGGTCTGGCAACCGGCAGTTCTAGCATTGCATTTCTACAAAGCTGGCCCCTTGTCCCTCTCCTCTTTTCCCCTGTTCAATGTTTTTTCTCTGTGACCTCTGTGCCTCCGCGCTCTCTGTGTTAGGCTTTGCATTCCTGCATTCGTATCGGAGGAAGACAATGTCCACCGCGACGCCAGCGCAAGCGCAGCAACCCAATCCCGCCGACCTGGTTTTGCAGGTGGGGGCCGGGTACATCGCCTCGATTTCCTTGAACGTAGCGGTGGAGCTGGGCATCCCCGATCTGCTGGCTGGCGGCCCGCGCCCCATCCGCGATCTGGCCGCGCAGGCGCGCGTCAACGAAGACGCGCTCTTCCGCGTCCTGCGCCTGCTGGCCTCCCTGGGGGTTTTCACCGAGTCCGCGCCGCGCACCTTCGCCAATACCCCGGCCAGCGAAACCCTCCGCGCCGGGGTGCCCGGCTCGGTGCGCGACCTGATCCGCTTTTGGTGCGACCCGTTCCATTTCCGCATCTACGCCGAGTTGATGCACTCCGTGCGCACCGGCCAGCCCTGCGCGGACAAGGTGCTGGGGATGCCGGTCTTCGACTACTTCGGCAATGACCCGCGCGAATCGGAGATTTTCAACCGCGCCATGACCTCGTTCAGCGCCATCGAAGTCCCCGCGGCGCTCGAGGTGTACGACTTCAGCGGCATCGGCACGCTGGTGGACATCGCCGGCGGCCACGGCCACATGCTCTGCGCCATTTTGCGCACGTATCCGCGCATGCGCGGAATCCTCACCGACCTGAGCCACGTGCTGGAAGGGGCCGCCGAGTCCATTCGCCGGCACGGCGTGGAGAGCCGCGTCACCGTGACCGCGTGCGACTTCTTCAAATCCGCGCCCCCCGGCGGCGACGCCTACATCATGAAGCACATCATCCATGACTGGGACGACGACAAAGCCGGACTCATCCTGCGCAACATCCACGCGGCCCTGGGCGCGCAGCAGGGCAAAGTCATCCTGCTCGAGATGCTGCTGACCCCGGGCAATGACCCGCACCCGGCCAAGTTCCTGGACATCGAGATGCTGGCTCTGCCCAGGGGCCGCGAGCGCACGGCGGAGGAGTTCGCCGCCCTTTTCGCGCGCGCCGGCTTCCGCCTCACCCGCATCGTGCCCACCCGCTCGCCCATCTCCGTCATCGAAGCCGACAAGGTGTAGGCCGTGCCGGACGCGGCGCCAGAGCGCGTGGAGTGGATTGCGACGGACGCGGCGTCGCTGCGCGTGCTGGAGCTGGCGCACAAAGTGGCGGCCGCGGCCACCACCGTGCTCATCACCGGAGAGAGCGGCGCCGGCAAGGACCTGCTGGCGCGGCTCATCCACGAGAGCAGCGCGCGCCGGGACGCCCCCTTCCTGAAAATTGATTGCGCCAGCCTGCCGGCGGAGCTGGTGGAATCGGAGCTGTTCGGTCATGAGCGCGGGGCCTTCACCGGCGCGGTGGAGCGCAAGCTGGGGCGCCTCGAAATGGCGCGCGGCGGGACCATCGTGCTCGACGAAGTCGCCGCGCTCGAGCCCGCCGTGCAATCGAAGCTTCTGCGCGTGCTCGAAGAGCGCGCCTTCATGCGGTTGGGCGGCGCCGAGACGCTGCGCGTGGACGCGCGCCTGATCGCGCTCACCAATGCGCACCTGGCGCGCGCGGTGGCCGCCGGGCGCTTCCGCGAAGACCTGTACTTCCGCTTGAACGTGGTCACCCTGCACGTGCCGCCGCTGCGCGACCGCCCCGCGGACATCCTGCCGCTGGCCGAACACTGGCTCGACCGTCTCGCCGTTGTGCACGGCCGCCTGGCCGCCGCGTTTGATTCTACCGCCGAGCGGCTGCTGGCCGCCTATGGCTGGCCCGGCAACGTCCGTGAAATGAAGAACGCCATCGAGCGGGCCCTGGTCTTCTCCCACGGCGGCGCATTGAAGGCCGCCGACTTCCCGGAGGCCCTGCGCGCCGCGGCCGGCGCGGCGGGAGCCGTCCCCGCGGGCCTGCACTCGCTGGAAGAAATCGAGAAGGAAGCCATCCGCGCGACCCTGGAGGCCACGCGCTACAGGATCGCCCGCGCCGCGGAAATCCTGGGCATCACCCGCAAGACGCTCCTCCAGAAGCGCAAAAAGTATGGCTTGCTGTAGGGGCGGGTCTTGGGGCCCCCTCGATTTGAATCCATCAACACGGGCTGGCCGCGGGTTCTGGAGGGGCGGCTTTACCCCGCCTTTGTGTTGAAGGACGCGGGCGGGATCAACCCGCCCCTGCTATGAAAATTCATTTCCTTATGCTCGGGAAAACCCGGCGCGCGGAGGCGCGGTCGCTTCTGGAAGACTACTCCGCTCGAATACGGCGCTACGCGGAGGTGGACCTGGTCGAACTGAAGGACGGCAGCGCGGCCTCGCTGCGCAATTTCAAACCCGATTCGGCGGCCCAGTTGGTGCTGCTCGACGCCGCAGGCGTGCAATTCACTTCGGCCCAATTCGCGCGCTGGCTGGGGGAGATGCGCGACCGCGGCGCCCCGCAACTGGTCTTCCTGTGTGGAGATGCGCAAGGTTTCCCCGAGGCCTTGCGGCTCAAGGTTCGCCACAAGTTCTCTCTTTCCACGCTGACCATGCCGCATGAGTTCGCGCGGGTGGTGCTGGCTGAGCAAGTCTATCGCGCCTTCTCGATCCTGGCCGGCCACCCCTATGCGAAATGACTCCCCGCGCGTCCAAAGTTTGTACAGGCGGGCCCCACTTCCGCGGTTTCCCAGCGAGGCGCGGCCTTGCTAGAATAGTGGCCTTGGGAGGGTGCTCCATGAAGAAGCCGGGCATGATTCTGAGCGTTCTGGCGGTGATGCTGATGACCAATACGGTGACGGCAGGAGACGAAAAAGACGCGGCCACGGGCGCCCCGCCGGTGGCCAAGCGCACCCCCAAGGTGGACGTGTACCACGGCGACCGGCGCGTGGACGACTACTTCTACATGCGCGAGAAGACCAACCCGGAGGTCATCTCCTACCTCGATGCGGAAAACGCCTACACCGCCGCGGTGATGAAGCCCACCGAGGAATTGCAGAAGAAGCTCTATGACGAGATCCTGGGGCGCATCAAGCAGACCGACCTGAGCGTCCCCTACCGCCTGGGCGGCTACTTCTATTATTCGCGCACCGAGGAGGGCAAGCAGTACCCCATCTTCTGCCGCAAGAAGGGCAGCCTGGACGCCCCCGAAGAAATCACCGTGGACGTCAACGACCTGGCCAAGGGCGAGAAGTTCATGTCCCTGGGCGCCTACACGGTGAGCGACGACGGCAACTTGCTGGCCTTCTCCACCGACAACACCGGCTTCCGGCAGTTCAAGCTGCACGTCAAGGACCTGCGCACCGGCAAGCTCTCCAGCGAGCGCATCGAGAAGGTCGTCTCCGTCACCTGGGCCGGCGACAACCAGACCCTCTTTTACACCGTGGAAGACTCCGCCAAGCGCCCCTACCGCCTGTACAAGCACAAGCTGGGCGCGGACCCCGCCACCGACGTGCTGGTGTACGAGGAGAAGGACGAGCTCTTCCGCATCTTCACCCAGCGCACCCGCAGCAAGGCGTACATCTTCATGATCAGCGCCAGCCACACTACGTCCGAGGCCCGTTACATCCCGGCGCACCACCTCGACCAGGGCTGGAAACTGATCGCCACGCGCGAGCACATGCACGAGTACTACCCCGACCACCACGGCCACCGCTTCTACATCCGCACCAACCACGCCGGCCGCAACTTCCGCCTGGTGTCCGCCCCGGTCAGCGATCCCGCGCCCAAGAACTGGAAGGAAGTCCTTCCGCACCGTGCCGCGGTCATGCTCGAAGACACCGACTACTTCAAGAACCACGCCGTGTACTACGAGCGCGAAGGCGGCCTGCCGCAATTGACCGTCACCGACCTGCGCACCGGCCAGTCCCACCGCGTGCAGTTCCCCGAGCCGGCGTACACCGCGTTCCTCTCCACCAACGCCGAGTTCGACACCGGCCTGGTTCGCTACTCCTACCAGTCCATGATTACGCCCAGCTCGGTCTTCGACTACGACATGGACAAGCGCACCGCCAACCTGCTCAAGCAGACCGAAGTGCTGGGCGGCTACGACCCCAAGCAATATCAGAGCGAGCGGCTGCACGCCACGGCCACGGACGGCACGAAGATCCCCGTCTCCGTGGTGTACCGCAAGGGGCTCAAGCGCGACGGTTCCGCGCCCATGCTGCTCACCGGCTACGGCTCTTACGGCGCGCCCGGCGCGCCCAGCTTCTCTTCGAGCCGGCTCAGCCTGCTCGACCGCGGCTTCGTCTTCGCCCAGGCGCACATCCGCGGCGGCGGCGAAATGGGCAAAGCCTGGCACGACGCCGGCCGCATGATGAACAAGAAGAATACCTTCACCGATTTCATCGCCGTGGCCGTGCACCTGATCGCCGAGAAGTACACGGCCAAGGACCGGCTGGCCATCCAGGGCGGCAGCGCCGGCGGGCTGCTCATGGGCGCGGTCACCAACATGCGCCCGGACTTGTTCAAGGTGGTGGTGTCGCTGGTGCCCTTCGTGGATGTGATCAACACCATGATGGACGCCTCGCTGCCGCTCACCGCCGGCGAGTGGGAGGAATGGGGCGACCCGCGCAAGAAAGCCGACTACGACTACATGAAGTCCTACTGCCCCTACACCAACCTCGAGAAGAAGAACTACCCCACCATCCTGGTGCGCACCTCGCTCAACGACAGCCAGGTGATGTACTGGGAGCCGGCCAAGTACGTGGCCAAGCTGCGCTCACTCAAAACCGACGCCAACCCGCTGCTCTTTAGGATCAACATGGCCGCAGGCCACGGCGGCTCGTCCGGGCGCTACGACGCCCTCCGCGAAACCGCCTTCGACTACTCCTTCATCCTCACCCAGCTCGGCGTCACCAAATAGGAGCCGGTCCTTAGACCGGCCCGCGAATCGCGCGTGATATAGTCCGGTACACGGACGAGTCATGCCGGACTCTACGGCTTTCACCACGGATGAACTAACGTTGCTTCATCGCGTGGCCAAGGGCTTGCTGCTCGAGCGCGAGTACGGCGAGTTGCTGGCCGGCCTGCTGGACACGGCGATTGAAGGACTCGGCGCGGACCGCGGCTTCGTGGTGCTGCCTGCGGAGGACGCCGGCGCGGGCGAGGCGCCCGGCTATCGCGCGGCTGTCGCGCGCAACTACAAGGCCGAGGCGCTGGCCGAAGCCGAGCAGCAGGTGAGCACTTCCATCTCGCGCGCCGCGGCGGAAAGCGACCGGGCGCTGCTCATCGGCGACGCGCTCGACTCCCCCGACTTCGGCGCCAATCCCAGCGTGAAGCGCATGGCCCTGCGCTCCATCCTGTGCGCGCCTCTGGTAGCCAGCGACGCCGCCTTCGCCCTGATCTACCTGGAGAACCGCGACATCGCTCACCGCTTCACGGAGCGCCAGCGCGTGCTGCTCGAGGAAATCTGCCGCCTGGCCGCTCCGCGCTTGCGCGCGGCCGTGGCCATCGAGAGCGCCCGCCGCCGCGCCCGCGAACTGGAATCTTCTCTCGGGGCGAGCGACGGCATCCTCACCGCCGACGAAGGTATGGCCCGGCTGCTCGAAACTCTGCGCCAGGTCGCGCCCACCGACTTGCCCGTGCTCATCCAGGGCGAAACCGGCACGGGCAAGGAACTGCTGGCGCGGGCGCTCTACCGCCGCAGCCGCCGCGCCCAGGGGCCGTTCGTGGTGCTGAACTGCGCGGCCGTTCCCGCGTCGCTGATTGAGTCGGAACTGTTCGGCTGCGCCCGCGGCGCCTTTACCGGCGCCACGCGCGACCGCATCGGACTGGTGGCCGCTGCCCACCGCGGCACGCTCTTCCTCGACGAAGTAGGCGAGTTGCCGGCTGAGTTACAGCCGCGCCTGCTGCGCGTGCTGCAATCGGGCGAGTTCACGCGCCTCGGCTCGGTTCACGCGGAGACGGTGGACGTTCGCTTCCTCGCCGCCACCAACCGCGACCTGGCTCGCGAGGTAGACGAGGGCCGCTTCCGCAGCGACCTTTACTACCGCATCTCCGGCATTACCCTGAAGGTCCCGCCGCTGCGCGACCGCCCCGCGGATATTCACCTCCTGACCGATCATTTTCTGCGCGCCGCGGGCAAACGCTACGCGCGGCCCGCTCCCCGATTGAGCGCCGCGCTCCTCGCCGCGCTGGGCGCGTACAGCTTCCCGGGCAACGTGCGTGAGCTCGAGAGCGAAATGGCGCGCCTGGTGGTCACCGCACCGCCCGCCGCGGAGCTGGGTCCCGACGCACTGAGCGACCGCATCCGCGACGCCGTAGGGGCGCTGCTTGCTGCGCCCCAGCCGAAACGCGGGATCGCCTGGTCACAGGTGGCGGCCCAGCGAGCAGGGTCTGCTGCCCGCGCGGGCGGGCAGGTCACGGGAACGGGCGCAGCAAGCGGCGCCCCTACGGCTGCGGATCCGCGGGCCGCGGGTGGGTCCGGCGTCGCGCCGGGCAGGTCTGAAGACGCGCCTCTACCGGTGATGTCGCTGGAGGAAATGGAGAAGCGGCTGATCGTCTCCGCGCTGAAACACACCAGCGGGAACCGCACGCGCGCCGCGGAGATCCTCGGCATCAGCCGCGAGGGGTTGCGCACCAAGATGCAGCGCCTCGGGCTTGTGGCGCCGCCGGAGTAGCGGATGTAGGACAGACCTCCAGGTCTGTCCGTTTCCAGATTCGCCGACGCCATACAACGCAGTACGGCGATTGTTGGTCAGAGCCCCGACGCAGTTGTCACTGGACAGATCTGGAGGCTGTCCTACATCGCCGCTTCGCGCCGTTTCTGCTGAATCACCAGGACAAGGTTCACCACGAAGAGGGCAGCGGGGACCACCGCCACCCACCTCCAGCCGGGGTTGATGAACGAGCCTACGCCGCGAAAGTCAAACATCGCCGGGTCGCCAGGGATGCCGTAACTACGCATGAGGTTGGGGACCGAAATAGCACTGAGCAGATACGGCGTGCCCATCCGCCAGAACAGGAAGCCCTGCAAGAGGAAGTAGCTCCAGGCCAGCACTACCGGCCCGCGCAGATAACCCCAAGCGCGCGCGGAGCCGGGAAGGAGCGCCGCAAAGACATGATACCAGCGTCCCCGCGGCTGGGTGACTTCCTGCGGAGTCATGAAAATCAGCGCGATCGCCAGCGCCATCACCCCGATCACCAGCAAGCGCAAAAGCCAGTAGCCGGTCTCGGTGGGCCCGCTCGATACCATTTGCTCGTAGAAACGAATACTGCGCAGGGAGGTGAAGAACGGTCCCCCCAGGGCCTGAAGGTAGAACCCGGGGCGAGTCATCCCCAGGAAGGCGCCCTGCACCTGTTCCGCGGTCGGGGGAACGAGCATGGGCTGTTCGGGCGCATGCTTCTTGTGTATTTCCGTCCATAGCGACTGCGGGGGGCGGCCCAGATTGAGCGCCGCCTCGGCCATGCTGGGATCCATCTGTAATGCGCGCTCGTAGGCCCGGCGCGCTTCGTCCGCGCGCCCGGAGGCTTGCAGCAGCGCGCCCAGGTTGTTCCAGCTTTCGGCGAACTGCGGCAGTTGCCGGTAGAGTTTTTCAGCCTGGTCCGCGTTGCCGGTCTGTTGGTGGGCCAGAGCCAGCAGCAGGTCCCGCTCAGGCGTAGGTGGAAGCTTCTCTTCGAGGTACCACAGGTTCACGGAGCCGGCCAGGTTGCCTCCGGTCATGGACAAGGGCACTGCGGCGACCCGCAGGATGCCCTCGAGCATTCCCGCGGCGAGGCCGGCTGCGTACCAGCCGAACAGCGCGATCATCAGAAACGCGACGCGCTCCTGCCGGGTCCAGTATTCCATTCCCAGGAAGCGGAAGCGACGCGGCATAGCCGCTTGCTTCCGTGCGCGGCGGCGCCGCGGCCAATCAAACAGGAGGTACACGGTAAGAAGAGCCGTACTCACCGAGCAACTGGGAAATACGAAGATTCTTCCGAACCACCACGACACGGGGTTCGGATCGCCGGTGGGAATATGCATGGGGAACCACCCGCCCACCGCCACTACCAGGAAGGCTGTCCATCTTCGCCAGTCCCAGCGGCTGAAATCGAAGACAGAAACCTCGGCAGGCTCATCTTCCTGTGCCGCTGCTTCTGGGAACTGCTGACGCAGCCGGGCATAGAGCGCCACCAAGTAAACGGCCGTGAAGGGGATAAGGAAAAAAATGCCCAGGAACACCTTGGCGGCAACCGAAAGGTCCGACCACCTCCAGAACACCAGAAGATAAACGCTGAGCGCGACGAAAAAGTATGCCGCGATTGCACCCCGGCTGAGCCTCTTGATCCAGGAAAGCGAAAAGGTCGGTTGAGGCCCGAGCACGCGCTCCCGCGCGGCGCGGTCGAAGCGACGTTGCGGCCCATAGCGCACCACCAGCACCACGAACCAGACGGCAATAGCAACGACCGAACTCATCACCGCGAGCACGGTGATGTCCGGCCACAGGCCCAGCGCGATGTCCCACCGCACCCCCCACCGCGATTCATCCTGAATGCGCCTCTCCCAGCGGCGCGCCTCCTCTTCCTGGCCCTGCTGACGAAGGTAGTCCACGTACAGCGGCCAGGCGTACTGCGTCCCTTCGCCCAGCGGCGTGACCAGATAAATCCTCTCGATGAATTCCCGGCGGCGTTCCGGGGAGAGGCTCTCCCAATCAAACGGCGGCGGGAGAATAATCAGGCGCGTAATCAGTACGCTGAACAGCCGCGGGTCGTTGCCCTTCTGGATGAAGTCGGCGTAGCCGCGCCCAAAGGCGGCGCGGGCGAGCTCCGTTTCGCCGAGGCCCTCGAGGTAGGAAGAAATAGCCAGCAGCTCCATGTAGTCGGTCGAAGGGATGCGCAGGGCGGCATTAAAGGCTGCGGAAGCGCGCGGGTCGTTCAACCGGTGGTAGGCGGCGCCCAAGGCGACATGCAGCCAGGGAGAGAACTTGTCGCGCGCGGCCATGTTCTCAAGGTCCGGCACCGCCTGCTGGCGGATCGGTTCGGCTTTGACCGGCCCCTTCAGAAGAACCACAGGCTCAGTGGCGGACGTGCGGATTAGCAGGAAGCTGTTCGGCATCCATCGAAGACGGGAGGGCGGAGAATTCGCACGGATGAATTCTCTCTGCTCGAAGCGGCGCCGGTAGTCCTGCTCGACAAAGGACGCCTCCACTCCACCCGGCATGGCCTTCAGAGCCGTGATGGCTCCCGGCACACGCCAGCGTCCCAGAATTATCCCTTTGCGGGTGTCAATCAGCCGCACCCAGTCCCCCAGGCTGAACCACGCCCGGCCGGGGTCATCCGGGGCTGCGACCAGGATTACCTCAGATTCCGGCGCGCTGGCCATTTGTCGGCGGTACTTCAGGACCCAAGAGTCGCGCCCCTTGCCACCGTGGATTTGCACATCGACAGTGGACTTCTCCAGCCGCACCTCCTGCGCGGGGGCGGGCAGCGCCCACAAAACGGGCAGCAGTGCTGCCAGAAGTTTGGGCAGGAGGCGGCGGCGCAGCGGCGCAAAAGCCAGTGCTTTCAGTCGCGGATGATGCGCGTCAAGCAAGCAATCTCCGTCGAGAGCCGAATCGTGCAATCGAGTGGCCATGGTGTGAGTCGTGCGCGCCTTCTGGCCTGGAGATTCGCAGGCAACCCGGGCCTCTCTTGTGGCAGGAACCAGGCATCAGCGTTTATCCGCGTTCATCTGCGGTTTCCCAGAGCTTCGCGCAGTTTGGCGGCGATGTCCGCGGCGGTGCGTTCGCCGGTGAGGGCGGCGTCGGCTTCGGCGGTGAAGGTTTCGCTCCACACCACGAAGCGCGTGCGCGTGCTGACCAGCTCCACCGTCACGCGATAGCGCGTGCCGAAGCTGCGCACGGTGCCCTCGAGCACCGCGTCCACGCCCAATTTCTCGCCCACGCTGCGCTGGTCGCTGACCGCGCCCAACTCCGCGACGCTCGACCGCGACGCCAGCGTGACCCCGCCGCGCGACAGCGCGATGAACAGCTCCTCCGGCAGCGTCTGCGCCAGCGTCGCAGCGCGCGCGTCGTCCGGCGCCGTGCGAAAACTCATCACCGCCAGCGAACGCACCTCGCCCGCCGCGCCGCCGCGCAACGCGCGATAAATCCACGGCCCGCTCGCCAGCGCCACGATCAGCAGCAGGACCGCCGCCAGCCACCCCCACCACCCGCGCGGCTTGGCTGCTTCTGGCGCGGTAGCCGGCGCGGGCAGCTCCAGCACCTTGCGCACACCGCGCAATTCTTCGTTCAGCTCCGCGCCCGAAGGGAAGCGCTGGCCCGGCTCCTTCTTCAGCGCCCGCGCCACGGAATTGCTCAACTCCTGCGGCACCCTCTTCGACCGGATGCCCGCGCTCACCGGCTCCTTGCTCAGGATGGCGTTGAGCGTGTCCATGGCCGTGGGCCCGCGGAAGGGATGCTCCCCGGTGAGCATTTCGTAGAGCACGATGCCGGCGGAGAACACGTCGCTGGCCGGCGTGAGCTGCTGCCCGCGCGCCTGCTCCGGCGACATGTAGGTGAACGTGCCGACCAACTGCCCCGTGTCCGAGCGCTCCACCGGGCTGGTCGAGTCGCTCGAATCCGGCGCGGCCCACGGCAGCACTTTGGCCAGGCCGAAGTCCACCAGCTTCACGTAGCCGTCCGCGCGCAGCATGATGTTCTCGGGCTTCAGGTCGCGGTGGATGATGCCGTTCTTGTGCGCCGCCGCCAGGCCGCCGGCCATCTGCGCGGCCACTTCCAGCGCCTCCTCGAGGGGTACCGGCGGGCGGTTCAGCCGCTGCCGCAGCGTTTCGCCCTCGACGAACTCCATCGCCAGGTAAGTGCCCCCTTCGGCCTCGCCCACTTCGAAAACGGTGATGATATTGGGATGGTTCAGGCCGGAGGCCGCGCGGGCTTCCCGCAGCAGGTCGGTGGCGGGCGTCGAGCCGGGGCGCGTGGCGGAGATGAACTTCAGCGCCACCACGCGGTTGAGCCGCCGGTCGCGCGCCTTCCACACCTCGCCCAGGCCCCCCGCGCCCAACCGCTCGATGAGCACGTAAGAGCCGACGCGCTGCTCCGCCGCCAATCCGGATTTGGGTTCGTCCGCCATCCCGGCTTCCCAATCTCCCATGCCTGAAGCGGGACACACCACCACGACCGCCCGAAATCTTGGCGCAGCCTACGCCCGCCACGGCCCGGCGTCAATCGAACTGCACCTGGCGCGCCGCCGGGCCTGGGTGGAAATACGTGGCGACCTTATTACGCGGCCGGAAGGCCAGAAGGATGCCCAAAAAGCCCGCAGTCGGTCATTCCGTCTATGACGACAACGGCTTTGTCAACGGCGTTGGTTGTGGGTGGTGTGACACCCCGCCGAGGGCGCGCGGGACGGCCGACCCGGGAGCGCCGGGCGAGGGTTTTGCTTTTTCCT
>Ga0187892_10004126_pt1 | contig 24977 bp, 25 predicted proteins | sample MA1701073metaG_FD_139345 | JGI IMG/M metagenome (GOLD analysis project Ga0187892, IMG submission 139345) | Bio-ooze microbial communities from a basaltic lava cave in the Kipuka Kanohina Cave System on the Island of Hawaii, USA - MA170107-3 metaG ... | reverse complement strand
GCGCAGCCGGCGGGGCGGTGTGGTGTAGCGTGTTTGAACCACCCCGTCACGCTTCGCGTGCCACCCCTCCTCGAGGAGGAGGGGAACTGACTACCACTGCTCCCCGCCTCTCACGAGGCGGGGTGCCGGCGCAGCCGGCGGGGCGGTGTGGTGTGCTGCGTCGTCGCCGGTCGCGCATCAAGCGCGCGCCAGCTCGCGGTTGCCCACGCGGAAGTCGCTCTGGCCGTCGGGTCCGTATCCGGTGTGATGCTGTGCGGCGGTCTGCAGCGTCGCCAACGCAGCCTGGTTGTGGGCGAGGCGCGTGGCGACCAGGGCGCCGTTGATCCGGTTCGCCGCCCGCGCGGAAGCCGTCAACGCGAGCAGTCGCGCCCAGGTGTCGGCCAGCCGCGTGCGCTCGGCGCTCGCCTGGGATGCGAGCCACTGCTGCATTCCCGCGGTGCCGGGGACCAGGCGCTGTTCGTGCAGATACGCGGCGCGAAGCCGCGCCAGTTCCGCCAGGCGCTCGACAGCGTGCGACTTGACATCGGCGAGGGCGAGCAGCGCGTCCGCGTTGCCTTCCAGCAGGCACCGCTGCTCGGCGTGCAGGATGCGCGACAGCTCGTCGAAGCTTGCGAGCTCTTCCTGGAGGCCGGCGACGAACGCGGCGCGGTCGGGTGCGGCTCCGCTCACTTGCCCGGCAGGGCCTGCTGGCGGGCCAGCAGCTCGCGCACGGTCGCGAGCAGCTTGTCGGCCACCACATCCGAATCGATGTGGAAGCGGCCCTCGGCGATGGCCTGTTTGACGGCTTCGATGCGCGCGACATCGACCACGCCGACCTCGCTCAGCACGCGCTCGATCTGTGCGAGCTGCGCCGATATCGACGTGATCTCGACCTTGTCGCGGGCGGGAGCAGGCGCGACGGGACCGGCCTGGTCCGGCGCCTTCGCGGGCGCGACGTCGGACACGCCGGCCGGTGCGACCGGTTTGATGGGACCACCACTGCTGATCTTCACGAGTTCGTCCTTGTCACTGTGCGGAAAAGTTCGCTCGGTCTTGCCCCCGAAAGACCCGATTGCGCACGTGTCACGCTCGAGTCTAAATTACGGCTCGAGCACGCCAAACTTTAACCGGCCGGGAGGACGCGCGTGGCCCGCGCACGGCGCCGATTGCGTATCGTAGCAGGTTGTCGCGCGCGACGTGTCGTCTCTCGACTGCAGCACGCCGCCGCTTTGCTTCGAGCGCGTCGCGATTCGCTTCGACCTGCTTCACTTCGACTACGCCATGCTCGACTTCTACTGCGCCTTGCATGACTTCTGCCAAGCCTGCTTGACTTCTACTACGCCTACTTGACTTCTACCACCCCGGGGCCTTGCGCCACACCCTTGACCACTTTGCCCGAAGCGGTCCGCACCAGCACCGGCTCGCCCACCGCGGCGTTGCCGAGCGAGCGGCCCGCCGAGGTGGCGCGAAAACCGTCGCCGTGGAACACCACGCGCACGCGTTGGCCCTCGGCGACGGCGTAGGGCGCGCGCAGCATGTCGGCGTGCAGCGCCGCGCCGGCCGGCAGCGGGACGACGGTCACCTTGCCGACGGCCTGCGCGGGATCGACGATCGGGCCGGTCGGCCACTTGGTCAGCTCCTGCTCCCGCAGCGACAGGTCCGCCGCGCCGAGGACGTGGCCGCGCGCGATCGGGCGCGCGGTCACCAGCGCCTCGGCGAACACCTTCACGCTGACCGGCACGAACACCGACCACGCGCGCGGACGCACGCAGCGCACGATTACGCTGGTGTCGCCCCACATCCGCTCACCCGGCGGCAGCACCGTTTGCAGGCGTTCGCATCGGGCCAGTCGGGTCTGTGGGTCGAGGGGCAGGGCCTCGATCTGCGCGCGCCCCGGCAGCGCCGGTGCGTGGGTGCGGGCGAAGGCCTCCGCGGCGCGCTGCAGCTCCTCCAGGTCCTGCCACTGCGGCTGCGCCAGGCCGTTGAGCGGCCAGCAGAATGCCATGCATGCCGCGGCGGCGGCAGCCGAGAGGCGAAGTCGATCGCGCTGCGTCATCGGCGTACATTCTAGACCCAGGCATAAAGCGCGCTTGCACTGCAACCGTTAATCAGCAGGTCCGTGCAGTCGAGCAGGGGTCCACTCAACCATTCAGGTCCACGCCGAACCGACATGACCGACCTTTCCACTCCCGCCCTCGTGGCCCGCGAGGCGCTCAAGCTGATGGCGGCGCGTCGCGTCGCGCCGACGCCCGAGAACTACGCGCGCTTCTACCACCGATGTGCCGGCACCGACCTGCCGCCCGCTGGCGACGCCGGCCGAAGTGCGGCCGACAGCGCGCGGCGCGAGTGGGGCGCGCTGGTGCGCGAGCTGATCCGGGAGCTCGCGCGCCGGCAGACCGGCGCCAGTCTGGCGCGCAAGCACGAGACGCTGGAGCGGGCGCTCGCCGGCGTCGCCTCCGACGCGCAGCTGTTCGACAAGCTGCAGGCGCTGGCGCGCCGATGGAGCGAGGTCACGGAGCCGGCGGGCCGGCCGGCCGAGCTCAGCTATCCGGCGATGGCAGACGACGAGCCGGACGGGGCGCCGCGCGGCACACGCCTCGGCGTGCTCTCGGAGCAGGCGCAGACGATCAAGCAGCTCAGAGAAGCGCTCGCTCAGACCCTGGATCTCGGCGTGGTCGAGCGACTGCAGCGCTTTCCGGAGCTGGCCGACGAGGCGGAGCGGCTCGCCCGGGAAGCGCGACGGGTGCGCGGCACGGAGGCCTGGAGCGGCTACGCCGTGGCGTTGCGGCAGTTCCTGTTCCGGTCGGCGTTGCGCGAAGAGGGCGACGCCGCGCTGCTGGATGCGCTCCTGAGGCTGGCACGGCTGCTCACCGACAATATCGGCGAGCTGGTGGAGGACGACCCCTGGCTCGCCGGTCAGTGCGCCGCGATCCGCGAGGCGATCGCCACGCCGCTCAGCGCGCAGCGCATCGGCGAGGCCGAGCGGCGTCTCAGGGAGGTCGTGCACCGGCAGGGCCTGCTTCAGCACAGCCTGGGCGAGGCCAAGTCCACGCTCAAGGGCCTGATCGCCGTGTTCGTGCAGCGGCTCTCCGAGATGACCGAGAATGCCGCCGAGTATCAGGAACGCATCGGGGGCTACGCAGAACGGCTGCAGCAGGCGCAGGATCTTGCCGGTCTCGAGGCGATCGCGAGCCGCTTGATGACCGACACGCGCGGCATCCAGGTGGATATGCGGCGCTATCGCGACGAGATGGTGGAGGCGCGCCAGCATGCCGAGGATGCGCAGAGCAGGGTGCGGGAAGTGGCGGCCGAGCTCGAGCGGGTGAGCGCGCAGCTCAGCCGCGATCCGCTCACCGGCGCGCTCAACCTGCGCGGCCTCGACGAGGCGATGCGGCGCGAGATGTCGCGCGCGCAGCGCAGCAACGCGCCGCTCAGCGTGGGCGTGCTCGACCTCGATCGCTTCCAGCGCCTGAGCGACACCTACGGACAGCAGGTTTGCGAGGCGGCGCTGCGGCACGTTTTCGGCGTGGTCAGCGCGGCGCTGCGGCCCACCGACCTGGTCGCCCGCCGCGGCGAGGAAGAGCTGGTGATCCTGTTCGGCGACACCGCCCTGGCGCAAGCGGGACTGGCCGCGCGGCGGCTGCAGGGCGAGCTTACGCGGCGTCCGTTCCCGCGCGGCGACCAAGACCTGCCGATCACCTTCAGCGCCGGCGTGGCGCAGTTCCGCAGTGGCGACACGCAAGCGGTGCTGGTCGCACGCGCCGAGCGCGCCATGCACCAGGCCAGGTTGCAGGGCGGAAACCGGATCGTGACGCCATGAGCATGCATCGCACCTGCGCTGCGCCCTGCGCTCGCGGCCGCGCCGCGCCGAGCTTTTTCGCACGCTTCTGGGTGCTGGCGGTGTTCGCCGCCGCGCCGCTGCTGCCCGGGCACCGCGGGTTGCGCATCCCGCTGACGGCGCTGGCAGCGGCGCTGTTCGCGGGCTAGAGTCTGCTTGGTGAAACGATTGTCTCAAGCGCAACGGCCGGTCAAGAAACAGCGCCCTGCGCCGATAAAACCAATGGGCGCCGATAACACGCAGCGGCGTCGATAACGCGAGAAGGGATCGAGGAGGTGGTGTGGCGGGCAGCGTCGTCGGTATCGCCGGCAGCGGGCGCAATGCCCAGGGCGGACCCCTCGTCATGGGCCACGGCATCGGCGGCGCATCGGCCGAGGGCGCTCACCGGCAACCGGCCGACGAGAGGCCGGCACACGGTTCGCATCCAGACGGCCAGGGCGCGCCGATCGAGACAGTCCGCAGCGCCTACGGTCGGTTCCTCGACGACTGCGTGCGTCAGGCGCAAGCCCGATCGGCGCATCTGGAGGAGTACGCCGCACGGATTCGCGAGATCGACGAGTTGCTGACCGCCCCCGCGTCCGGCCCGTCGCCGGCGCTGCAGTCCCTCTTCTCCAGCGTGCAGGATGTCGCCGCGCATCCGGCGTCGGTGCCATTGCGCCAGCAGATGCTCGGTTCGGCGCAGGCGCTGGCGGCGAGGTTCTGGTCCCTGGATGCGCGCCTCGCCGAGATGCGCGAGGCCCTGAACCAGCGGGTATTGGAAGTCGTGGCCGAGATCAACGCTCTCGCGGCAGATCTGGCGCGCATCAACGCGGCCGCTGCGAGCGGGCCGGCACAGGAAGACTTCGAGCGGCGCGATCGGCTGGCGGCGCGACTGAACATGCTGGTGCGTGTATCGGCGGCACCCCAGTCCGACGGCAGCGTCAACCTCTCTCTCGCCACCGGTCACGGTCTGTTGCTCGGCGCGCAGGCGTTCGCGCTCGCCGCCGCGCCATCGGCCGAGGACCCGCAGAACCACGGCATCGTGCACCTGTCGGCCGGCGTTCGCACCTCGCTGGATCCCGCCGCGATCCAGGGCGGGCAGCTCGGCGGGCTCCTGGCGTTCCGCAGCGACGTGCTCGATACAGTGCAGAACCAGCTGGGACGTGTCGCGGTGGCGCTGGCGGGGACGTTCAACGACCAGCATCGGCTGGGCATGGATCTGCAGGGCGACGCGGGGCAGGCGTTGTTCCGCGCGCCGCGCGCAGTCGTGCTGGACGGCGGAAGCAACACCGGCACGGCGGCGATCACCGCCGGCAGCGACAACGTCGGTGCGCTCACCGGCAGCGACTATCGCCTGCAGCACAACGCCGGTACCTGGGCGCTCACCCGGCTCAACGACAACGTTCGCACCGTGTTCTCCGGGTTTCCGCACACGGTGGACGGCGTCGTGCTCGCACTCGCGAGCGGCGCGGCGGCCAGCGGCGACAGCTTCCTGATCCGGCCGACACGCGACGGCGCGCGCGATATCGCGGTGCTGATCTCCGACGCGGCCCGCATCGCCGCCGCCGCGCCGGTGCGCTACGACGCCATTGGCGTTTACGACAACCGCGGCGGCAGCGTTTACGACAACCGCGGCGGCAGCATTTACGACAACCGCAACGCGCTGCTGCTGGCCGCGCTGCAGGCGCGCGCAACGATCGCCGGCGGCGCCAGCTACCAGGGCGCCTGCGACCGGATCGCGCAAGAGGTGCGCGGCCGCGCGCACGCGATCGAGGTGCAGAGCCAAGCCCAGGACGCGCTGGTCCGGGAGGCGCGCGCGACGCAGCGCTCGCTGCCGGGCGCAAACCTGGACGAGGAGGCGGCTACCTTGTTCCGTCACCAGCAGGCCTACCAGGCCTGCGGCAAGGCGCTGCAGGCCGCCGCCCGCCTGTTCGACACGCTCCTCGAGACCAGCGAATGATCGGCTTCGATTCCAACACCGGCGGCGGTGGCGGCGCATCGCGTTCGCGCGATGCAGGGGGGAGCGCATGCTGGTGAAGGGGCGGCCCGTGGGCATCCTGCTGCTCGGCCTGTGGTGTGTGGCGCACATCGTGCCCTTCGGCCTGCTCGCCGCCGACGCGAGCGGCGGCAAGGCCTTTCTCGCGTGGGTTGCGGTGATCGTCGTGCTGCTGGCGGCCGCCGGCCTGATGATCCGTTCGCGGATCGCGCACTGGGTCGTCGTAGTTCAGGTCGGGGTCCACGTGTTCGTGTTCTCCGTGGCCGCCTGGGCGTTCTTGTTCGTGGCGCTGGCGTGGGGGCTGCACGCGTCGGAGACCGCGATCGTCGCGCTCATCCTCGCCTACCTGTCGTTCACCTGCTGGGCGTTCCTGTACCTGTTCTACCCGGACGTGCTGGACTACTTCGAAGAGTCCCGCAGTTTCTTCCGTCCGACCCCGCACGACAGCCTGTGACCCTCCGAGCCGCCGTCGGCTGCCGCTGCGGCGGCATGCGCCCGGAAGGTTTATCCTATTTCGCGCTCGTCGCCCTGGGTGGAGGAAGTCATGCACGCACCGTTTCGGTACGCTTTGGTGGTTCTCGCTGTCGTGTTCCCGCTGCCGGGCAGCGCCGCGTGTCCGGATGACGCGGCCGTGGCGGCCTACGTCGCCGATTATCGGGCGGCCCGGACAAGCCGGGGCTTCGGCAACGATCTCAGCCTGGACGAGGCGCAGTGCGCCAAGGCGAAATTGACGCGGCAACTGCCGCAGGTGCAGGGCGCCGTGGTCGGGTACAAGGCAGCGTTCACCAATCCGGCGATGTACGAGCGCTTCGGCGTGACCGGGCCCGCGTGGGGCGTGATGTTCGCCAAGATGATGCTGGACAGCGGCGCGAAGCTGCCCGCCCGCTTCGGGGCGCGCCCCCTGTACGAGGCCGACTTCCTGGCCGTGGTCAAGGATGCCGGGCTGGCCGACGCCAAGACGCAGCTGGAGGCGTTGCAGCACATCTCCGCGGTGGTGCCGTTCATCGAGCTGCCTGACCTGATGCTGGAAGGTTCGGCCACCGGCGCCGCGCTGATCGGTACCAACCTCGGCTTCCGCGGTGGCGCGCTGGGCCCGCGTGTCGCGGTCGAGCCGACGCAGGCGTTCCTCGATGCGCTGGCGAACATGACCGTGGTCATGACCGAGGACAGGAGCGGCAAGGAACTGGGCCGCGCCAAGGGCGACATTCTGATGCAGCATCCGATCAACGCCGCGATGTGGCTCGCCCAGGCGTTGAAGAAGGACGGCGTCGCGCTCAAGCCCGGCGACCTGCTGAGCCTGGGCGGCTACATCCCGCCGGCGCCCACGCAGCCCGGAACGACCATCACGGTCAAGTACCTCGGCTTGCCGGGGAACCCCGCGGTCACGGTGCACCTGCAGTAGTGTGCTCAACCCGGGAGTGGTCTGCTCAACCCGGGAGTGATCCGCTCAACCCGGGAGTAGTCTGAGCGACCCGGGAGCAAGCGGCTCAAGCCGGCTGCACTGCGCTCTCCATCCCTTCGACCAGGTAGGTGACGATCGGCTCGGCTTTGCCCTTGACCGCCTGCGGCGGCATCGCCCGCAGGCGGAAGCGGCCGTCGAGCTCGCGTCGCACCTCTTCGGTGATCAGCAGATCGACCGACAGCTCCCGCGTGAGCTGCTCCACCCGGGAGGCCACGTTGATGGTGTCGCCGACCACCCCGAACTTGCTCAGCTCTTCGTTGCCCATCACGCCTGCCAGCACCTCGCCGCGGTGGATGCCGATTCCGACCTGCAGCTCGGGCAACGAGCGCTCGCGCAGCGTATCGTTGTAGCGTGCCAGCGCCTCGCGCATCGCGAGCGCGCCGAGCACCGCGTCCTGCGCCTGCCAGGGATTGGGCTCCAGCGCCCCGAACAGCGCCAGCATCCCGTCGCCCATCAGCTCGGTGACGCGGCCGTGATGCGCGCTGATCGCCACGCTCATCGCTTGGAAGTAGCCGTTCAGGATCGGCACCATCTGCTCGGGATCCATGCGGTCGGACAGCGCGGTGAAACCCTTGAGGTCGGCGAACAGGACGGTGACCGTGCGCCGTGTCGGCTTCAGCTCGCCGCCGGGTTCGGTGAGCCGCTCGATCACGTCGTCCGGGGCAAAGCGCGCGAAGTGCAGCTGCAGGCGTTCGAGCTTGGCATGCGTGTCCTGCACCAGGCGCTCGAACTGCCGGACCCGGCGCGACTGCTTGAGGCCGAGCGCCAGCGCGCCGACGAACGCCGCCAGGGCGAGCGCCCACAGGAAACCGGCGGTCATTCGAGCAGCATCGCCACGCGCACCGTCGAGTTGGCGAGCGCGGCGACGCCGACCGCCTCCAGCGCCGCCTCTCCGCCGATCGCCTCAGCCAGGGCGCGGGTACGCGCCTGGATCTGGCTCGGCTGGTAGCGCACCGTGTCGCGTACCCAGGCGAGAACGGCCGATTCGCTCGCATCGAGCTTCGGCAGGGCGAGCGCGGACAGGGATGCGTCCACTTCCGCACCGGTCAATCCCTCCCTGTGCAGCAGCTTGCGGCTTTCCGGCTCACAGAAGCGGCATTCCAGGATGCGGGCCACCACCGCGAACATGAGCGCCTTGACGCGCCGCGACAGGATCGGCGATTCGAATGCGCCGCGCAGCGTCTCGTGCAGCAGGTAGGCGGCGGGGTGTCCGACCAGCGGAGCGATGATGCCCGCGAAGGACTCGCCCTCGCCGGGCACGAAATCCGCAGGGATCGGCACCGAGACTCTATTCGCCCTGGCGAGCATCGGGCGCAGCAGCCGGCCGAGCGGCGATCGCCCGATGCGCTCGTAACCGGTCGCCGGCGGCAAGGCGATGAACGTCGCCACGCGGTTGCCAAAGCAGTTGTTCACGATCAGGAAGGCGGCTTCGGTCACCTGCTGCGGGGAGAAACCCACCCGGATCAGCTCCTCGCGCTGCTCGCGCGCCGGGCGCGGGTTGGAGCGCGCCAGGCTGCGGCAGAAGCGGATGAAGGCCTGGTCCTTCTCGTCCAGCTCGGCGAGCTGCATCTGGCGCTCGATCTGCCCGATCACGCGTTCCGAGTAGCCGAGGATGCGCATGTGTGCGCGCGCCGCGCCGTAGCAGTAGCGGCACGAGTTTTCCTGGGCGACGACCAGGAACACCAGGTCCGCCATGCGTACCGGCAGCGCCTTGATCGGGTACTGCGTCCAGGTCGCGACCGCGCGCCGCAACCACGGCACCGGCGCCACGCGCCGGAAGAAATCCGAGCTGCCTCCGAAGCGCTGCTTCGCTTCGGTTTCCCATTCCGGCACCACCACCGGCGGAACCAGCGGCGGCCCCCATTCGATATCGCCGAGCAACGTTGCCATGATGCCTCCGTCCGATGCCTGCGCGCTGCCCTGTTTCACGCCAGCTGCGCGTGTCGGGCCGATCCGGCAGAAGAAACAATTCTAACCGCACGCTCCTCGGGCTGCTCCGTGGTATGGTTGCGTGTGTCCGCAATCGGCAAGGAGGCCCGGCGATGGCGAATGGCGCAGGCACCTGCTTCGTGGTCATGGGGTTCGGCAAGAAGACCGATTTCGAGAGCGGCCGCACCTTCGACCTGGACAAGTCCTACCGCAACCTGATCAAGCCGGCGGTCGAGGCGGCGGGATACAAGTGCGTGCGCGCCGACGAGATCGTGCATTCCGGGCTGATCGACGTGCCGATGTACGAGCAGCTGCTGGCGGCCGACATCGTCGTCGCGGACCTGTCCACCGCCAACAAGAACGCCTTCTACGAGCTGGGCATCCGCCACGCGCTGCGGCCGTACACCACCATCGTGATCGCCGAGGACGGGCTGAAGCCGCCGTTCGACGTCAATCACGTCGTGGTGCGCCACTACAAGCACCTGGGCGAGGACATCGGCTTCGACGAGGTGATGCGCTTTCGCAAGGTGCTGACCGACGCGATCACCGTGATCGCGGCGCAGCCGGTGGACAAGCGTGTGGACAGCCCGGTGTATCGTTTCGTCGGCGGGCTCAACCCGCCGGCGCGGGTCGCGGTTGCGGCGGCGCCCGCCCCGGCCGCGGTGCGCGCTGCGGCGGCCGCGGGCGGCGCCACACACAGCGCGTTGATGCAACAGGTCGACGATGCGGTGGCGCGCAAGGACTTCGTCGCCGCCAAGACGCTGCTCGGCGCGGTGCACGACATGATGCGCGCCGAGGCGGCGGACCGCGGCGAGGACCCCTACATCGTCCAGCGCCTGGCGCTGCTCACCTACAAGAGCAAGCACCCGACCGAGGAGGCTTCGCTGCGCGAGGCGCTCGCGCTGCTGGCCGGGTTCGACCCGGACACCTCCAACGACACCGAAACGCTGGGGTTGTGGGGCGCGATCCACAAGCGCCTGTGGGCGCTCACCGGCGAGCGGTCCCATCTGGACGCGTCGGTCCGGGCATACGCGCGCGGCTTCTATCTGCGCAACGACTACTATAACGGGATCAACCTCGCCTTTCTGCTCGACTTGCGCGCCTCGCGCGCGGCGCCCGCCGACGCGATCGCGGACCACGTCCTGGCGCGCCGGGTGCGCAAAGAGGTCAGGCAGATCTGCGAAAAATGGCTGGAGCAGAATCCGCCGGCAGCGGCAGCGGGGGACGCGGAGCCGCGGGTGGCAAAGCAGGCGGCGGAACATCGCTACTGGGTGCTCGCCACGCTCGGCGAGGCGATGCTCGGTCTGGGCGACGCGGCCGCGCGCCAGCAGCTCGAGTCCGCTTACGCGGCGGCCCCGCACGCCTGGATGGCGGACACCACGCGCGAGCAGATCGCGAAGCTGGAACCGCTGCTCGCCGACTCGCCTTTGAAGTATCTGAAGCCCACGGCGTAACCGGGCTGTCATCGCAGCGTTCCATCGACGCGCGCACAATGCGCGCGATCGCCGTCGCTGCGCACGGCATCGACTATTCCACACGGCGTATGGACGATCGCGTTGCGCGGGCTTAGCATTGAGCGCATCGAACCGATCGCGCTTTGCAGCGATCGAACCTCACATTTTGTTAGGTTTCGATGACTCGCGTCACCGTCGCCAACCTGATCGGACGCTCGGCCGCCTTCCAGGAGACCGTGCGCATGGTCCAGCGCATCGCCCAGACCGAGGCCCCGGTGCTGATCGAGGGCGAAACCGGCACCGGCAAGGAGGTGGCGGCGCGAGCGATCCATTACTCGGGCGTGCGCCGCGACCAGCCGTTCGTGCCGGTCAACTGCGGGGCGATTCCGGAGAACCTGATCGAGAACGAGCTGTTCGGGCACGTGCGCGGCGCCTACACCGACGCGCGGGGCCCGCAGCTCGGCCTGATCGCATTGGCCAACGGCGGCACGCTGTTCCTGGACGAGGTGGAGACGCTGTGCGCGAAGGGCCAGGTGGCGCTGCTGCGCTTCCTGCAGGACCTCAACTATCGTCCGCTCGGCAGCCGCCACGAGCAGAGCGCCGACGTCCGCGTCATCGCTGCCACCAACATCAACCTGTCCGAGCTGGTGCAGAGCAAGCAGTTCCGCATGGACCTGTACTACCGGCTGCAGATCCTGTTCCTGCGCATGCCGCCGCTGCGCGAGCGCGACGGCGACCCGGCGCTGCTCGCGGAGCACTTCGCGCGCGCGTTCAGCGCCCGCTACGGCGGCCCCGCTGCGCGGCTCGCCGCGGACAGCCTGGCGTTGCTCGGCGGATACGCGTGGCCCGGCAACGTGCGCGAGCTGGAGAATCTGGTCCATCGCGCTTTCCTGCTCGCCGGCGGCGATGTCATCTCGATCCCGAACGACTGGCTGGTCAACGGGCCGCGCCCGGCGGTGGTCGGCGCGCACCAGATCTTTCCCCTCGATCTCGCCTTCAGCGAAGCCAAAGCGCGGCTGATCGATCAGTTCGAGCGCGTGTACATCGCGCACGTGCTGTCCCAGACCAACGGCAACGTGTCGCAGGCCGCGCGCCGCTGCGGCAAGGAGCGCCGCGCCTTCGGCAAGCTGCTGAAAAAGCACGGCATCGACAAGCGGCTGTTCCTCGCGCAGTAGCGCAGTCGAAGGCGCCAGCGGCGCCGCTGTTCTTTTAGATCCTCACGCCCGCCCCTTTCCCGGCCTTCACCCTACCCCTCTCCCGCAGGGGTGAGGGACCTTTTCGTCTGTTGGGGAGAGAGGAGTACGTGCCAAACGCGCGGTGCTCCCTCTTCCCCGACGGGAGGGTTGGGGTGAGGGTGGAGCAGCGCCGCACGCGACCGACCCACTCGGGTCGCGAGGTACCCGCGTCACGCCGGCGCATTGCACCTTCCGCAACGCCGCGCGCGGCAAGGCCGGCGCGGCTTTGCAACGGCGCTGTCGCCTTCTGCACACGCGGGACGCAGCCGACCCACGCCGATGTGAACGCGATCGCGCGCGCCAGAAATTTCAGCGGTTTGCGCTGCGCGCGCGCATGGCATGCACTTTGCCCGCCAGGCGCGCACATCCCCAGGGGCCGCCCGATGCCGGACCTTGCACCCGAGGTGCGCGCGCTGGTCAGTCGCATCCGGCAGTACATCCTCACGCGTTCGCAAGCGGCGGACAGCGTCAAGGGAGTGGCGGGCGCATGGCTGGAGCTGAGCGGTGAGGAGGCGTGGCTGCCGGCGGTGGAGCAGGCGCTCGAGCACCTGGTGTCCACCGGCGAGATGCAACGCCTGCGCCTGGCGGACGGAACGATGGTGTACAGCGTCGCCGCACGCGTCCGGCACTAGCGATTCGGCGGAACGTGGGCGAACTTGCAACGAGCGGCGGAGCGGACGGTGCTGACGTCACAGAGAACAGGAAAGCGGGCGGCCGTTGGGCGGCAAGGCGGTGGGCATGGCTGACTTCCGTGCGCTGCATTCGGTGATGGACGGCATCGTGCGCCGGCTGGACCGCAGCTGCCCGCCCGAGCTGCGCGCGGCGGTCAACGCCTCGTTCAGCGTGCTCGCCGGCGGGCAATGGAATACCGACCCCGCGCCGACCGCGGTCACGCTCTGGCCGTTCCGGGTCCACGTCAACGAACACCAGCGCAACCTCGAGCTGCGCAGCGGCCCACAGTCGCGCAACCGGCCCTTGCCGCTCGACATGCACTTCCTGATGACCGTGTGGGGAGCGAACTCCGCCAACGAGCTCACTTTGTTCGGCTGGGCGTTGCGCGAGATGTACGCGATGCCAACACTCGACGCATCGACCTTCACCACCGTGGATGCGCGCTGGCGCGCCGAGGACATCGTGCAGGTATCCGCCGCCGACATGAGCATCGAGGACATGGCGCGGCTATGGGACGCGGTGCGTCCCGATTACCGGTTGTCGGCCGCCTTCGTCGCGCGCGTGGTGCAGATCGACATCGAATCCGAGGATGCCGCCAACGTGGTGGTGCGGCGGCTGTCGTTCGAGGAGGTGGAAGCTTGAGCGCCATGCCGGAGCATGTCGACATGCGGGTATGGGCGGCGCTGCGCTTCGTGGACGCGGTCACGCGCGCGCCGATCGCGCATGCCCTGCAGGTCCAGGCGGAGGGCGCACGCTGGGTGCGCAATCCGAGCGGCTATGCGGTGCTCGCGGCGCTCACGTCGCCGCAGGCCCAACGCGAACAGTTCGACGCCTACCAGGCTGCGTTCGACGCGCCGGCGGCGGTCGATCCCTTGACGCTGGCGGTGCGCATCGCCGACGCCTCCGGCCGCTATCTGCCGCGCAGCCTGCAACTGGCGTTGCCGCGCTCGCCCGCGGCGCCCGAGCGCGCTCTGTTCGCGCCGGTGGAGGTGGCGATGTATCCATCCGGGACCGCACCCGTCGTCGCCGCTTGGACCGTGGTGCGTGCGCAGGTGACGCGCGCGGGGGCGCCGGCCCGCGGTGCGGTGTTGAGCCTACACCGCGCGACCGGCCCGCAGGCTCTGATCGGCCGCGGCGTGAGCGATGCGCGCGGGGAAGCGGTCGTGGCCGCGGCCGGCGTGCCGGTGTTCGAGATCACCGGCGGCGACCCGCCGCTCGCGAGCACGGTCGACTGCGAGCTGCGCGTGGTGCACGCGCCCGACGCCAGCGGCGACCCCGATCCGGAAACCATCGCGCAGGGCGGCCCGGGCACGGTCTCGGCCACCGTGCCGCTGACCGTGCGCGCGGGCGCGACCTTCACGGTTGCGATCGCACTGCCTTGAACTACGCCTTGAATTACCCGATGGAGGTGGACCGTGCCTGAATATCTTGCCCCGGGCGTCTATGTCGAGGAAACCAGCTTCCGCGCGAAGTCGATCGAGGGCGTGGGCACCAGCACCACGGCCTTCATCGGTGCCACGCGCAAGGGTCCGCTCGCGAGCGACACCGAGCTGCCCGAGATCCTGACGAGCTTCGCCGATTTCGAGCGGCTCTACGGAGGCTACGCCAACCTGGCGATGACCACCGCGGCCGGCAGCGCCGACCCGCTGAACTATCTCGCGCACGCGGCGCGAGCCTACTTCAACGAGGGCGGCTCGCGGCTGTATGTCGCGCGCCTGTATCGAGCCCCGGACGGCGCGACCGGCCGCGCGCAAAGCGCGCATCTGGGCGCGGCGGCGGAAAGCGATGCGAACCGCATCCGCTTCGTCGCGCGCTTCTCCGGAGCGGTGGGCAACGGCCGCATCGGGGTGCGCGAGATCGTGGCCCCAGCGCCCGCCGCAGTGCTGAACGCCGCGCCGGTCGGCTCGCTCGCGCGCGAGGCGGCCGTAGCGCCGTTCACCTACTTCATCAAGGCCGCGGACGGCTGGCATCAGCTCGACGCCGGCGGCACGCCGGCCGGGGCGGTCACGCCGGTGGCCGACATCGACACCTCGCCGCGGCTGATAACGCTCGCCGTCATCGCCACCGACGCCGACGACATGACCACCGCGATCGACGACATGGGCTACGACCCGCGCCATCCCCGTTACGTCGGCCAGGTCATGGCCGAAGCGCCGGCCCGCCGCGCCGATGCGGTCGAGAACATGTACGCGCTGCGGCTCGGCACCAGCGTCAACGCACGCGCGTTGCTCGACGCCTTGTTCCCCGCGCATGCGGCGGCGGCGGCCGGCGATCCGCGCACCAACGAGCATCCGCTCAGCGGCGGCGCCGACGGGCGCGAGCCGGAAGCGGCCGATTACGACAACGGGTTCCGGGCGTTGGTCAAGCTCGAGGACATCGCGATCGTGGCGGCGCCCGGGAGCACCGCCTACGCCGCCGGCGCCGCGATCCAGCGCACGTTGATCTCGCACGCTGAAGGGCGGCGCATGTACCGCATCGCGGTGCTCGACACCGCGCGTGGGCTCAACATCGGCGCCGCTCGCGAGGCGCGGGCGCAGGTCGATTCGCGCTACGCGGCGATGTATTACCCCTGGGTGGTGGTGGCCAACCCGAACGCACGGCCCGGGAACGATCTGGTGCCTAAGGAGATCGCGCTCCCGCCGTCCGGGTTCGTGTGCGGAATCTACGCCCGCAACGACATCGAGCGCGGCGTGTTCAAGGCGCCGGCGAACGAGGTGGTGCGCGCCGCGCTGCGCTTCGAGCGCGAGATCAGCTTCGGCGAGCAGGAGGTGCTGAATCCGCTCGGCCTGAACTGCCTGCGCTACTTCGCCGGCCGGGGCTACCGCGTCTGGGGCGGGCGCACCATTTCGAGCGACCCGGAGTGGAAGTACGTCAACGTGCGGCGCTACTTCAACTACCTCGAGGCCTCCATCGACCGCAGCACCCAGTGGGCGGTGTTCGAGCCCAACGGCGAGCGGCTGTGGGCCAACATCCGGCAGACGGTGGCCTCGTTTCTGTACAACGAATGGTTCAACGGCGCGCTGCTCGGCGCCAAGCCCGAGGAGGCCTACTTCGTCAAGTGCGACCGCTCGACGATGACCCAGAACGATCTGGACAACGGCCGCCTGGTCTGCCTGGTCGGCGTGGCCGCCCTCAAGCCCGCCGAGTTCGTCATCTTCCGCATCGGCCAGAAGACGGCCGATGCGCGGCAGTGAATGAAGGAGCCCCGTCATGGCACGCACGCATCCGTACAGCGCGTTCAACTTCATCGTCGAGTTCAACGGCAGCGAGCCGCTCGGCGGCTTCTCCGACGTGTCCGGCCTGAACACCGAGATCACGATCGCCGAGTACCGCAACGGCAACTCGCGCCAGAACTACGTGCAGAAGGTGCCGGGCCTGCACAAGACCGGAGACGTCACCCTCAAGCGCGGCATCGTCAATTCGGAGGTGCTGTGGACCTGGATCACCAACGTGCGCAACGACAGCGTCGACTCGAAGGTCGACACCATGGTCGTCACCTTGCTCAGCGAAAGCCGCACGCCGGTGCAGAAGTGGCTGCTGCGCTCGTGCACGCCGATCAAGTACACCGGTCCCACGCTCGCCGCCAAGGGCGGCACCGACGTCGCCATGGAAGAGCTGGTGGTGTCGGCCGAGGCGATCGAGATCGAGGTGAGCTGAGCCCATGTGGGGGCTGGCGTTCGAGGAGCACGTGCGCATCGAGCGCGTGGTGGCGCCGCGCGCCGACATCGCGCTGTTCGTCGGCTGGGTCGCATGGCGGGCGCGCGCGCTGCCGGGGCCGATCCGCGACTGGCTCGAGACGCGGCGTTACGCCTTGCCGGGAGCGGGGGATCCCTTGCCGTTCGATCTGCCGGTGCCGGTGGAATCGTGGGAATCGTTCGACGGCCTGTTCGACTGGCGCGCGCGCCGGATCGATGCCGCACAGCCGCAAGCGCGGGCCGACGCGATGCTGGGCATCGCGGTGCGCGACTTCTTCGCGAACGGAGGGCGCAAGTGCTACGTGATCCCACTCGCCGCGCCCTGGCCGGTGACGCAGGTGCCGACCGACGCCGAGCGCAGCGCACGGCTGCAGGCCCTGCTGCCCGACTTCGTCGACAACGCGCGCGAAACCTGGCGCGGCCTGGTGCATCTGCGCGGCCTCGACGATGTCGCGCTGGTGCTGCTGCCGGACCTGCCCGCCGTCGTCGCCGGCGCGCCGCAGCGGCTCGCGCCATCGGCCGCGGCCGACCCGCCCGCCGAGGTGTTCGTCGAGTGCGGCACACACGCCGAACCGCCGGCCGGTACCCCTGGGATCCTGCGCCTGCCTGCGCCGCGCAGCGACGATGCCGGATACGCGGCGTGGAACACCTTCGTCGGGCGCGTGGCAGCGTTCCTGCGCCGATTCCGCAGCGAAGCGATGCTGTTGCTCGCCATCCCGCTGCCCGGGGATCGAGCCCTGGCGGCACGCTCGCTGTTCGACGCGGTGACCGTCGACAGCGCGTTCGTGCAGCTGGCCTATCCCTGGCTGCGCAGCACGCTGCCGCCGCGCGTGCCCGAGGGACTGATCGCACCCGACGGCGCGCTGGCGGGGCTGGTCGCGGGCGGTGCATTGTCGCAAGGCGCCTTCCGCTCGGTCGCGGGGCGCCGCCCGGTGAGCACGTTCAATGTCGAACCGATCCCGCCGGCCGACGAGCTGCGCACGCCGCGGCCGGGCTTCGAGCACCGCGCCTGGTCGTCGCGGCTGGCGCTGTTCGGTCCCACCTTGCGCGGCATCGAGCTGCTGTCCGACCGCACCAGCACCCGCAACGCGAGCTGGCGCCAGGCGGGCGTGGGCCGGCTCATGGGCCAGCTGCTGCGGCTCGCGCGCCGCGTCGGCGAGGAGCTGGCGTTCGAAGCCTCGGGCGAGGCGCTGTGGACGCGGATCCGCGAACGCTTCGAGGACCTGCTGACCGCGTTGTGGCAACTCGGTGCGCTCAAGGGCGCCTCGCCCGCGCAGGCGTTCGACGTGCGCTGCGGGCGCGACGTCATGACGCAGTCCGATCTCGACGCGGGCCGCGTCATCTGCGTGGTGAGCTTCACCCCGGCGCTAGCGATCGACCGCATCCGCGTGCATCTGGCGCTGGCCGAGGACGGCAGCGTGGTCTGGTCCGACGACACCGCGCAAGTGGAGGCGTTGCCATGACGGTGCCAGAGAACGCGACGCCCTCCGAACGGGTGGTGCAGATGCGCCCGCTGTGGGGTCTGAACTTCGAGGTGCGCTTCGAACAGGATCCGATCGACGGCGCCGCGCAGGCGGATGCGCCGACGGGAGAGGGCGCGTTCGCCGAGATCTCGGGGATCGAGGCGACGATGCAGCACAAGGAGATCCGCGAAGGCGGGCTCAACCTGGGCGCGCATCAGCGGCCCGGGCCGGTCGGCTACCAGACGGTGGTCCTCAAGCGCGGCCTGATGCGCAATCGCGATCTGTGGCGCTGGTTCGACGCGCTCGCCGGCGGCCGCTACGCGCCGCGGCTGAAGGTCACCATCGAGCTGCGCGGCATCGACGGCAGGGCGCTGATGCGCTGGGCCCTGCGGCGCGCGCTGCCGGTGCGGTTCAAGACCGCGGACTTCAACGCCCGGGCCAATGAAGTGGGCGTCGAGGAGCTGCATCTGGTCCACGAAGGCCTCGAGCACGAGGAGCAGGCGTCGTGACCGCGCCACAGCTCGCGCGGGCGACGCTGCGCCCGCAGGACCCGGTTCCCGACGGCATCGATCCGGCGCCCGTGGACGTGCAGTTCAATCCGGTGCAGCTCCAGTACGAGATCTCCAACACGCTCGAGGGCCCGGGGCGCGGGGGACGGCGGCACCAGATCATCACCCAATCCAGCGCGACGCTGTCCGTGGATCTGCAGTTCGACAGCACCCACACCGGGGAGAGCGTGCGCGACCAGACGCTCAAGCTCAAGCGCTTTGCGCGGCCTGATGCGGTCGACGACGCGGCCGAGCTGACCGCGGTGCCGCCGGTGGTGCGCTTCGACTGGGGCACCTTCAGCTTCGCGGGCCTGATTCAGAGCTACCGCGAGACGATCGATTTCTTCTCGCCCGAGGGCACGCCGCTGCGCGCGGTGGTGAGCGTCACGATGACGCAGCAGCAACGGCAGGCCGAGCCGCCGCGCCCGCCCAACCCGCGCCCGCGCGCGCCCGCGCCCGAACCGACGCCGGGGACGCTGTGCACCTGCCCGCCGACCGGCGCCGGCGGCGCATCGGGCGTCGCCCAGGGAGCCGGCGACCCGTACGCGGCGCGCAGCATCGCGCAGGCGAACGGCGAACCGAGCCTGCGGCGCAGCGATCGCAGCGCGCTGGTGGCGCCCGAGCGCCGCGGAGCGCCCGCGCGCACGCCGCCGGCCGCGTCGCAGGCCGTGCGCAGGGTCGGCACCGACGAGAACGCGGTCATCGGCCCCGACGGCCGTGCGCGCCAGTCGGGCCCGGCGAGCATGCGCTCCGACGTCGGCCAGCGCAGCAGCGGTTCCCGCATCCGTTTCGACCGATGACGAGCCACTTCGACCGATAGGGGTTGAGTTTCGAGCGACAGGAGGACGACATGCCGGTGGTAATCGAGGATTTCGAAGTCGTGACCGAACCGCCTCCGGCGCCCGAGGTGAGCGCGCCGCAAGGTTCACCCGCGCTCGATGTGCGCGCAGCGGCGCAGATGCTGCGGCAGATCGCGATCGCGCAGGAGCGCGCGGAGCGGCTGCGGGCCGATTGAGGGCGAGGGGCGCATGTTCGACGACGGTCTCGACGTCCCGGTTTCGGTCAGCGCCGCGTATTCGGCGCGGCCGACCCTGCTGCTCGAGGGCCAGCAAGACGGAGACGCGTCCGCGCGCCTGCACGCCATGACGATGCGCGACGACGAGCACGGTCTCGCGTCCCTCGAGCTGCGGTTCGAGGACTGGCGGGTGACGACCGCCGGTGCGGGCTTCGCGTTCGACGCCGGCAGCCCCTGGGCGCTGGGCGCCGCCGTGCAGGTCGCGTGCGGCGCGGTCGGCGAGCAGAGCAATCTGTTCGCCGGCCACGTCACCGCGCTCGAGCGGATCGCGAGCCGCGACGCGCCGCCCGAATTCGTGGTGCTGGCCGAGGACAAGCTGGCGCGCGCGCGGCTGGCCCGGCGCAGCGCCACGTACGCCGACCAGTCGGTCGAGGACGTGGTGAACGCGATCGCCTCCCGCCTCGGCCTGTCGGTGCGCATCGACGGCGTGCCGGATGCACGCGGCACCTGGGTGCAGCTCAACGAGTCCGATCTCGCGTTCCTGCGCCGCCTGCTGCTGCGCTTCGATTGCGGCCTGCGCATCGTCGGCGACCGCCTGCTCGCCGAGCGCCTGCGTCCGGGCGGCGCGAACCCGATCCCGCTGGCCATGGGGCAGCGCCTACGCCATGCGCGCGTGATCGCCGACCTCGCGCAGCAGGCCACCCAGACCAGCTTCAGCGGCTGGGACGGGCTGCAGGGCAGCCCGATCGTCGCGACCAGCACCGGCGTCTCGCCGGGACCGGGGCAGGGCAGCACCGGCGCGAGCATCCTCACCGAGAAGTTCGGCGCGCGCAGCGAGCATCTGGCCTCGTTCACCTGCGCTGACACCCAGGAGGCGCAGGCGCTCACCGATGCGGCCTTCGACCAGCGCGCGCGCGCCTTCGTGCGGGTGCACGGCATCAGCGAGGGGGATCCGGCCCTGGTGTGCGGCGTCCAGGTCGAGATCGAAGGGCTGGGCGAGCGGTTCGACAACGTCTATCACGTCACCTCGACGGTGCACCGCTTCGACATGAACGAGGGCTACCGCACCGAGTTCAGCGCCGAGTGCGCGCGGCTCGCGGAGCGTTGACGGCCATGGATCCGCTGCCCCCGTTCGCCGCCGGACTCGCGCTCGCCACCTCGGCCGGGGTGCATCTGGCGACCGTCGTCAGCCTCGCCGACCCGCAGGGCTTGAGCCGCGTGCAGGTGAGAGTGCACCAGACGCACCAGGTCGCCGATCAGGACGCGCCGGTCTGGGCGCGCGTGTGCACGCCGTTCGCCGGCGACGACCGCGGCGCGTTCTGGATGCCGGACGTGGACGACGAGGTGCTGGTGGCGTTCGTGCAGGGCGATGCGCGCTTTCCGATCGTGCTCGGCGGCCTGTGGAACGGCAGCGCCCGCCCGCCGGAGACGCTGAACTCCGACAACTTCCTCAAGGTGGTGCGCTCGCGCAACGGGGTCAAGATCACGATGGACGACACCCCGGGGGCCGAGCGCCTGAAGCTCGAGACCCCGGGCGGACAGAGCATCGAGTTGAAGGACGCGGGCACCGCGATCGATGTGCGCGACGCAAGCGGCAACAGCGCGAACTTCGCTCCCGCCGGGGTGACGCTTCGCGCCGCGGCGAAGATCACGGTCCAGGCGCCGATCATCGAGGTCACTGCGGCGAGCGCCACGGTGAACTGCCCGCTCACCCGGTTCACCGGCATCGTGCAGTGCCAGACGCTGATTGCGCAGACCGTGATCTCGTCGGTGTACACGCCCGGGGCGGGCAACATCTGGTAGGCGGACATGAACGCGACCGCCCGGCCGATCGAACGCGCAGCGCGCGCCGCACGCATCCCCGCGCACGCGGCGCACCGCGTGCAGCTCGGCGGGCCGGCCCTGCTGCAGTTCGACGACGAGGACTTCATCGCCGCCTTGCAGGGCCTGGTTGCGCGCGAGGCGTGGCCGGAGCGGGGCTGGCCACCGGCGATCGCGGCGCGCGCGTTGAGCCATGCGCAGCCCCCGCAGCCGCTGCACCAGCCGGTGCACCGGCGCTTCAACCTCGCGCTTGCCGAGGTGTACTGCGAGGCGTTCGGCAGGCCGGGGCTCGATCCCGGAAAGATCGCGGCGGCCGCCCTGCTGGTGCGCCGCTACACCGGGCCGCGCAGCGGCGGCACCATGCCCGGGCCGGAGCACCTGCGCGACTGGCGCAACTGGCAAGGCTGGTTCGAGCGGGAAGGCAACAGCCTGGGATGGCGGTCGTTCGCCAGCGCCGCCGAATTCGATGCGGACCCGGACGCGGCTCAGCGCCCCGTCGCGACCACCGGCAATGCCGTGGTCGACGCGCTGATCGCGCAGCGCACCCGGGGCGTCGCGCGCGCCGAGCGCACGCATCCGATGCACTCGCTGCCGCCCGACACGCAGCGCGCTGCCGGGCGTAGCCTGCTGTTCGGCCTGGTGCCGGTCACCAGCGACGCTCGCGCCTATCCCGGGGCGGGGCTCGCGAGCCTGGTGCCCGCGCCGGCGCAATACGGAGCCTATCTGGTGGCGGGCAGCGCCGAGCGGAGGCAGATCGTCGAGCAGCTCTCGATCTATCTCAAGGTCACGGCGAAGACACCGCTGCCCCGCGCCTCGAGCGGCGCGCAGATCGTGTACTTCGACGCGAGCTGGCTGCGGCAGGAGATCCTGCCACCTTTCGAAGCCGAATTCATCCTCATGGTGCGCCAGCTCGCGGCCGAATTCGGGGCGTTCGACGCCGGGACGCGGGCGCAGCGCTGGCGCGAGCTGCTCGATGCGATCCCCTTCGAGGAGCTGCGCTTCGTACACCCGACGCTGCAGCGCACGCCGATCCCGGGCTACGCGTTCCTGCGCGAATGCGCGCGCGTGCTCGAGAATCCGGGCGACGCGTCGATCCGCGTGCGCATGCCGGACACCATCGGCCCGATGCCGGACGGCTTCCTCGACGGGATGATCGGCACCGCGGTGGCCGGGTTCGAGGCGTCGGCCGCGGCCACGCCGGTCCCGGCCGCTCCCTTCGACGATCCGCAGGCGCTATATGCGGTGCGCGCGTTCGTGCGCGTGCAGCCGGAGCTGGCGGGCTGCCCGATGATGACGGCGTGGAGCGAGCCGTCTCCGCTGTATCGCGTCGCGCCCTGGTACCTCGCCACCGGGCGGCTGCCGGTGCCGATCCCGCTGCCGCCGGCCGACCGCAACGTGCTGCGCACCATCAAGCCCAACGCGGCCTTCGCCATGCCGCCGTCGATCCACAGCCTGTTCGGCCTGAACAACGCCCAGGGGTTGCTGCGCGGCGCGATCGCGGCGCCGCGCGGCGGCCTCACCTGGGTGTGGCAACTGAGCATGCCGGTGATGACGATCTGCGCCCTGGTGGCGATGCACATCGTGCTGTTCCTGCTCGACGTGGTGTTCCGGTGGATCCCGTTCGCGAAGATCGTGTTCCCGCTGCCGCGGCGCGACCTGTGAGGAGAGCCGTATGACAATGCCTGCGCGCCCGCCGCTGCCCGACTTCTCCCCGCCGGTGGGCTGGCCGCTGCTGCCGGTGCCCGACGACAACGGCGCGCTGCAGTGGCCCGACCTCGCGGGCAGCGTCGCCCAGCACCTGCGCGTGCTGCTGGCGACCCGCCCCGGCGAGCTGCTGATGACGCCCGACTACGGCGCCGGGCTGCAGAACTGGCTGTACCAGCCGAACACGCTCGCCACGCGCGCGCGCATGCGCGAGCGCATCGAGGAAATGGTGGGGCGCTACGAGCCGCGCGTGAGCGTGGACCGGATCGAGGTCTGGGACCTGTCGGAAGTCGAGGAGCGCGGCATCGCCACGGATCCTGCCGAACGCGGCGCCGAAGTGCGCGTCGAGGTCCACTACCGCCTGCGCCGCACCGGCGAGGCCGGGCGCGTGTCCGCCGTCCTGGGCGGGGCCGCAGGAGGTTGACGATGCCGTTGCCGGTGCCGAATCTCGACGACCGCGGGTTCGACGACCTCGTCGCCGACCTGCTGGCGCGGATCCCGGCGCACACGCCCGAGTGGAAGCACGTGCGAACCGGCGACCCGGGGCGCACGCTGATCGAGCTGTTCGCCTGGCTGGGCGATGCGCTGCTGTACCGCGTCAACCAGGTGCCGGAGAAGCAGCGGCGCGTGTTCCTCAACCTGCTGGGAATGCCGCTGCGGCCGGCGCGACCGGCCCGCGGGCTGGTGGCGCTGGCGCTGCCCGAGGAAGCGCGCGACGCCTTCGATCTGCGCAGCCGCGCGCGTATCGACCGCCCGTTGCCGTTCGAAACGCTCGGCGAGATAAGCGTGTCGCCGGCAGCCGGCGAGGTGTACGTCAAGCGCCGCCTGAGCGACGACGAGAAGCGACAACTCGGCCTCACGCTGGATCAGTTGCGCGAGCTGTACGGGCCCAACATCGAGCCCTACGAGCCGACCCCGCTGTTCACCGACGGCCTGGCGGCGCCGGCGGGCGTGGATCTGGTGCGCGACACGGTCGACGGGTGCGCCTGGATCGCGCTGTTCGCGCCGCAGGCGCGCGGCGCAGAAGCGCAGCCGGACCTGGTCGAGGCGAGCCGGCGGCTGCTCGCGCGCCAGGAGGACGACACCCCGCGCCTGCTCAACGTCGGCGTGGTGCCCGCCATCACCGTGCCCGACGATCAGCAGATCGTCGAGGATGCCGCGCGCATCCCGCTGCTGTGGGAGATGTCGCTCCCGTCCGAGGACGGCACGCAGACGCGCTACGGCGCGCTCGACGTGGTGAGCGACACCACGCTCGGCACGCGCCGCACCGGCGTCGTGCGCCTCGAGCCGCCGGGCCCGGAGCGCATCGGGGTCGCGCGCAGTGCGACGGTGGTCGGGCAGCAAAGCGGGGTCGGCGCGGAGCCGCCGCGCATCGACGACCCGCGCCGCCAGGCCAGGCTCATCGGCTGGCTGCGGATGCGGCCCGACCCGGCGGCGCCCGCGCTCGCGTCGTTGCGCATCGCCTGGATCGGCCTGCACGCGGTGCAGGTCGAGCAGCGCACCACGATCGCGCGCACTATCGTCGCCGACAGCCCAGGGCTCGCCGACTGGCAGGTGCAGTTGCCGGTGCAGAACGTGGACGCCAACACGATCCTGCTCGAGGTCGCCGAGCCCGGTGCGCCGGCCGGCGAAGACGGTTGGGACGACTGGACCCGCGTGGACGATCTGGCGACGCTGCCGAGGGCGCTCGCGCGCGATGCGCGCGTGTACGAGCTGGACGCGCAGGCCGGTCTGGTGACCTTCGGCGACGGCATGCGCGGCCGCGTGCCGCCGGCGGGCAGCCGCGTGCGCGCGACGCTCGCGGCGGGCGGAGGCGCCGCCGGCAATCTGCCGGCCGGTTCGCTCAGGCAGCTCGCCGGCAGCGACGTGCGCAACAAGACGGTGCCGGCGATCGCCGCCACCCAGCCGGGCGCGACCGAAGGCGGCGAGGACGCCGAGACCGTCGAGCAGGCGGAGAAGCGCATCCCGGGCGCGCTGCGCCACCGGGAGCGCGCGGTGACCGCCGACGACTACGCGGTGCTCGCGCAGGAAACCCCGGGCGTGCGCGTCGGGCGTGTCGAAGTGCTGGCGCGCTTCAAGCCGCTCACGCGCAGCTTCGGCGTGCCCGGGGTGGTGAGTGTGATGGCGATCCCCGGCACGATCGACGGCGAGGTGGGCAGCGCGCCGAACCCGCGCGCCGACCGGCCG
>Ga0187892_10004124_pt1 | contig 24987 bp, 22 predicted proteins | sample MA1701073metaG_FD_139345 | JGI IMG/M metagenome (GOLD analysis project Ga0187892, IMG submission 139345) | Bio-ooze microbial communities from a basaltic lava cave in the Kipuka Kanohina Cave System on the Island of Hawaii, USA - MA170107-3 metaG ... | reverse complement strand
GGCCGCGACTTCGTGCGCATCAGCCTCGGCGGCGTGCGCGACGAGGCCGAGATCCGCGGCCACCGCCGCACCTACATCGGCGCGCTGCCCGGCAAGATCATCCAGGGCCTCAAGAAGGCCGGCTCGGGCAACCCGATCTTCCTGCTCGACGAAGTGGACAAGATGTCGATGGACTTCCGCGGCGACCCGTCGTCGGCGCTGCTGGAGGTGCTCGACCCCGAGCAGAATCACACCTTCAACGACCACTACCTCGACAACGACTACGACCTCTCGCACGTGATGTTCGTGTGCACGGCCAACGTGCTCCAGAACATCCCCCGGCCGCTCCAGGACCGCATGGAGATCATCGTGCTCCCGGGCTACATCGAGAGCGAGAAGCTCCAGATCGCGCGGGACTTCCTGGTGCCGAAGCAGCGCGAGGCGAACGGCCTCGAAGAGCGGCACATCGAGTTCACGGACGCCTCGATCCTCGAGATCATCCGCTTCTACACGCGCGAGTCGGGCGTGCGCAGCCTGGAGCGCGAGATCGCCTCGGTCTGCCGCAAGGTGGCGCGCGAGGTGGTGAAGGAAGGCAAGGCGAAGGCGCGCCGCGCACGCATCTCGCCGGCGAAGGTGAAGAAGCTGCTCGGCGTGCATCGCTACCGGCACGGCCAGGCGGAGCAGGAGAGCCGCGTCGGCCTCTGCACCGGCCTCGCCTACACCGAGGTGGGCGGCGAGCTGCTCCAGACCGAGGTCGCCGTGACGCCGGGCAAGGGCAAGCTGGTGGTCACCGGCCGGCTCGGCGAGGTGATGCAGGAGTCCGCGAACGCGGCGATGTCGTACGTGCGCTCGCGCGCGAAGCAGCTCGGCCTCGTGCCCGACTTCTACTCGAAGGTGGACATCCACATCCACGTGCCCGAGGGCGCGACGCCCAAGGACGGCCCTTCGGCCGGCATCACCATCGCGACGGCGATCGCCTCCGCGCTGGTGCGCGTGCCCGTGCGCGCGAACGTGGCGATGACCGGCGAGATCACGCTGCGCGGCCGCGTGCTCCCGATCGGCGGCCTCAAGGAGAAGATGATCGCCGCGCACCGCGGCGGTATCGACACCATCGTGATCCCCAAGGAGAACGAGAAGGATCTGAAGGAGATCCCGCCGCACATCCTGCGCGGGCTCCAGATCATCCCGGTCGACCACATGGACGAGGTGCTCGGCGCCGCCCTCAAGCTCGACGACGTGCCCGGCTTCCTGCGCGAGGGCGACTACACCATCGACGCGATCTTCGAAGGCGCCCCCGCCGCCCTCGAGGCGCCGGTGCCGCCGCCCGGCGTGAACTGAGCGCTCGGCCGCTCACGCGGCCGGCAGACGGATCGTGAAGGAGGCGCCGCCCTCCGGAGCGGTGCCGAGCTCGATCTTGCCGCCGTGCTCGCGAACGATGTCGAACGCGATGCTGAGGCCGAGGCCCGTGCCTTCGCCCGGCGCGCGCGTCGTGAAGAACGGGTCGAAGACGCGGTGGCGGTGTTCCTCGGGAACGCCCGGCCCGTTGTCGCGGACCTGCACGATCACGCTGCGCCCCTCGCAGGCGCTCTCCGCAACCACGTGCGCGTCGGCTCGCCCGGCCAGCGCCTGATTGGCGTTGAGCAGCAGGTTCAGCAGCACCTGGACCAGCCGGTTCGCGGAGCCCCGGACGGGCGGCAAGCCGCTCGCCAGGCGCTCCTCGACGACGACCGCGTTGTTGCGGTCGAAGGCGGCGAGGCGGAGCGCTGCGCGGATGACGTCGTTCACGTCGACCGACTCGGCGGCGTCCGCGGGCACGCGCGCGAATTGGAGCATGTCGTTCACGATGCGGCTGATGCGGACGACGCCCTCGATGCTCTCGTCGACCACCGTTTCGAGCTCGAGGAGGTCGGCGTCCGCGCCTGCGGCTTCGGGGCCGGCGAGCTTCTCGACGCGCTCGGCCAGCGAGCGGAGGTGGGCGAGGTTGGCGCGCACGAAGGCGAGGGGGTTGTTGATCTCGTGCGCCACGCCGGCCGCGAGGATGCCGACGCTCTCGAGCTTCTGGCGCTCGCGCAGCAGGCGCTCGTTCTGGCGCTGTAACGTGCGGTCCTCGAGCGAGACGAAGCGGCCGGCGGGCTGGGAGCCGACCGAGCCGAGCGCTCCCGCCGTCACCTCGATCGTGCGCCCATCGGCCGTGCGCAGCTCACCCGCGAGTCGCGCGCCGACGAGCGGAAGCCCGGCGATCCGCTCCGCGAGCTGCTCACCGTCGCTGCCGGCCCCGAGCGCCTCGAAGATCGTCTCGAGTCGGCCCCCGCGCAGCGCATCGCGCCCGCGCCCGAGGATCGACTCCGCCGACGCGTTCGCGTCGAGCACGGTGCCCGCTGCGTCGGCGAGCACGAGGCCCTCGGGCATGTGCTCGATCAGGTCCTGGCGCACGATCGGCTGCGATTCGAGCACACCGTGGCCGGGGATCGCGAGCGCGAAGAGCAGCACCGCCAGGCCCGCCGCACCCGGGGCGAGCGTGAAGCGGAGCGGCAGCCAGTCCCCGACGTAGGCGAAGTGCGCGAGGACGGGCACCAGGATCGCCGCCAGCACGAGCAGCGGCCGGTTGCGCTCGATGGGCGTGCGGCCGCGCCAGGCCGCCCAGCCGCAGAGGGTCAGCGCGATCGCGTCCGCGATGCCGATCCAGAGCTGCGCTCCCCAGTACAGCGGGCCCGCCCAGCGACCGGGGTGCTCGCCGGCCAGCGCCGCGGCCCGGTCCACCGCCACGAGTCCGTGCCAGTCGTTGGTCAGGAACGCGAGGCAGAACAGCGCGAACACGGACGACACGGCCAGCGTGGCTGCGCGTCCCTGGTCGAAGGCCGGATGGCGGGCGAAGTAGCCCATCATCACGACGAAGATCGGAGACATCAGCAGGGTGCAGAGATGCTCGAGCTGGAAGGAGAGCCAGGCGACCGCGTGCGAATCTGCGACCGGCCGCACGATCAGGGCCATGATCCAGAGCGCCAGCAGGCACACCAGCCCCGCGGCCAGGACGTGCAGACGCGTGCGATCGCGCCGCGTGACCGAGTAGATCGCGAAGCCGAGCGCTAGCGGGATCGTGATCGCCGCCTGTACGACGATCGGATCGAGAGGCATGCCCCTGTTTTCGACCCGCCTCGGTGCGGCCTTGACCGGCACGAAGGGCGCGACGGGACCCCGGCCCTACGCGACAGCCCAGTACGCGGCGGCGGCGAACAGCGCTCCCATGGGCAGCGTCGTCAGCCAGGCCAGCAGGATGCCGAAGATGACGCGCCGCTCCGCGGTGCCGTTCACGATGCCGATGCCGAACAGGGCTCCGACGGACACGTGCGTGGTAGAGACCGGCAGCCCGAAGCGGCTCGCGAGGACGACGAGCAGGCTCGTGACGAGGTTCGCCGTGAAGCCCTGGCCCGGGTTCATGCGGGTGATCCTCCGGCTCATCGTCTCCGCCACCCGACGCGCGTTGAGGAGGCCTCCGAGCGCCATCACCCCGGCGACGAGGGCGAGGCCCACGTTCGGCGCGACGACCTCTGCGGCGAGCAGCAGCGCGACGATCTTCGGGGTGTCGTTGAGGCCGCGCGCGAAGCCCACCGCGCCCCCGCTCGCGTAGTGCGCGACATCCACCAGCGTTCCCGCCTCCAGGCCCAGCATCCGGCCCGAGTAGCGCTCGACGCACTCCGTGATCTGCCCGGCTTGGACGGCGAGGCCGGTCCGAGCGACCGTGAGCCTGCCGTCGGGCTCCACGAGGACGGGCTCGTAGACCTCGCCGACGCAGACGCAGCTCTGGCGCGTGACGCCGAGCCGGGTGCGCGCGGCGCGGAACGCTGGATAGAGCGCGACCGTCGACAGCATGGACACGGCGGGACTGAGGAGGAGCGGCAGTAGGAACGAGGAGAGCAGGGCGGAGAAGCGCACGTCGCCGGAGGTCGCCAGCAGGCCCGCGCCGATCAGGCCTCCGATCAAGGCGTGTGTCGTCGAGACGGGCAATCCCGTGAGCGTTGCGAACAGCACGGTCGAGCCGGCCCCGAGGCTCACCGCGAGCACGAAGGCCGGCTCGTGCGTCACCGCATCGGGAACGAGCCCCTTGCCCTTGAAGCTGTCGACCAGCCCATGCGCGAGCAGCAGCGCCAGCAGCGAGCCTGCGAGCGTGGTGACCGTCGCCCACGCGAGCGCCCTGCGATAGTTGGTCGTGCCCGAGCCGAAGAGCGTCGCGACGCCCTTGAAGTTGTCGTTGGCTCCATTGCTGTAGGCGAGCACCATGACGCCGAGGAGGATGAGGGTCGACATGGCGCGATGGGTAGCGCGACATGGCCTCGACACTCCGGGGTGTCGCGCGCGAGCCCCGTCGCCCCCACGCCGCGAACCGCTACGTTCGCCGATCGGACCTTCGGGCTCCGGGCGCGTAGCTCAGTCGGCTAGAGCACCTGCCTTACAAGCAGGGGGTCGCAGGTTCGAGCCCTGCCGCGCCCACCGCTCCCGACTCGTGGAGAAGTTCGCGCCGTGACCCAGGAGCCGAGCAGCGGAGCTCATCGGTCGGTCTGGCCTCCCTTCCATTGGAAGGCCGTCACTTTCCTGGGAGGCCTCTGCCTGATGCTCAATCACTTCCACGACCAGGGCATCCGGTACCTGGAGTCGGAAGTTCTCCTCAGGTCTCTCGCGATCCGGGTCAGCCCCGTTCTGCTGGCCCTCTCGGGAGTCCTGGCGATGCGTCATGCGTGGAGCGTGCCTTCGGAGCACACGTTCGACCTTCGCTACTTCGTCGTCTCGAGCGCGAGGTGGTGTGCCCTGGCCGCGATCCCCCTCATCAGTCTCGAGAGTGCGCTCTTCCCTGGCGGCCACGGGGTGTCGGAGGGTGTCGCCATCGGGATTCGCCATCTCCCGTTCGTCGGTGTCTTCCTGGCCGGCCTGTGGAGTGTCGGCCGGATCTATCGCAGGGATCGGCGACGGCTGCTCACGATCTGGCTTTCGGCGCCTGCCGGATTCCTGTTCGGATCGGCGGTGGTCTACCTCATCGTCTTCGTGAAGAGGGCGTCGTTCCATTGGCAACGCTGCGAGGACGCCGAGAGTGTCTCCAGATTTCTGGTGTGCTTCTTCTGAGACGTCCCGGGGCAATCGTTTCAGCCGGCTACCGGCGTACGCCTCACATCCCCTGGCCCGCCGTCATCCCGGGTTGCCGCAAGTCGGTACAGGTGTACGGCCAGCGCCGTCACCCAGATCCAGGGCGTCGCGAGAAAGGCGAGGGCGCTGGGGTTGCCGCCGATGGCGAAGCCGACGGCGGTCAGGGCCAGGAACACCAGGGGGAGGGCGGTGCCGTAGAACCAGGCCCAGCCGCGGTGCCCGTCGGCGGCGAACCACCGCGCGGTCACCAGGCTCGCCGCGATGAGGAAGAGAGTGCTGACTCCACGCGATGCGTTCTGGACGGCTCCTCGCCAGGTGGTGTGCACCAGCTCCGGTGTGGTGCCGGGCGGGAAGCCGGCCACCGGGTCCGCGGTGAACGAGCCCCCGACCATGTAGGCGAGCCCGAGCAGCCCGAGCAGCCGCGGCCCCCACACCGAGCCCCGGCCCGTCCGCATCAGCTGGCGCGCGCCGACCGCGAGCAGCACCGTCAGCACCCCGACCAGCAGCATGTTCGACTGGTGGATCCAGCCGAGGTCCCCGGTCGTCAGCCAACTGAAGCGGTGCTGCCTGAGGTCGAAGCCGTCACGGGTCAGCGCCTGGACCAGCGTCACCGTCACGTACATCGGACCGGCCACGGCGCCGCACGCCAGCAGCGCCCGGGTCGGTAGCGCCTGAGTCGCCATCTCGTCTCCTTCAACCGACGACGCAGGCGAGACAAATCACGAGGCGATGGGAGCTGATTTGCCTCGTTACGGTCTTGCCGCTTCCGATGGCCAACAGATCTTCTGCTGAAAGCCGAACGGCATGGCGGTGCAGGAGCGAGCGCGTCGTTTCGACGGCGATTCCCTGTGCCGGTGGACTCTCGAGGAGCTGCTTGCGGATGCTCAGCTGATGGAAATGACCGAACAAACCCTCGGTCGAGGTGGCAATCAAGGCATTGCCGCCGGCGGAAGGTTCTTCGTCGAGAGAACCACAAGCCTGGGCTAGCGGCGCGATCTGAATGACCAGAGTCGCGACGGCGAGCCCCTTCATGAAATCACGACGCTTGATGTGATCGGAATCGATGCTGGCGGTCATGCGGTGCTCCCCGATCGACGCGTGAGACTCGTCAGGCTCGGGCTCGGAATGGCGGGTTGGAAGAGCTCGACGACGTTGCCGGAGGGGTCTTGGAGCAGGATCTGCTTGCCGCCAGGTCCCTCGAGGATGTCGTTGCGGAACGGAGCACCGGCGTCCCGGAGGCGGGCGACTTCGGCAGCGATGTCATCGACGACGAGGTGGATCCGGTTCCAGCCGCCGGGTCCAGGCTTGGTGCCATCCGGCATGGGCCGACCCGCGGAGCTGGTCGGTCCGCTGAGCAGCAGCCGCAGCTTGCCGCGGGCGACGGAGGCGAAAGCGGGAACGAAGCTCGTCAGAACTTCGAAGTCGAGGAACTTCGTGTAGAAGGCGATGGCGTTCTCGACGTCATCGACCATATAGCGGACGTTCACCATTTCACTGGGCTCGGTCATGGCTTCTCCTTGGCGTGGGCGCTCGATCGGTGAGCACGGCGAGCAGGAAGCCGATGCGGGTCGCCACCTCGGCGGCCGTTTGCTCGAACAGCGGGTAGGTTGCGCCGTCGTCGGCATCGCCCGCCGCGGGGTTCGGGATGCTCCAGTGGATCGTCTCGGGGTGGCCGGGGAACTCGGGGCACACCTCGCGCACCCGGTCGCACAGGCTGATCACCCAGTCGAAACGCTGGCCCTCGAACACGTCGAGGTGCTTGGAGGCATGACCGGTCAGGTCGAGGCCATGCTGCTCTCGCATCACCCGCACCGCGTTGGGGTGCATAGGCTTGGGATGGCTACCGGCGCTGTATGCCTCGATGACGCCCCCGGACCGAGCCCGGACGAGCGCCTCGGCCATCTGGGAACGCGCGCTGTTGCCGGTGCACAGGAACAACACCCTCACCGGACCTGGTCCGGCAGCGTGGGGCGAGGGTGGGGTGAGACGAAGGCCCGGGTGGAGCGCCCCACCGGTGGTCGACAAGAGGCCAGCGACACGCGCTAGATCCACCGTGTAGTAGGCGTCCCGGCGATCGGCATCGCTACGCCGCGCGGTGACGAGGCCGCCATCCCGCAGCTTGCCCAGGTGGTACGAGACCAGGTTCTGAGGCTCGCCGACCAGGCCGGTCAGCTCGTGCACCCTGCGGTCGCTCCGGGCGAGCTCACCCAGCAGGCGCCAACGCAGGGGATGCCCGGCCAGCTGCAGGAACTCCGGCGGGGCGACAGCGGGACTCATACCGGCTGATTACATCAATTCTATTAGATGTGTCAAGTCCGACAGGAATCTCGAGGTTTTGCAGCCGCTTGGCATGCAACGCGGCGATCCGACGCACGCGGTAGGCTCCGCGGGCGATGACGAGGAGAGGGGCGATGGCGAAGAATCTGGTCGCGCAGCTGAGCAAGGCCGGCGGGGATTTCGAGCTGGTGGAGAGGGAGATCCCGGATCCGGGGGTCGGCGAGGTGCGGATCCGCGTCAAGGCGTGCGGGATCTGCTTCAGCGACCACATGGTGAAGGACGGCGCGTGGCCGGGACTCGCATACCCGCGCGTCCCCGGGCACGAGGTGGTGGGCGCGGTCGACGCCGTCGGCGCGGGCGTGACGGAATGGAAGAAGGACGACCTCGTCGGCGTCGGCTGGCACGGCGGTCACGACTTCGTGTGCCCGAGCTGTCGCCGCGGCGACTTCGTGACCTGCACGAACGAAGCGATCACGGGCGTCACTCGCGATGGCGGCTACGCGCGCTACATGCTCGCGCGCCACGAGGCGGTGGCTCGCCTGCCGGAGGGGCTCGACGTCGCGGAAGCGGCGCCCCTGATGTGCGCGGGGATCACGACGTTCAACGCGCTCCGGCACAGCGTCGCGCGCGTCGGCGACCTGGTGGGTGTGCTGGGCATCGGCGGCCTCGGGCATCTCGGGATCCAGTACGCCGCGAAGGCGGGCTACCGCGTGGCCGCGATCGGCCGCGGGCCGGAGAACGCGGGGCTGGCCCGGAAGCTCGGCGCGTTCGCGTACGTCGACAGCCGGGCCACGCGAGCGGCGGAGGAGCTGAAGCAGCTCGGCGGAGCGAAGGTGATCCTCGCGACGGCACCGAACGCGAAGGCGATCGCAGAGCTCGTGGACGGCCTCGCCGTGGGAGGCCAGCTGCTCGTCGTCGGAGCGCCGTTCGAGCCGTTGGAGATTTCGGTGGTGCAGCTGCTCATGGCTCGTCGCGCGATCCAGGGCTGGCCGTCGGGCACCGCCATGGATTCGGAGGAGACGCTGCAGTTCTCGGCGTTCGCGGGCGTCCGGCCGATGATCGAGACCTATCCGCTCGCGAAGGTGAAGGACGCCTACGAGCGGATGACGAGCGGGCGCGCCGAGTTCCGCGTCGTGTTGACGATGGACTGAGGGCTCGCGCCGGCCGGCGAGCACGCCGCGCGGGCAGTAGCTTCCGCCGGGTGGACTCCCCGCCGGCCGCGCGGACGGCCTCGATCCTCGACACGCGCTCCCACCAGATGTTCCCGACGCTCGTGCCCGCCGAGCTCGAGCGCTTGCGGCGCTTCGGCGAGCCGCGCCGCTACCGCGCGGGCGACTACCTCGCCCGGACCGGCGAGGTGACGCCGGGCATGTTCCTGCTGCTGCGCGGCGAGGTCGTGGTGCGCGCCCACGACGGCTACACCGCTCCGATCGTGACGCACGGGGCGGGCTCGTTCATGGGCGAGCTCGCGCAGCTCTCCGGGCGGCCCTCCCTCGTCGACGGCATCGCGCTCGGCGACGTCGAGGTCCTGGTGGTGCCGCCCCAGCGGCTGCGCAGCCTGCTGGTGGAGGAAGCGGAGCTCGGCGAGCGCATCCTGCGCGGCTTCATCCTGCGCCGCGTCGGGTTGATCGAGCGCGGCGCCGGCGGTCCGGTGCTCGTGGGCCGCGCCGGCGACGCCGGCGTGCTCCGGCTCGAGAACTTCCTCGCCCGCAACGGGCATCCGCGCCAGCGGCTCGATCCCGAGGTCGACGCGGGGGCCCGCACGCTGCTCGAGCGTTTCCAGATCGGGCCGCACGAGCTGCCCATCGTGCTGTGCCCGAACGGCAGCTTCCTCCGCAACCCGAGCGAGGAGGACCTCGCGCGCTGCCTCGGCATGGTGTCGGCGATCGACGCGGCGAAGCCGTACGACGTGGCGATCGTCGGCGCAGGTCCGGCCGGGCTCGCGGCGGCGGTGTATGCGGCGTCCGAGGGCCTCTCGGCGCTGGTGCTGGACTGCCGCTCGTTCGGCGGGCAGGCGGGCGCCTCCTCGCGCATCGAGAACTACCTCGGCTTCCCGACCGGCATCACCGGCCATGCGCTGATGGCACGGGCCTACAACCAGGCGCAGAAGTTCGGCGTCGAGTTCGCGATCCCCGACGAGGTCGTCGCGCTGGAGTGCCATCCCGATCGGACCGTTGCGCGCTTCCGGCTCCGGCTCGCGAACCAGGAGCGCGCGAGCGCGCGCGGCGTGGTGATCGCGACCGGCGCCCGGTATCGCCGGCTCGACGTCGCGAACCTCGCCGAGTTCGAGGGCACCTCCGTCCACTACTGGGCGTCGCCGCTCGAAGCGCGGCTCTGCTCGGGCGCCGAGGTCGCCGTGGCCGGCGCGGGGAACTCGGCGGGTCAGGCCGTCGTCTATCTCGCCGCCCAGGCGGCGCGGGTGACGATGCTCGTGCGCGGGGCGAGCCTCGAGGCGAGCATGTCGCGCTATCTCGTCGACCGCATCGTGGCGCTCCCCAACGTCGACGTTCGCCTCGGCACGGAGGTCGTCGGCCTCGACGGCGCCCGGGGCGGTCTCGAGACGATCCGTACGCGCAGTCGGGAAGGCGAAGCGGAGCGCAAGGCCTCCCAGCTCTTCCTCTTCATCGGAGCGGACCCGAACACGGCCTGGCTCGCGGGTGGTGACGTGGCACTCGACGCCAAGGGCTTCGTGCGGACGGGAGCGGAGGCCGGACCGGGCGAGCGACACCCCCTCGAGACGAGCCGCCCCGGCGTCTTCGCCATCGGCGACGTGCGCTGCGGCTCCGTGAAGCGCGTCGCCGCCAGCGTCGGCGAGGGCGCCCAGGTGGTGGCGGCATTGCACGCGTTCCTGGCGCGCGCCGGCGAGGCGACCGCGGTGCCGCGCGAGGCCCGGAGCATCGGATGAGCGACGCCTGCCGGCACGTGGGCGCGATCCGCGACGTCGTTCCGAGCGCACTCGGTTGCGAGGAGTGCCTGACGCTGCGCTCGCCGTGGGTCCACCTCCGGCTCTGCCGCACGTGCGGCCACGTGGGGTGCTGCGACGACTCGCCGAACCGCCACGCCACGCGACACTTCCAAGCGACGAAGCACCCGATCATCGAGGGCTACGATCCGCCCGAGCACTGGGGCTGGTGCTACGTCGACGAGGTGTCGTTCGACCTCTCCGACCGAGCCACGCCCCAGCGCGGGCCCATCCCGAGATTCGCGTAGCGTCTTTCCCGAACCGGTGACCTCATTCCTCGTGGCAGGGCTCGTGGCGTTCGGCTGGCAGGCGCGCCGCCGTCATCGGCTCGGCCGAGGCGTCCGCGCCTTCGCGGGGCGTCCGCGGCGGATGTCGGAGTTCAGCGCAGTGACCGGAAGCTCACGCGGAGGTCTTCCCAGATGGCCTGCGGTTGCTCCCACGCCGCGAAGTGCCCGCATTTGGGGAACCGGCTGTAGTGGATGAGCTTGGGATACGCCCGCTCGACCCAGCTCCGCGGGGCCGTATAGAGATCGTCCGGACAGGCGCTCGCGGCGACCGGGATGGCGACCCCTTTCGGGGCGAAGAAGGCCAGTTTGTTCTCCCAGTAGAGACGCGCCGAAGACACTCCCGTGTTCGTCAGCCAGTAGAGGGTGATGTTGTCGAGGATGTCGTCTCGCGTGAGGCCCTCCTTCTGACCCGCGAAGACGCGCGCCATGAGCTGGTAGCTGCGCAAGTCGTGGTCGAGGATCCAGGCGGCGAGGCCGACCGGTGAATCCTCGATCCCGTAGAGCGTCTGCGGGCGGTTCCCCATCTCCAGCGCGTAGGCGAGGCCGTGCTTGTAGAAGAAGGCGAGCTGGTCGTACGCACTGCGCTCGTCGGCCGAGAGTCCGGAGGGCGGCGGAGCCCCGGCCAGGGCCGCGTTGTCGACGTCGGGGGGAACGGCGCCGGGCATGTTCGTGTGGATGGCGAGCAGCTCGGGAGCTGCCTGCACGCCCATCTGATCGACGACGAGCGCCCCCCAATCGCCACCCTGCGCCACGTAGCGTGGATACCCGAGGCGCTTCATCAGCACGGTCCAGGCGCGTGCAATGCGAGGCACATCCCAGCCGGTCGTCGTCGGCTTGCCGGAAAACCCGTAGCCCGGCATCGACGGGATCACGACGTCGAAGGTGTCCGCTGCGGTCCCGCCATGCGCGGTTGGATTCGTCAGCGGATCGACGAGCTTCAGCTGCTCGAGGATCGATCCCGGCCAGCCGTGCGTGATGATGACCGGGAGCGCGTTCGGATGCTTCGAACGAACGTGGATGAACTGGATGTCGACGCCATCGATGGTCGTCGTGAATTGCGGCAAGGCGTCCAGCCTCGCTTCGACCTTTCGCCAGTCGTAGTCCGTCTGCCAGTAGCGCGCGAGCGCGCGCATCGTCTCGAGCTGAACGCCCTGCATCGCATTCGGCACCAGCTCTCGAGAAGGCCACTTCGTCGCGGCGATCCGCCGACGGAGATCCGCGAGCGCCTCATCGGATGCATGGAACTGGAACGGCCGGATCGAAGTGTCCTGGGCCTGAGCCCGGGGGACGGCAGCTGCGCTGGCGAGGAGCAATCCGACGGGTGCCAGCCAGGCGATGGCGGTGCTTCTCACGGCAGGACCTCCAGGGGGTGCTCGAAGACGAGGTCCTCAAGGAACCGCAGACCGGAGGGCTCGCGCAAGGCGAGAGAGTGCGCCGACGAGACTCGCCATTTGAAGGACATCACCGTCAGATGCGGATGGTCGACCGAGAACTGATCGCCGGCGCTGCCCGATCGGAACTGCACCGCGTCGACATGGGACCCCTTGGAGAGCCCGGCGAGTGCGCGATCGATGCCGACACCGAAACCGCCGAGAGCGAGTGCGTCCTCGTTGAAGGCGATGGTCGAGCCGCCGGGCGGAACGGGAGTGCCGTCCACGACGATCTGCGCCTGCCCGGAGCACACCGTTCCCCCGTCTCCTCCATCTTCACAGAAGGCCGTCGCGGAGAAACGCATCACCAGCATCCCATCGCTCGTGGTGTTCACCGTGACGGCGAGCGACGGCACATCCACGAACGTGGCGCTCGTCGTGGACTCGATGCCCTCGTCGAAAGCTGCAACGACGGTCGCCTTCTTGTTCTGGAGCTCCGAACCCCGGCGTGGATCGTGCCCGTCTCCATCGAAACCGCTGCAAGCAGCGGGACAGCCGCGACGGTGCGCCACTTCATGTGAACCTCCATGCACCCGTTGCATGCGTGGGTCGCGGTGCACGCTGGCAGGCGGCCGTGGCAGGCAGGCCACCCGTTTGGGGTGCTGGGCAGGGCGCGAGCGCAAGGCGCCGCCCGCAACCCCGCGTCACTCCACGGTGTCGGAATCGACGGTGGACGAGGGCCGAGCCCCTATGCCGAGCTCAAGGCCTCGCGCGCCGGAGGCCGTGAGCCGGTGAACCGGCGGCTCCCGGAGGCGGCTCGGTGCGCTGGAAGCGCTCCAGGTAGCTGGCTACGAGGCGCGCGAGCTCGGGCACGCCGAGCTCCTGCCCGTACGAGAGCAGGTAGCCCTTGAGATAGGGCTCGGGCGGCAGCAGCTCGAAGCGCTCGCCCTCGATGTGGTCGAGGACGCGGATCCGCGTCCGCTCCGTCATCTCGGCCAGGCTGAAGCCCAGCGCCTCTCGACAACGGCGCAGGTAGGCGCCGGGCTCGGCGAGATCCAGGGCCGGCAGCGAGCGGCGCGGGGAGGCGGGACCCTTCGCTTCCGAGGGAACCCCGCTCTCGTCCGCGCGCGCGCGGGGCGCGGTCCACTCCTCGCGGAGCAGGCGCTGCGCGAGCGCATCGATCTGCCGCGAGAAGCCGCAGTGGGGGAAGGCCTGGAACGCCGGCTGTCCCTGCGCGACCGCCGCCGGAACGTTCGGGTCGGTGTCGATGCAGCCGGCGAACTCGATCGGGACGCCCAGTCGATCGCGGCAGGTCGCGAGCAGCTGCGGACCGATGCCGCGGTGCTCCGCGGTCCGGACCTGGTTCACGAGCAGCACGGGCAGGAAGGCCTGCGCGCGCTCCTCCAGGAGCTTCGCAGCGGGCGGGTCGATCTCCCGGACGAGGGCGATCAGCTCCGGTCCAGATCGCACGCGCCATCCGCGCCGGTCTTCGCGGAGTCGCAGGATCGCCGCGCGGACGTCGGGGCGTCCCGCGACGACCCGGAGCGAGCGGTAGAAGGCCGCCTTGAGAAAGTGCTCGGCGTTCTCGATCGCCGTGGGCTCGGGCGTGACGACGACCAGTCCGCGCCGAGCGAGCAGGAAGAAGTCGAGAACGTTGAACGTGCTGCCCGCGCCGAGATCGAGCACGACGTCGTCGACGTCGAGGGCGCGGATGTGGCGGAAGATCTTCTCCTTCTGGCTGTGCTTCGGGTTTGCCCCGTCGAGCAGGGCCTGATTGCCGCTGACGAGCCAGAGGTTCGGCACCGAGGTCTGCACCATCAGCTCCGCGAGCGAACCCACCTCGCCGGTGAGGAGGCTAGACAGGTTGAGCCGCGGCCGCGGGACCCCGAGCAGCGTGTGGAGGTTCGCGCCGCCCAGATCGACGTCGATCACGGCGCAGCGGCGCCCCGTCCCGGCGATGGCTGCCGCCAGGCTCGACGCGATGACGGACTTGCCGACGCCTCCCTTGCCCCCGCCGACCGCCCAGATACGTGGAGCGCCGGCGAGCGGACGCGCCGAACCGGGACGCTCCGGTGCGCTCGGACACGCCGCCGGATCCGCTCCCCGGGCGGATCCGCCCCGGTCGCCGTGCCGGCCGCGGGCCGACGTCCGCATGGTCGCCATGTGCGCGCCTCCCGGGAGACTTCGTGCGAACGAGGGCCGCCCGGCGTGACCGCCGTCACAAATTTTCGGTCCGCTCGGGCCGAACGCCCGGAGCCGGTTCGGGCGCACGAGATCGGGTACACGTGTCGGATGGCCGCCGCCGGCATCGCCTGGTTCGCGCTCGCGATCCTCAGCCTCGCCTGTTCGCCCGACGCGGCCCCGGCGCCGAAGCCCTCGGCGGGTGGCGTTACGGCCGACGACATCCCCGTCGCCCACACCCCGCCCGGCGGCTACGGCCAGACCTTCCCGAGCCCGGTCCTCGCCGACTGCACCGAGCCCCTCGTCGCGGGCGCGCCCGATCTGCGCGGGATCTGGAAGACGCTGCGCGCCGAGCGCGACGGCAAGCCCGTGCCCGCCGGCGCCTACATCTACTCCTACGTCGAGCGCATCGAGCAGTGCGGCGACCGGATCGTCGACATGGGCGGCGGCACGATCGCCGACGCGCGCGCCGACGGCACCTTCGCGAACGCCGTCCACGACGTGTCGGTCTTCGACTACACGACGCCCCTCCACGCGGTCGCGAGCTACGAGGACGGCGTCTTCGTGCTGCGGCCCGTGCTCGTCCCGGCGATTCCGTTGACCATTCCCTGGCTGAAGGTCACGCGGCGGCTCGATGCCGACGGGCACATGGTGTGGACGCGCCCCGACCAGGGTCATCTGACGGTCACGCTCGAGCGCATCGGCTCTCCCAACGACGGCTACACGAGGCAGAGCACCCAGCTCCCCGACGGTGGCCCGCGGCCAGGGGAACCCACCTGGCGCTATCGGCTGCGGACGCTGTGGGCGTTCCTGACGGCGTAGCTCCGGTCAGACGTGGCACGGGTTCACGAACTCGTCGCGTGGGGGTGGGAGGCCCCGGACGGGCCTCACCGTCGAAATTCGAGCGGGATTCTCGCGGCGGTGAAGTATCGTCGCAGCTCGCTCGAGAGGAGGGTTTCCATGCGCAGCGACAGGAAGAACCTTCGGTCCGAGGGGGCGGCTCCGGGCGCGCCGGCCGCGCGAACGGTCGCCGGGATGATCCTGGTCGTGGCGCTCGCGCTGCTGGCCGGAGGATTCGACCAGGCGAAAGCGGAAGGGGCCGCCGCTTCCGGAGCGCTGAAGCTCGACCGGACGGTCCTCCCGATCCGCTTGCCGGCCCCTCCGACCTACACCGAGCTCGACGTGCACGACGTGAAGACACCGCCCTGGGTCGACGTCACGGCGCCCGCGGGCGCTCCCAACGTCGTCATCGTGCTGATCGACGACATGGGCTTCGGCGTACCGAGCACGTTCGGCGGCCCGGTCCCGATGCCGGTCATGGACCGGATCGCGCGCGAGGGTCTCCGGTACAACAACTTCCACACCACCGCGCTCTGCTCCCCGACTCGCGCCGCCTTGAAGTCGGGCCGCAACCACCACGTGAACAACATGGGATCGATCACCGAGTTCGCGACCGGCTTCCCCGGCCAGACGGGTCAGATCCCGAACAGCGTCGCTCCGCTGGCCGAGATGCTGCGCCTGAACGGCTTCAGCACGGGAGCGTTCGGCAAGTGGCACGAGCTGGCCACCTGGGAGACGAGCGTCTCCGGCTCCTTCGCGCGCTGGCCGACCGTCGGCGGGGGATTCGACGCGTTCTACGGATTCCTCGGCGGCGAGACCAACCAGTGGGCGCCGCAGATCTACGACGGGACGGTGCTGGCCGAGTTCCCCGACGATCCGAAGTACCACTTCCTGACCGACATGACCGACAGGGCGGTCGCCTGGGTCAAATACCAGCAGGCCCTCACGCCGAGCAAGCCGTTCATGATGTACTTCGCGCCCGGAGCCACGCACGCGCCGCACCACGTGCCGCCGGAGTACATCGCTCGCTGGAAGGGCAAGTTCGCTCAAGGCTGGGACAAGGTGCGCGAGGAGACGCTGGCGCGGCAGATCCAGCTGGGCGTCGTGCCGGCCGGGACGAAGCTCGCGCCGAAGCCCGAGGCGATAGAGGATTGGGACAAGCTGACGGCGGACGAGAAGAAGCTCTTCGCGCACCAGGCCGAGGTCTACGCGGCCTACGCGGAGATGGTCGACTACGAGGTCGGCCGCCTCGTGCAGGGGATCACCGACATCGGCAAGCTCGACGACACGCTGTTCATCTACATCGCCGGCGACAACGGCACCAGCGCCGAGGGCGGCATGAACGGCATGTTCAACGAGATGACCTACTTCAACGGCGTGATGGAGCAGGTGCCGGACATGCTGAAGGTGCTCGACAAGTGGGGCTCCGCCGAGACCTACCCGCACATGGCGGCCGGCTGGGCGGTGGCGTTCGACGCGCCCTTCACCTGGACCAAGCAGGTGGCCTCGAGCTTCGGAGGCACCCGGAACGGCATGGCGATCCGTTGGCCGAAGGGGATCAAGGCGAAGAACCAGACGCGCAGTCAGTTCCATCACGTGATCGACATCGCGCCCACCATCCTCGAAGCGACGAAGCTTCCGGAGCCGAAGATCGTCAACGGAACGCCGCAGACGCCGATCGAAGGCGTGAGCATGACGTACACCTTCGAAAATCCGAAGGCGCCGGACCGGCATCTCACCCAGTACTTCGAGATCCTCGGCAACCGCGCGATCTACCACGACGGCTGGCTCGCCGGCACGGTGCACAAGGCGCCCTGGGAGGCGAAGCCGCGCCGCGCGCTCAAGGACGACCTCTGGGAGCTCTACGACGTCCGCAGCGACTTCAGCCTGGTGAACGACCTCTCCGCGAAGAATCCGGCGAAGCTGAAGGAGCTGCAGGCGCTCTTCATGAAGGAGGCGGAGGAGAATCGCGTCCTGCCGCTCGACGATCGCTCCCTCGAGCGGGGCATCGCGAAGCTCGCGGGGCGACCGGACCTGATGGAAGGGCGCACCTCGCTCACGCTCGCGGAGGGCATGGTCGGGATGCAGGAGAACGTCTTCATCAGCGTCAAGAACAAGTCGAAGACGATCACGGCCGAGGTGCAAATTCCGCCCGGGGGCGCCAACGGAGCGATCCTCGTGCAGGGCGGGCGCTTCGGCGGCTGGGCGCTCTACATGAAGGACGGCAAGCCGGCCTACGACTACAACTTCCTCGGCCTCACCCGCACCACGATCGCCTCGCCCAAGGCGCTCCCCCCCGGCAAGGCGACGATCAAGTTCGATTTCGCCTACGACGGCGGCGGCATGGGCAAGGGAGGGCAGGGCACGCTCTCTGTGAATGGCAGCAAGGTCGCGGAGGGACGCATCGAGCGGACCCAGGCGATCATCTTCTCCGTCGACGACACGGCCGATGTCGGCATCGACCTCGGCACCCCGGTGAACGAGAGCGTCGGCGCCGAAGCCAAGTCGAAGTTCACGGGCAGGATTCCGAAGGTGACGATCGAAGTCCGCGACGGAACCGCCAAGGCCGACGCCGCCGTGGAGGAAGGCCTCGGCGAAGTGGCTCGCAGGACCGAGTAAAGGTCGGCTCTCGTCGTCGAACCTCGCCGGACGTGCCATCCTCGCCGTCATGCCCGACTTCAGCCTCTTCGGCGACGAGCACGTCCGGCAATACGAGGCGACGGGGGGCCGGACCGGCCACGACTGGAACGGTGCCTCGATCCTGATCCTGCACACCCGCGGCCGCAAGACCGGAGAGACGCGCAAGTTCGCGCTCATCTACGGGCAGGACGGCAAGGACTACCTGGTCGTCGCCTCCCGCGGCGGCTCGCCGGAGCACCCCGGCTGGTACAAGAACCTGCTCGCGCACCCCGACGTGGAGATCCAGGTGCGCGACGCGGTGCTGCCGGTCGCCGCACGCACCGCGAGTGCCGCGGAGAAGAAGCGCCTGTGGCCCACGATGACCGCGCAGTGGCCCGACTACGACAAGTACCAGGCGGCCACGACGCGCGACATTCCCGTGGTGGTGCTGAGCCCGCGCTGACGAGGAGCGGATGGACAAGCCTCGCATCTTCCTCGGCTCGTCGGCAAAGCAGACAGAGCTGGTGGAGGCGCTGACACGCGGTCTCGAAGACGTCGCGCACGTCGATCCCTGGACGACATCCTTCAATCCGGGGACCACCACCCTGGAGCGCCTGCTCGAGCTCACGCGTGAGGTCGACTTCGCCGCGTTCGTGTTCGCCCGGGACGACTGGACGAGCACCAGCAAATCCGAAGCGCCTCCCACCGAACCCGGTCAGGCCTCTCCGCGAGACAACGTCGTCTTCGAAGCCGGTCTCTTCGGTGGCGTCCTCGGCATGCGACGCACCTTCATCCTCCATGGCGGCGGCGCGAAGCTCCCGACCGATCTCCTCGGCCTCACCTGCGTCCGCTACGGCGACGCGACGAGCCCTGCCGAGATGACCGAGAAGCTCCGGAAGGCGATCGAGAGCGAGGGGCGCCGCGTCGCTCGTATCGAGGGCCTGTGGTGGCAGTTCTCCCTGACGGAGCGAGGCCCGCGCGAGCCTTCGGCCGTGAGCCTGCTGCGGATCTCGCGAGATCGCGACGGAGTGCTCGAGCTGGGCGGCCGCTCCTGGCAGGAGGACGGCAGCCTGTCCGCGCGGTACTGGAGCGAAGCCGTGAGGGAGCGGAAGGACCCTGCGGGCATCTTCTACTACTGGAAGGGAGAACGGCCCCGGGACCCGAACGCGCCTCAGCTCGAGGGGACGGGGGAGATCCGGCTGGAGTCCGCCGATCGCGCGGCCGGGTACTTCACGACCCGTGCGGGCGCGCGCCCGAAGGTGGACGCCCGGACGGCCGGCGTCTACTGGCGCGCCGATCCCGAGGACATGAGCATCCTCGAGGGACGCGACGATCGGAAGCGCGCGGAGCTGATCGCAGAGCGCCTCCGGCAGTGGAAGTCGATTGCCAACGCGTGATCGCTTCGCCTAACCGAAGACCCGCCCGAAGCTCCAGATCAGCCCGGCGAGGATCGGCTCGTGGCTCAGGTAGACCGTGAGCGGCCAGGTGCCGAGCCAGCGGAGCACGCGGGGCGGCGCGGCGTTCACGGCTCGCAGCGGCGGCGCGAGCGGCAGGCCGCGGCGCTGCCACGCGGTGCCGAGGCCGGCGCCGAGGAGCACGATCCCGAGCCACGGGAAGAGCGGCACGTAGTCCTCGGTGCTGGGCAGCTCGGTCGTGAAGCCGAGCCAGTTCGCCGGCGCGGCGTCGAAGCGCGGGTCGGCGTACGAGACGCCGACGGCGAGCGCGAGGGCGGCGAGCGCCAGGTTCCAGAGCCCGAGCGGCAGCAGCAGTCGCGCGAGGATCGACGCGACCGCGATGAAGTGCAGGATGCCGAACTGGATCCAGCGCGGGCCGAACACCAGCCAGCTCCCGAACGACACGACCGCGGCGGCCGCCGCCACCTCGCGCCAGCGCCGCCAGAAGTCGCGCCAGGCGGGCTTGAACTCGGCCCGCAGCACGAGGCTCACGCCGACCAGGAGCAGGAACTGCGCGACGATCGCGATGCGCCAGGCGGCCCAGGGTGGGTCGCGGTTCACGGCGACCTGGACGTATCCGAACTGGCTCAGGCTGTAGACGAAGTGGAAGGCGATCATCTGCACGATCGCGAAGCCGCGCAGGACGTCGATCAGCGGGAGCCGTTTCGGGGACGGCGAGGTCATGCCAGGCCAAGCGATAGCATCGGCCCGCGTGCGCCCCGGGCCTACGGCAGGCGCTGCTCGGGGAAGTACGCGCGCACGTAGCGCTCGAGGCGCGCGCGCGCGGCGGCGGAGTCGGCGGTGTCTGCGGCGGCGTGGATCGGCGACCGCTCGTCGGGGTCGCGCTCGAGGTCGAAGACCTCGCCGCCGTTGGTGAGCTTCCAGCGCCGGTCGCGCAGGAACGAGCGCCCGCGGTGCCCCGAGTACACCCACTCGCGCGGCTCGCCTCGCTCGCCGCGGAGCTGCGGCGCGAAGCTGCGCCCGTCGAGCGCGTCGCCGGCCGGCAGCGCGGCGCCCGCGAGCGCGGCGAGCGTGGGCAGGAAGTCGGAGACGTCCACGAGGTCGGGGCAGACGCCGGCGGGCACGACGCCCGAACGGCTCGCGAGCAGCGGCACGTGCGTGCCCGCGTCCGAGAGCGTGGACTTGCCGCCGTGGATCGCGCGGCCGCCGAGGTCCGAGGTGACGGTCCGCGGCGCGCCGTTGTCGGCGACGAAGAGCACGAAGGTGTCGCGCGCGAGGCCGAGCTGCTCGAGCGCGTCGAGCATGCGGCCCACCTGGCGGTCCATCTCGCCGACCAGCTCGGGATAGCTCGTGAGCTTCGCGCCCGGCGCGCCGTCGGCGCCGTTCGAGGAGAGGTGGGGCAGGGTCATCGGGTAGTAGGCGAGGAACGGCGTGTCGCGGTGGCGCGCCATGAAGTCGATCAGGAAGTCGGTGTGCACGTCGGGGCCGTAGCGGTCGCGCAAGTCGTCGCGGCGTTTGCCGTCCTGCCAGATGAGCGGGTCCCAGTAGCGCGCGCCCTCGTGCCAGCCCCAGCAACAGCTCGTCTGGAAGCCGGCGCGGGCCGGGTGGTTCGGGTCCTTCTTGAGCTTGGCGAGCTGCCACTTGCCCGAGACGGCGGTGGCGTAGCCGGCGGCGGCGAGCACGTGCGCGAAGGTGGTCGCGGAGTCCGGCAGGCGGCCCCAGCGCGCGTTCGCGCGGAACGGATAGCGGCCGGTCAGGAAGGCGACCCGCGTCGGGTGGCACTGCGGCATCGAGAAGCAGCGCTCGAAGCGCAGCCCGCCGCGCGCGAGCGCATCGAGGCGCGGAGTTGCGTACGAGCTGCCGCCATACGAGCCCACGCACTCGCGTCCCAGGTCGTCGGCCAGGAAGACGAGGAAGCTCGGCGCGCCTGCCCGGGCGCGGGGGCGGGGGCGCGGCTGCACGGGGACCTGGGCGCAGCCCGCCAGCGCGAGCGCGGCCGCCCCCAACACGAGCTCCCGGCGCGTGATCTCCATCCCTGTCACGTGGCCTCGGCTGCGGGGGAGGTCACGCAGCCCCCGGGCGGCGCATCTGTGCCTTCAGCGGGGCCGGCGAGAAGCCGAAACGCCTCGGGTGTCGGTGTGTGTGTGCAAGTCGAGCCCGAACGGACGCGGGGGCCCTGCCTCGTGACCGTCAACCTGCCGGCGCTGGTCGAGCTGCTGCTCGGACTGCTCGTGTTCACGCTCGGCGTGCTGGGCCTCGGGATCTTCCTCGGCCGGCGCGACCGCGGCGAGCGGGTGCGCGGCCTCGAGCACGCGCTCCAGCAGTTCGAGCGACGCGCAACGGATGCGCAGCGCGCCAACGAGGACCTCTGGGAGCGCATGGAGCGCTCCGAGTCCGCGGTGCGCGAGCTGCAGCTCTCGATCGTCCAGATCCCCGAGATCGCCCAGCGCCTATCCGCGCTGCGCGAGCTGCGCGAGATCCCGGACAGCACGCTCGACCTGGTGCAGGAGATCTTCCAGCCCTCCTACTCGGTCTTCTATCGGGTCAGCAACGGCAAGCTCGTGGCGGTCGCGTGCCGCGGCGACAGCGAGTACCGCATCGGCCACCGCCTCGACTTCGGCGAGGGCGTGGTGGGCTGGACCGCGGTGAAGCAGATGCCCTTCGCGCCCGAGGACGCCGAGCTCGAGAGCCCGGTCGTGCGCACGCGCAACCTCGCGCGCTGTCTGCCGCGCCGCGGCTTCTCGCTGTGCGTGCCGATCATGGGGCAGGAGCGCCCGCTCGGCGTCGTGCTGATCGGCCCCTCCGACCGGCACCTCCCGCACGCGCGCGAGATCGGGCGCACGCTCGCCCTGATCTCGTCCGTGGCGATCGCGAGCACCGTCGTGCTCAGCAAGGAGCGGTTGCTCGCCAAGACCGACGGCCTGACCGGGCTCCTCAACAAGACGAACATCTACCGCCGGCTGCGCGACCTCGTCAGCGACGATGCGAACGCGCCGCTCTCGATCTTCCTGCTCGATATCGACCACTTCAAGCACTACAACGACACGAACGGCCATCTGCCGGGCGACGAGCTGCTGAAGCGCATGGGCGCACTGCTCCGCGAGAACAGCCGCGAGCACGAGGTGGTGGGGCGCTACGGCGGCGAGGAGTTCCTGGTCGTCATGCCGAACACGCCCAAGGACGTGGCGGTTCGCGTGGCCCACCGCATCCGCTCGCTCGTCGAGTACGCGCGCTTCGACCATGCCGCGGGGCAGCCGAGCGGGTGCGTCACGATCTCGGGCGGCGTTGCGACCTGGCCCTCCGACGGCGAGGACGTCGACACGCTGCTGCGCAACGCGGACGCCGCGCTCTACGCGGCGAAGCGTGGCGGCCGCAACCGCGTCGAGGCGCACGCTGGCGAGGAGCTCGGAAGCGGGCTCGACGAGAGCTGGGACGCCGAGACGGAGCTCGAGTCCGTCCCGGAGACCGAGGTCGAGAAGACCGAGGACTAAGCCAGGAGGGCGACCCAGGACGCGCGCAGCGAGGCGTCGCGAGGCTCTGTGTGTGGCTGTCGTGACTCCGTTCGCCTGCGGCTCACTGCGCGCGGCGCGAAACGCGCCGCTTGCTAGGGCGCCAGCGCCCGCTCTTCGGGCAGCGGCGTGGGCGGGCGGGGCGCATGGTGGCGTGCCCAGCGTCCGGTGAGCAGCCACGCCACCATCGCCAGCGTATTGCAGACGCCGTAGGCGAGGTTCGCGATCCACATGCCCGTGGCGCCGAGCTCCGCGCGCTGGGTGAGGGTGAGCGCGAGCGGGATGCCGAGTCCCGCCGCGAGCAGCAGCGAGATGACCATCGGCGAGGTCATGTCGCCCGCGGCCTGCAGCGAGCGGAACGCGACGAAGTAGAGGCCCGAGAAGAACAGCAGCAGCGAGGAGTAGGCGAGGTACTCGGCCGCGAGCGCCGCCACCGCCGGGTCGTTGGTGAAGGCGCGCACCAGCACATGGCGGCCGAAGTAGAGCAGCACGGCGGACGGCCACATCAGTGAGACCTCGGCGACCGCCGAGACCCAGATCGCGCGCCACGCCCGCGGCAGCGAGCCCGCCCCGAGGTTCTGGCCGACCAGCGTCGCGCACGCGTTCGCGACCGGGAACGCGACCATGAAGGCGAGCATCTCGACGCGCTGGCCGATCGTGTACGCCGCCTGCACGTCGCCGCCGAGACGGCCCGCGAGCGCCATGAAGAAGAAGGTGATGCCGGTGCGCGCCACCATGTGGAGCGACGGCTGCCACGAGAAGCGCAGCACCTGGCGGAGTGCCTTCGGATCCGGCCGCAGCGCCGCGAGCCGGAGGTGCACGCGCCCCTCGCCGCGCAGCAGGGCCCGCGCGAGCAGCAGCGAGCCGGCGAGGCCGCCGAGGCCGCCGCCGAGCGCGATGCCGCTCATGCCGAGGGCGGGCAGGCCGAAGTGCCCGAACGCGAACAGCCACTCGCAGCCGAGCGCGAGCGGCGTGGTGACGAAGCTGGCCAGCATCGGCGTGTAGGAGTCGCCGGCGCCGAGCAGCACCGCGGTGGCGAGCTGCGAGAAGATGGCGGTGGCGACGAAGGGGAAGGCGATGCGCACGAAGTCGGCGCCGAGCGAGACCACCTCCGGGTCGCGCGCCACCAGGCGGACCATCGGCTCGGCGAGGCCGAGGCCCACCACGGCCGTCACCAGCCAGAGGCCCGCGCCGACGAGCAGCACCTGGCCGGCGATGTGCTCGGCGTCCGCGTTCCGGCCGGCGCCGACCAGCCGCGCCACCAGCATCTGCGCCGCGGTCCCGAGCCCCATCAGTACGAGGAACACGACCTGCCGGAGCGTCTGGTTCGTGGCGCCGGCGGCGGCGATGGCCGCGGGGCCGAGCCGCCCGGTCAGGTACAGGTCGCCGAGCTGGTAGCTGCCGAAGGCGAGCACCGACTGCGCGATCGACGGCACCGAGAGCGCGACGATGCCGCGCACGAGCCCGTCGCGCGCCGGATCGTGGTGGCGCAGGCGCGCCCACCAGGAGCCGGTGCCGCGGGAGCCGGGCGCAGGGGGCATGCTCGCGCAGCTTGGCATGCCGGGCCGCCGGCCGCGAGGGTGTACCTTGCGCAGCGGCCCTTCGGCCGCGGAGGATCCCGATGTCGGCACTGCGCTTCAATCACATGGAGCTCACGCTCGCGCGCGGCGCGCTCGACGCGAAGACGCGCGCGGACGTGAAGCAGTTCTACGGCGAGCTCTTCGACTTCGACGCGATCGACGTCCCCATCCTCGGCCAGCTCGGCCTGCTGCTGCGCACCGACGCCGAGACGAGCCAGTTCCTGCTCGTCACCGAGGCGAAGGAGCCGATGCAGTCGCCGGGCTTCGATCACCTCGGCTTCCTGGTGGAGTCGCGTGCGCGCGTCGACGCGCTGCTCGCGCGCTGCCGCGAGTGGCGGGAGCGCGACGAGCGCGTGCGGATCAAGGAGTACGAGGACCTCGTGCAGGGCGGCGTCACCGTGCACGCCTTCTACGTGAAGTACCTGCTACCCATCTGGTTCGACGTGCAGTGCATGGAGTACGCCGAGGGCGCGGCGCCGAAGCAGAGCTGGCGCTGGGGGCCCGCCGCCACGTTGCCCGCCGGGTCGCGCCTCCCCTAGTCTGGTCCGGCTCGCAGGCTGGAGGGCCGCATGCTCGCTCGACTCGGTGTCGCGTTCGTGCTCGTGCTGGCGCTCTCGCTCCTCGTGCTGTGGGTGCTCGGCAGCGGCGCGTTCGGCAGCCGCTGGGAGAACGGCGAGCCCGAGGCGCCCGCGCGCGCGGTGTCGTCGGTGAAGTCGCGCGCGCTCGCCCAGCGCCGCGCCGCGCGCCAGGCCGGCGTGATGCAGCCCGCCCAGATCCTGTTCGGCGACCTCCACGTGCACACCACGTTCTCGCCCGACGCGTTCATGGCGGC
>Ga0187892_10004123_pt1 | contig 24988 bp, 20 predicted proteins | sample MA1701073metaG_FD_139345 | JGI IMG/M metagenome (GOLD analysis project Ga0187892, IMG submission 139345) | Bio-ooze microbial communities from a basaltic lava cave in the Kipuka Kanohina Cave System on the Island of Hawaii, USA - MA170107-3 metaG ... | reverse complement strand
CGGATCGCGGCGCCGGCCCGGGCGTGACGGCCCCCAGCGCCGTCGACCTCAAGCAGGAGATTCGCTTTTGCACCGCGCTCGACGGGGTCCAGCTCGCTTACTCGATGATCGGCCAGGGGCCGCCGTTGATGAAGACGGGCAACTGGATGACCCATCTGGAGTTCGATCTCGAAAGCCCCATCTGGCGACATCTTATAGGGAGTTGGCGAAGGACCATAAGCTCATCCGGTACGACGCCCGCGGCAACGGGCTGTCGGACCGGACCGCCGACGAGATCTCGTTCGACGCCTTCGTGAGCGATCTGGAGACGGTAGTCGACGCCGCGGGGATCACGCGGTTCGCGCTGCTCGGGATCTCCCAGGGGTGTGCGGTCTCCATCGCCTACGCGGTGCGCCACCCCGAGCGGGTGTCCTCTACGGCGGCTACACGCTGGGTCGGAACAAGCGCGCCGCACCGCAGCCCAGAAGGAGGAGGATGCCGCCATGCTGACGCTGATGCGCGTCGGCTGGGGCAAGGAGAACTCGGCTTTCCGCCAGCTCTTTACCTCCCTGTTCATCCCCGGTGGGACCAAGGAGCAGGCCGATTGGTTCAACGAACTGCGGGCGGATCACGGTATCAGCAGACGTGGCCGCTCGGATCTACGAGACGACCAGCGAGACCGATGTCATCGCGCTGCTTCCGCGGGTGACCGTGCCGACGCTCGCGCTGCACGCGCGCGAGGACACCATGGTCCCGTTCGAGGCCGGGCGCCGGATGGCGGCCGGCATCCCGGGCGCCCAGTTCGTCACCCTGCAGGGGCGCAACCACCTGTTCCTCGAGACCGAGCCGGCCTTCAACCAGTTCCTGGAGCACACCCGGTCGTTCCTTGCCACCTGAGCGGCTCGGCCGTTGAGCGTTTGGCTCTAGCGAGAGGACCAAGGCGCGAGCGTGGAGGCCCTCGACTTCATCGGCGTTCGGAAGATTACCGCGGCGTGACCCGGCATCCCCAGATCAGCTGGGAGGGAGGTTGTGTCCGCCCTGCAGAATGTTGGATTCGAGGTCGCCAGAATCAAGGGCAGCCACCATTTTCATCGTCAGTGCCGCGCCCTCTTGGCGCAGCCGCCCCCGCCGCCCGGGCCGGCGGAGTCCACCCGGGATCTGATGTTGCACGTCACCGGCATCGACATCGAGCGCTACCCGATCTGTCAGCAGGGCGCCCTGCGGCCCCTTGGCATCCTACCGCCCGCGCCGCTCGCCTGGGACACCTCGTGACCCGCCGCCTCAGCCCGCTGCTGCGCTTCGCGCCGGCGGCCCGCAGGCCGTCGTCACCCCTGGCTCTGTGCTCTTGTCGATATCGGCCCCGGGAAAGCCTCGCGCACGCCCTCGTAGCGTCCCTTCCTACACGCGCGGACCCCACCGAGCGGCGGCCGCGAACCCCGAGGGCCCCAGGCACCACCTCGCGTTCCCGCTTCTAGCCACGCCGTCCCCACGATAGAATCCCCGTACGTCAGCGCGCGAGGGGTTTAGTCCAACTGGTTTTATTCGTCATCCTCGACGCACGACGCATAAGAGCCTGAACGTTGAACGTGGAAGGACAAAGAATACCCGTGAGTCCGAAGGGAGACCGAGACAGAAGGCAAACAGCGGCGGCCTTCCATGGGACGTGGCGGATCGTCGAGACCGACCTATGGGATGTTGACGCCCTCGACCTTGTGCAGCCGGCGCACGTTACGTTCGACCGCCGCGGCCTCGGTGAACTTCAGCTCATAGCGATCGGTGGGTCGATCGACTACCGCGTGAGCCAACGGGATGGTGACCCCTTTGTGGAGTTCTCCTGGTCCGGATACGACGATTCCGATCCCGCAAGCGGACGTGGCTGGGCACGGCTCGAGCCAGGTGGTCTTCTCAACGGCCGCCTTTTCATCCACCAGGGCGACGAGTCATCCTTTGTCGCCTCCCGTGGGCTCGACACCCCGGGCCCGGTAGCCGCGTCCCAGAGGACGCCTTCTAACTCACCACTTCAGCGGACGCGGAGGCCGCGCCGCTGAGCGGTGGCGTGCCGCCTGGGCGCGCAGGAGCCTGCACCGAGTCAGGCCCGACTCCATCAGGCCGTGCGAGCACCGCGCTCGCGTTCGCGAGCAACACGAACAATACGGCGCCGCCGGTGATCACGGCTCTCGTCGTCATCGCTGCACCTCCTTTCTCCCCTCGCTCGGCAGGACAGCCAGTCCTGGGTTCAACACCCTGGCGCCGGGACATCCTGCCCAGGGGATTGCCCGCTGTCACGATCCGATGTGATTCGTCGATGTGGTCGTCTCCATTGCCAACGGAACAACGGAACGGCTACCCCTCAGCACGTGAGGGCCGGGCCAAGGCGAGCCGGTGCACCTCGGAGCTCGCTCGAAGTGGGTGCAGTGGACTCCTCCTGCATGCACGGTCCCGGTCCCTCCATTTCGGTCCTTCCATCATCGACATGCGGCACGATCGTGGCCATCTGAAGCAATGACAGGATCAACCCGAGCAGGATGAGAAGCGCCACAAGCCCGGTGAGCACCAGGACGACACCGCCGCGGTCGCCGACCCCAGACCGGCTGGTCTGCGTCCGCCGACTCCAATGAGCAAGCCGGGGAATCAGGCCGCGATCGGGTTCGACCGAGGCTGACCGGATGCGACTGACTTCTGCGATCCCGATTCTCATTCTGCACCTCCGCTACTCCTTCCGGGACCCGAGCCGGTGCAATCTCGCTGCCAATCGGGATGCTAAAGGATCGCGATGAGTTAGCGCGCGCTCACATACGCGCCTACATGGTGGTGGTCCTCCGCGATAGACCGGCCTTCCCAGGTCCGGTGTGCTGAACGCTTTGGGCGAGGCGTACCCGGTAGCGGACGTCGGCTTCAGAGTCCAGTGACGCCGCTCCAGTCGATGCGCCAGTGCCCGGTAGGGGGCTGCACCCACCGCCACGAGAACCCCTGATCTCCCCGGTGGCGGGAAAGGCCCGCCGCCCGGATCAACTCTCGTATCCGAGCCAGCCTCGCCCCGAGATAGCCGTCACGGTCGAACAGGATGATCCCATCAAGGCCGATGTCGAGGTAATAGGCGGGGAACTCGGTCTCGAACTCCGCTCGCGTCCTGGCGATGAACGAGACCTTGCCGCGCAGCGATGCCGGCACGAGGTCCCGAAGGAGCCCGATTCTCTGTCCGAACCGATCTGGCAGCCCATCGGCAACGACCAGAAGGTCAAGGTCGCTGGCGTCCCTCGCTTCCCCGCGGGCGGCCGAGCCGAAGAGGACGACGCCCCAGAGCTGCCGCGACAATCCCGCTTGAAACGCCTGCACGAGGGCGTGGAGTCCGGGCTGGTCGGAGCGCTTCGCGGTCGCCTCGTCGCCTGGCGCTGGCGGGCGGACTGAAGCGCTCACCGCGTCTCCGGCCGATCCTCGGTCCACCTGCGCCCGATATGCATCGCCGTCGATCGGATCACTCTCGGCACGCACCGGTCAAGGACGCCGCACCGCGGGCTGTCCGATGCGTCGAATTGGACTCGCGCTCGCCCAAGCAGCGTTTCCCCTGAGAGCGCTCGGGAGCTTGACCGGTCGTGGCCCGAAGAGGAGTGGCGATCAGATCCGCGACCGACTCGCGCGTGGTTTTACGAGGGATCGTCGTCCGGTGGGGCCGACTCCTTGGTTCGCGAGCGATACGCCTCTGGGATTTTCTCGGGGCTGTCCGTCCAGAACGCCGTGCCGTCGGCGTCCGTCCACCGATAGATCTTGCTCTTGCTGCTCGCCGGAGGCGTGGGCTTGGCGGGGGGCTCGTCCGGCGCGGGTTCGGTAGCCGGAGGCGCCGCGGGCGGGTTGGGAATCCACACCCAGACATACGGCGTGGTGATGCCGTCACCGCGTAGCTCGTAGCGCCCCGTCGAGTATTCGACGACGGTCGGTGCCGGCGGGACCTGGGGTGCGGCCGCGACCGGCAACTGGGGTGGATACGCCGGCTGCGACGCGTACACTGTCGGCGCCGAGTAGACCGTCGGCGCTGAGTAGATCACCGGAGCGTGGTTCACGACGGCAGGGGGCCAGTACCACGACGGAGGGCTGTACAAGAAGACGGTTGAGGAGAACCAGGGCTTGGATGGGTCGTGGTGGAAATGGCCGTTGAAGTGCCTCGGGGTGAAGAATCCGCCGTGGTGGCCCCTCGGACCGTGAAACCCAGGGCCGCTCTGGATTCTACCCTGGATTCCGTGACCGCCCTGGAATCCGCCGTGCAACCTGAACCCGGGGCTGCCTCGAAACCCTCCGTGCCCGCGGAACTCACCGTGAGAGCGGGATCGATCGCCAGCGACCGCGACGGCGGGCATCAGCGCAGCCGCGATCACCAGGCAGACGGACAGGATCGCCAGCTTTCTCATCGCTCCGTCCCTCCTGGGCCCGAGTCTACCTCAATCCAGGTGGTCCCGCCCGGACCAGGCGCCGGTGCGCCGCGTCGATCTGGCGCTCTGCGATGCTCGGATACTCGACGCCGAAATCGGCGAGAGAACAGGCTCGCGTGGGAAGGCGCTGCGGACTCCTAATGCCTGGCGGCGCGCGCGATAGCATCTCAGACGGCGCGATTGGCGAAATTGACACGGCGCGCGCGGGGCCGGTATGCTCCGCCCGCACCGTGAGCGCGAGTGATCCGCGGAGTCTCATGAGGCCGGGTCCAATGGAGACCCGTGTCGCCCGCCGATGAAGCCGCCCGTCTTCGACTACGTCGCCGTGGAGACCGTGGAGGAGGCAGTCGCCGCGCTCGCTCGGCACGGCGAGGATGCGAAGCTCTTGGCCGGCGGCCAGAGCCTGATGCCGATCCTGAACATGCGGCTCGCATCACCCCGATATGTCATCGATCTCAACCCGATCACCGACCTCGCCTACATCGAGGCACGGGAGGGCGGACTCGCGATCGGAGCGATGACGCGCCAGCGCGCCGTGGAGCGGAGCGCCCTCGTCGCTGCGCGGGTGCCGCTCCTGGCTGACGCGATGCCATGGATCGGCCACTTCCAGATCCGGAACCGGGGAACGATCGGGGGAAGCCTCGCGCACGCCGACCCCGCAGCCGAGCTTCCGGCGGTGGCGGCGTGTCTCGAGGCGCGGTTCACCGTCCGTGGGCCGGGCGGCGGGCGCGTCGTGACGGCGAGCGATCTCTACCGCACGTACCTCACGACGACACTGGCGCCGACCGAGCTGATCACGGAGACCTGGTGGCCCGCTGCGGAGCCCGGAACGGGGTACGCGTGGCTCGAGTTCGCCAGGCGGTCCGGCGACTATGCGCTGGTCGGCATGGCGTCGGCCGTCACGCTCGAGGGAGAGACGATCGCGGACGCCCGGCTCGCGCTGACCGGTGTCGGCGGGCGGCCAGTCCGGGCGCTCGCAGCGGAGCGAGCGCTAAAGGGGCTGCCGGTGAGCGCTCGAGCGTTCGAGGACGCCGCGGAGCTGGTGCGAGCCGGAATCGACCCAGAAGGCGACATCCACGCCTCGGCTGACTATCGGCGTCACCTGGCTGGAGTCCTGACGGTTCGCGCGCTCGGGCGCGCCGTGGAGCGCGCGCGGCAGCCGCGGGAGGGCGGCCACGCGGGGTCGACGCAGCGGACCGAGTCCCAGCCTGAGACCCCACGGTCCGCCAGATTAACTGGGCGCGGCAGCGTGAACGCGCCGGACCTTTTGAAACCCTCCATCATGGATCGACAGAGCGGTTCGGAGACCGATGAGCGCATGATCGCGAACCCTCCGGACCGCTCGGGACTCGATGACGAGGCGAGGCGATCTGCCCGAGCGCGCGACCGCGAGTCTGCCGGCCAAGCACGGCTTGGCTCTGCTGATCAACAACCCGGATCGGGTAGGTCGATGTCGCGCCACGTGCGCGTCAGCGTCAACGGGCGCGAGTACCAGACCAGCGTTCCGGCCAGGCTGTTGCTCTCCGATTTCCTGCGCCATCGGCTCGGTCTGACCGGCACCCACGTCGGCTGTGAGCACGGCGTCTGCGGCGCGTGCACCGTGCTGCTGGGCGGTTCCGCGGTCCGGTCCTGTCTCCTCCTAGCCGTGCAGGCCGACGGCGCCGAGATCACGACGGTCGAGGGGCTCGCGCCGGGGGCCGAGCGGCTCCACCCAGTGCAGGAGGCTTTCCGCGACGCTCACGGGCTTCAGTGCGGGTTCTGCACGCCGGGCTTCCTGCTGAGCGCGGTCGAGCTGCTGCGCGATAACGCGAGCCCGGACGACACCACGATCCGGCACGCTCTGGCCGGGAACTTGTGCCGCTGCACCGGCTACCAGAACATCGTCCGCGCCGTGCGCCGCGCCGCCGAGCTCATGAGGTCGTGAGGATGTTGCACGGGGGCCAGAGTGCTGGTGACCGGCTGTTGACCGGCCGCGCTGCCGAGCTCGTGAGGTCGTGAGCGTGAGGTCGTGAGGATATTGCGCAGCGAGGGGCAGCGTCCCCCGGACCAATCCAGCCCCGCCCACGCGCTGCGGAGGCCGCGGTGACGACCCGCATGATCGGCCAGCGGATCGCGCGCAATGAGGACCCGCGCCTGCTGCGCGGCCTCGGCTGCTTCGTGGACGACGTGAACCCGCCCGGCGTCCTCCACGCCGCCGTGCTGCGGAGCCCGCACGCTCACGCGCGAATCTTGGCGATCGACGCCGACCGGGTGCGCGCGGTGCCCGGAGTGGCACTGGTCGCGACCGGAGCGGATCTCGGCGCCCTCAACCAGCCGACGCCGCTCCTCATCCCGCATCCGCACCTCAGGCTCCCGCGAACCGCGCGGCCACTGGCCACGGACGAGGTCCGGTACGTCGGTGAGCCGGTCGCCCTCGTCGTCGCCGAGGATCGCTACGTGGCCGAGGACGCGCTGGCCGAGATCCGGGTCACGTGGGAGCCGCTGCCGGTCGTCGCAAGCCTCGAGGCCGCGACGGCCGCGGGGGCGCCGCTGGTCCACGCCGACGTTCCGGAGAACCGCGCGGCGCGCGTCACCCAGCAGGTCGGCGATCCCGCGAGCGCGTTCGCCAGGGCGGCGCACGTCTTCCGCGAGCGGCTCGCGATCGAGCGGAGCTGCGGAAGCCCGATCGAGGGCCGCGGCGTTGTGGCCGACTTCGATCCCCGGACCGGTGTCCTCCGCGTGTGGGACTCGACGCAGGCGCCCTTGCCCATCAAGAACGGGCTCGCCCGGATGTTCGGCCTGCCCGAGTTCAAGGTCGACGTGGTCGCTCCGGACGTCGGCGGCGCCTTCGGGACCAAGATCATGCTCTTCTATCCCGAGGAGATCCTCGTGCCGTACGCGGCGATCCGGCTGGCCCAGCCCGTGAAGTGGACCGAGGACCGACGCGAGCACCTGATCGCGGCCAACCAGGAGCGCGGCCAGATCCACGACGTCGAGGTGGCCGTCGACGCGGAGGGGAGAATCCTGGGGCTGCGAGACCGGTTCGTCCACGACGCCGGCGCCTACACCCCGTACGGGATCGTGGTGCCGCTCATCACCTCGACCCAGCTGCCCGGTCCCTACAAGCTCCCGAACTACGCGGTCGAGTTCGACGTGGTCTACACCAACACCGCCATCGTGACGCCGTACCGCGGCGCGGGGCGTCCCCACGGCGCGTTCGTCATGGAGCGCGTGATCGGGCTGATCGCCCGCGCGCTCGGCCTCGAGCCGGCCGAGGTGAGGCGGCGCAACTTCATCCAGCCGGACGAGTTCCCGTGGGACGTGGGGCTCACGTTCCAGGATGGCGGCCCCACCCGATACGACAGCGGCAACTATCCGCTCGGGCTCCAGCTGGCGCTGGACCGGATCGGCGTCGCCGACTTTCGGGTGCGACAGGCGGGGGCGCGCGCCGAGGGACGCTATCTCGGCCTCGGCCTCGGGTGTTACGTCGAGGGGACGGGGATCGGGCCCTACGAGGGCGCGCACGTCCGGGTCGAGCCGAGCGGCAAGGTGTTCGTGGCCACCGGGCTGACCACGCAGGGCCAGGGGCACCCGACGACCTTCGCCCAGATCGCGGCCGAGGCGCTCGGCTGCGAGCCCGGCGACGTCACCGTGGTCAGCGGCGATACCGCGAAGTTCAACTGGGGCGCCGGCACCTTTGCGAGCCGCGCGCTCGTGACGAGCGGCAACGCCGTTGGCATTGCGGCGCGCAAGGTCCGCGACAAGGCGCTCCGGATCGCCGCGGAGCTGCTCGAGGTCGCGCCGGACGATCTGGAGCTGCTGGACGGTGCGGCGCGCGTGCGCGGCGTCCCCGGCCGCGCGCTCACCCTGGGCGCCCTCGCCACCGTCGCGAATCCGATCCGGTACGCCTATGGCAAGGAGGCCGCCGAGGCCGCCCTCAGGCTGGTGAAGCCGCGGGAGGGCGCCGTGCTCGCCCCCGACGAGGAGCCGGGACTCGAGGCCCGCGGCTACTACGCGCCGCCCCACGCCACGTTCGCCAGCGGCTGCCACGCCGCCATCGTCGAGGTCGACATCGCGACCGGTGATCTCCAGATCCTCCGGTACGTGGTGCAGCACGACTGCGGCGTGATGGTGAACCCCACGATCGTCGAGGGCCAGATCCACGGCGGCGTGGCGCAGGGCATCGGTGGGGCGTTCTACGAGCGGATCGTCTACGACGAGCACGGTCAGCCGCTGTCGGCGACGTTCATGGACTTCTTGATCCCCACGATGATGGAGGTCCCGGAGATCGAGATCATCCACACGGAGACGCCCTCGCCGCTGAACCCGCTGGGCGTGAAGGGAGTCGGCGAGGCCGGCGCGATTCCAGTGCCCGCGGTCATTGCCGAGGCGGTCGACGATGCGCTGGCGTCCTTCGGAGTCCGGGTCCGTGAGATGCCGCTCAGCCCCGAGCGTATCCGCGCCCTGATCGTTCCGGCGTCTCGCCGGCCCGATGCCTCTGCTCGAGCCCGCACTTGACCGCGAGCGGATCGTGACGCCTCGCGGTACGCAACCTGTTCTTAGGGCACGCGAGGAGAACTGGTCAGCAGGGGCGTCCTGCACCGGCACAAAATAGCGCGAATCCTAGCACCATTACTTCCCCATGGGTCCTTAGGGGGAGGTTCGGAAGGGGTGCAGAACCCCCGCCCAAGTGCCCTCGAAGAGGAGGAACTCGACGATGTATGCCAGTGCCTTCAAGGTGGGAATGCGAGCCCCTGACGATGTCATCGCCGCGGCCGAGCTGCTGGACCGGGGTGCCTTCAAGGCCGCGCATGTTGTCGCGGTCCTGGGGAAGACCGAGGGCAACGGAGCCGTCAACGACTACACGCGCGCGCTCGCGACTCTGTCGTTCCAGATGCTCCTGGCCCGGCGGTCGAGCCGGTCGATCGAGGAGATCGCCAAGCGCGTGCCCATCATCTGGTCCGGCGGCACGGAAGGGCTGATGAGCCCGCACGCGACGATCCTGGTGCGGGAGCCCGACCGCGGCCGTCCGGCCGGCGACAAGCGGTTCGCGGTGGGGACCGCCTATACCCGCGACCTCCTCCCCGAGGAGTTCGGGACGGCCGTCCATGCCCGGGTGGCCGCCGACGGCGTGCGGGAGGCGATCCGGGACGCCGGGATCGAGTCGGCCGAGGACATCCACTTCGTCCAGATCAAGACCGGCGCGCTGACGACGGAACGGATCAAGGACGCACAGGGGCGCGGCCGCGCCGTCGTGACCACTGACACCTACAAGTCCATGGCGTATGCCCGGGCGGTGGCCGCTCTCGGGATCGGCGCCGCCACCGGCGAGATCCCGCCGGTCAAGCTGACCGACGAGGTGATCGGCCACGACCTCTCGATCTTTTCCAACGTGGCGTCCACGTCCTCGGGCGTGGAGCTGATGAATTGCGAGATCATCGCGCTGGGGAACTCGAGCCAGTCCACGAGCGATCTCGTCATCGCCCACGCCGTGATGCGCGACGCCATCGACGCCGCGGCGGTCCGCGAGGCCCTCCGGCAGGCGGGCCTCAGCGTGGAGTGCGAGCTGGCCGAGCGCGACCGGGACCGGCTGGTCAACGTGTTCGCCAAGTGCGAGCCGGACCCGTCGGGCGCCACGCGGGGCCGCCGCCATGTGATGTTCGAGGACGGCGACATCAACTACACGCGCCACATCCGGGGCGTCGTCAACGCGGTGGTCGCGTCGGTGACGGGCGACACGATGTGCTACATCTCGGCGGGCGCCGAGCACCAGGGGCCGCCCAGCGGCGGCGTCGTGGCGGCGCTCGCCCGGGCGCGGTGAACCGGCTCGAGCCACAGGGCAGGGACCCCGGGACGGGACCCTCCCGCCTGTTTCGCCGCACCGGGGCGCCGGCCGGGCCATGAGGCTTGACACGATGGAGCCTGCGGCTTAGTCTCGACTCCGCCTTTCGGGTTTCTCCGAAGAACATCGGGCTTTTCTTGGGCGTCAGACGCCAGCGTGGGGAGGCTTGCCGTGAAACTGCCAGTCAAGATGACCATCAACGGGACGAGCTACAGCCACGAGGTCGAGCCCCGGATGCTCCTCGTCCACTACATCCGTGAGGTCGTGGGGCTGACGGGGACGCACGTCGGGTGCGACACGAGCCAGTGCGGGGCCTGCAATATCATCATGACCGGGCAAGCCGTGAAATCGTGCACGCTGTTCGCGGTCCAGGCGGACGGGGCTCAGATCACGACTATCGAGGGGATCGCCAAGGACGGAACGCTCCATCCGATCCAGGAGGCCTTCTGGGAGAAGCACGGGCTCCAGTGCGGCTTCTGCACCCCCGGCATGATCATCACGGCCTACCAGCTGCTGCAGCGCTACCCGAAGCCGAGCGAGGCCAAGATCCGCCACGAGCTGGAGGGGAACCTCTGCCGGTGCACCGGCTACCACAACATCGTCAAGGCCATCCAGTACGCCGCCGAGACTATGGCGGGGAAGTGAGGCGCGGCCATGGCGGCGACTGAGACGAGACTCTTCGGCGCGGCGATCAAGCGCCGCGAGGACCCCCGCTTCATCACGGGCCGCGGCCAGTACGTCGACGACGTGAAGCTCCCCGGTATGACCTATGCCGCCTTCGTGCGGAGCCCGCACGCCCACGCGACGATTCGCGGCATAAACACCGCCTCGGCGAAGGCGGTGCCCGGAGTGGTGGCGGTGTACACGGGCCAGGACTGCAAGGTCGGGGGGCTCCCCTGCGGCTGGATGCTGCCGGGCATCAAGGTCCCGACGCGGCCGGTGCTCGCCGCGGGCAAGGTGCGGTACGTCGGCGAGCCGGTGGCGGTCGTGATCGCCGAGACGCCATATGCCGCCAAGGATGGGGCGGAAGCGGTCCAGGTCGACTACGGACCGCTCCCGGGCGTCAGCGATCCGAAAAAGGCGCACCAGTCGGGGGCGGCCGCGCTCTTCGACGATGTTCCCTCCAACCAGTGCTTCTACTGGACGATCGGCGACAAGGCGGCCACCGACGCGGCGTTCAAGTCGGCGGCGAAGGTGGTGTCCCAGCCGCTCCGAAACCAGCGGCTCATCCCGAACGCGATCGAGCCGCGTGCCTGCGTGGCGTCCTACGCGCCGGCGATGGGCGAGTTGACGCTGTGGGTGACCACCCAGAACCCGCACGTGCACCGACTCCTGATGGCGGCGTTCGTTCTCGGCATGCCCGAGACCAAGATGCGGGTCATCGGCCCAGACGTCGGGGGTGGGTTCGGCTCCAAGATCTTCGTGTATAACGAGGAAGTCGCGGTCTCGTGGGCGTCGAAGACCCTCGGGCGCCCCGTCAAGTGGACGGCGGAGCGCCGGGAAAGCTTCCTGAACGACGCGCACGGGCGGGACCACGTGACCGAGGCCGAGATGGCGTTCGACGCGAGCGGGAAGATCACCGGTCTCCGCGTCAAGACCCACGCTAATCTCGGCGCCTATCTCTCGACGTTCGCGCCCCTGATTCCCTCCTACCTCTACGGCACGCTGCTGTCCGGCGTCTACAAGATCCCCGCGATCTTCTGCGAGGTCTGGGGGATGCTGACGAACACCGCGCCCGTGGATGCCTATCGCGGCGCGGGTCGGCCCGAGGCGACCTACCTGCTTGAGCGCCTGATGGATCGCGCGGCGGGCGAGCTGGGCGTCGACCCGGTGGAGCTCCGGCGGCGCAACTTGATCCCGCCGTTTACGGACGGGACGCCGTACCAGACGCCGGTGGCGTTCGCCTACGACAGCGGCAACTACGAGCCCGCGCTCAAGCGCGCGCTCGAGATGGCGGGATACGACAAGGCCCGGAAGGAGCAGGCCGAGGCGCGGAAGCAGGGCCGTCACCTCGGCATCGGCGTGTCGACCTACATCGAGGCCTGCGGCCCCGCGCCATCGGCCGTGGCCGGCTCGCTCGGGGCCGGCGCCGGGCTCTGGGAATCGGGTCAGGTCCGGGTCCATCCGACGGGCTCGGTGACCGTTTACACGGGCTCACACTCGCACGGGCAGGGGCACGAGACGACGTTTGCCCAGCTCGTCGCGGATCAGCTCGGCATCCCGATGGAGCACGTCGAGGTCGTCCACGGCGACACCGCCCAGATTCCGTTCGGCATGGGCACGTACGGGAGCCGGTCCGCCTGCGTCGGCGGCGCGGCGATCGTCCTGTCGCTCGACAAGATCAAGGAGAAAGGGCGCAAGATCGCGGCGCACCTCCTGGAGGCGAACGAGAACGATCTCACGTTCGAGGCGGGGAAGTGGTCGGTGAAGGGCTCGCTGGACAAGGCCAAGACGTGGGGCGACGTCGCGCTCATGGCGTACCTCGCCCACAATATCCCGAAGGGGATGGAGCCCGGGCTCGAAGCGACGTCGTTCTTCGACCCGCCGAACTTTACCTTCCCGTTCGGGGCGCACGTGGCGATCGTCGAGGTGGACTCCGAGACGGGTCAGGTGAAGATCTTGAAATACGTCGCGGTCGACGACGTCGGCCGTGTTATCAACCCGATGATCGTGGACGGCATGGTCCACGGCGGCATCGCGCAGGGGGTTGGGCAGGCCCTCTGGGAGCACGGGGTCTACACGGACGACGGCCAGCTTCTGACCGCGACGATGATGGACTACGCGCTTCCGAAGGCAGATCAGCTCCCGATGTACGAATCCGACCGGACCGTCACGCCGAGCCCGGTGAACTCGCTCGGCGTCAAGGGGGCAGGCGAAACCGGGACCATCGCGGCCACACCCACGGTGGCGAACGCTGTGCTCGACGCACTGGCGCCGTTCGGGGTAACGCACATCGACATGCCGCTCACGCCCGATCGCATCTGGAAGGCCGTGGCGGCCGCCAAGAAGTAGAGCGTCCGTTTTCAGCGCCAGGGCGCTCGTTTTCAGCGCCCTGAAAGGGAGCCGACTATGTACCCGGCATCGTTCGAGTACCATTCGCCCGGCAGCGTGCAAGAAGCGATCTCGCTCCTCGGCAGGCTCAAGGACGACGCCAAGTTACTGGCCGGCGGTCACAGCCTGATCCCGATGATGAAGCTCCGGCTCGCCCAGCCGACGCACGTGATCGACCTCCGGAAGGTCCAGGGGCTCTCCGGCATCAAGGAGGAAGGCGGCACCATCGTGATCGGCGCCCTGACCACGCACTGGCAGGTCGAGTCGGCCCAGCTCCTCACGTCGAAGTGCCCAGTGCTGGCCGAGACCGCCGCGCTGATCGGCGATCCGCAGGTGCGGAATCTCGGCACGGTCGGTGGGTCGCTGGCGCACGCCGATCCGGCGGCGGATCTGCCCGCGGCGGTGATCGCGCTCGGCGCGGAGCTGGTCATCGAGGGCCCGCGGGGGCGCCGGACGGTGAAGGTCGACGACTTCTTCAAGGGCCTGATGAGCACCGCGGTCGGTCCCGACGAAATCCTCGTGGAGGTCCGGGTCCCGACACCGGGCGCCGGCTCGGGCGCCGCCTATATGAAGTTCCCCCATCCAGCGTCCCGCTTCGCCGTCGTCGGGGTATGCGCCGCGGTCACGCTGGACCGAAGCGGCAAGTGCACCAAGGCGGGCGTCGGCATCACCGGCGCGGGCACCAAGGCGATGCGCGCCAAGGGTGTCGAGGCCGGGCTCACCGGCAAGACGCTCGACGCGGCCACGATCGAGGCCGCCGCCGCCAAAGCGGCCGACGGCGTCGATGTCCAGGCCGACCTCCAGGGCTCCGTGGAGTACAAATCGCACCTCCTGCGGGTCCACGCGCGCCGCGCGATCGAGGCCGCGGTCAAGCGCGCCAAGGGCGGCACGTAGGAAGTATCGGAGGGGGCCTCGACGGCCCCCTCCGAACCTCCTCTGGTCAGGCTGCGCCGGCAATGCCGGGGCTCGAGAGCGTCGCACCAGACCCTTCCAGTTATCCAGTTGGCTCCGACAGGCACTCGTCGAGCGCAGGAGCAAGACCCCCTTCTCGGTTCCGCCGATCAGCAAGGCTGAGATTTGTCAGCCCCAACGATGCCACGAGAACGACTGACGTGGACGCCGGGCCGACCCCCGGGGGCGACACATATCGGAGGCGTGACGTGAGCGGTTGCCTCGGCTCCGGGCCCTACGCGGCCGGCGTGGCCGGACCCGCGGCAAAAGCAAGGTCGGCGGGACGGTCAGCTCTGCCGATCGGGACGAATGGGAGAATCACCCAGCAGAGCGCAGTGGCGGCCGCGCCGATCCAGATCAGGCTCCCGTAGCCGACGCTCTCGTAGATCCACCCACCGACAATTTGCCCACCTTGCGTGCCCGCGTTGTACACCGACATGAGCAGCGCGAAGAACGTGCTCTCCGCGCGCTTGGGGCAGGCTCGCGCCGCGAGGTCGAGGAACGCGAGCATCGCGATCATCGAGACGATGCCGGTGCTGGCGTCGATCACGACCGCGGAAGTGGGGCTGCGGTATCCGAGGTACACGAGGTTGGAGATGACGCCGAGGCCGATAGACAGGTTCAAGAGCCGGCGGAGTGGGAGGATCCGGGAGAGGCCGCCGTAGGCGAGCGCCCCCACGACAGCGCCGCATGCGGAGAGGGCCGCCAGGTTTCCGATGAGCTGCTGGGAGAACCCGAGCGTGTTCGTCTCGTAGTAGTAGAGGGCCGTGCCCAGAGAGGGGGTGAATGTCCACGCGAGGATCAGCCCGGCGACGAGCCAGAGCTCACGGGATCCGATCGAGCCCCGGATGGCGGCCCACGCCGCCGCGAACTGCCCGGCCACCCGGGCCCGACGCGGCTCGCGGATGACGCGCAGGCCAACGACAAACGAGACGAGCGGGAAGAGCGCCGCGAGCAGGAACCCCAAGCGGAGCGACCCACGCTCGGCCAGCCTGCCACCGCCGATACCCACCGCGATCGCGGCGGTATAGATCGCGGCCCACTGCACCGCCTGAAAGCCGCCCGTCAGCCCCAGGTGCCGGCCGTGTTCGACCATCAGCGCATCGACCAGCACGTCGGTGAACGCGAGCCCCAGGCCCATGATCCCGAACAGCACGGCTATCGCCGGCGGCGTGTACTCAGGGACGGCGGCCAGGACGAGGCCGGCCAGCGCGGCGAAGCTCGTGCTCAGGAGGAAGTAGCTCTTGCGCCGCCGCCCGAAGAGCGGCACCAGATCGGAGGTCAGTCCGTAGACTGGCTTGATGAGCCAGGGGATCATGGTAATCGACATGAGTGTCGCCACCCGCGTGGCGGTGTAGCCGAAACGCTCCTTCAGCACGAAGTAAATCGCCTGGTGGGGGAGGCTCCACATCCCCTGGGCGAAGTAGACGACGGCGAACATCGTGGCGAGGCGCCGGGCCTCGGCGCTGCGGAACGGCCCGAAGAGGCGCGCGGCATAGCCGCGTCGGCCGCGCGCCCCGGCCGTCACGGTTCAGTAGGGAGGCCGCCGGGAAAACGTGGGGACTGCGGGTGCCCCTGCCGCAATTCTTGAACTGGTCGGGAGGCGGCGCCCCTTGGGTCAGCGACGCTCAAGTCGTCACTGGGCTTCGCGCACAATAGCGCGGATCTTCTTCGCCTCCTGAATCACGAGGGCGCCGACGGTGTGGGTCAGTCGATGATCCTCGCCAACCATGGCACCGAGGTCCCGCAACATGCGCCAGCCCACCACGGCATTCGTGACGAGCCCCGCGATCTGGATGGCAAAGAACATTGCAACGATCACCGCGACGTCGTAGAGAGTCAGCCCCACGCGACCTATTGAACCGAGTCCATGTCTCCGCGTCAAGAGTCTGGAGTCGGATACAGGACGCAGCATCGAGACTCCTTCGACGCCGTCCGGTCACGTCGAGATCATCTTCTTCTCGACGCCGACGCCGGCGGCCACGGCACGCTCGTACTCCAGGGGAACGGTCGCCGAGTCCTGGAGAGCGATGCCGGTCGAGTCGAAGAGCGTGATCTCGGTAGGGGAGGTCCGGCCGGGCTTCTTGCCAACGATGACCTCGCCGATCTCACCGGCGATGTCGCGATCCTTGATCTGGCCCCGGGCGAGGGGGACGTTGATCTCGCCGTCCGTCCGGCACTGCCGGATGTCGTCGACGAAGATGCGAGCGCGCTGGAGGATCTGGGGGTCCAGCTCCTGGTCGCCGCTCTTGTCCGCGCCGAGGGCCGCGATGTGGGTCCCCGGCGAGATCCAGTCGTTCATGACGATCGGCGCCCCCGCCGGTGTGACCGTCACGACGACGTCAGCGCCGCGAACGACCTCCTCGAGGTTGGTCGACACCTGGATCCGGAGGTTCGGGTACTTCGGCTGCTCGGCGGCCACGAAGTGGTCGAGCGTCGGCTGGGTCCGGCTCCAGACGCGCACGGTCTGCCAGCGAAAGATCTCGTTGCACGTGGCGAGCGTCCCCTCGGCCATGTGGCCGGCGCCCACGATCGCCAGGGTCTTCGAGTCTGGGCGCGCCATCCACTTGGTGGAGACGGCGGCGGCGGCGCCCGTCCGCATGACCGTGTGGAAGCTCCCGTCGCAGATCGCGAGGGGGAAGCCGGTCTCCGGATGCGTGTAGATCAAGATCGAGAACACGGTCGGGAGGTCGAACCGCTCGCGGTTGCGCTCGCGGATCGAGACCCACTTGCACGCGGCCGCTTCCGGCTCCTCGATGTAGGACGGCATCGCCTCCCACTCGCCGGGATACTGGTCGAGGACGATGTGGCCCTTGGGCTCCATGAAGTACCGGCCGAAGCCGTGCATCCGGAAGGCCTGCTCGACACAGCCGACGTACTCGGCCGGCGTCAGGAGCCCCATCATGTCGGTTCGGCTCAGGATCAGCGTCTTGCGGTTTCGCCAGCTCTCCATCGGATCCTCCTTGCGGGGCTCACTGATCGTGAGCGTCACACCTGCACCTTCGCGGGCGCCGAACGGCGCGCGAGCATGCGCTCGTCCTTGAAGCACCCCTGAAGGGCGACGACCCCGAGACTCACGGCATCCTGACCGTCACGGCGAGCACGGCGCCTCCCGCGGCTTCACCAGCCTGAGCGCGGCCTCGGCGGCCTCCCTTCCGACCGCTCTCCCCACCGGAGCTGTTGTCCGCTTCGAAACGACTTGACACGACACGTGCTTGCCGGATCCGTTGGGCGCACGGCGCATCGTAGCGGAGGCGCTCAGAACTTCCGGAGCCGTCGGGCCGGCTTGCCGAGCAGCGCGCGGCGGAGCACGTCCCAGGCCTCGAAGAGGAGCTGGCGCAGATCCTCGGTGGTCGGGCCCAGCATCCGCGCCACCAGGAAGGCCGGCTCCGGCTGCCCGGCGCCAGCATACACGCCGTCCCGGCTCGTCATCACCTCGGCCAGGGCGGCGGCGAGCGCCGGCGTGGCGCGCGGCGAGTACGCGTACAACGCCGCGAAGTACGGATGACCGCCCCAGAGACCGAGGCGGTCGAGGGGATGCTCGCCCGGCACGAGCTGGAGCCGATCCACGAGCCGCGTCTCACCGGCCACGCGAACCACCAATTCGGTGACGAGCCGGTCGAAGCCGAAGCGCTCCCCGCGCGCGACGCGGCCGGCCGCCAGGAAGTCCGCCAGGATCAGCGTCGCCTCGGGATCGAGGTCGACGACCGTGCGCCGGTGAAACCGCGATCCGGCGAAGGGGATGGTCTGGTCCGGCAGATACTCGAGAGCGGCGCCGGCCGCCACGACAAAGTGATTGCGCTCCTCGGCGTCTCGGTCCTCCGCCCGGTAGACCTTCGTCGCGGACTGCGTGCTGAGGAGGCTGCGCGCGCCGGGCTCGAGGGTGACGTCCGTCGTCAACCGGTCGCCCTGGACGATGCCGCCGGTCGGGTTCAGCAGGTAGAAGAAGGCCGTGTCGTCGTCGTCCTGGTACGAGGGCGGCAGGACCTGGAGCGGAATCCGCCAGTACTGATCGACGACGACCGTCCGTCCGCGGCGCGGCGCCAGCCGGAGCCTGAGCTCGCCCGACTTGCCGACTTCGTAACCGGGCCCGCCGGATCCGCCGTGGGCGAACGGGAAGGCCTTCGAACGCATCGATCATCCGCCGCTGAACCGTCTTACGGCTCGACCAGAAGCAGGTGTGCCCCGGCTTGCTTCATGCCCAAAAAGTCCGAATCCCCCGTCAGGTCCGAGCGCTCATGGGCGACAGTATTGTCGTAGGGTCAAGGCTGGTCAAGAAGATGGTCGGGCACGAGGCCGGTAACGCCGCGACAAGGCTTTCATCCTGGACCGAGAAGCAAGGTGACGGCGTCGACGGTCGCCTGCCCATCGGGGTCGGCGCCGTCTGATACTATGACGTCCGGCGGCCAGCGAGGGCGCCAGGGAGGCAAACCATGTCAGGGAAGATCTTCGGCGAGCTCCGGGCCCGATCCGATGCCGCCTGGGCCAACCTCACCGGCCAGCTCCAGGGCATGGAGGCGTGCCTCGAGCGATCCGACGCCCCCGGGGAGTGGACCGCTCGAGAAGTGCTCTCTCACCTGCTCTTCGACCGTAGCTGGGACCCCGTGACATTCCTCCACCGCTTCTCGACTCACGATCTCCCGCTGTACGAGGAAGTTCACGGCGAGCCCTACCTCGTTGAAGAGCTCAGGGTGTGGAGCCTCGCCGAGTTCATCGAGGCGCTCGCCGAGCAGCGACGCCGCGTCCTCGAGTACCTCGAGTCCCTGTCCGACGCGGAGTTCCAGGAGCGAAAGGCCCGCATCCCATTCTTCAAGACCTTCGCCGGCACCGAGGAAATTTCCCTCCAGATCTTCGTGGGCGCCTTCTTCGACTTCCACTGGAGCGACCACGCCAGCCAGCTCGCCAAGATCCGGAAGGCGGCCGGATTGCCCGCGGCGACGGCGATCTCGGTAACCAGCCTGGCTCCCCACTGACGCACCATGCGCTGCCCCAACTGTGCGACCGAGCTTCCCGGAACGGCGAAGTTCTGCCTGGAGTGCGGGCTGCCGCTGGGAGGACCGGCGGACCACGGGGGCCTCGGCGGGCCAGACGCCTACACGCCGAAGCACCTCGCGGAAAAGATCTTGACCTCGCGGGCGGCGATCGAGGGCGAACGCAAGCAGGTGACCGTCGTGTTCTGCGACCTCGCGAACTCGACGCCGCTCGCCGAGCGGCTCGGCCCCGAAGGCATGCACGCCTTTCTGAACCGCTTCTTCGAGCTCGCCTTGAGCGTCGCTCACCGGTACGAGGGCACCATCAACCAGTTCCTGGGAGATGGGTTCATGGCGCTCTTCGGCGCGCCGCTGGCGCACGAGGATGATGCACGGCGCGCCGTTCTGGCCGCGCTGGACATCCGACGAGCGCTGAGAGACCGCGCGTCCTATGTTGCGCCCGGCGCGGGCAGCGACCTGGCGGTTCGGATTGGTGTGAACACGGGGCCGGTCGTCGTTGGGAGCATTGGTGACAACCTCCGGATGGACTACACGGCCATCGGCGACACCACCAATGTGGCCGCCCGCCTCCAGCAGGTGGCCGAGCCCGGCGCGATCCTGATCTCGGAGCCGACGGCGCGGCTCGTGCGGACCGATGTCCGCCTCCTCCCGGTGGGACCGCTGCCGCTCAAGGGAAAGAGTGATCCGGTGGTCGCCTATCGGGTGCTGGGCCCGGCGCCGCGCACCTCCTCGTTTGATGTGGCGTCGGGCCGGGCGTTTTCGCGCTTCGTCGGACGGGAGGGGGAGCTGCAGGTTCTGCTCGACTCGTTCTCGGACGCCGAACGTGGTCGGCACCGGGTGGTGAGCGTCGTCGGAGAGGCGGGCATCGGGAAGTCCCGGTTGCTCCACGAGTTCCGGCGGCGTCTCGACGGCCGCCCGCACACCTCCCTGGAGGGCCGGTGCCGCGCCCACGGCAGTGGCGTTCCCTATTTGCCTCTCCTCGACATTCTTCGCCACCACTGCGCGATCACGGACACCGATGCGCCTCCGGTCGTGGCGCAGAAGGTCCGGCTTGCCCTCCTCGAGGTCGGCATCGATCCAGACGACCGCGGCCCCTACCTCCTCGAGCTTCTCGGCATGAAGGACAGCCGCAACCCGCTTGCCGGCGTGGGTCCCGAGGTGGTCCGGTCGCGGACCGCGGACACGCTGAACCGCATGCTCAGGGAGAGCAGCCGCGCCCGGACGCTGGTCCTGCTGGTCGAGGACCTGCAGTGGATCGACACGTCTTCCGAACAGGATGTGGCATCGCTCGTGAGCAGTCTCGGCGACGCCCGGATCCTGCTCGTGACGACCACTCGGCCCGGCTACGCGCCGCCCTGGATGAGGGGAACGGGCACGACCCAGCTCACGCTCGGCCCCCTGCCGTCCGCTGACAGCCTGAGCCTCCTGCGATCGATCGGCTCGGTCGCCGATACCGCGGTGCCGATGATTCTCGCCCGGGCCGACGGCAACCCGCTTTTTCTCGAGGAGCTCGCGCGCACCGTGTGCCAGCGTGAAGCCGACACGCCCTTCGTCGTCCCCGACACCCTCCAGGGCGTGTTGATGGCCCGCATCGACCGCCTCCCCGAGGCCTCGAAGCGCCTCCTCCAGACGGCCGCGGTCCTCGGGCGCGAGTTTTCGCTCACACTCCTCGAAAAGGTGTGGGACGGCCCGGGACCGGCCGCGACCCACCTGCACGTGCTCGCGCGCGCCGATCTCGTCCACCAGCAGACGAACGCTGACGAGCCCGCGTACGTGGTCAATCAGACGTTGACGCACGAGATGGCCTACACGAGCCTCCTGAGCGGGCACCGGCGGGCGCTGCACGAACGGGCCGGGCGGGCGCTGGAAAGTCTCTACTCTGATCGGCTCGAACAGATCTACGATCGTCTGGCGCTCCACTTCACGCGCGCCGATAACATCGAGAAGGCCATCGAGTACCTGACTCGCCTGGCCGAGCGGGCCACGCGCAGCTATGCCATCGCTCAGGCCACTGGCGCGCTCGACGAAGCGCTGGCCCTCGCCGATCGGCTCCCGCCGGGCGCCCCCAGTGATCGCCTGCATATCGACCTCGTCCTGAGGAAGTCGGAGGCGCTCGTCCTCGGGGGCGACCTTCAAGGGTGCCTCGAGCTTCTTCTCGGCACGCGAGACCGCGTCGAGGGTCTGAACGAGCCGTCGCACTCCGGCCCGTACTATTGTCGCCTCGCCCTCACCTACGGCGTGCTCGGTGAATCGCAGCGTGAACGTGAGCTTGCTCGGCGCGCCATCGAGGACGCGGACCGGTGTGGTGACCGGGCGACGCTGGGCAAGGCCCACTTCATTCTCGGGCGAGCCAGCTTCTGGTCGGCGGACCTCCAGGCCGGGGTAGAGCACAACCTGAAGGCGATCGCCTTCCTCGAGTCCGCCGACGACCGCTCGTGGGTCTCCCAAGCGCACTGGTCGCTCGGCCTGTGCTACGAGATGCTGGGGGAGTTCGACCGCGCGCTCGAGGTCGAGACCACCGCCCGGGCTATTGGCGAGAAGCTCGGCGATCCGCGCCTCGTGAGCATGCCGTCCTGGGTGATCGGGGTGGTACAGGTGGTTCGCGGCGAGGAGGCGGCCGGAATCTCGGCGTGCGAGCAGAGCCTCGAGCTCGCCCCCGACCCGATAAGTCGAGCGGCGAGCATCGGGTTCCTCGGGTACGCCTACCTCGAGCTCGGTGACCACGAGCGGGCGCTGCCCTTGCTCGAGGAGGCGGCCGCGGCGTTCAAGGGGTTCACGTTTCCTCAGCTCGAGGGCTGGTTCACGGTGTTCCTGGCTCACGCCAATCTCCTGAAGGGGGATCCAGTGGTGGCGCGGGAGCTGGTCCGTCGCGGAGTCGAGATTGCGAGGACCACCGCGTTCGTGATCGCCGCCGCCACCGCGGAGCGCCTGCTGGGCTTGATCGCCCAGGCCGAGGGCGATCTGGCCGGCGCGGACGCCCATCTGACGCGGGCGCTCGCCGATTTCGAATCGATCTCCACCCGCTTCGAGGTGGCCCGGACGCGGCTCGCTCTGGCGGAGCTGGCGCAGAGCCGCGGCGACCAGGCGGCGCTCGCGTCCCATGCGGCCGAGGCCTACCGCTCGTTCGCGGCGCTCCGCGTGCCCCTGTATGCGGAGCGGGTCGCCGGGCTCGCCGCCGCCTCCGGCATTCAGCTGGCCGAGGGGTCACCCGTCCGCCTTCCCGTCGCCTAACGCAAGTTGAACTAAACCGCTGACGCGGTAGGGTCGAGCTCGCGCCTCCCGATCGTGCGCGATCGCGCAGGGGCCAAGCGCTGCGCGTCCACATCGTCGGTCACGACTTCGTCACGACGGGCGCTCACAATCGCCTCCGTTCGAACTCTTCGACGGAGGTGTCCCGATGAGCGCGCTCCGCACCCGCATGATCCGCGACATGACCGTCCGTGGTTTCTCCCCACGCACCCACGAGTCCTACATCGCCGCTGTGGTGCACTTGGCGAAGCACTACAAGCGCCCGCCGGATCAGCTCACCACCGACGAGGTCCAGGCGTACCTCGCCTACATGTTCCAGGAGCGCAAGCTGTCCTGGAGCACGTGCAACCAGGCGGCCCACGCCTTCCGCTTCCTCTACCACGTTACCCTCGGCCACGATCGCGCCCACTTCGTCGTCCCCGCTCCCCGGCAGCCCCAGAGACTCCCCGAGATCCTCAGCCGTGAGGAGGTCTGCCGGCTGCTCCACACCTGCCCGCGCCTCCGTGATCGCCTCCTGCTCGCCACCACCTACGCGGCCGGCCTGCGCGTGAGCGAGCTGGTCCACCTCAAGGTCTCCGACCTCGACGCCGACCGCATGACCATGCGCATCGAGCAGGGCAAGGGCGCCCGGGATCGCTACGTGCCCCTGTCCCCGCGCCTGCTCACGGACTGGCGCGCCTACTGGCAGACCACCCCGCCGGGCCTGTGGCTGTTTCCCAATCAGCGGGGCACCCGCCCGATCACCGTCACCATCCCCCAGAGGCTCTACTCCCGCACCAAGCTCCGCGCCGGCATCCGCAAGCAGGGCGGTATCCACGCCCTGCGCCACGCCTTCGCCACGCATCTGCTCGAGGCCGGGCGCGACCTGCTCACCGTGCAGCGCTTGCTCGGCCACCGCTACATCAGCTCCACCTTGCGGTACTTCCACCTGAGCCAGGGCCGCCTCCTCGCCACCCCATCCCCGCTCGACCTGCCGGAGCCGCCCGCCGTCTGAGCTGAGCCGTGGCCCCCGCGGCCCCCGCGGTCAGCCTCGCCGTCGACCACGCGCCCCGGGTCGAACTCGCCGACATCGTCCGCGCGTACGGCGCGGCGTATGAGCACACGCATGCCCTGTCCCGCGCTCAGCGCCGCGCCCTGCGCGCCATCGCCCGGTGCCGCACGCCCGCCCTCGGTGGCCATCGCGCCGTGTGCGACGCGTGCGGCGCCGAGCGCCTCACCTACAACTCCTGTCGCAACCGCCACTGTCCCAAGTGTCAACGCGTGGCCACCGAGCGCTGGCTCACCGCCCGCCGGCGCGAGCTCCTCCCCATCGAGTACTTCCACGTCGTCTTCACGCTGCCGCATGATCTCAACCCCCTCGCCCAGAGCCACCCCCACCTCGTCTATCGCCTGCTCTTCCAGGCGGCCAGCTCCACCTTGCTCCGCTTCGGCCGCGACCCTCGCCACCTCGGCGGCACCCTCGGCGTCACCGCCGTCCTCCATACGTGGGGCCAGAACCTCTCCCAGCACATTCATGTCCACTGCATCGTCACCGGCGGTGCCCTCGCCCCCGACGGCCGCCGGTGGCTGCCCGCCCACCCGGGCTTCCTGTTCCCGGTCCGGGCCCTTGCTCAAGTCTTCCGGGGCACCTACCTCGACGCCCTGCAGCAGGCATTCGGCCGGGGCGAGCTGCACCTCACCGGCTCGCTCGCCCCGTTGACGGCGCCCGCGGCCTTCGCCGCGTGGCTCGCTGCCCTCCGCCGCGAAGCGTGGGTCGTCTACTGCAAACCGCCCTTCGCCGGGCCGGACCACGTGCTGGCCTACCTCGGCCGCTACACCCATCGCGTCGCCATCTCCAACCATCGCTTGGTCGATGTCGCCGACGATCGGGTCCGCTTCCGCTGGCGGGACTACGCCGACGGCCACCGCATGAAAGTCATGGACCTCGACGCCGAGGAGTTCCTTCGCCGCTTCCTGCTCCACATCGTGCCGGACGGCTTCGTGCGCATCCGCCACTTCGGTCTGCTCGCCAACCGCCGCCGCACCGCGCACCTCATCCAGTGCCGCACCCTGCTCGCCCAGCCGCCCGCCCCACCGCGCGATCCGCCCGAGTCCGTCCGCGCCGTGATGCTCCGCGTGACCGGTCTCGACATCGACCGCTGCCCGGTCTGCCACCGGGGGGTGCTCCGCCGGCTCCAGCACCTTCGGCCCACCCCGTCCTGGGACACCTCATGACCCCGGGGCGCCCGCCGCGCGCCATCCGATCGCGCTCGGCCCCGCCGGCCCTCCGCCACCCGTGCGCCCCCGACACGAGTCCCGCCCGTTCACGGCGGCGCGGACCTGCTCATCACGCTGTCTTTGTCTCCCCGCCGCGCCTCGATCGAACCGCCCCGCTTCCTCCCGCCCGCACCAGCCGCCGTCGCCCCCATTCCTGAACGCCCGGCCGAGCGCTAGAATCCCCCTGCGTCAACCGGGGGAGGGGTTCAGTTCAACTGGTTTTATCCGTCATGCTCGGAAGCACGACGGATAAAAGCCTTAACGTT
>Ga0187892_10004122_pt1 | contig 24996 bp, 24 predicted proteins | sample MA1701073metaG_FD_139345 | JGI IMG/M metagenome (GOLD analysis project Ga0187892, IMG submission 139345) | Bio-ooze microbial communities from a basaltic lava cave in the Kipuka Kanohina Cave System on the Island of Hawaii, USA - MA170107-3 metaG ... | reverse complement strand
CGGGTGCATTCCATCCTCGAAGGCACGAACGAGATCATGCGGATGATCGTGGCCCGCGACATGCTGCGGCAATGATGGATCAGGACGTCATCGTTCGGAGCGAAGGCGCTTGCGGCCGTCTCACGCTAAACCGGCCAAGGGCGCTGCATGCGCTGACGCTCGGCATGTGCCGGGAGATTATCGCGGCCTTGCTGGCGTGGAAGGCCGATCCAGCCATTGCCGCAGTGACAATCGATCACGCAGGCGAACGCGGCTTCTGTGCGGGCGGCGACATCAGGCTGCTGTATGAGAGCCTGCGGAGCGGCGGCAATGCGCTCGATTTCTTCCGCACCGAATATCGCATGAACCAACTGCTGTTCTCCTTTGCGAAGCCTGTGGTTTGTTTCATGGATGGTATTGTGATGGGCGGAGGGGCCGGGCTCGCCACGCCCTGCCGCTACCGGGTGGCGACGGAGGCGACCATATTCGCCATGCCGGAAACGGGCATTGGCCTCTTCCCCGATGTGGGCGGCGGGCGGTTCCTGTCGCATCTGCCGGGCTACACCGGCGAATGGCTGGCGCTGACGGGGGCGAGGCTCAATGGCGCCGATTGCCTGGCGGTGGGGCTTGCCACCCATTATCTGCCGCGCGAAGCGCTTGACGATGTGAAGAGGAAAATCGCCAAGAGTCCTTCTTCAATTGAAACCATTCTGAGCGAGGCATCAATTGCGCCGCATGAGGCCTCTATCAAGAAACCCCGTGGTGAAATTGACAGGCTGTTCGCCGGTGATCGTGTTGAGGATATTGTCGCGGCGCTCAAGGCGGATGTCTCGCCGTGGGCCGCGCAGCAGTTGGCGGAGATCAAGAAGAAATCGCCGCGTTCGTGCAAGGTGGCACTGCGCCAACTGGCGGAGGGGCGGAAACTCGCACAGTTTTCCGATAACATGCGCATGGAATACCGCATTGTCTCGAGGCTTCTAGCCAAGCCCGATTTCCGCGAAGGCGTCAGGGCTTTTATCATCGACAAGGACAACTGCCCTCACTGGTCGCCGCCACGGTTCGAAGATGTTATGGATGATGAGATCGACGCGATCTTCGCGCCACTACCGGAAGATCAGGAGTGGACGCCGCTGGGAGAGGCTAAACATGGCCAGTTATGAGGCGCTTTTGGTTGAGACACATGGACCGGTACTGCTGATCCGCCTTAACCGGCCGCAGGCGCTGAATGCCATCAACGGGATGCTCACCTGTGAATTGCTCATTGCACTGACGGAATTCGACGCCGATGCGAAGTTGCGCTGCGCGGTTATCACGGGATCGGAGAAGGCGTTTGCCGCGGGTGCTGACATCAAGGACATGGCGGAAAAGACGGCCGCTGACATGATGGCCAAGAATTATTTCGCCGAGTTTGACCAGATCGGGCGCATCCGCAAGCCCATCATCGCGGCGGTTGCAGGATTTGCCCTGGGCGGAGGCTGCGAGCTTGCCATGATGTGCGATTTCATTATCGCAGCCGAGAATGCAAAGTTTGGTCAACCAGAAATCACCCTCGGTGTGGCGCCGGGCATGGGCGGATCGCAACGGCTCACGCGCCTCATCGGCAAGTCGAAGGCCATGGACATGGTGCTGACCAGTCGGATGATGGATGCAGTGGAGGCCGAGCGGGCGGGCCTCGTCAGTCGCATTGTGCCTGCGGACAAGCTCATTGAAGAGGCGCTGGCGGCGGCGCAAAAAATCGCCGAAATGGCGCCGTTCGCGGTCCTCGCCAACAAGGAAATGGTGAATGTGGCGCTGGAAACCTCGCTGTCGCAAGGCATATTGTTCGAGCGGCGGCTATTCCACAGCCTGTTTGCACTGGATGACCGCAAGGAAGGCATGAGGGCATTCATCGAAAAGCGGGAGCCCAAATTCACGGGCAAGTGAGGTACCCATGGCAGTGATCGCATTCGTGGGGCTCGGCAACATGGGAGCCGGCATGGCCGCCAATCTGGTCAAGGCCGGGCACAAGGTGCGGGGGTTCGATCTGTCGGAAGCAGCCTTGGCGCAGGCGGCCGAAAGCGGGATCAAGGGCGCTGCTTCGGTGAAGGAGGCAGTCAAGGGAGCCGATGCCGTCATCACCATGCTGCAGACAGGAGCGCAGGTGCGCGGCGTCTATGAGGGTGAGGTTTTCGGAGCTGCTTCCGCCGCCGCGATCCTCATCGACGGCTCGACCATTGATGTGGCGACCGCGCGAAACGTTGGCGAAGCGGCGGCCGCGCGGGGTCTGGAAATGGTCGACGCCCCGGTATCTGGCGGCGTGGCGGGCGCAAATGCCGGCACCTTAACGTTCATGGTGGGCGGCACTCCAAAGGGCTTTGCCGAGGCTGAGCCCTTGCTCAAGGCCATGGGCAAGGCCGTAATCCACGCAGGCGCGGCGGGCTCAGGGCAGGCTGCGAAAATCTGCAACAATATGCTGCTTGGCGCCTCGATGATCGCCACGGCGGAAGCGTTCAACCTGGCAATCACGCTGGGCCTTGATCCCCAAGTCTTCTTCGACATCAGCTCCAAGGCCTCGGGTCAATGCTGGTCGATGACCAGCTATTGCCCGGTGCCGGGACCGGTTCCCAATGCTCCTTCCAATCGCGACTACGAAGGGGGTTTCATGGCATCGCTGATGCTCAAGGATCTGAAACTGGCCCTCGCCGCCTCGCAGGTGACGGGCGCCAAGACGCCCATGGGCGCGCTGGCGGAGCGGCTGTACCAGAGCTTCGCCGATGCGGGGGGTGCCAACAAGGATTTCTCGGCGATCATCAAGATGCTGGATGGAAGCTGGGAAGCGGCGGGTTGAGACGAGAGAAGGGCCGGAATGTGCCTCCATTTCTCTCCATGGCAGGGTTCGACTCTGCCATCCAGTCTGGATCACCGGCTCGGTGGCCGGTGATGGAGAGAAAACTCAATCGTCGATGGCCAGCGATATCCCTAGCGAGCAGATCACGCCTCCGGGAGAATATTCAAGCTTCACCGAATCGAGATCGGTCGCAAGCCCCCGCTCGATGAGGCGTGAACCGAATCCTTTATGTTTTGGCGGCTCGACGGGCGGGCCGTTGAATTCCTGCCAGTGAAGCAGAATGAGCTCGGGCTTGATCTTCACCGATGCCCATTCGATTTTCACATATCCTTCAGGCACCGAGAGCGCGCCGTATTTTTGCGCATTGGTGGCAAGTTCGTGTAGGGCCAATGCCACGGTGACCGCCCTTCTTGCGTCAATATCGAAATCGGCGCCGGAGATATCGATTCGGCCAAGGCCCGCGCGGTGCGCCTCTAGCGTTCGCAGCACCACTTTCTTCAGGGCGGCGCTTTTCCAGTTCTTCTCGGTCAGAAGTTCATGGGCGCTGCCAAGAGCCTGCAGGCGCGCCACGAAGGCGGACCGTTCGTCTTCTCCAGCCGTATGGAATGTCTGCCCGGCGATGGAGGCGACGAGGGAAAGCGTGTTCTTGATGCGATGGCGCATCTCATCAAGCAGCAAATCCTTATGCTCCTCGGCGCGGCGGCGCTCGGCATTCTCCTCGCGCAATTTCACTTCCGCGGCCTTGCGGGCCGTTATATCCACCAGCATGTTGACCGCGCCGATGACCTTGCCTGCGGAATTCTTGAAAGGCGTTGGATAGGCGAGAAACGGAACGCGAGTGCCGTCGGGGCGCTCTGCGGCCGCTTCCATGCCTTTGATCGCCTCTCCGTCTTTTAAGGCCATGGCCATGGGACATTCGTGGTGGGCCAGGAACCTGCCGTCTGGCCAATACAAGCGCCAGGAGCCGCACCATTCACTGCGGCCAAGCTCGGGCCTGTGGCCCCAAAGAGCGGCGGCTGCTTCGTTAAAGAAGGTTATCCGGCCGCTTGCATCAGTAGTATAAACGGCAGCGGGTAAAGCCTGAAGGATGAAATGAAAGGGCGGCGATTGCCAATCCGCAGCATCGCGGTAGCCCGCGAGGAGTTTCTCGAAATCAACGATAGCTGTGTCCGGAACCTCAGTGACGAGGCTGGCGTAAGGATTGCTGTACATGTTTGGCTCGTCGAAAGGCCACTCAGAAACAAGCGCAATAGCTTATTCGACAGTTTCTTCAAGGGCAAGCTTGGCAAACCCTAGGCCGTTTCCTCGAACAGCTCCCGGCCGATAAGCATGCGGCGGATTTCGGACGTGCCCGCGCCGATCTCGTAGAGCTTGGCGTCACGCAGCAGGCGGGCGGCGGGATAGTCCTCGGTGTAGCCGTTAGCGCCGAGAGCTTGGATCGCTTCGAGGGCCATTTGGGTGGCGCGCTCGGCTGAATAGAGAATGCAGCCGGCGGCGTCCTTGCGGGTGGCCTCGCCCCGATCGCAGGCGGCCGCCACGGCATAGACATAGGCGCGGGCGGCGCTTCGCGTCACATACATGTCGGCGAGCTTCGCCTGCATGAGCTGGAATTCTCCCACCGCCTTGCCGAACTGCTTGCGCTCGTGAATGTAGGGCACCACCACATCGAGGCAGGCCGCCATGATGCCAAGCGGCCCAGCGGCCAGCACGACACGCTCATAGTCGAGGCCGGACATCAGGATGCGAACGCCCTGGCCGTCCTCGCCCAAGCGGTTTTCAAAGGGAACTTCGCAATCGGTGAAGATGAGTTCGGAGGTGTTGGAGCCCCGCATGCCGAGCTTGTCGAGCTTTTTGCCCGAGGAAAATCCGGCCATGCCGCGCTCGATGAGAAAGGCGGTGATGCCCTTGGCGCCGGCATCCGGGTCGGTCTTAGCATAGACGACAAGCGTGTGGGCGTCGGGGCCGTTGGTGATCCACATCTTGCGGCCATTCAGAACGTAACGGTTGTTGCGCTTCTCCGCGCGGAGTTTCATAGACACGACGTCGGAGCCCGCTTCGGGCTCCGACATGGCAAGCGCGCCCACATGCTCGCCGGAGATCAGCTTGGGCAAATAACGCCGTTTCTGTTCTTCGCTGCCGTGGCGGTTAATCTGGTTGACGCAAAGATTGGAGTGGGCCGCGTAAGAAAGGGCAACCGAGGCGGAAGCGCGGCTCAGTTCCTCCGTCACCACGCAATGGGCGAGATAGCCGAGGGCAGTGCCGCCATAGGCTTCGTCCGCCGTGATGCCAAGGATGCCAAGCGCTCCCATCTCGCGCCAAAGCGCTTGGGGGAAGTTGTTGCCGCGGTCGATTTCCGTGGCAAGCGGGGCCACGCGCTCGGAAGCGAAGCGGCGCACGGCCTCGCGCAATGCCTCGATATCGGCGCCCAATGCAAAATTCAAACCGCTCTCATACATCCTGAATTCACGCGATGCTTGTATTGAACTCAAAGCATAGTCTGATTGCGGCCCGTCGCAAATCCGGAGTAGAAGCCTCCCATGCAAAACGGCTCGCCGCTTAGGCTGCATATTCCCGAATCACGCTTCAGGCCGGGCGACACGCCGGATTTCAGCTATCTCGATTTGCCGAAGGCGGGCGAGGCCAAACGCCCGAAGGTCGACGCCAAGGCATCGGCCACGCGCGACCTTGCCTATGGGCTGGTTCGCGTCATGGATGACAAGGGTGCTGCCACGGGCCCCTGGAATCCGAAGCTCGATGCGGAAACTTTGCGCAAGGGCCTTCGCGCCATGCTGCTGACGCGGGCGCTGGATGAGCGCATGTTCCGGGCGCAGCGCCAGGGCAAGACGCCGTTCTACATGAAATGCACAGGCGAAGAGGCGGTATCGGTTGCGGCGGCGCTGGCGATGAACCCCGATGACATGTGTTTTGCCTCTTACCGCCAGCAGGGGTTGTTGATCGCCCGGAACTGGCCGGTGCTCGATCTGATGTGCCAGGTCTATGCCAATTCGGGCGACCGGCTGAAGGGGCGGCAATTGCCGGTGCTCTATTCGGTGCGGGAGGCGAGTTTCTTTTCGCTTTCTGGAAATTTGGGAACGCAGTTTCCGCAAGCGGTCGGCTGGGCCATGGCCTCGGCGTACAAGCGCGATACCCGGATCGCCGCGACCTGGATCGGCGAGGGCGCTTCCGCGGAAGGCGACTTCCATCATGCGCTCACCTTCGCCGCCGTCTATCATGCGCCCGTCATTCTCAATCTTGTCAACAATCAATGGGCAATTTCCTCGAGCCAGGAAGTTGCCGGTGGAGAGGAGACCACTTTCGCCTCGCGGGCCATCGGCTTCGGCATTCCAGGCATTCGCGTGGACGGCAATGATTTTCTCGCTGTCTACGCGGTGACGAGATGGGCGGCGGAGCGGGCGCGCAGCAATCATGGGCCGACGCTCATCGAGCTTTTCACCTACCGCGCCGCGGCGCACTCGACGAGCGACGATCCGAGCCGCTACCGGCCGAGAGACGAATATGAGCACTGGCCGCTCGGCGATCCCATTGACCGGCTCAAGGCGCATTTAATCGTGAGGAAAGAATGGGACGAGGCGCGGCACAAGGAACTCGCGGCCGAAGTGGACGCCCATGCCGATGCTGAAAACAAAAAAGCTCAGAAGCTTGGCGTGCATGGCGGCGGCCCGTTTCATGACCCGGGCACCATATTCGAGGATATCTACAAGGAAATGCCGTGGCACCTGCGCGAGCAGCAGGCGGAAATGGCGCGCATGAAAGCTTCCAAACCATGAGCGCCATGAACATGGTACAGGCGCTCAACTCCGCCTTGGATGTGATGTTGGCGCGCGATGCCAATGTGCTGATCTTCGGCGAAGACGTGGGGTTCTTCGGCGGCGTGTTCCGCGTGACCGATGGTTTGCAGCAGCGCCATGGTGAAACGCGGGTGTTCGACACGCCGATCTCGGAGGGCGGGCAGATCGCGGTTGCCATCGGCATGGGCGCCTATGGCTTGCGGCCCGTGGTTGAATGCCAGTTCGCCGATTACATTTATCCCGCCTTCGACCAGCTTGTCTCCGAGGCGGCACGGCTCCGCTACCGTTCGGGCGGAGAGTTCAATGCGCCCATCACCGTGCGCTCGCCCTATGGCGGCGGCATTTTCGGCGGGCAGACTCATAGCCAGAGTCCGGAAGGGCTGTTCACCCATGTGTGTGGACTGAAAACCGTCATCCCGTCCAACCCGTATGACGCAAAGGGGCTCCTCATCAGCGCCATTGAGGATGACGATCCAGTTTTGTTTTTCGAGCCGAAGCGGCTCTACACGGGCCCCTTCGACGGGCACCACGATAAGCCGATTGAAACCTGGGCCAAGCATCCCAAGGGAGAAGTTCCGGCGGAACACTATTCCATTCCGCTGGGCCAGGCGGCGGTGGCGCGCGAGGGCGAGGCGCTTACGATCCTCGCCTATGGCACCATGGTGCATGTGGCGCTGGCGGCGGCGAGCGAGACTGGGGCCGATGCGGAAGTCATCGATCTCCGTTCGCTGATGCCGATTGACATCGAAGCCATCGAGGCATCGGTGGAAAAGACCGGACGGTGCCTCATCGTACATGAGGCGACGCGCACCAGCGGTTATGGGGCGGAGCTTTCGGCGCTGGTGCAGGAGCGCTGCTTTTATCATTTGGAAGCTCCGATCCTGCGCGTCACCGGTTGGGACACGCCTTACCCGCAGGAATTCGAGTGGGAGTATTTCCCGGGACCTGCGCGCGTGGCGGAAGCGATCCGCAAGATCATGGCGGGATGAAGCATGGGGCGTTTTGTTTTCAAGCTGCCGGATGTGGGCGAAGGCACGGCTGAAGCCGAGATCGTCAAGTGGCATGCGAAGGCTGGCGATGAGGTGGGCGAAGACCAGCCGCTTGTCGACATCATGACGGACAAGGCGACGGTTGAGATCGTTTCGCCGGTTGCGGGCCGCGTTATTTCGCGAAAGGGCGAGGAGGGGACGAAGGCGGCGGTCGGCTCCGAACTGGTGGTGTTCGAGATTGAAGGCGGCGAGGCGGCGAAGGAAGAAAAGGCCCTAGCGAAGGCCGTTGCCGTCGAACCAGTACGGCCCGCAGCCAAAGCGGCATCCGGCACGAGGGGGCTGGCATCGCCCGCGGTCAAGGCGCGCGCCAGGTCGCTCGGCATCGATCTCGCCAGCGTTGCCGGAAGCGGCGAGGGCGGGGTGGTGCAGCACGCCGATCTCGACAAGATCCTGCTGAGCCGTCAAACCACGCCCGCCGCCGCGCTGGCGTTGGGGGCAGCCGAGGATGGTGCGGAGGACATCAAGATCTTCGGCTTGAGGCGGCGCATCGCCGAACGCATGCTCGAGTCCAAGCGGCGCATTCCACATTTTGCCTATGTGGAAGAGGTGGACGTGACGGAGCTGGAGGCGCTGCGGGCTAAACTCAACGCCACCCATGCCGCGCGCGGCAAGCTGACCATCCTGCCGTTTTTGATCCGTGCGCTGATCAAGGTGATCGCGGATCATCCCGGCGTCAACGCCCATTTCGATGACGGTCAGGGCATCATCCGCCGATTCAAGGCGGTGCACGCGGGGATCGCCACGCAGACGGAGCGCGGGCTTCTCGTTCCGGTGATCCATCACGCGGAAGCCAAGGATCTCTGGCAATTGGCGGGAGAGATCGCGCGCTTGAGCGAAGCGGCGCGGGCGGGGAAATCGAACCGGGAAGAGCTTATGGGCTCGACCATCACGGTGACGAGCCTGGGCGCGCTGGGCGGCATTGCGGCAACACCCATCATCAATCCGCCCGAAGTTGCCATCATCGGAGTCAACCGTATGGCGGAGCGGCCCATGGTTCATGACGGTTCAGTGGTGATCCGCAAGATGATGAACCTGTCATCATCCTTCGATCATCGCATCGTCGATGGCTATGAAGCGGCGACCTTCATCAATGCGGTGAAGAAATGCCTCGAGGATCCCACAGGCCTTGTGACCATGCCGGCCAAATGATTTTGTCAAAGGAGAAAACGATGTTCATGCACTTCATCAACCGCGGCAATCTGCTCCTTGGAGCGGCAAGCTTTGCCGTCACCATGCCAGCCCTGGCCGCCAATTTTCCCCCGATCGCCGCCTATCGCAATCCAGGCTGCGGCTGCTGCGAGAAATGGGCGGAGCGGCTCCGGCAGGCTGGCTTCACGGTGACGATGGAGGATGATCCTGCGCTTGACCAGCGGCGCGCCAAACTTGGCGTTCCCGCCGAGCTTTCCGGGTGCCACTCGGCGACCATGGGCGAATACGTCATTGAGGGACATGTGCCACCGGAAGACATTGTGAGTTTCCTTGCGAGCAAGTCCAATGCAACGGGCCTCGCGGTGCCCGGCATGCCGGTGGGCTCACCCGGCATGGAATCGGGCGAGACGGCCGAGGCCTATGATGTCTTTGTGTTCACTGCCGGACGAAGCCCGGCCATGACGAGAAGGGGGATGGTTGAAAACCTGGGCTGAAACGGCGCCGCAACTGATCGATGTGGCGATGGGAAGATCGCCCGCGAATGCGGTGATCCGCAACGGCCGCTGGGTGAATGTGCATTCGGGCGAGATTATCGCCGCAACGGATGTGGCGATTGTGGGCGGACGCTTTGCCTATGTGGGTCCTGACGCCGCACATGCGATTGGTCCCGCGACACATGCGATCGACGCGGGCGGGCGGTATCTGGTACCTGGCCTGTGCGATGGGCACATGCATGTGGAAAGCGGCATGGTGACTGTCACTGAATTCGCCCGTGCCGTCATCCCCCACGGCACGACGACCATGTTCATCGATCCCCATGAGATCGCCAATGTGCTTGGGCTGGCCGGTGTGGAGCTCATGCACGACGAGGCCGCGGGATTGCCCATCAATGTACTGGTGCAGATGCCATCCTGCGTGCCGAGCGCGCCGGGGCTGGAACATGCCGGAGCTTCGCTGGGCGTTGCGGACGTTACAGAGGCGATGGCCTGGCCCAATATCGTCGGGCTTGGCGAGATGATGAATTTTCCAGGCGTGGCCCGCAACGACGCCACGATGCTGGGCGAGATCGCGGCGGCGCAAGCCATGCGCAAGACCGTGGGCGGGCATTACGCCTCGCCTGACCTTGGCCTGCCGTTTCATGCCTATGTGGCGGGCGGGCCGGCCGACGACCACGAGGGAACGCGGATGGAGGACGCCGTGGCGCGGGTGCGGCAGGGTATGCGCGCCATGCTGCGGCTGGGATCGGCCTGGCATGACGTTGCGGCGCAGATCAAGGCGGTGACCGAGCTGGGGCTTGACTCCCGCAATTTTATTCTGTGTACGGACGATAGCCACTCGGGCACGCTGGTCAATGACGGCCACATGAACCGTGTGGTGCGCCATGCCATTGCGCAGGGGCTAAAGCCGGTGACGGCGATCCAGATGGCGAGTCTTAACACGGCGGAACATTTCGGCATGGAAAAGGAGGTGGGTTCGATTACGCCGGGGCGGCGCGCCGATTTGCTGCTGACGCCGGACCTTGTGACGCTGCCCATCGACATGGTGATGGCGCGGGGCCGTGTGCTGGCCGAGGGCGGCAAACTGACCGCCGATATTGCGCCCTATGCCTATCCGGCGAGTGCTCGCAACACGGTGAAGCTGGGGCGGAAACTGAAGGCGGCGGACTTCGACATCGCCGCGCCCAAGGGCGCCAACACTGTCACGGCGCGGGTGATCGGCGTCATCGAAAACCAGGCGCCGACACGGGCTCTGGAGCGGCGACTCAAAGTCCGCAATGGACTTGTCGAGAGTGATAACGACATCTGCCAGATCGCGCTGGTCGAACGCCATCGGGGCACGGGAGCGGTGAGCAATGGTTTCGTTTCGGGCTTCAACTATAACATTCCCTGCGCGGTGGCGAGCACGGTTGCCCATGACAGCCATCACATGATCGTCGTTGGCACCGACAAGGCATCCATGGCACTGGCCGCGAATACGCTGGCAGAAGTTCAGGGCGGGGTCGTGGTGGTGCGCGGCGGCAAGGTTGCAGCACTGGTGGAATTACCTATTGCCGGCCTCATGTCGGACGAACGGGCGGAAATCGTGGCGAAGAAAACGGCAAAGATGGTGGACGCGATGCGGGCCTGCGGCTGCAAGCTCAATAATGCCTTCATGCAGCACTCGCTGCTGGCGCTGGTGGTAATACCGGAGCTTCGGATTTCGGATGAGGGTTTGATCGATACGGTGCAATTCAAAAAGACGAGCCTGTTCGTCTAAGGTGGAGCGGAATGCGGAAGAGAACTAAAACCATCATCACATGCGCGATTACGGGTTCGATTCACACACCCTCCATGTCGCCGCATCTGCCGGTGACGCCGGATGAGATTGCAACGCAGGCGGTGGATGCGGCGGTGGCGGGGGCGGCGATCCTGCATCTTCATGCGCGCGATCCGGATACGGGGAAGCCCGCGGGCGCGCCGAAGGCTTATGCGGGCTTTCTTCCGCGCATCAAGCAGGGGTGCGATGCCATCGTCAACATCACCACGGGCGGCGGGCATGGCATGACTATCGAGGAGCGGATCGCGGCGGCCATGCATTTTTCGCCGGAGATGACATCGCTCAACATGGGCTCGATGAATTTCGGCCTCTATCCCATGCTGGCGCGCTACAGCGAGTTCAAGCATGAGTGGGAGCGGGCTCATCTGGAAAACTCGAGAGATTTTATTTTTCGGAATACGTTCAAGGATATCGAAAGCATTTTACAGAAATTGGGTGAAGGCCATGGGGTGCGATTCGAGTTCGAGTGCTACGACGTGGGACATCTCTATACCCTCGCCCATTTTCTTGATCGCAAGCTGGTGAAGCCGCCGCTGTTCGTGCAGACGATTTTCGGCATCCTGGGAGGCATCGGACCCGACCCGCAGAATGTGCTGGTGATGCGCGAGACGGCGGAGCGGCTGTTCGGCGAGCAGTATCACTGGTCGGTGCTGGCGGCGGGGCGGTTTCAGCTGCCCTTCTGTACCATGGCGGCGACGCTTGGCGCCAATGTGCGCGTGGGGCTTGAGGACAATCTCTATATCGGCAAGGGGAAGCTTGCGCCGTCGAACGCGGCGCTCGTTGCCAAGATGCGCCGCATCCTTGAAGAACTGTCGATCGACATCGCCACGGCCGAGGAGGCGCGGGCCATGCTGGAGACCAAGGGCGGATCGAACGTGAAATTCTAGCCTATTGCGCTTCCGCAATAGGCTTCGAGAAACGGGGTGCGGTAGCCGTCTTTCGTCCAGAGGATTGGGAAGAAGCTTTCATCCATCGCCGTATCGTCCACCCGCTTGTAGCGATTGTAGATGTAGCTCACTTCAGTTTGATGGAAGCTCGCGGCCGATGAAATACAATGAGCGACAGCGGCGCGGCGAGGCGCCTCACCGCGATTCGGTCCCGAGCCGTGCCAGGTGCCCCCATGATGTATGGCGCAGCCGCCGGCCGGAACTTCCACCTGCACGATCTCCAATTTCTGACCGACCTTGTCCGCCGCGGTCCTGAGCGATTCACGATAGTCCTTTGGCGCATGAAAAGCGCCCATCGGCGGAAAATGGCCCCAGCGATGGGAGCCTTTTGCATATTCGATGGTGCCGCCGCTGGCTGTGGTTTTGTCGAGGGCGATCCACACCGTTATATATTCCGCCGGCACCACCCAATCGACGTAGCTGTTGTCCTGGTGGTAGCCCAGGGACTTGGCGCCGGGCGGCTTCCACAACACATTGTCCTGGCCGATGCGGGCACCCGGCCAGCCGGCAAGCGTGGCGGCAAGCCTGCCAATTACTGCACTCAGAACGAGGCTCGCGATGGTGCGATCGGATTTCCAGGCGTTGCAGATCTGGCGGGTGCGGTCAGGTGGGCTCTCGCCCTCGCGCCAGTTCCATTCATCCGGGTAAAGGCCGGTTTCGAATTTGCCCCGGAACAGCGGCTCGAAGCGCGCGGCCACGCGAGCAGCCTCATCGGGTTCGATTAATTTGTCGATGATGAGAAAGCCGTCATCGTTAAATCGCGAAATACTGGCGGCATCGAGTTCGATCATTGGCGGAATTTGCACTGTGCGCTTGACTACTGCAAATGCAGCCCAAGCATACCTGCTCCGATCAAGGCACGCTAAGCGGCGTCGTGGAAAATGATGCCGAGGGTGTGGCGGTGGCCAGAGCGCAGTTTGCTCACGCCGTGGCGGAGGTTCACGCGGTAGAAGCCCTTTGTGCCCTGGACGGGGCGGCTGTTGACGGCGAAGACGACGGCATCGCCTTGCTTTAGCGGAACGACGGCGGCACGCGATTGCATGCGTGGGCGCTGCTCAGTCAGCACGAACTCGCCGCCATCAAAATCCTCGCCCGGCTCGCTGAGCAGGATCGCCACCTGGAGCGGGAAAACACGCTCGCCATAGAGATCCTGATGCAGGCAGTTGTAATCGTCCTTGCCGTATTGCAGTAGCAAAGGTGTGGGGCGCGTTTGCCCGGCCTTGTGGCAGCGCTTGATGAAATCGGCGTGGGCTTCGGGAAAGCGGACTTTCATGCCCATCGCCTCGTGCCAGCGATTGGCGATGGGCGCGAGTTCAGGATAGAGCGCGGTGCGCAACTCCTCGACCAAAGCCGGCAGCGGATAGGAGAAATATTTGTATTCGCCGCGGCCGAAGCCGTGCCTAACCATGACGATCTTGCTGCGGAAGCCCTCATCCTTCTTATACAGGCTCGCTGTGGCATCGCATTGGCGCGCGGTGAGGAGCTTCGGCATGACGGCCCAGCCTTGTGCATCGAGGCCGGCCGCGACCGCGGTCCAGTCGATCGGCTTCATGCCACGGCCTCGCGGTTGATCAGCTTGCGCTTGCGATTGACGCCCCAGCGATAGCCGGAAATCGAACCATTGGCCTTGACCACGCGGTGGCAAGGAATGGCGACGGCAAGCCGATTGGCGGCGCAGGCCGCACCCACATCCTGGGCGGTAACGGGAAGTGTCGATGCTTTGGCAATCTCGCCATAGGTGATGGTTTCGCCTGGTGGAATTTTGCGAAGCGCCTGCCAGATGGCCTGCTCCTGCTTAGAGCCGCGAATGTCCAGCGGCAGATCCAATTGCTTCTGCGGCGCATCGAGGAAAGCCGCGATTTGCGCCACCACGCCAATGAGGCCGCTCTCGTCTGCGACGAGGCGCGCGTGCGGAAATGCCGAGGCCAATTCACTGCGGAGCTTCTCCTCGCTGTCGCCCATCATGATGGCGGCGATGCCCTTGGCGCTGGCCGCAACCAGCACAGTGCCCAGGGAAAATGTGCCGAAGGCGAAGCGGATAAGTTCTTTGTCCAGAGTGTTCATGGCGGAGGCCTTTCGTTGTAGGCACCACATAGGGGATGGGCTTGCGCACGACACTCCGGCTCTTGCTTTCAAATCGAAAACTAAGGGGGCAAGTCCGAATCGGGCCTAGCGCTTCTTTCGAGCTGCGCTCTTCGCCTTCACTTGCTCGGCGGCTTTCTTCGCGCGGAACTTCGCGAGGCGTTCGATCAGCCTCACGGGTACCGGCTCCGAAAGCGGGAAGCGGATCGTGCCCTTGCTCACCTCGTAGGAGGCCAGCTCTTTCTTGAACGCCGCGACGAGATCGTGGGCTGGGTAGAGTGAATAGTGCTGCTTCCATCCCGCGAAATGGAGCACCGGACAACCATGCAACTTATAGGCTGGGATCTGGTAGGAAATCACCTCATCGCCGCCGGGCACCGCCTTGCGGATAACGCTGCGCACGCGCTGGAGCATGGCCTGCACCGCCTCCGGCTGGGCGGCCATGTATTCGTCCACGGATTTGAAATCGGTCTTGGCCATCGGAATTATTTATCTATCACCGCCCGGATCATTTCCGCATGCCTGGCGAGTATCGCGGGCTCGGCCATCTGGCCTGAATGACGGCGAAGCTCGGTTCCCGCCTTGCGCGGAAGGACGTGCACGTGGAGATGGAATACCGTCTGGCCGGCCGCGGGTTCGTTGAATTGCTTGATCAGAACGCCGTCGGCATCGAAGGCCAGCTTGGCGGCGCGGGCCACTTTCTGCACTACGCCCATCAGCCGCCCAAGGATCGCCGGATCGGCGTCGAGCAGATTGCGCGAGGCAGCCTTGGGAACAACCAGCGTGTGGCCGTCAACCTGGGGCATCACGTCCATGAAGGCCAGCGTCTCCTCGTCCTCATAGACCTTGTGGGAGGGGATTTCGCCGCGCAAAATTTTGGCGAAGATGTTGTTGGGATCGTAGCTCATAAATCACCTCTAGAATTCTTGCTCCTGCCGGAACGGCGAATGGGCCGCAAGGGCCGCACTTTCCTGGTCCACGCCCTCCCGCTCGGCTTCAAGATATTGCGCCACCGCGCGAGACAGGCCAGGATGGGCCAGATAGTGCAGGCTCCAGGTTTTTTGCGGAAGATAGCCGCGGGCGAGCTTGTGTCCGCCCTGGGCTCCCGCCTCGACACGTGCAAGCTTTCGTTCAATGGCAAATTCCATCGCCTGATAGTAGCAGGTCTCAAAGTGCAGGCAGGGGTGATGCTCAAGTGCTCCCCAGTTGCGGCCATAAAGGGCGTGGCTGCCAATGAAGTTCAGCGCGCCTGCGATCATGCGGCCGGACCTATCGGCGATCACCAGCAGGATATGATCGCTGAGGCTTTCCCCGATCAAACTGAAAAACGTGCGCGTCAGATAGGGCCGGCCCCATTTGCGCGAGCCCGTGTCCATGTAAAACTTGAAAAAAGCATCCCAGTGTTTTTCCCGTATGTCCGCGCCCGTGAGACAGTCGAATGTGATCCCCGCACTGTGCACGGCCTCGCGCTCCTTGCGGATATTCTTCCGCTTTTGCGCGGAGAGGCTCTTCAAAAAATCGTCGAACCCGCCATAGCCCGGATTGTGCCAATGGAACTGGATATCGGTGCGCTGCAGCCACGGCGTAGCACTCAACGCGTTCCAATCGCGTTCGGGAAGAAACGTGATGTGGATGGATGAAGCGCGATCCTCCTGACACTGATCAATCAGGCCTTGCGCCAGCAATTTGCGCACGCCTTCAGTTCTCGCAAACAAGCGCGTTCCCGTCACCGGCGTAAACGGCACGGCCACTTGCAGCTTGGGATAGTAGCGCCCGCCGGCGCGGTGGAAGGCATCGGCCCAACCATGATCGAAAACATATTCGCCCTGGGAATGTGATTTGAGATAGCAGGGCGCGGCGCCAACGATTTGGCCCGCGCCATCCGTCTCGGCCAGATGGCGGCCGGCCCATCCGGTTTTCGCCGTGGCCGACCCGGATTGTTCCAGCGCCCGGAAAAAATCATGGGTGACGAGCGGGTTGAACTCCTCGCCCGCCGGATTGGCAAGCCTGTCCCAGTCACTTCGTGCGATATCGCGGACGCTGGCGAAGCGCGCGCGCATTCAGGGCAGATACCCCTCGAAAGTCACCTGGTCGCTGTGGCGCAGCGCCAAGGCGGCCTCATCGGCTGAGCGGATGGTCCAGCTGATAACAGGGAGCCCCGCCTGGCGGAGTTTGGCGACGGGCGCGAAGGGCAGGTCTAAAAAATAGAAAGAAACGAAATGCGGCTCGGTTCGCGCCACATGCGAGAAGCTCCGCAACTCAAGCCGCCGCTCCAGCGGCAGCCAACTATAGTATTCGTCGATGCCGCGGCCCGCCACGATGCCACGCACCGTCAAGGGTGATTGCACGTGCACCGCCTCGACCATGTCGGGGTCGAAGGACATGAGGGCATAGGGCCCGCGATAGTTCCGCAAATGGTGGAGGGTACGTTTCACCAGCGCGTCATTGCCATCCCAATGTGACTTGAGTTCGATGAGCAGCGGCATCTTACCATCGACCTGCTCAAGAAGCTCGCCCAAGGTTTGCATGCGATCGTTGGAGTACCGGATGGTCGCCTTCCGCATTTCAGGGGCGGTAAGATTCTTCACCCAGCCTTGGGATTCGGTGAGGCGTTCCAGTGTCTCGTCGTGAAAGACTACGGCCTCCCCATCTGCCGTAAGTTGCAAGTCGCACTCGATGGCGTAGCTGCCTGCGATGGCGGCGGCGAAGGCGCTCGCCGTATTCTCAACGATTCCATGCGACATGTCATGGAGTCCGCGGTGCGCAATAGGCCGCGCCACCAGCCAATCGAGGGCGCGGACTTCCGCTAAGCCGTGCGCAGTCATTCGATTTCGGCTATGGCCTCGACTTCGACCGAGAGATTGACCGGCAGGGACGGTGATCCTACCGCTGAGCGGGCATGGCGGCCTTTGTCGCCGAACACCTCGACCATCAAATCGGACGCGCCATTCACCACCTTGGGATGGTCGGCGAAGGAAGGCGTGGCGTTGACGAAACCTACGAGCTTGACGATGCGCCTCACCCGGTCGAGGTTTCCCCCGCACGCCTCGCGCAACTGGCTGAGAATATTGATGGCGCAGCCTCGCGCCGATTTTGCCCCATCCTCCAGCGAAACGCTTTCGCCAACCTTGCCCGGATATTGGATCTTGCCGTCAAAAACCGCGCCCTGGCCCGAAACGAAAACCAGGTTGCCGGTTCTGACCCAAGGCACGTAGTTCGCCACCGGTTTCGATGGAACCGGCAGCGCGATGCCGAGTTCCCTGAGGCGCTGGTCGATCGTTCCCATTCTCAGTCTCCGTTCAGCTTTCGCGGATCGGGATCATGTGCGACAATGGACCATCGCGCGCAAGGAGTTTCGAACCTATGAGAATTTCGCTCACTGCCATGCTGTTGCTGGCTGCCCTTCCGGCCGATGCGGCCACCATCGCGGCTCACCGGGCGATCTATGATTTGAAACTGGTCCGGGCGGGGGATAGTTCGCAGCTCTCGGCCGTCACGGGCCGGCTCGCCTTCGAAATCCAGGGATCGGCCTGCGAGGGCTGGACCATCAATTTCCGCATGGTAAACCGGTTCAGCCCGGTAGAGGGCGCCCTTCGCACGGTGGACACCCAGTCGACCGCCTTCGAAAGCGGCGATGCTCTCAGCATGCAGTACAACGAGAAGGAATTCGTCGACCGTGCGCTGAAAGAGGAAAGCCGCATCAAGGTTTCCCGGCCCTCGGCGACGGCCGAGGCGGCTGGGGCCCTGGGGCAGGGCGAAGCCAAGCCCTTCACCGTTCCAGGCGGCGCGCTGTTCCCGATGCAGCACCAGCTCAACCTGATGGACAAGGCCGAGCAGGGCGAAACCCGCGACGCCAGCCTTCTCTATGATGCCTCGGACGGGGCGAAAACCTACCGCGCCATCACCTTCATCGGCCGCCGCAAGGATGCCGGTAGCAACTCCCGGGATAGCGCCAACAGTGAAGCCAAATCGCTCGCCACACTTCCCTCATGGCCCGTCTCGATCAGCTACTATCCCACGAGCGGCGATAATCAGGATACGCCAAGCTATCAGGTGGGGTTTGATCTCTACGCCAACGGCGTGGCGACCGGCCTGGTCCTCGATTATGGGGATTTCGCCCTCGGCGGGGAATTGAAAACACTCGAAATAATGGCTGGCGAACCCTGCCAGTAAGGCCGCGCGGAACTTCGTTAAAAATCCGTAGCGTTGCAGAGATGCCACTATCCGTAAAAAAATGCCGCCCGAAATATTAACCTTGTCGACATAGGGTTCGAATTACGGCATCGTAGTGGTCAGGGGATCGTGAGAATCACGACCGTCATCGTGACCAATGAGGGGTAAGAAGATGAAAAAACTCGGTTTTTCCGTTGCAGTGGCGGCACTCGCAGCTTTCATGGCGACATCGGCTTACGCGGCCGATCCCGAAGTTCCGGTCGCTGACGTTGAAGACTGGACGGGCTTCCACATCGGCGCGGGCGGCGGCGCTAATTTTTTATTCGTCAAGGAAGAAGCCTCGGCATTCTTTGACAGGAATGATACTTTCAACAACAACTTTACCTTCGCTGACGCCGAGTCGTCTTCCGATCTCGGCGACGATGGGTTCTTCGGTACCGTAGAGGCCGGCTTCGATTGGCAGATCAACAGCATCGTGATCGGCGCATTGGCCAATTACGATTTTGGCAAGACGAAGGTAGAGTCGGAAAGCGAGGTCGAGGTCTGCGTCACGCTCAACTGCAACGCTGCGGGTGAGGGAGATTTCGCCACTTCCGTAACGGTCGGCGATAGTTGGGCCGTCGGCGCCCGCTTGGGCCTTTTGGCCACGGAAAGAACCCTTGTTTATGTGGTGGGTGGATATACCGAAGCGAAGATTAAACAAGAGATCGAGTTTTCTTCCAGCGACGGCGCCGGTTTCAACATCAGTGATTCGAACTCGCAATGGGAATCAGGCTATTTCATAGGCGGCGGCATAGAAACGCTGCTGTGGACTGATTCGATTTCACTGAAGGGTGAGTATCGCTACAACGACTATGGCAAGGTCAAGAACGGCAATGAGGAAGATTTCAGCAATACATTTACGGGGACAGACCAATCCTCGGATATTACGGTTCACAGCGTGAGGGCGGTGTTATCCTTCCGCTTCTGACCTGGTCAGATACTCGGGAATAAGAAATGGGTCCCTCGGGGCCCATTTTTCTTTGACAAGCAGCTTGATTGGACGGTCCGGTCGGCCTAAGCACAATTGGTTTTCGATTGCATCATGCGCCGAAGGGCCCTCATCCGGCCTTCGGCCACCTTCTCCCATCCTTCGGACAGGAGAAGGCGCAGTTCCTGAGAGATTATCGCCCTCTCCCGTGCGGTAGCATGGGAGAGGGTGCCCGAAGGGCGGGTGAGGGCGCTTTTGCAAATTACGTTCGGGTGCACTTCAATCGGCGATGGACCGGCAACTGGCATGACAGACATGATCCGTGAATTTTCCGGCAGCTTCGCCCTGGGCGCGAAGAAAGGCGTCATCTCTTTCGACCGGCTCTCGCCTTCCGAAATTCTCTCTCAGCTCCTGATGCTCGGAAACTTGAAGAGAGGTTATGGATATTACTACGTGACCTTGTTGAACGAGCGGGACGAAGTGCTTGCTGCCGGCGCCGCCTGCGCGCTTCTGGACTCGCAATTTGTGCCAGCGGAAATCCTGCCGAGAGTAAAGCAACTTGCTGACATCCAAGCGGTGCGGACCCGGGCCTTCGATTATTTTATGAAGAACTACGAGTATGATCTTGCGAAGGAAATAACCCAGATACCGGCCAGGCCCATTGGCGATATCGTACAGCGCGGCTTGGAAGCGTCATTCGCCAACGACCATGCCGCTTTGGCGCGGATTGAAGAACAGAAATTCATTCATTCGGGAATATTGGAGCACCTGGTTCAGGCCGTAAACGCCGCGGAAGTATTAGAAGGATGGAAAGGCGCGTTACCGCTTGTGGTGAAGCTTATGCTGGTTAATCCGCAGGATGGGCGCTGGGCGCAGCGGCTTAGCCGCCTGCTGCTGGACGCCAATCAGACCAGCCTGGCGGCACAGTTTTGCGAGATCGCGGAAACCGTCCAGATTTTTCGGATGGTCACCACCCTCTGCAGGGCGATTTTGGCAGTCAATGGCTCGCCCAGCGAGGGCCTGAAGCTGTTGGACCGGATAAAAACGAAGCCGCCAACGTCAATCGAAGTTCAGATATGCCGGATAAGAGCTCTGCTCCTGGAGAAATTGGGCCGGTTTGAGGAGTCCGGCAAATGGACCGAAAAGCAGAATATTTTGGCAAGGAACGAACATTTCGACCGTGACAAATTCATTAAGGGAGTAAGGCATAAAGCTGCGTTGGCGGTTCCGGAGCTTCCACCTGACGATCGGGGCAATTACTTTACTCTGCTGGGCTTCCCGCGGTCCGGCACCACGCTGCTGGAAAATGTGCTCGACAGCCATCCGTTCATCGAAACTTTTGAGGAAATCCCGGCCTGGGCGAGTCTGCAACAGATCGTGCGGCCAGTGGCGGAGGAGCGACGTCCCCTGGCACTCGACCTCGCCATGAAAGCGCGCGCGCGTTACTACCGCGAGATTGACCACCGGAAAAGGAAAACCGGAGCGGGCATTTTCGTTGACAAGCTCCCGATGCTTTCAGCCGACGCGGCATTGCTGGAAAAATTCTTTCCGCAAAAGAAGCACATTTTCTCGATCCGTCATCCCTATGATGCTGTCCTGAGCTGCTTCAAGCAAAACTTCAACCCAAACCCGGCGATGGACAACTTCACCACATTTCCGGACAGTTGCCGGCTTTATGACTTCACCATGGATCAATGGTTCAAAATGTTCAGCCTCGATTCCGAGCGCGTGTGCTATATACGTTACGACCGCCTGGTCGAAAACTTTCAGGACGAGGTCACCCGTGCCCTGAATTTCATGGGGGTCGAGTGGGACAAAAGCATCCTGCAATTCGCGCAGCGCGCGGATGAGCGCAAAGCCCGGACGCCAAGCTATGCGAAGGTGCGCAGCGGGGTTTCGATCGGGGTTCAAACCGCTTGGCGCAATTACGAATTTCTCTTCCGCAAGCCCGAGGCGCGTCAGCTTGACAAATGGGTGAAATTCTTCGGATATGAGGGCCTGTGAAAGGCTGGGGAGAGCCGGTAACAGTAGGGGATCAAGAACATGCTGGCAGCGATTGCAACACGTGGCTATGGCTACAGGCTGATACTGGCCGTAGCAGCCCTCACCGCGCTTGCGGCGGTCTTCTGGCTGCAGTCGCGCTATCCCAACCTCAATGATAAAGCCCTTATGGGGGGCGCGCTGGAACTCCAGGACCCGCTGAGTTTCGAGGCCAAGTATCAACTCGATCCCACATGGCCCCTTTGGAAGAGAATTGGCTACACGGCCATAAACTGGGTCTACACCAACCGGCGCGGCATGATGTTCGGCGTGCTGTTTGGCGCCGTCTTCCTTACCATGCTCCGTTACCTGCCGCGGCGGAGCTTCAAGAATGGCTTCGCCAATGCCTTGCTTGGCGTGGGCATCGGCGCGCCGCTGGGCGTGTGCGTGAACTGCGCCAGCCCCATCGCCGCCGGCATGTACCGGGGCGGGACCCGCGCCGAGACGACGCTCGCCGCCATGATTGCCTCGCCCACCTTCAATATCATCGTCGTCACCATGGCGTTTGCCTTGCTGCCATTCTATCTGGCGGCGACGAAAATGGTGCTGACCCTGGCCATCGTCCTGGTGGCCGTGCCGCTGATTTGCCGCGCTTTGCCCAAGTGGCAGCTGCAGGTCGCCGATGCCTCGGTGGATTCCGGTATCATCAATCCTATGCGGGCCGGCGCCAACAGGCCTGAAAATCTCGGTCGCGGGATTCTCGGCTTCTTGCGGGATTTCCTGCAGGATTTCTGGTACATATCCCGGATGACGGTTCCCTTGATGATCCTTGCCGGATTGCTGGGCGCCGTGGTCGCGACTTTCGTGCCGTTCGAGCATCTAACCGATGTGCAAGTCAACATCGCGACAATGTTCATCGTCGCCCTTGTCGGCATCTTCGCCCCCGTCCCCATGGCGTTCGACATCGTCCTCGCGGCCGTGCTGCTTAATGGCGGCCTTCCCATAGGTCTCGTTATGGTGCTGCTGATGACGCTCGGCAGCTTCAGCATCTACTCCTTCATCATCGTCAGCCAGACCATCTCCTCGAGAGCGGCGCTGCTTGTCGCCGCGGTGATCGTGGCGACCGGCGTCGCCGGGGGCGTCGGCATCGAGCTTTACAGCAACTGGAAAGCCGAGCAGGTTCTCAAGACGCTGGGCCGGACGTTCGATGGCTTCAGCCTTGTCTCCAGCGCTCATGCGGGGGAAGCGGTCACCTTCACGTCTGGCAACTCGAACCTTATCGTGACGTCGTCCGGATTTGCCGGCCGTTCGCCCGCGGGCGAGAAGCTTTTCACCCGCATGGAAGCCTGGCACCGCGGCATCGACCGGCCGAACAAGTTCAGCATCAAAAGCATGTACACGCCGTTCAACTTCACGCCCGGCAGCGTAGCCGCGGCCGATATCGACAATGACGGCGATGACGACGTCATTCTCTCCTCGATCGACAATGAGGAGGGCATCTTCGTTTTCATGAACGACGGCACGGGGCATTTCACCAGAAGGCCGTTCGAAGTTCCCGGGCTTGCAGGCAAGACCATCTTCAATGCCGTCCCCGCCGACATCGACAATGATGGCTGGATCGATCTCTACGTGGCCTCCTATCTTCAAGGCAATTTTTGGCTCAGGAACAATAATGGCGAATTCGACGCCGCCAGCCTCAAGCCCGTAACGAACCAGCCAGCGGCTTTGGTTACGCTGGTCGCGGGGTTCGGCGACCTGGACCGGGACGGTTATCTCGACCTGGCCTTGGGCAATCACCAGGGCACGCGTCAGGGCCGGCTGCCGACGGAAAGGGATATAAACCGTATCGTCTTTAACGATAGCGGGCGTTTGAGCGGCGAGCGGTTCGTCACCGTTGCAGCCGAACCCGGCGACACGCTGAGCATTCTGTTCAGCGATTTCAATATGGATGGCCTTCTCGACTATGCCGAGGCCAACGATTTCAACCAGCCGGACAACTTCTTTTTCGGTGACGGCAAGGGCGGACTGAAGAAAATATCGAGGCAGGATGGCATCCTTCCGGTGACCACCCACACCACCATGTCGATCAAGACGGCGGATCTCGACAATAACGGCAAGTTCGAAATGCTTCTGTCGCAGATCGCGGGTACTGCCGACAACATGACCAACCGCCTGCTGACAAGGCCTTGGGCGCAGTCCTGTGTCGATATCGAGCGTCCCGAGGACCGCGCCGCATGCCAGGCGAACATCGATATCCGCTCCTGGTACAAGCTGGGGGTCTTCTCCCTTGACCTCAATTTCGCGGACAATTGCATGACGTTGCCGAAGGACCTCATCCGCGAATGCAACGCCATGATCAAGCGCGATATCGCGGTGAAGCAGAACCGGCCGGATCTGTGCGATCGCATCGACGACAAATTCATCCGGCCGAAGATTCATTGCCGGACCATGTTTGAAAGCAAGAAGGAGCCAAAAGGCCTGACATACGAGAACGATATTCCGCAAATTCGCGGGCGCAATGTTTTGCTCACTCAAGGCGAGGACGGCAAGTTTACCGACGTTGCGAAATCGGCGGGTTTCGAGATCGGGGGCTGGAGCTGGGATGTGAAGGCCATCGCCTCGGCCAATTCCGAGCTCCAGGATGTCATTATATTCAACGGGTTCTGGGGCCTGCAGCAAGTATCGCCGTCGAAGATCTATTTGCGCAACGACGGCTCCTTGAAATTCGCCAACCAGACGCGGGAATCTGGATTTGAGGACTATGCGATTATCGGCAGCGCCGCCGCCGCCGATTTCGACAATGACGGCGACATCGACATGATGGCGGCCAGCGAAAATGGCCCGCTTATCGCCTATTGGAACAACAATCAGAAATCGAATGCGGTCAAGGTGGAGCTTCGCGACGGGGCGGGAAACCGTTTCGGAATCGGCAGCAAGATACGGATTTTCTATGGAGAGAATGAAAACAAGATGCAGCTGCGCGAGCTCCAGTTGAGCGGCGGGTTCGGCTCATACGACGCGCCCTACGTGCATTTTGGCCTCGCAGATCACGCGCAGGTTTCGCGGATTGAGGTCGAATGGTCCACCGGTGAGAAGGATACCCTCACCGGGACATTCGACGCCAACAAGACCTATCGGATTGAGCGGGCGGAACAGGCAACCAATTAACTGCAAAGGAGGAAGCCGCGCATGGACATGTTTGGCGTTCCCATTCTCTCAATCGCAATATGGCTCGCCGTGGGCGGCGTTTGTGGCTGGCTCGAGACTTTGCGGGTTGGCGAGACAGGCTTGCCGGATGCGGTTTATTGGCTGGCAGGTGCGGCGGGCGCGTGTTTAGCGGGAATGTTTTTCCTGAGGTGGGGAGAACTCGTTCCCGGAAGTCCTGTTCTGGCACCGCTGGTATCGGGGGTGGTCGGCGCGTCGATCGCCATCACCGCCCTCAGCCTTGCGCTGAAGCTCAGGCGTTTCACCTGATCCCTGGTGCCGGCTACAGGACTCGAACCTGTGACCCCCTGATTACAAATCAGGTGCTCTACCAACTGAGCTAAGCCGGCGTCCGCGATTTCATAAGGCCTGCGCCCGTGAGCCGCAAGTCTGCAAGTGGCCCTCATCCGGCCTTCGGCCACCTTGTAACTTAAATTTGTCCGCATCGGCTATAGTGGCCGATGCGGTGGCGGATGGGAGATCGAACCACCTTTGGGCCTTGAAGGCCGTG
>Ga0187892_10004120_pt1 | contig 24998 bp, 25 predicted proteins | sample MA1701073metaG_FD_139345 | JGI IMG/M metagenome (GOLD analysis project Ga0187892, IMG submission 139345) | Bio-ooze microbial communities from a basaltic lava cave in the Kipuka Kanohina Cave System on the Island of Hawaii, USA - MA170107-3 metaG ... | reverse complement strand
CTTCGCGTTAGGATGCTGCGACACTTGGGGGTTCTCCTCTCCGAGGGTTGAGGTCTTCGAACAACCCCAGTTCCTCAGAGAGCACCCTCAGGTGTCAACAACGTCCTTGGGACCCACACCTAGGGACGAGGCGGCCACGCTTTACGAAGCCGTCGGGATGCGAGCTGAGGCCGAGAAGTGTCGAAGGCGTGCAGCTTCGCCGGCCATGGCCGACTCACCGTAACGGACGTGCGGGCGGAGTTCCCCGGCGCGTCAGAAGACTCCCAGGACTTCGGCTGTCGCGCTCACCGGCGCGCCGTCCGCGTCCGTCGCCTCGAGGACCGTCAGCGTGACATCCTCCGGATCGAGGATCGCGGTGGCTCCATTGTCGAGCGTGAAGACGAGCGAGAGCTGGTCGATGGCTCGCCCCGGGGTCGTCGCGGCGCCGCTGATCACCACGCGTCCGACGCCGTCGTCGTCGTGCCAGACGACGCCGCGCTCGTTGATCGGAACGGTGTTGTGAATCGTCTGGAAGCTGTCCTGCACGTCGATCACGCCCGCGGGGTAGTCGACCTGGAGCTCGATCGAGTGCACCTCGGGGTAGATCGCGAGCTGGAGCTCGGGACGCGGGAGGACGTTGGCGATGCTGGCGTTGCCGATGGGCCACCATCCGCCGCCGTAGTAGTGGAACGGCGTGCTCTGCCCGGTGACGAGGGTGCCCCCGACGTCGATCTGGTTCGGAAGAACCGTCAGCTGGCCGGCGTAGCCCGGCCCGGGGTACTCCACCGGAACGCCGCCTTCGACGCGCCTCCGCACGACGTGGAGGCTGTGCGCGCCGAGCGGGGCGTTCGTCGGGACGTCGACGAGCACCATGATCTGCCGCGGCACGACGAAGTTGAGGCCGTCCTTCGACGCCTTCGAGGAGCTCGCAGGCGTCACCACCGTCGCGGCGCGCGTGACGAGCTCCATGCCGGTGGGCCCGTCGAGCCGGAAGATCAGCGTTCCTCGCTGGTAGTCGGGCGCCGTCGTGCCACCGTACGCGGCGGCATCGGGGTTGGTGGCGTCGCTGAGCGGGATCACCACCGAGGAGCCCTGCTGAGCCGTCATGCCCACCGGGCGCCCCTGACAGCCGGCGAGCGCGAGGGCGACGGTCACGAGTGCGAGGCAGAGGAATCGATCCACGGTGCAGCCCTCCGTTGGCTAGAGAAGTCCGTCGAGCCAGTGCACGACGTTCAGTAGGTATTGGCGGTTCCCCGGCTCGACCTGGATTCCGAACTTGTCGACGCTGGCCTGGACGGGATTGCCGTTCCCGTCGAGGACCGGGTTCCCGTTCTCGTCGAGGACGTTGGTGACCCCCAGCCTCTGGGCCGAGAGCATGGCCGCCTCGCCCGAGACGTAGACTCGGCCGCTCCCCAGCTGGATCGCGAGTCCGAGCAGGAGGCCGGACGCTGACTGGGACGACGGATGGAACACGGCGGTGGCGGGATGGACCAGCGTCGGCGAGTAGGTGGCGTCGGTCGGCGGATTGGAGACGACGGCGAAGGCCGAGCCCACGTAGGAACGCACGACGGAGACGTCGTCCGAGCTGCTGCTCGCGCTGCCCTGGGTGACGGCGTGCTCGAGGATCGAGCCCTCGGCCGAGTTCAGCGGCGTGCGCGCCCAGACGATGCGGACGATGTCGCAGAACTGAACCGGCAAACAGGACGGGGGGACGACGCGGACGCGTTGCCCGACGGGGAACGTAATCCCAAGCAGAGGCGCGGCCGTCGCCACACGGGCCGGAAAGGGCGTGTGGTCGATCACGAAGAGGAGCTTGCCCCCGTCGCGCACCCAGTCGACGACCGGCTGGAACTCGGCCGCGAGGATGTCCACACCCGGGTTCGCGACGACCAGGATCTCCGCATCCTCGAGCTGGTCGTCGAAATCCTCCGTGTTGAACGGGTAGGGTGAGTCCTCGACCTGGTAGCCGTCGGCGGCCAAGAGCTCGCCGAACTTCAAGAATCGACTAGCCAGGTCCGACGTGTTGGCGTGGCTGCTGTCGACGAGAATCCGCGGTCCGGTGCCGGGCGGGTAGCTCGGCGTCGCAACGGCAGGCTCGTAGAAGTCGTCGTCGAACTGGCCCTGGAACAGGCACGGCTGCTGCGCGAAGAACCTCTCCCAGATCGGTACGGGGGGCGTCGCGGTGAGTCCATCGAGCCAATGGAACACGTTCAGAACGAGCTGCTGATTGCCTTCCGAGCCGACCGCGTTCATGCCCCGCCGAGCGCCCGAGGCGTCGCGCAACGCGGTCATCATCTCGACGTCGGCGCCCCAGAAGAGTCTCATCGTGGTCTGCCAGGCGCAGAGCTGCGGAGACATTTCGATGGCGATTCCCTGGGCCCATCCATCGGCGGACACGACCGTGCCTCCGACCGTGGCGGTCGCATCGTCGTCGAGGCGCATGAGTTCGTGGAATTCGAACGGGTAGCGGGTATCGGGTGCGTGCCGTGCGGCCGGCGTATCGAAGGCGCCTCCGTAGAAGGCCGTTGCCGAGGTGACCGCCTCGTTCGCGTTGCGACCCAGGACCGCGGGATGCGTGGAGTCGAGCGATCCGGTGCTCGAGCGGAACGAGCTCCAGCCCGACGGACAGCTGCTCGCACCGGGCGGGCAGCTGGGCGGCGCGTGCGTCACCCGCGCTCCGGTGAACGGAGCGCCTCCGACGGCCTCGACGTTCGCCCCGTTCTCGGACAGAACGAGAATCGATGCTTCGTAGAAGCCGAGGAGCGCCTGCAACGTCGCCCCTTCGGCGGCGGAGATCGGCTCCGACGGCTCGACGATCACGAAGACGTTCGAATAGAGATTGTCGAAGTACTGAGTGCAGACCGGGGCATTGGGAGTACCCGGGCACGACCCTAGGTAGTCCATGAAGGTGTCATACTGGTCCGTCAACGGCGGCTTCGTGAAGTCGGCGACCACGTAGCCATCCGCCTCGAGCAGATCTTTGAGCGGGTCGAGGCGCGTCTTGCCCGTCACGGGGTCGGGCGTCAGGTACGCGCTGGGGCGCGAGGCGTAGAAGAGCACCGTCGGGCCCGTTCCGGGCGGATACGTCGGAGTCGTGACGGTCGGAACGAAGCTCGGATCGGCGCCACCGACTCCGCTGGCGTCGCCCGCGCCCGATCCGAGCGCCTGCTCGTCGGCGTTGGTGAGCCCGTCGGCGTCTCCATCTTCGGCCGCGTCGGGTGTCAGGTCTCCGTCCGTATTCGACGAGAACGGCGAGGTTCCCGCCCCCTTCTCCGTCCGGACCCCGAGGCCGTCGTCGTCGAAGTCCTCGCCGGCGAGCGCCCGGATCAGGGCGCCGAGATCCGCGGCGTCGACGCCGTTGCCGCCGCCCGACGCGACCGGAGCGACGTCTGCGGCCGCCTCCTCCGCCGGGCTCAGCGTGCGCTCCCCGCGCAGGGCCTGCTCGAGGCGGAGCACGTCGGCGGAGTCCAGCGTTCCGTTCTGATCGACGTCGCCGTTGCCACCGAGCGCCGGCACGGCCATCACGACGAGCATCCCTGCGAGCGATAGACCGATCGTGCGACGCAAGCTCACGCTCCTTGCTCGAGGTCCCTGAGAACCCGTCGAACGACCTCGGTGGAGAGGCCGCGGCCGCCCAACGTGCGCTTAGTCTCGACGCGGACCAGCAGGCGCAGCGACGGGTCCGCGATGGCGTGGTACGACCGCGCCGCATCCGGGCCGTCGGCCCGTGCCAGAGAAGCGAGCGCGGCCGCCTTCTCTCCCACGAGGATGAGGAGTGCATCTGCGGAGGGCAGCGCCGGCGCCGGCGCCGAGACCACCGCCGCGAGCGCCTCGACCGCGGCGCCGCGCACATCAGCAGGGGCACGCGGATGGAGCAGGACGGCGTCGAGCAACGTGAGGAGACTTCCGCGCTCTCCGATCTCGGGTGGCAGCAAATCGGACTCGATATCGCCCCTTTGCACCGCGAGCAACGGCGTCGGGTCGGCGAGAATCTCGCGAATGTCGGCGATCGCCGTCGGCGTGGCGAAGAGGTCTCCATAGAACTCCGGATCCTTCGTTCGTGTCTTCGCAAGGAACCGACTGGCCCACGCGCTCACCGCCGCTCGATCTTCAGCCGTAGCGCCGGACGCCGCGGTGGCAGAGGCCGCCACGCTCGGGAGCGTTGGCGTTGGAGTGGGCGGCCGAACCCCATAAGTGCGCCAGCCGATCAGCGCCGCCGAAACGACGGCTCCGATGAGCAAGCCCAGACGCACCCGGCTCATCGAGGCTGTCTACTCCGATGCTTCCCGCTCTGTCAACGGGGAAAAGCACCTACGGGCTCGATCTCACTGACTGGTTCCTGGACGGGGACTGCGTGAGCGTCTCCGACGACGGGCGCACCGTCGTGGGGTTCGAAACCAACCCGAGTCTTCAGACAGAGGCTTGGATCGCGGTCCTGCCCGAGCCCTCGCTGCGCCGCCTGCCTGCGCTCAGTCCTCGTCGCTCTCCCGCAGCTTCGCCAGCACCGAGTAGTCCTCGAGTGTGGTGGTGTCGCCCACCGTCTCCTTGCCGGAGGCGATGTCGCGCAGCAGGCGGCGCATGATCTTGCCGGAGCGCGTCTTCGGCAGCGCCTCCGTGAAGCGAATCTCCTTCGGCTTCGCGATCGCGCCGATCTGCTTCGTGACGTGGTCGAGCAGCGCGCCGGCGAGCGCGCCGTCGGAGGTGACGCCTCCGCGCGGCGTCACGAAGGCGACGATCGCGGTGCCGGTCAGGTCGTCGGGGCGGCCCACCACGGCGGCCTCGGCCACCTGCGCGTGCGAGACGAGCGCGCTCTCCACCTCCATCGTGCCGATGCGGTGGCCCGACACGTTCATCACGTCGTCGATGCGGCCCATGATCCAGAAGTAGCCGTGCTTGTCGCGGTGCGAGCCGTCGCCCGGGAAGTAGACGTTCTTCCACTTGCTCCAGTAGGTCTCGCCGTAGCGCTTCGGGTCGCCCCAGATGCCGCGCAGCATGCCGGGCCACGGCTTCGTGATGGAGAGAAAGCCGCCGGCGCCGGGCGGCACGGACCTGCCGGCGTCGTCGATCACGTCGGCGTGGATGCCGGGGAAGGGCAGCGTCGCGGAGCCGGGCTTCGTCTCGACCGCGCCGGGCAGCGGCGTGATCATGATTCCGCCCGTCTCGGTCTGCCACCAGGTGTCGACGATCGGGCAGCGCTTGCCGCCGATCACGTTGTGGTACCAGATCCACGCCTCGGGGTTGATCGGCTCGCCCACGCTTCCGAGCAGGCGCAGCGACGACAGGTCGTGCTTCTTCGGGTGCTGGTCGCCGAGCCGGATGAAGCTGCGGATCGCGGTGGGCGCGGTGTAGAGGATCGAGATGCGCCGGCGCTCGATCATGTCCCACCAGCGGTCGGGCGCGGGGTGCGTCGGCACGCCTTCGTACATGAAGGTGGTGGCGCCGTTCGCGAGCGGGCCGTAGACGACGTACGAGTGGCCGGTGACCCAGCCGATGTCGGCCGTACACCAGAACGTGTCCGTCTCCTTGAGGTCGAAGATCGCCTTCGCCGTCGTGGTGACGTGCACGAGGTAGCCGCCGGTGGTGTGCAGGATGCCCTTCGGCTTCCCGGTCGTGCCGCTCGTGTAGAGGATGAAGAGCGGGTGCTCCGCGTCGAGCTTCGCCGACGGGCAGTCGGCCTTCGCCGTCGCCATCAGCGCGTCCCACCAGTGGTCGCGGCCGTGCTTCATCTCGACGGGCTGGCCGGTGCGCTTCACCACCACGATCGCTCCGACGGACGGGGTGGCGGCGCAGGCCTCGTCGACGGCGGCCTTCAGCGCGAAGGGCGCGCCGCGGCGATAGCCGCCGTCGGACGTCACCACCACCTTCGCGCCCGCGTCGTTGATGCGGTCGCGCAGCGACTCGGCCGAGAAGCCGCCGAACACGATCGAGTGCGGCGCGCCGATGCGCGTGCACGCGAGCATCGCAATCGCGAGCTCGGGCACCATCGGCATGTAGAGCGCGACGCGGTCGCCCTTCGCGACGCCGAGGCCCAGCAGCACGTTCGCGAACTTGCAGACCTCGCGGTGCAGCTCGCCATACGTCAGCGTGCGCGAGTCGCCCGGCTCGCCCTCCCAGATGATGGCCGCCTTGTTGCGACGCCACGCGTTCGGGCCCTCGAGGTGCCGGTCGAGGCAGTTGTACGAGACGTTCGTCTTGCCGCCGAGGAACCACTTCGCGAAGGGCGGCTTCCACTCGAGCGTCTTCTTCCACGGCGAGAACCAGCTGACGTTCTCGCGCGCCATCTTCGCCCAGAACTGCTCCGGACTCTTCGCGCCGAGCTTGCGCAACGCCGCGACCGTCTTCTTGCTCCAGTTCGCCCGCTTCGCGAACTCGGGCCGGGGCGGGAACCGCCTCTTCTCCCTCAGCAGCGCTTCGATGTCGGCCACAGACCTACTCCAGAGAGTGGGGACGTTCTTTGACTTGTTGACTTGTTCGCACTTGGTACCTCAGGGTCGGAGCGGAGAGACAAGTCAACAAGTCAAAGAACGTCCCCGGCGCAGGCGCGCGCCCGGCCCGACCCGACCGCCGGCCCGCTACTCCCGCACCCAGGCCTCCACGTCCGCCGGATGCTTCGGGATCGCCGCGGTCAGGTTCTCGCAGCCGCCGGCGGTGATCGCCACGTCGTCCTCGATCCGCACGCCGATCCCTCGCAGCTCGGCGGGCGCGCTGTCGTCGTCGGCCGCGACGTACAGGCCGGGCTCGATCGTGAACACCATGCCGGGCTCGAGCACGCGCGGCTTGCCGCCCTGCGCGTAGGCGCCGACGTCGTGCACGTCGAGGCCCAGCCAGTGGCTGGTGTTGTGCATGTAGAGACGCCGGTGCGCCTCGCTCCGGATCAGCTCGTCCACGTCGCCGGAGAGGAGCCCGAGCTCGACCATGCCCTCGACGAGCTTGTGCGTGGTGGCCTGATGGATCTCGGGCAGCGTCGCGCCCGGCTTCGCCAGCGCGAGCCCCGCGAGGTTCGCCTCGAGCACCACCTCGTACGCGGCGCGGGCCGCGCCGCGATAGCTGCCGCCCACCGGGTAGGTGCGCGTCACGTCGGAGGCGTAGCCCTCGAGCTCGCAGCCGGCGTCGATCAGCACGAGCTCGCCGTCGGTGAGCTTCTGGTCGTTGCGGATGTAGTGGAGCACCGTCGCGTTGCGCCCGCCGCCGACGATGCTGGAGTACGCGGGCCCGGCGGCTCCGAGCCGGCGGAACTGGTGCAGCAGCGCGGCCTCGAGCTCGTACTCGAAGCGCCCCTCCTCGGCGAGTCGCGCTGCCTCGCGGTGCGCCTCGGCGCTGATCGCGGCCGCGCGGCGCATGATCTCGAGCTCGGCCGGCTCCTTCCGCAGCCGCATCTCGTGGAGCACGCGCCGCGGATCGACGATCTCGGCCGCGGGCACGAAGCCCTGGCGCGAGCGCAGCCGCATCGTCTCCAGGATCTCGACGATGCGCGCGTCGAGCTTCGGGTCGCGGCCGAGCACGTGGAACAGCCGCTGCGCGCGCTCCAGCAGGCCGGGCAGCTTCGTGTCGAGCGCGGCGCCGGGGAACGCCTCGTCCGCGCCGTAGTCCGAGACCGCGCCCTCGACGCCTGGGCGGTAGCCGGTCCAGGTCTCCGCCGCGCGATCGCGCGGCTCCACGAACAGCGCGTAGGCGGGGCCGCCGTCCGTGCGCAGCACGGCCACCGCGTGGGGGTGGTCGAAGCCGGTCAGGTAGTGGAAGTCGCTGTCCTGCCGGAACGGGAACTCGGTGTCGGCCGAGCGCGTGACGAGGCGGGCGCCCTGCACGATGGCGACGGCCCCGGGACCCATGCGCTCGAGGAAACGCTGGCGGCGCGCGGCGAACACGAAGGCGCAGGATACCGACTCACGGGAGATCGGCGCACACCACCTCGACCCGCCCGCAGCGCGTGGCGCAGACCCGATCGCCGAAGCGCGTCCCGGTGTAGTAGAGCGCGCCGGCGCCGCTCTGCGGCAGCGCGAGGTCGCGCACCCGCCCGTCCGGCTCCACGACGTGGACCCGGCCGCCCCAGCGTGTCACCACGGCGCTGCCGTCGTCCTCGGCCCGCACCTCCTGGGCGAAGTCGTGCGCGGCGTCGAAGGCATCGTCGAGGGGCACGAAGCGATCGAGGCCCTTCACCGAGCGCTCGCGCAGCCGCAGGCGCCCCTCCGAGACCTCGGCGAACAAGCCCCGCCCGTCGGGAGCGAACACGAAGAACTGCAGCTCGGGGTCGGTCAGCTCGAGCAGCTCGCGCCCTGCCGCGTCGAGGACGCGCGCGTCGTGCAGCACGGCGCCGGCGCCGTCGAGCGGGAACAGGTCGGTGTTCACCCAGGTCTCCCGGCGGCGTGGATCGAAGGCGAGGCTCTTCGCGGTGGTGCGGAAGCGGGGCGGGTCGCTCAGCACGTGCTCCGCCACGATCTCGCCCGCCTCCGACAGCACGACCAGCGAGCCCTCGTCGTGGGCCCCGAAGCCGTAGCGCGTGACGAGCACCCGCCCGTCGGCGCCGAGCGCAAGCTCGTTCAGCCCGAGGCCGGCTCCGGCGAACTCGCGCACCTCGCCGGTCCGGGGATCCACGCTGCCCGCGAAGTCGAAGTACGTCGTGTAGTAGACGAGCCCGTTCGGGTGAGCGAGCACGTCCCAGACGCCGGTGGCCGCGCCCTCGGGCGCGAGCACGAGGGGCGGCAGGAAGCGCTCCTGCGCGAGGTCGAAGCGGCCGATCCAGCGCGGTCCGGGCTCCCGCAGGTCGGCCGTGGCGTCGCCGTCCGCCTCGCGCAGAGCCGACCAGAACGCGGAGACGCCGAAGTAGAGCAGCGCGCCGCGCACGTCTCCGAACCAGGCGCAGGAGACCTCCGCGCCACCTCCCGCCACCGGCGCTTCGTACACGCGCGGCTCGCCGGCCGGGGCGAGCAGCCGGCAGGCGAGCAGACCGCTGGCGAGCAGGACGCCAACCGTGGCGGCACTGCACTTCGCGGCGTCGTTCGGCGGAACTCTCGGAGATCGCTCGGGTTTCGTCGCTTCTCGGGGCACCGGCGCCGCTCCTCCTGCCACCGGCGGCTGCAGCTCGCGTGCCGCCTGTTGGGCGGGCTCGAGCGGGGAAGCGCCGTTGCCGCGCCCAGTTACGCGGACTCCGTCGCCCGTGCAAGGGCTGGCACGCTTCGTGAAGTAGCTCGGACTCGTGGAGCCAACCTGGCAAGGAACCGGACGGTGGCACACGGGCGCGCTCACCCCCGGTTCCTGAGCCAAGGAGAGAACGGAACACCAAGCAGGCGCTTTCCCCCAGAACGGCACCCCGCCTGGTCCCAGATCTCCGAAAGCCCCAGGTTGAACAGGCCCTCCGGAATGGTTCCGGGGGGCCTTCTTCTTTGTGGGCCCCGCCCGGCGCGCCGCGCTAGGCCGGCGTCTCCTCGGGCTGCTGCAGCACGGCGATCACCTCGTCGGCGAAGGCGTTCGCGAACCAGCCCTTCACGCCGGCCAGCCCCGCGATCTCGTCGCTCTGCCGCGGGTTGTGCCACGCGATCGTCTCGAGCGTGGCGTTCGGGCAGAGGACGCCCGGGTCGAGGCTGATCTCGCGCGCCCGGTCGGAGCGCCAGCGCTTCAGCTGGATCAGACGCCGCTCGGTGCCGCGGTCCATCCGCCGCCGCGGCGGCCCGTTGCCGCGATCGATGCCCTTCGGGATCGGCCCGTGCCCCTTCTTCTCGCCGCGCTCGACCGCGCCGAGCACCTCGCGCCCGAAGCGGCGCAGGATCAGCTCGGTCACGCCCTTGATCGAGGCGAGCCCACTCTCGTCGCGCGGCCGGCGCTCGGCGATCTCGAGCAGCGTCCGGTTGCCGAGCACCTTGAACGAAGGCCGGTCGATCTCGCGCGCGCGGCGGTCGCGCACCAAGTAGAGCTCGCGCAGCACGGAGAGCCCGATCGGATCGAGGTTGCGCGCGCCCTTGATGCGCAGGTAGCCGAGCTTGTCGAAGCTGCGCTCCGGCCACTCGCGCCGCGAGAGCGCCTCGAACTCCTCCTCGGCCCACGCGCCGCGCTTCGTCTTCTTGAGCTCCCGCTCGAGCCGCTCCGCGAGCGGGATCAGATGCGCCACGTCGGCTGCCGCGTAGGTGAGCTGGCTGTCGCTGAGCGGACGCTCCGACCAGTCCGAGCGCTGCTCGTCCTTCGGCAGGCGGATCTCGAAGTGCCTCTCGATCAGCGCGGACAGGCCGACGGCGGGGTAGCCGAGCAGCTGCGCGCTGATCATCGTGTCGAACAGGCAGTCGAAGCGGAAGCCGCAGTCGCGCTTCAGCACGAACAGGTCGTACTCGGCCGCGTGGAAGATCTTCCGGATGTCCGGCGCGGCGAACAGCTTCGCCAGCGGCTGCAGCTCCTCCGGACCGCCGAGCGCGAGCGGATCGACGAGGAAGATCTCCCGCTTCGTCGCGATCTGCACCAGGCAGGTCTTGTCGAAGTAGTGGTAGAAGGAGTCCGCCTCGGTATCGACGGCGACGACCTTCTCCCGCAGCAGGTCACGGCAGAGCGCATCGAGGTCGGCCGGGGTCTCGATGCGCTGGAACTCGCCCACTCGAATCCTCGCTCGCGGGGGACCTGCGTCGGAGCAACTGCCGGGAGGAGACGGAGGGCGACGGCAGCGAGCGGATGCTAGCCGACGCGCGCGGCTGCCCGAAAGAGCGCGGCGTGACAGGCAGCGGGGCCGGCGCTAGCGTCGTTCCGTTCCTAGAGACATCGTTCCACGATACGGAACGAGGCGAAACGAGGTCAGCCGGCCGTGGAGCTGCTCTTCCAGTCCGTGGATCGCGCGATCGACCTCCTCTTCCACCTGCACGAGCAGCCGCAGGCGCGCGGGGTGTCCGAGCTGGCGCGTGCCCTCGAGCTGCCGAAATCCACCGTCCACCGTCTGCTCCAGGCGCTCGTGCGCCGCGGCCTCGTCGAGCAGGAGAACGGCCGCTACGCGCCCGGCGCGCGACTGGTCGCCCTCGGCCTCGGCGCCCAGGAGCGCGACCCGGTGGTGGGCGCCGCCCGCCCGGTGCTCGACGAAGAGGCGCGGGCGCTGGGCGAGACGGTCTTCCTGATGGCGCCGCGCAGCGCGGGCCTGGTGGTGCTCGACAAGGCCGAGGGCGCCGGCTTCCTGCGCGCCGCGCCGCGCCTCGGCGAGGTCGTGCCGCTGCACGCCACGGCGGCGGGCAAGCTGGCCTTCGCCTTCGCGCCGGAGCGCTTCGCGCTCGAGCGGGCCGGCTCGGAGGCATTCACCGAGCGCACGCTCCGCGACGCCGACGCGCTGCGCGCGGAGGTGGAGCGGGCGCGCAAGCAGGGCTGGGCCGAGAACCACGGCGAGTGGATCGATGGGCTGTCGGTCGTGGCGGCGCCCGTGCTGCTCGACGTGGCGGGCGGCGGGCGGCGCCTGATCGCCGTGCTGGCCGTCGCGGCGGCGACGCCGCGCCTGCGCGAGCTCGGCGTCGCGCGCGTCGCACGGCGGGCCGTGGACGCCGCGCGGCGCATCCAGGTTCGACTCGGAGCCGCTCCCGCGGCTCCCCGCAAGACGAGGAAGGCCTCATGAAGGTGTGGATCGACGGTCGCATCGTGGACGGCGCGGAAGCCCGCGTTCCCGTCACGGATCACGGCTTCCTGTACGGCGACGGCGTGTTCGAGGGCATCCGCGTCTACGCGCGCCGCGTCTTCCGCCTCGAGCAACATCTCGCCCGGCTCGCGGTGTCGGCGCGAGCGGTGGGCCTCGAGATTCCCGGCGGCCTCGACGGCGCGCGGGAGATCATCCTCGCCACGGCGCGCGCGTTCGGCGAGGCAGACGCGTACGTCCGCTTCATCGTCTCGCGCGGGGAGGGCGCGCTCGGCGTCGATCCCACCACCTGCCCCCGGCCGCGCGTGGTGTGCATCGTCGACCACATCCGGATCTATCCGGCCGAGACGCTCGAGCGCGGCATCAGCCTCGTCACCTCGAGCTGGCGCCGGCCCCCGCCCGACGTGCTCGACCCGCGCGTGAAGAGCCTGAACTACATGAACAACGCGCTCGCCAAGCTCGAGGCGCGGCGGCGCGGCGCCGACGAAGCGCTGCTGCTGAACGCCGCCGGGCTCGTGGCGGAGGCGAGCGTGGCGAATGTCTTCGCGGTGCGCGGCGGTGCGCTCGCGACCCCGCCCGCCACCGACGGCGCGCTCGAAGGCGTGACGCGCGGCGCGGTGCTCGAGCTGGCGCAGCGGGCGGGCCTCGCGAGCGCGGAGCGTTCGCTCGGCCGCTACGACCTGCTCGGCGCCGACGAGGTCTTCCTCACCGGCACGGGCGCACGCATCGTGCCGGTGCGCTCGCTCGACGGCGAGACGATCGGGAAGGGCGAGCCCGGCCCGATCACGCGCCGGCTGCTCGCCGCGTTCGAGGCGCAGGTTCGCTCGACCGGCACGCCGATCGACGCATGAATCGCGAGGACGCGCAGTCCTGGGCGGAGCGCTGGGTCGCCGACTGGAATGCGCGCGATCTCGACGCGGTGCTGGCGCACTTCGAAGACGACGTCGCCTTCACGAGCCCGCGCGCCCTCGCCGTGGTCGGCGTCGCCACGGTCCGCGGCAAGCCCGCGCTGCGGGACTACTGGGAGCGCGCGCTCGCCTCGATCGGCTCGCTGCGCTTCACCCTGCAGCGCATCTGCTGGGACCCCGTGACGTCGGAGCTGTCGATCTTCTACGACCGCGACGTCGGTGGCCTTCGCTCTCGCGCCGCCGAGGTGCTCCAGTTCGGCAGCTCGGGGCGGGTCGCTCGCGCCGAGGTCTACCACGGGTTGTTACCCTAGGCGCGTTTTTCGGGGGAGATCGACGTGCGCTGGACTCGCGCCTTCATTCCGACGCTCCGCGACGACCCGGCCGACGCCGAAGCGGCGAGCCATCGCCTGCTGGTGCGGGGCGGCTTCATCCGCCAGCTCATGTCCGGCGCCTACTCGCTGCTGCCGCTCGCCGTGCGAAGCCTCGACAAGATCGAGCGCATCGTGCGTCAGGAGATGAACAAGATCGGCGGGCAGGAGTTCTCGCTGCCGGCGCTCCACCCCGCCGAGCTCTGGCAGAAGAGCGGGCGCTGGGAGACGGTGGGCGACGTCATGTTCCGCCTCCGCGACCGGCACGGCGCGGAGCTGTGCCTCGGCCTCACGCACGAGGAGGTGTTCACCTGGCTCGCGCGCGAGCTGCGCTCGTACAAGGAGCTGCCGCAGCTCTGGTACCAGTTCCAGACGAAGTTCCGCGACGAGGAGCGCCCGAAGTCCGGCCTGCTGCGCGTGCGCGAGTTCGTGATGAAGGACTCGTACTCCTTCGACGCCACGCGCGAGGGCCTCGACCGCTCCTTCCAGCAGCACTTCGACGCCTACCGCAAGATCTTCGAGCGCTGCGGCGTCGATACGCTCGCGGTGGAGGCCTCCTCCGGCGCGATGGGCGGCAGCGAGTCCGTCGAGTTCATGGTCGAGACGGACGCCGGCGAGGACTGGATCGCGGCGTGCGGCGCGTGCGGGTACGCCGCGAACGTGGAGAAGGCGACGTCGGCGCTGCCCGCGCTGGCGGACGAGGCGGGCCCCGCCGCGCCGGAGAAGTTCCCGACCCCCGGCGTCCGCACGATCGCCGACCTGGTGAGCTTCCCGGGCGGCGCCGCCGCCGAGCGCCAGATCAAGACGCTCGTGTACGTGCTCGACGGCGAGCCTGCGCTCGTACTGCTGCGCGGCGACCACGACCTCGCCCTCCAGAAGCTCGCCGACGGCACCGGCGCCCGCGAGCTGCGGGCGGCGCGCGCCGACGAGATCCGCGCGCTGCTCGGCGCGGGGGCCGGCAGCCTCGGCGCCGTCGGCGTCGCGGGCCGCCGCATCGTCGCCGACGCGGCGCTCCAGGGCCGCCGCAACATGACCACCGGCGCGAACCAGGACGACCACCACCTGCGCGGCGTCGACGTGGCGCGCGACATCGCGGTCTCGGCGTGGCTCGAGCTGCGCGAGGTGAAGGCCGGCGAGCCGTGCCCGCTCTGCGAGGGGCCGCTCGCCGTGAAGAAGACCGTCGAGGTCGGCCACATCTTCAAGCTCGGCACGAAGTACAGCGAGGCGCTCGGCGCCACGGTGCAGGGCGAGGACGGCAAGCCGCTGCCGATCATCATGGGCAGCTACGGCATCGGCATCGGCCGCTGCATGGCGGCCGTGGTCGAGCGCAACCACGACGAGAAGGGGATCGTCTGGCCGGTGAACGTCGCGCCCTTCGAGGTGGTGATCGCCGTGCTGAACCCGAAGGACGTGAAGACCGCCGAGGCCGGCGAGCGGATCTACGAGGAGCTCAGCAAGGCGGGCGTCGACGTGATCATCGACGACCGCGACGAGCGGCCCGGCGTGAAGTTCAACGACCACGAGCTGGTCGGGATCCCGTGGCGCCTCACGATCGGCCCGAAGGGCATCGCCGCGGGCAAGCTCGAGTGGGTGCGCCGCAAGGACGGCCGCAAGCGCGACCTCGACCTCGACAAGGCGGGCGAGGCCGTGCTCGAGACGATCCTCGAGGAGCGGCGCTGATCCTCGAGGTCGCCGTGCTCGACGTGCGCGCGGGCGAGGCCGCGCGCTTCGAGGCGGCCTTTCGGCGCGCCGAGCCGCTCATCGCGGGCGCGGCCGGCTACCAGCGTCACGAGCTGCGCCGCTGCGTGGAGGCGGCGGATCGCTACCTGCTGCTGGTGTGGTGGCGCTCGCTCGAGGACCACACGCAGGGCTTCCGCGGCTCGCCGGCCTACCAGGAGTGGAAGGCGTTGCTCCACCACTTCTACGAGCCGTTCCCGATCGTCGAGCACTACGCTCCGCTCTCCGGTGTCTGAGGCCGGGAGGGATCCGGCATGGGCGCCGTGCTTCTCGCGCTCGTCGCGCTCGGGTGCAGCATCGACGTCGATCAGGCGCGCCACGACACGACCCGCGCCCGGCTGAAGCAACTCGAGAATGCGCTCGCCATCTTCGAGCTGGAGAACGGCGCGTTGCCCACGACGGAAGAGGGCCTCGCGGCGCTCCGACGCGGCAAGGTGCCCGACGACGCGTGGGGCAACGCCTTCCACTACCGCCAGCCGGGCGTCCACAACCCGGCGGGCTTCGATCTCTGGTCCCTGGGCGCCGACTTCCAGCCGGGCGGCGAGTGCGAGGATGCCGATCTCGGCAACTGGGAGGGCGCAGACCCGAGGGAGTGCAGGGCTTGGGGCGACATCCCGATCCCGGCCGTTCTTCCGGCCGCCACGCTGGGAGCGATGGCGGGTCTGCTGCTCGGCCTTCCGTTCTATCTCGGGCTCACGCTGCGCCGCGCCGTGCGTGCGAGAAGCTGGCGACCGCTCGTTCGGGTGCGCCCGCTGGTTGCGCTGCTGGGGCTCTCGCTCCTGGTCGGAGCCCTGTTCGCGTCGATGTTCGGCGTGATCGCGTGAGCGTGGCAGAATCCGAACATGGAGTTCCACAAGGGCCGCCTGCTCGACCACGTGCACCTCACGGTGCGCGACGTCGAGGCGAGCCGGCGCTTCTATCAAGCGGTGCTCGCGGTGTTCGGCGTGGAGATCGGCGCCGCGGGCCCCGACTTCTTCTTCGCCGACGAGCTGTTCGTGAGCCGCGCCGAGGGTCCGGCTTCGCACATCCACTTCGCCTTCCAGGCCGAGGATCGGGCCACGGTCGAACGCTTCCATCGCGCGGCGCTCGCCGCGGGCGGCCGCGACAACGGCGCGCCGGGCGAGCGCCGCTACCACCCGGGCTACTACGCCGCCTACGCGCTGGACCCGGACGGCAACAACGTCGAGGCGGTGCACCACGGGCCGACGCGGCGCACCGCGCGTTCGGTGGTGGTCACGCCCGCCCCTTGATGCCGCTCGCGTCGCAAGCGCGGCGTCCTGTGGGTTGATCGCAACGCGGGTGCCCCGCTGGCGAGCCGACGTGTAGAATGGCGCCCGCCTCACGCGAAGGAGAGCGCATGGACCTCGTCACCACGGGCTACGGCTGGGAGTTCCTGTTCCGCTGGATGCACTTCATGGCCGGCATCGCGTGGATCGGCATGCTCTACTACTTCAACCTCGTCCAGACGCCCTTCTTCGCGACCGAGCTCGGCGGCCAGGCGAAGAGCGCGATGACGCGCGGCCTCGTGCCGACCGCGATGTGGTGGTTCCGCTGGGGCGCGATGTTCACCTTCGGCACCGGCTGGCTGCTGATCCTGATGTACCTCGGCATGGACGGCCTCGGCCTCGGCGACGGTCTGATGACGCGCATCATGACGGGCGGCACGCTCGGCACCATCATGTGGGCCAACGTCTGGTTCGTGATCTGGCCGGCCCAGCGCGACTTCGTGATCAAGAACGCGATGCAGGTGGCGGGCGGCGGCCAGGCGATCCCCGAGGCGGCGGCCAAGGGCGCGCTCGCCGGCCGCATGTCGCGCACGAACACGCTGTTCTCGATCCCGATGCTGTTCTTCATGGGCTCGGCGCGGCACCTCGAGACGATCCACACCGGCTCCAACGACGCGATCTACTGGCTGCTCGCGCTGGCGGTGATCCTCGCGGTCGAGCTGAACGCGCTCGTGGGCACCGCGCCGGGCCGGCAGAAGTACCTCAGCACCGTGTCGGGCACGATCCACGCGGGGCTCGGCCTCACGGTGGTGCTCTACCTGCTGAGCCTCGTCAACAGCTAGCGCCCGATGACCGCGGCGCGGAGCTGCGGCGAATGCACGCTGTGCTGCACGCTGCTGCGCGTGGACGAGCTGCGGAAGCGCGGCGGAGCGCCGTGCCGCCAGCTCCGCGCGCCGCCCGCGGCGCCCGGCTGCGGGATCCATCCGACGCGGCCCGGCGTGTGCCGCGCCTACGCGTGCCTCTGGCTCTCGGGCGGGCTCGACGAAGCCGACCGGCCGGACCGGCTCGGCGCGGTGCTCGACGTCGCGACGGAGGGACTCGTGACGCGCCTGCGCGTGCACGAGGCGAGCCCGGGCGCCTACGAGCGTTCGGCCCGCCTGCGCGAGATCGTCGCGAGCTACCGCGAGTCGATGCCGGTGCGCATCAGCGACGTCTCGCGCGCGGGCGACCCGGACGCGCCCGTGCGCGAGCTCGGCCCGGCCGGTGCGGAGCTCCGCGTCGAGGGCGAGTGGATCGTGCGCATGGACGGCGCGTGCGAGCTCGAGCGCCGCCGCCTGCCGTGGCTCGAGCGCACGCTGCGGCGCGTCTCGCTCGCCTGGCGCGCCCGGAAGCTGCGCGGCTACGGCGACTGAGTCGCCCAGGGGAGCTGGGCGACGAGCGCGGTGAGACGCCGCTCTGCTTCGGGCGCGCAGGCCTCCGGGTACGTGAAGCGGTACTTGAGGAACCACGCCGGGCTCCCGTAGACGAAGAGCCGCAGCTCGGAGGCGCTGTCGGCCTCGTGGAAGCGGAGCCGGGTGCCGCGCAGCGCCGCACCCGCGGAGGGCGTGGAGGCGTCGCTGGTCTCGAGCGTGTGCATGGTTGGATGGCTGCGTTCGAGCTCCTGCTTGGATCGTTCGAACTCGCGCTCCAGGAAGGTGCGGTAGGCGGACGCGACGACCTCGGGAGGTGAGCCGAGGACGGTGAGTCGAGGCGTCGGATACACGTAGAAGGTCGCGACCACGAGGCAGCCGTCCGAGCGATCGTTGTAGCCGAAGCTCGCGTGCAGACCTTCCACGTCGTAGCGGTAGGCCGTCACCCGCTGGAAGCTCCCGTACTGCTCGGAGAACTCGAAGCCCGCGGCCTCGTGATGCAGCGGGCCAGGTCGGTTGATCAGCACCGGCTCTGCGAGCGGCTGCTCCTCCGGGCGCCGGTCGAGCTGGTAGATCGAGAACGGACAGCCGCCGAGGGCGAGGGTGAGGCACACGAGGAGAAGTGCGCGCATCGCGCCTCCTAGATGCGCTGCGGCGCCTCGACGGTGCGCTCGTTGTGGACGTTGCCGGTGTTGAGCGTGGCGGCCGGTTCGAAGAGGAGCACGTGGGCCTCGCCCGGTGCGACGGGCTTGTGCTCGACCCCGCGCGGCACGATGAACAGCTCTCCCGGCTCGAGGGCGACGACGCGATCGCGCAGGTGCATGTCGAGATGACCGTCGAGCACGAGGAACAGCTCGTCCTCGCTCACGTGGTGGTGCCAGACGAACTCGCCCGCCAGCTTGACGAGCTTCACGTGCTGCCCGTTCAGCTCGCCGACGATGCGAGGGCTCCAGCGCTCCGAGAACTGCCCGAGCTTCTCCGCCAGGTTCACCTTCTCCATGCGACCTCTCTACTCGGCTTCCGAGTCCGGGCTCGCGAGGTAGGCGGCGAGCGCCGGCAGCTCGGGCTCGAGATGCGCGAGCGGGATCATGGCCTGCGTGTCCCGTTTCGGCGTGTAGCCGGAGGGATACTCGTTCCGCAGCACCTTGGCCTCGAGCAGCTCGCGCGACGAGCCCGCGACGGGCGGCCCCACCGGCCCGGGCTGGCCTGGATCGCGCGCGTGGCACGCCGTGCAGTTGTTGAGGTAGACCTGCTCGCCGCGCTTCACCAGCGCCGCCTGCGCATCGCCCGACTCGCTCTGCGAGCAGGCGAGGCCGAGCGCGAGCAGGAGCGCGACGCGAGGACGCATGCCACCTCCGGGGGGGCCGAGCCTAGCCTCTGATACCCTGCGCGGCGATGAGCGATGCGGTGCCTCGCCTACGCACGCGCGCGAACGCGCTCACGGCCCTGCGGCTCCTCTGCGGCCCGCTGCTCGTGCTCGCGCTGCTCGACCGCGCCGCGCTGTCCGCCTTCGCCCTGTTCTGGCTCGCGGTCGCGACCGACCTGCTCGACGGCCGCGTGGCGCGCCGCTTCGGCGAGACGAGCGCGCTCGGCGGCTTCCTCGACCACGTCACGGACGCCGCGTTCGTCTCGCTCGGGCTCGCTGCGCTGGCGCTGCGCGGAGAGGGGCCGGCGCTCCTGCCCGCGCTCGTCGCGCTCGCTTTCGTGCAGTACACGATCGACTCGCGCGCCACCTCCGGCGGCGCGTTGCGCGCGAGCGCGCTCGGCCGCTGGAACGGGATCGCCTACTTCGTGCCGATCGGCGCCGTCGTGGTGCGAGACGCGCTCGCCCTGGGCTGGCCGGGGCCCGCGCTGCTGCGCGCACTCGGCTGGGCGCTCGCCGCGAGCACGCTGCTCTCGATGGCCGACCGCGCCCTCGCGCTCACGCGCGCTCGGCGCCGGGGCTGACCGAGCCGAACAGCTCCCGGTTCGCGCGGCGCAGGAACAGCAGGCCGATGGCGGCGTTGAACAGCACGAAGGCGTTGTGCTGGATGATCCCGAACGCGGTCATCTGGGCGACGTGGTCGGGGAAGAAGAGCGCCCAGAGCAGCACCGGGCCCGGACGACCCGGCAGCGGCACGATCGCCGAGAAGAAGATCACGGGCAGCAGCCCGAACATCTGGCCGACGGAGACGTCGACGCCGAACAGCCCCGCGGCGGTCGCGTAGACCCAGAACGCCGCGATCATCGCGGGCGAGCGCAGCAGCACGATCGTGGCGTACTGGAGCGGGCGCGCCTGCCGGAACGCGTGCAGCAGATCTCGCTGGCGCAGCGCCGCGCCGAAGGGCACGCGGGGCGCCCGGAACCACCAGACGAACGCGGCGAAGAAGAGCAGCGCGCCGGCGGCGATCCACGGCAACGCGCCGAAGCCGGCGGGCAGGCGCTCGTGCTCGAGCGCGTAGCCGATCAGGGCCCAGCTGAGCAGGTAGAAGAACTCGCAGAACATGATGAACAACATGCTCGAGCCGACCTGCCAGCCCGGCACGCCGTGCGCGCGGTTCACGTAGAGGGCGATCGCTCCCTTGCCGACGCGCTCGTCGAGGATCGAGAGGATGTAGGCACTGGCGCGCACCGGCAGCAGGCTCACGTACGGCACGGGCGCGTTGAACCAGTTGACGGCGCGCCAGAGCACGAGCGTGTCCACGAGCAGGAATAGGAGCGAGTACGGCAGCATCAGCGCGAGCCACGAGAGCCAGGGCACGCCGGCGAACACCTCGCCCAGGTAGGCGAGCGGCGAACGCTCAGGCCCGGCCACGGCGTCGATCTTCCGGTACAGAAACGCGAAGCAGGCCAGCGTGATCAGCCACGGCACGGCGTGCGCGAGCAGCGCTCGCCGCGACGCGCGCGGAGCCGGGTCGGGGGCCGGTGCGGTCACGCGGCCTCGGCCTCGAGGAAGGTGAAGGCGAGCGTCCGGTCGAGCGGCGTGAGCGCGAGCCCGAGGCGGCGCGCGGCGGGCGCCGGGTCGATGTGGTCGTCGTGCTCGAGCACGCCCAGCATGGCGCGCGTGAGCGGCGGCTCCGCGGCGAGCCGCTCGAAGCACCAGGCGAGCGCGTCGGCGGCGGCGAACGGGAGCGGCACCACGCGGGGGCGCCGGCCGAGCAGCGCTGCCACGCGCGACACCAGCGCCCTGTGCGAGAGCGACTCGGGGCCCGCGAGATCGAGCGCGCTGCGCTCGACGTCCGCATCGAGCGCGAGCTCGAGCGCGCGCACCAGGTCCCGCGCGTCGATGGGCTGCTCGAGCGTCGCGCCGCCGCGAACGAGCAGCGCGAACGGCGCGGTGGCTTGCGCGCGCAGCGCCGCGGCGCCCGCCTCGCCCGGCCCGAGCACCATCGGCACGCGCAGCACCGTCGCGGGCACGGCGCCCGCGAGCAGCAGCGCGTCGGCGCGCCCTTTCGAGGCGAGGCATGCGTTCGTCGAGCTGGGCTCGGCGCCGAGGATGCTCACCGCGACCACGCGCCGCGCCCCGGCCTCGCGCGCCGCCTCGGCGAGCGCTCGCGCGACGCGCTCGTGGGCGTCGACGTAGCGGCTGCGCTTCGTCTCCTTGAGGATGCCGACCAGGTGCACCCAGTCGCTGGCGCCGGCGCCCGCCTTCGCGAGGGCTGCCGCGTCGGCCCAGTCCACCTGCACGATCTCGGGCCGCAGCGCGGGCGGGAGCTCCCGCAGCGTGTCGGCGGCGCGCTCCGAACGCACCAGCGCGCGCACCGGACGGCGCCCCGCGACGGCGCGGATCAGCGAGCGGCCGAGGCGACCGTTCGCGCCGGTGACGAGGAGGGCTGCCGGAGGCACGCGGGCACCATAGCCTGCGCGAAGTCGCCTACCTATGCTCGCCCGGCGGAGGTGACGTGGACAGGATCGCGCTGCTGGCGCCGCTGCTCGTCACCGCGCTCGCGTGCGCCACTGCGCCGGATCCGGTGGCGCAGGATCCGCCCTTCGACGCCGCGCACCCCGCCGCGACCACGGAGCTGGTGTTCGAGAGCGGCGGCGCGCGCATGTTCGGCCTGATCTACGAGGCGCCGGGGCCGGGCCCGCACCCGACCGCCGTCGTGCTCCACGGCTTCCCCGGCAACGAGCGCAACCTCGACCTCGCGCAGGCCATCCGCCGCTCCGGCTGGAACGCGGTGTTCTTCCACTATCGCGGCGCGTGGGGCAGCGAAGGCGCCTTCGGCTTCGGCCACGTGCTCGACGACGTCGCCGCCGTGGTCGCGCAGCTCGAGCAGCCCGAATTCGCCGAGCGGCATCGCATCGACCCGACGCGGCTCGCGCTGGTCGGCCACAGTATGGGCGGCTTCGCGGCGCTCGTGTCGACGAGCGAGCTTCCGGCGGTGGACTGCGTCGCCTCGCTGGCGGGCGCCAACCTCGGCCTGTGGGCCGAGGCGGTGCGCACGCCCGACGGCGAAGCGCGCATGGCCGGCGCGCTCGAGACCTGGGGCGGGCCGATCCGCGGCACGAGCGGCGCCGCGCTCGTGGCCGAGGTGCGCGCGAACGAGGCCCGCTTCGACCTGCGCCGGCACGCCGCGCAGCTCGCGACCCGGCCCGTGCTGCTCGTGGCGGGCGCGCGCGACGACGTGACCCCGCCTGCGCTGCACCACGACCCGCTCGCCGCGGCGATCTCGGCGCAACCCGGCGCGCGGTTGAGCGCTGCGCTGCTCGACGCCGATCACGCCTTCGCGGATCGGCGCGTCGAGCTCACCCGCCTGGTGGTAGGCTGGCTCGCGAACGACTGCTCCCGGCCGGAAGAGGCGAAGGACTGAATGTTCCCCATCCGCGACGACAACCCGACGCTCGGCCGCTCCACCGTGACGGTGGGGATCGTCGCGCTGAACGTGCTCGCGTGGGTGTTCGTGCAGGGGCTCGGCAGCGAGGCGGCGCTCGCGAAGTCGGTGTGCGAGCTCGGCGCCATCCCCGGGGAGCTGCTGGGGCGCGTCGCGCCGGGCACCACCGTGCCGCTCGGGCCCGGCACCTCCTGCACGATCACCGCCGAGGCCAACTGGCTCACCGCCGTGACGCACATGTTCCTGCACGGCGGCTGGTTCCACCTGATCGGCAACCTCTGGTTCCTCTGGGTCTTCGGCGACAACGTCGAGGACGCGATGGGCGGTGCGCGCTTCGCGGTCTTCTACCTGCTGTGCGGACTCGCGGCGTTCGCCGCACAGACGCTCGCCAACCCGTCGAGCGCGATCCCCATGGTCGGCGCGTCCGGCGCGATCGGCGGGGTGATGGGCGCCTACGCGCGGCTCTATCCGCGCGCGCCCGTGCACCTGCTGGTGGTGTTCTTCGTGTTCGTGAACCGCACCGTGGTGCCGGCGTTCCTGATGCTCGGATACTGGTTCCTGATCCAGGTGCTGGCCGGCATCCCCGCGCTCGCCTCCGAGGCGGGAGGCGTCGCGTTCTGGGCGCACGTCGGCGGCTTCCTCGCCGGGGTCGCGCTAGTGGGCGTGTTCTCGAAGCCGGAGCGCGTCGAAGCCCACCGCGCGTTGGTCGCGCGCAGCGCTCCCTATCTGCCCTGACTGCGCAGCGCGTCGCGGATCTCGGTCAGCAGCACGACCTCGGCCGGCGGCGGCGCCGGTGCGGCCTGCTCCTTCTTCTGCATCGAGTTCATGGCCTTCACGACCAGGAAGATCGCGAAGGCGATGATGGCGAAGTCCACGATGCTCTGGACGAAGGCGCCGTACTTCCACAGCACGGCCGGCACGTCGCCCTCCGCGGCCTTCAGCGTGACCGCGAGGCCGCTGAAGTTCACGCCGCCGAGCAGCATCCCGAGCGGGGGCATCAGGACGTCGTTCACGAAGGAAGTCACGATCTTGCCGAAGGCGGCGCCGATCACGACGCCGACCGCGAGGTCCACCACGTTGCCGCGCATCGCGAACTTCTTGAACTCGTCGAGCAGGGCCATGTCGCCTCCTTTCCGGAGGTTCCAAGCTATCACGGTGCAGTCCGTGAGAGGGATACGATCACCGACTTGTACGCGGGCGTGAGGCTGCCCTCGGCGTGGTGCTCGAGCGGCACGAGCGGATTCGCCTCCGGGAAGTATGCGGCCGCGCAGCCGCGCGGGATCTCGTAGGCGACCGCACGGAAGCCGCGCAGCACGCGAGTCGTCTCGCCGCCGGCGGTCGCCGTGTGGCTGGTGACGTCCACGCGCGAGTCCGGCGCGAATCCGAGCGCGCGCAGGTCTTCGGGGTGCACGAACACGACGCGGCGGTCGCCGTGTATGCCGCGATAGCGGTCGTCGTCGCCGTAGATCGTGGTGTTGTACTGGTCGTGGCTGCGGACTGTCATCAGCAGCAGCCGTCCGGGCGGCACCTCGAGGCTCGGCAGCCGCACCTCGCGCAGCTCGGCGCGTCCGCTCGGCGTGTCGAAGCGCCGCTCGGCCGCTGGGCGCGGCAGCGTGAAGCCGCCCGGCGCGCGCACGCGCGCGTTCATGTCCTCGCAGCCCGGCACGACGCGCGCGATGCGCTCGCGGATGCGGTCGTAGTCCGCGACCAGCTCCTCCCACGGCACGCGGCTCCGCTCGCCGAGCGTGGCGCGCGCGAGGCCCGCGACGATCGCGGGTTCGCTCGCGAGCCCGGGGGCGACCGGAGCGAGCCGCCCCTCGGAGCGATGGACCTGCGCCATCGAGTCCTCCACCGTCACGAACTGCGCCCCGCCGCGCTCCACGTCGCGCTCGGTGCGGCCGAGGCACGGCAGCACCAGCACCTCGCGCCCGAGCAGGTGCGTGCGGTTCAGCTTCGTAGCCACGTGCACGGTGAGGCTCTGCCTCGCCAGCGCCAGCTCGACGCGCGCGGTGTCGGGCGACGCCACCGCGAAGTTGCCGCCGAGGCCGACGAAGACGTGCGCGCGGCCGTCGGCCATCGCGCGGATCGCCTCGATCGTCGAGTGGCCCGGGCGGCGCGGCATCGCGATGCCGAACTCCCGCTCGAGCGCGTCCAGGAACGCCGGCCGCGGCCGCTCCCAGATGCCCATGGTGCGATCGCCCTGCACGTTGCTGTGGCCGCGCACCGGGCACGGGCCGGCGCCGGGCCGGCCGATGTTGCCGCGCAGCAGCAGCAGGTTCATCACCTCCTGCACGTTGCCGACGCCGTGGCGGTGCTGCGTGAGCCCCATCGCCCAGCAGGCGATCGTGCGCTCGCTCGCCGCGTAGAGCTCCGCGAGCTCGCGCATCTCGCGGCGCGAGATGCCGGAGCCGGCCTCGAGCGCGTCGAACGAGTGCGCCTCGAGCGACTTCGCGAAGCTCTCGAAGCCCGTGGTGTGCTCGGCGAGGAAGCTGCGGTCGAGCACGCCGCCGCGCTCGGCGTCGAGGGCGAGCAGCTCCTTCATCACGCCCTTGAGCAGCGCGACGTCGCCGCCGACGCGGACGCGCACGAAGCGCTCGGCCAGCTTCGTGCCCGGGCCGAGCAGACCGAGGAGCTCCTGGGGGTGCTTGAAGCGCACCAGCCCGCGCTCGCGCAGCGGGTTCACGCTCACGATGTGGCATCCCCGCCGCGCCGCCTCCTGCAGCGTGGTGAGCATGCGCGGGTGGTTGCTGCCCGGGTTCTGCCCGATCACCAGGATCAGGTCGGCCAGCGCGAAGTCGGCGAGCGAGACGGTGCCCTTGCCGATCCCGATCATCTCGCCGAGGCCGACGCCGCTCGACTCGTGACACAGGTTCGAGCAATCCGGCAGGTTGTTCGTGCCGAACTCGCGCACGAAGAGCTGATAGAGGAACGCCGCCTCGTTGCTGGTGCGCCCGGAGGTGTAGAAGACGCCCT